>Ga0196963_10000751_pt1 | contig 25700 bp, 24 predicted proteins | sample S1_5metaG_FD_148600 | JGI IMG/M metagenome (GOLD analysis project Ga0196963, IMG submission 148600) | Soil microbial communities from Anza Borrego desert, Southern California, United States - S1_5 | ecosystem: Environmental > Terrestrial > Soil > Desert | place: USA: California | collected...
CCACTCTTTCGCTGATGCCAGAAGGTCTCGAGCAGGCGATTACGCCACAACAGATGGGAGATCTAATTGCCTTTCTAACTGCGGGGCAGTCTCGCAAGAAAGTTCCTGGGAATGATCCCCGCTTAATCAAGGCAGGCAGCGACGGCTCTCTGCTTCTCAAAGCTTCTGAAGCCGAGATCTACGGGGACGCCATCACATTCGAGCCCCAATTCCAGAATCTCGGCATGTGGCACGGAAGTGGCGATCATGCGACTTGGTCTGTTCAGATCGACGCCGCCGGTGAATACGATGTTTATCTGGACTACGCGTGCGCATCCTCTTCCGCTGGAAACAACTTTCAGCTCACTATTGGCGAGCAGAAAATTGACGGTGTCGTGACGGGCACCGGCAGTGACTGGAGCCATTACCAGCAGGTGAATATCGGCAAGGCTCGTTTGTCATCGGGGCCACAAACCGTCACTTTCCGCCCCTCCGGCCAGGTGAGCGGAGCCTTGATAGACCTGCGCAACTTAGCGTTCATCCCCGCTGGCAAGAAGCCCCAGTGGCCGCAAACGCCCGCTCTATCCGATACAGATGTCCTCCGCGATCCAGCTTCCGTCGCGCGCCTCATCCTGGATGACTCCCGTCCGGATTCCGTGCGGCAAACAGCCGTCAACGCGAACCCCCAATTCGCAACCGCGCTGATCATCGAAATGACCCGCGATCTGCAGCCGGGCACACCTGAAGAGTACCGCCGAATTCCCTGGCTCTGGCGGGTCTCAATTGCGTGCGGCAAACGCAACGACGCGGCCCAAATGAAGTCGATGCTCCATGCGTCCCTCCCTAAAGAGGATGCTCCACTGCGCGATTGGCAAGCAGTTGTTATCGGAGGCGGCATCATCAATGGCATCAGCCAGCGCGGCGTGTGGCCGCGCGAGCGCATCCAGGAAATCATCGGCGACGATCCAACGCTGAAGAGCCGATGGGAACGCTCCTTGGATCTCGCTTCAACCATGACCGACGACGAGAAGGTGCCTACCGGGACGCGCTACGATGCGCTGCGCATGATTGCCTTGGACACTTGGGAAACGCGCGGGGCGCAGTTGCTCCGTTATCTGGCGAAAGGCACGGACGGCGAATTGCAGATGGGAGCGGTCAGTGGCCTTGTGGATGTGAATTCGCCTGAAGCTGCGAAAGCCTTGATCAGCGCTCTTGAACATTTATCCGGCGGCAACCGCGACCTTGCCCTGGACGGCCTGTTGCGCGGAAATGAGAGGCCGCTCGAACTGCTTGCCGCCGTTGAACAGGGCAAAATTGACGCCGGTGCGCTAGGCGAAGGGCGTGTGCGAGCCTTGCGTGAGCATGCCTCGCCAGCGGTGCGAAACCGCGCAAATGCCCTGCTGAAATGACTGAAGCGAGACTTTTATCAGCGCCTGCGGTTCTTAGCCCGCAGCCCGGCAAAGACGGCGGCGCCAATTAAGGCCAGCGCTAAAAACGCAATCAGCTTAACAGCTCCCGCGGCCAACTCGAGCATCCCACTGAGCAGCATTCCTCCAAACAGGAGGATCAGCACGCATGTAATGACAATCCACTTTAACATCCCATTCTAATGTGCCGCTCAGCGTTAAATCTTAAATCCGGGCGCAGGTTGTTTCACGCCACAGGGAGTTTCCTGCTCTGGAAGCCTCGGTGCATTCCCTTTTGGACATTGCGGAAGCCCTTTGTTAGCGTTTGCTGCAATGAATTTTCTGGTGACCGGCGGGGCCGGTTTCATTGGGTCAAACCTTAGCGAACGCCTGCTCCGGGAGGGGCACTCGGTTTGGGCTTTGGATGATCTGAATGCCTTCTACAGCCCGGCATTAAAGGAGAAAAATGTCGCGGACCTGCAGGCCTTAAGCCCCCGGTTCACGTTCTTGAAAGGTGACATCAGCGACGGAAAAGTCATTCAGGACGCATTCGCATCAGCCAGGTTCGACCAGGTTATTCATCTAGCCGCACGGGCCGGTGTTCGCCCCAGCCTGGAGGAGCCGGTCCTTTACCAGCAGGTGAACGTCATTGGCACCACTCACATTCTCGAAGCAGCCCGCCTGCGAGGTGTCAAAAAGCTGGTTATTGCCTCCTCCTCATCCGTTTACGGCGTGAATTCAAAAGTCCCGTTTTCCGAGAGCGACGCGATCTTCTCCGCAATTTCCCCTTACGCAGCGAGCAAACTCGCCACCGAAGCCCTCGGGCACGTCTATCATCACATCTACGGACTCGATGTGACCATGCTTCGCTTCTTCACTGTTTACGGGCCTCGTCAACGCCCTGATCTGGCGATCCACAAATTTGCGAAGCTCATCACAGCCGGCAAACCCATCCCTGTCTTTGGCGATGGATCCACGAGCCGGGATTACACATTCATCACAGATATCGTCGATGGAATCATCGCCTGCACTGAGCGCAACCTCGGCTACCAGATTTTCAATCTTGGCGAGTCGCAAACAGTGACCCTGCAGCGCTTAATCGAATTGCTGGAGGCAAGCCTCGGAAAAAAAGCCGTCATAGATCGGCAGCCTAATCAGCCGGGCGATGTTCCGATCACCTTTGCAGACATCACCAAGGCTCGCCAGATGCTCGGATATAATCCGCAAGTGAAGATCGACAAGGGCATTCCGCTGTTCGTGGATTGGTTTCGTCAAGCAAACCGCTGATGCACGCTGCTGTCCAACTTCTGCGGGAGTTGATCGCCATCCCCAGTGTTAATCCCGCGTTCCTTCCGCCCGGTGACGCGCGCACCGGCGAGGAACCAGTTGCAGCGCACCTGGAGGGGATTGCCCGCAGGTCCGGCTTGGCCACTGAACGGCAGAGTGTCGCGAAGGGACGCAGCAACCTGATCATTCGCGCGACCCCGAAGGACAAGGTTGGTCGGCGGCTGTTGCTAGCTCCTCATCTGGACACTGTGGGTGAACCAGCCTTGGACGCCCTTCTGCAACCGCGCATCGTCGGGGATAAACTCTTTGGCCGCGGCGCTTGCGACACAAAAGGATCAGTCGCAGCCATGTTCACCGCATTGCTTTCCTTCGCCTCACTGCCCGCAGCAGAGCGCACTGGGACAGAGGTGATATTCGTCGGCTTGGTCGATGAGGAGGATGGCCAAAGCGGTTCGCGAGCGCTGTCCGCAGCAAAGTTCAAAGCAGACTTCGCGCTCGTCGGTGAGCCAACGGAACTCCGGCTGGTTACAGCGCATAAGGGCGATCTTTGGCTCAAGCTTGTCACGCGCGGCAAAGCCGCCCATGGCAGCAAGCCCCATCTGGGCCGGAACGCGGTTCATGAGATGGCGCGCATCGTGCATCTGCTCGAGACTTCATACGCGAGGATCCTAAAGCGCCGCCGCCACCCATTGCTTGGTTCTCCAACCGTAAACGTCGGGATGATTCACGGGGGCGCTCAACCGAACATTGTTCCCGACGAATGCTCGATCGTTCTGGATCGCCGCACGATTCCTGGTGAGCGTGACTCGCAGGTGAAGCGTGAAATTCTCGCGCTCATCCGCGAGCATGGATTCAAAGCGGCGCTGGAAGACACAAAGGCTGGAGAGTGTCGCGCCTTGGAAACCAGCTTAAGCAATACTCACGTGCGCGCTTTCCTGGAAATTCTGAAACAGAAGCAAGCGGTTGGCGTGGATTTCTTCTGCGATGCCGCGGTCCTGGCCGCAGGCGGAATTCCTTCCGCCGTGTTTGGCCCGGGGAGCATTTCTGACGCGCACACCTCGAACGAATATATTTCCATGAAACAGTTGGTCGCCGCGCACGATCTCCTGCTGCGCTGGCTCTGTTCCGCAAATCACTGAAAATGCGAGTGGCATTCCTCACGCACGAGCCCTTTTACCCGCCAAGCGGAGGCGGAAGCGCAGAGGCCATTTACCTCGTTCAGGAACTGGTGCGCCGCGGGCATGAAACTCATATCTTCTGTCCGCTGGTCAAGGACATGGAGGCCGTTCAGAACAAGTTTCATGTCACCATCCATCCATTTCAGACGTGGGAGATGGGCCGTTACACAAAGCTGCGCAACCCGAAGTACGTTCTTTATCCATTCTTCCTCGCAAAGGAAGTTGAACGTGCCTCCCGCCGAACGTCATTCGATGTGATTCTGTCGCAGCATGCGATCTCAGCCGTCGCGGCAGGCCTTTTAAAAAAGCGGCTCAAGGTTCCCGTCTTCATGAACTTCCTGGATTACCTTACTGGGTTCATGGAAACCTGGCCTGCTTACATGGCCCCGCCCCCTCTCTTGGCGTTGTTAAAGCGCTACGAACTCTCGCTCCCCTCGCGCTACGATGCAGACGGCCTGCTCACCGTCTCCGACACGTTGGCCGACTTCTTTGCCGACAAAGGATATCCACGCGAAAAGATCCGCCCGATATATTACGGCTACGACGCCGCACTCTTTCCATACGTGGAGAGAAGAAGCGCGCCTGAGCGCCCTGTTATCGCGATGCACGGATCCTTCGATCAACATCATCTCGGCGCCGTGGCTCGCGACGCCGTCAAACATGTGATCCAGAGTGTTCCTAACGCCACATTCCGTTTTGTCGGCCACCACACTGACGCCCTGAAAAGCTTCCTTGGCAAATTGCACGGGTCCGTCCCGGCGGCCAATATCCAGAGCACCGGCTTTGTGCCTTATGACAAGGTTTCAGTTCACCTCCAAGACGCCACCGTCGGCATGGTGCCCTACGAGGAGAGCGTGGGAACCCATTGCGCTTTCGTGGCAAAGATCGTCGAATATTTAGCTTCGGGCCTGCCAGTCGCCAGCACCCCGTTGAACAGCGCCATGCGTTATTTCAAAGGCGAGCCGATGGTGAAGTTCGCTGAATTCAACGGCGCCTCCCTTGGCGCGAAAATCGTTGAGTGGCTTCGCCAGCCTGTTGTTGAGCGGGTGGAGCCGAGCCAAGCAATCGCTGCGCGTGTGCGGCAGGAGTTGGACTGGCAAGCGATCAGCTCGCGGGCTGTGGATTTTGTGGAGCAGGGAGTGCGCCAATGACTCTTGCCAAAGCCAACACGCGCGGGGACACGATCTCATTCTTCCGCCAAAGCGGTTGGATGGTCATTGCGACCACCTCGGGCGGGGTGTTCATGCTCGCGGTCCATTTCTTCGCCACCAAGATCGACCCGGAGTATTCCGTGTTTCAAACGCTCCTGAACCTGCTCAATCTGATGCTCATCCCCTCCATCGGATTGCAGACGGTCTTCGCCCAGCAGACAGCGGCTGCAGTCACCCCAGATCGGCAAAAGGAATTGCGAGCTTCAGTGCGCGGTGTGCTCGGGGGAACTTTCGCGCTTTGGTGCCTGATGCTGCTGGCCACGTTCTTCGTCGCTGGTGACGTGGCGGCGCTTTGGAAGATGAAGAACCAAACGCCGCTCTGGATTGCGGTGGGCTGCGGGCTCGCCTTGCTTTGGCTTCCCATCCTTCAAGGCGTCCTCCAGGGAGCGCAGAATTTCATGTGGCTCGGGTGGACCGCTATCGCAAATGGGATTGGCCGTTTTGCTTTCATTGGGATCATTGTTGGAGTGCTCGGGGGAAAAGCAGCGGGGGCAATGTTCGGCGCGTTTTTAGGCATGTGGACTGCCGTGGCGCTGGCCCTCTGGCACAGCCGATCAGTTCTGAAGGGCGAGTCGTCGCATTTTAGTTGGAAAGAATGGCTGAGCCGCGTCGTTCCGCTCACCTTGGGGCTGGGAGTCGGAATGTTCTTCCTCAGCGCAGACCAATTGGTCGTGCAAAGCTTCTTTGATGGCGAGACGACCCGCGTTTACTCTGCTGCCGGAATGTTTGCGCGAGGTTTGGTAATGTTCACCAGCCCGCTGACCTCCGTGATGTTCCCCAAAATCGTGCAAAGCGCCGCGCGTTCGGAGAAAACCTCCGTCCTTTGGCAAGCGTTCGGGGCGACAGCGTTGTTGGGCGCCGGCGCTGCTCTGTTCTGCACCATCTTTCCCACATTCCCGATTAAGCTCGTTTTTCGGAAACCAGAGTTCCTCGCCGCGGCCGACTACCTCCCATTATTCGTCTGGTCCATGTTCCCGCTAACTTTAACGGGGGTGCTCATGAGCAACCTCCTGGCTAGAGGCCGCTTTGCTGTTGTTCCTTGGATGCTTCTGGCCGCTGCGGGCTATGCCGCAGGGTTGAGTGTCTGGCACCAATCCTTTCGAGAGGTGATCACCACCCTAGGCGTCTTCAACCTCATTGCTTTAGCCGTCGTGGTTATCTTTACAGTTAAAGAAGGCAGGAGGAGCTGATTCTCCAATTAAAGAGTGGTTCTTTTTAGCCTTCAGGGCGTTGGCATGCCGACTGCTCAATAGAGAATCGCCGTTAGTCCTGTTCAAATCGGCTTCTTCTCGGGAAGAAGCTAGGGCGGCCCTGAGTGGGGCCGCCCTTTTTCTTTCTCTCGTTCTCTAAAGTTTCTGAGCATTCCCGCTAATCTCGTGGTTCCCCGCGGATTCCCACCCACTTTCCGGAAGTGGCGCGCCCTGGAACCTTCTCATTTTCGCGTTTGCAACTCTGCGAACTTTTGCAGCGGCGGGGATAGGCAACTGTTCCGAGTTCTGACAACATTCGGCCTCGCACGTTTTATGGACCAAGGAATTGCGAATGAGGCTCGGTTGATTGGGGAGGTCATCGACCGAAACAAACCACGGCTGATCGACGAATGGGTTGCCGAGCTAACTGCTTACATTCGACCTCAGCGAGGATTGAGCGACAACGACCTGCGCGAGCAGTGCGCCGAGTTTCTTCAACTTCTGCGCGAAGCCATGGGACGCGGCGACCTCCGGAACCCGAGCGGCGCTGGTTGGGAGTCCGTTGAGGATTTTGTCGCGAATCTTTCCCGCACCCGTAGCCAGCAAGGATTCAGTCCAACGGAAACTGCGGTTTTCGTCTTCGGCCTGAAGAAGCCCCTGTTTCGTATGCTGATGGAGCACGGGAACACCAGTCCCAATCTCAACCACCAGATCGTCCTCACCTCCGAGTTTTTAGACAAACTCGGCCTGATGACGACCGAGTGCTACCAGAAGGCCCGCGAGGAAGTCATCAGCCGCCAGCAGCAGGAGATGCTGGAACTCTCGACCCCCGTTGTGAAGCTCTGGCATGGCATTCTTGCTTTGCCTCTGATTGGCACCCTCGACAGCGAGCGCACCCAGATCGTTATGGAGCAATTGCTCCAGCGCATTGTGGAGACCGGTTCGGACGTTGCCATTATCGACATCACCGGCGTGCCGACCGTGGACACGCTCGTCGCGCAGCACCTTCTCAAAACCGTCACTGCGGCTCGTTTGATGGGGGCTGATTGCATCATCAGCGGCATTCGCCCACAGATTGCGCAGACCATCGTCCACCTCGGCGTTGCTCTCGGGGATGTCACCACGAAGTCCTCGCTCGCCGATGCCTTCGCGATCGCGCTCGCCCGCCGCAATTACGTGATTTCAAAACGCAATGCCACCGCGCAGCCGGCCCCGAACGGCGCTTCCCAGCATTAACCAGTCATGGAAAGAATTCCCATTCTGCGAATGCGCGACCTGCTGCTGGTCACCATTCAGGTGGACATGCATGACCGTCTTGCCATGACGCTGCAGGATGACCTCACCTCCGCCATCACAAAGTATAGCTCCCGGGGCGTTCTCATTGACATCTCATCCCTCGCCATTGTGGACTCCTTTATCGGACGGATGCTCGCGAACATCTCCGCCATGGCCCAGGTGTTGGACGCCAAAACTGTCGTGGTCGGCATGCAACCCTCCGTCGCCATCACCCTGGTTGAGCTTGGAATGTCCCTTCAAGGAGTTCGAACCGCGTTGAACGTGGATAAGGGCATGGAATTACTCCGCAGCATCCTGGGGGAGCCCCCCGCCGACGACGACACCCCTGATGCCGGCTCTCAAGAGTAAATCTGTCCCGCTTAAAACCGAGACCGACGTCGTTCAAGCCCGGCAGCAAGTTCGGGCCTGGGCCACGGAGGCGAAGTTTTCTTTGGTTGATCAAACGAAGCTCGTCACAGCGGCCAGTGAGTTGGCGCGCAACACAATCATTTACGGCGGGGGCGGGGAGATGCGGATGGAGTTGCTCCAGGAAGGCGTGAGAATGGGTGTGCGGCTCCACTTCATCGACCGCGGTCCAGGCATTCCAGACATTGATAAGGCTCTGCAGGACGGCTACACCACGGGCAGCGGTTTAGGCCTGGGCCTCGGCGGCGCCAAGCGGCTCTCCAATGAGTTTGATATCCGCTCCAAACCAGGAGAGGGCACAACCATCATGATCGGCCGCTGGAAATGACCCCTTTCTGCTCCCAAAAAGTCGTCATCAATGATTCGTCGCAGGTCGGCGAAGCGCGGCGTATGGCTGTCTCTTTGGGGCGTTCTCTCGGGCTCAGCGACGTCGAAACCGGCAAGCTTGGAATTATTGCCACGGAAGCCGCAAACAACATCTGCAAGCACGCGGAAAAGGGTATGCTCATCTTCCGTCAACTTCAGGAAGCTGGCATTGCTGGGGTTGAACTCCTCGCCATGGATAAAGGTCCGGGCATGGCGGACGTCAACAAATGCCTGCGGGATGGCTACTCAACTGCCGGGACACCAGGGCACGGCCTCGGCGCTATTACCCGCCTATCCACCGAATGGGATATTTGGTCGGCTCCCAGCTTCGGCACGATTTTGATGACCCGGGTTTGGGCGAAACCGGTCCCGCGTCAAATGCAGGAGAGGTTGGATGTCGGCGCCATTTGCCTTCCGGTGGATGGTGAGGTCGCCTCCGGAGACGCCTGGGCGTATGTCTCGAGTCCCGTGGAGCATCGTTTTTTTCTCGCGGACGGTTTGGGTCACGGTCCCGGCGCCAGCGAATCGAGCGAGGAGGCGGTGCGGGTTTTCAATGACCACGCATGGGAATCGCCGACCATGCTGATGAACCGCGAGCACAATGCTTTGAAGAAAACCCGCGGCGCTGCCATCGCGCTGGCGCAGGTGCAGTTTGGCACACGGCTTGTGCGCTTTACCGGCGTGGGCAACATCGCCGGCGGGCTTTGCCAGAACGTAAAGCTCTGTAGCTTTGTTTCGCACAACGGCACTGCTGGCGCGGAGATGAGAAAAGTGCAGGAGTTCGAGTACGCATGGCCGCATGGCGCGAGCTGCATTCTGCACTCGGATGGATTGGGCACACGGTGGAACCTGAACTCCTTGCCAGGCCTGCTCAATCATCGGCCTTCCGTTATTGCGGCGGGGTTGTTCCGTGAATTCCACCGCGAGCGCGATGATGTAACTGTGCTAGTATTGCGGGAAAGGTGATGAACTGGTCGCTGGTCACGGTTGAATTGCAGCGCGAGCAGGATGTGGTTCTTGCCCGCCAGCGCGCTCGGCAAATTGCTTCCCTGCTCAAGTTTGTGCAGCAGGATCAGGTCCGCATTGCCACGGCCGTTTCCGAAATTGCCCGCAACGCCTACATGTACGGGCGCAAAGGCCGTGTCGAATTTAGCATCACACAGCAGGGCGGGGGAGCATGCGTGATCCGCGTCACCGATTCGGGCCCTGGCATTGCGAACCTTACCGAGATCCTTGACGGCCTCTATGTGTCTCGGACGGGCATGGGCCTGGGCATTGTGGGCGCGCGCCGGTTGTTGGATGGCTTCGAGATCAAGTCTGCCAAGGGCGCGGGAGTCGAAGTCACCATGCGGCAAGCCCTTCCAATTGACGCTCCGCGCGTGGGAGCGGAGACCGCCCGCTTTATCGCGGCCGAACTGGCGAAGCTCCGCGTCGCCGACAGCTTTTCAGAACTGCAGGAGCAGAACCACGAACTCGTCGCCACTCTCGAGGAGCTTCAGCGGAAGCAGAACGAACTCGCCACACTCAATCATGAGCTTGAGGACACCAATCGAGGCGTCGTCGCCCTCTACGCTGAGTTGGACGAGAAAGCCGACCATCTCCGCCGCGCCTCCGAGATCAAGACTCGCTTTTTGTCCAACATGACTCACGAGTTCCGCACACCCGTGAACTCCATCTTGAGTCTCTGCCGCTTGCTGCTCGACCGCGTCGATGGCGACTTAACGCCTGACCAGGAGAAACAGGTTAAGTTCATTCAGAAAGCCGCCACAGACCTGTCTGAGTTTGTGAACGACCTTCTCGATCTCGCGAAGGTCGAAGCAGGCAAGGTGGTCATCCGGCCGGCTCGCTTTGAAGCTGAATCCGTCTTCGGCGCTCTTCGAGGAATGCTGCGGCCTTTGATCGCCGCTAACCCAAATGTCAATCTGGTCTTTGAGGATCCGGTCGGTCTCCCGGAGTTTAACACCGATGAGAGCAAGCTCTCCCAAATCCTCCGCAATTTCATTTCTAACGCCCTCAAATACACGGATGCGGGCGAGGTTCGCGTCCGCGCGCAACTCGCCAGTTCCTGGGATGCGCCGCCGGAAACGGTCGTCATTTCCGGGCCGGAAGCAGGCGTGCCCAAGCGGGCTGACTGGGTGGTGTTCTCGGTTGCTGACAGCGGCCTGGGGATCGCCCGCAAAAACATCCCGATAATCTTCGAGGAGTTTAGCCAGATCGAAGGCTCGCATCAAAAGACAAAGGGCACTGGTCTTGGGCTGCCTCTCTCCAAACGCCTTGCTGAGTTGCTGGGCGGTGGCGTCGCAGTCGTCAGCAGTGTTGGCGTTGGCTCGACCTTCTATGTTTTCGTCCCAACATCATTCAGTGGTTCCCTCGAAGCCTTGTATGTGACCCCGGACAGACGCCCTGAGGTTGAGTTTCTTCCGCCGCGTTCCGGCCGGCCTTCCCTGCTGCTCGTTGATGACGACGAGGTGTCGCGCTACGTCCTGCGCGGGTTGTTGGCTGACTTTCCTTATTCCATAATGGAGTGCGCCGATCCCGTGGAAGGGCTGCGGTTGGCGAAAACTGAAAACCTCGCGGCCATCTTCCTGGACCTCATCATGCCTGAGATGGACGGTTTCCAGTTTTTGCAACAGGTAAAAGCTGACCCAAAATCTGCGGGGATTCCCATTGTCGTGCATAGCTCAAAGCGGTTGAGTGAAACCGACCGGCAGTTGATGCACGGCCGCGTTGCGGGGGTTCTCAGCAAAGATCACCGGGATCGTGAGGCCTCCGTGCGAGCTATTCGGCAAGCGCTCGCTAATGCTGGCTTGCCTATCTCTTAAGTCCGATGCCCGAGCAACAGCTAACAGTCCTAATCGTCGATGACACGGAAGAAAACCGCTATGCGGTCTCCCGTTATTTAACCCGCGCCGGGTTCCAGGTGCTCGAAGCCCGCACCGCTGAGGAGGGCTTGCGTAAGCTCACCCATAATCCCGACGTCGTGCTCCTCGATGTTCGCCTGCCCGACATGGTTGGGTTTGAGGTCTGCCGAATCATCAAGAGCGATCCCCGCACCTCGAAAATTCCCGTCCTGCACACCTCGGCCACCTACACACGCTCCGGCGATAAGATTCATGGGCTGGAAGGCGGCGCCGACGGCTACCTTGTTGCGCCTTTTGAACCGGAGGAGTTGCTGGCCACGATTCGATCTCTCATCCGCGTCAAAAAAGCCGAAGCCGCTGCCCAAACCGCCGCGTTGCAGTGGGAGGCGACCTTCGATGCGATTAGTGATTGCATTTGTCTGGTCAATAGCCACGGCGCCATCACCCGCCATAACGCCGCCTTTAAAGAGTCTTTCGGAACTCCCGCTACCAACGAATCGTTTGAGACCTTCGCTGCGAGAGCTGACCTGGATGTGCGCGCTCTCCGTTCCATGCATGAATCACGCCGGCGCGAGAGCGCGTTCTTCACCCGGCGCGGCAAATATTTTCGTCTGACTGCGGACCCGCTTCTAGACAGCGATAATGCGGTCCAGGGCGCTGTCCTCATCGTCAGTGATCTGACCCACCAGACCCAGGCGGAGCGCGCACTGAAGGTCGCTCAGAACAGGCTGGATCTTGCGGTTAAAAGCTCCGGTCTCGGGCTTTGGCACGCGGAACTTCCCTTTGCGGCGCTTATCTGGAATGAAGAATGCAAAGCTCACTTCGGCCTTCCTCCCGAGGCGGAAGTGGACATCGAGGTTTTTTACCAAAAGCTTCATCCAGATGATCGCGAGCCTGTTCGCAAAGCTCTCGCCAATGCCATAGAGAACCATCAGCCCTTTGACTACGATTACCGTGTGATGCAGCCGGATGGGAGCATTCGCTGGATTCGGGCCATTGGCGCCACCACCTCGGGGCCCGGCGGCGACCGCATTGATGGCATCACCATGGACATCACGGAGCGGAAGCGTTTCATCGATGAATTGCAGGAGAGCAAGGAACGCTACCGCACACTGCTCGATGCCCTCCCTCAGTTGGTGTGGACGGCTCTCCCTGATGGCCGTTTTGATTTCGTAAGCCGCCAGTGGTCCACGTACACCCGCAAATCCGCGCACACCCAGCTCGGGTGGGGGTGGTTGGAAAGTTTGCACCCGGACGATCGATCCATCGTTCGAACAGCCTTGAATGATGCCGCCCAGCGCGCCGAAGAGTTCAGCATTGAAGTCCGCATCGCTAACGCCGAAGGGCAGCATGGCTGGTTTACATTGCGCGCTGTTCCCCTCCTCGGGCGCGATCAACAAATCGCCAAATGGTTCGGCACTTGCACCGACATCAACACCATTGTCAGCGCTCGTGAAACGATGGCCACCGCCGCAAGCGAACTTGAGCGTCTGGTCGCGGAGCGGACTATTCAGCTCGAAGGCTCCGTGCAGGAGTTGGAGTCCTTCTGCTACACCATAGCCCACGATTTGCGCGCGCCTCTCCGGGCCATGCAAGGCTTCTCCCAGGCTCTCCTTGAGGATTACGCGAGCACACTGGACAGCCAGGGTCGCGAGTTCGCGACTCGCGTTTCCGCCGCCGCTGTCCGCATGGACCTGCTCATTACTGACCTGTTGGAATACTCGCGCCTTAGCCGCATGGACGTTTCCCCTGTGGACGTGCCCCTCGACGAAGTCGTCCAAAAGGCCCTTCACCTGCACTCCGACTACATCGAATCCCGCTCTGCGGATGTCATCGTTCAGAAGCCGCTCGGGAAGGTGAGGGCCCATCGTGTGGTCATGGAGCAGGTGCTTGGGAACCTCATAGGCAACGCCCTAAAATTTGTGGATAAGCAAACCCGGCCGCGCATCCTTGTGAGGCAGGAGGAATTGGACGCCACGCTCCGGTTATGGGTCGAAGACAATGGCATAGGCATTGAGCCAGAGCACCACTCCCGCATCTTCCAGATCTTCGAGCGATTGCATGCCACTCCATCCTTCCCGGGCACCGGCGTCGGCCTGGCGATCGTCAAAAAAGGCGTTGAGCGCATGGGCGGCTCTGTCGGCGTCAGCTCAGAGCCAGGGAAGGGAAGTAAATTTTGGGTTGAGCTGCCGAAAGCTTGAAGCCCTCAGACAACTCACTAATGCAAACCGAGAGCACATCCGCAACAAAGTCCCCCAAAACTAGCCCGCTCGAAACCTCGGGACCAGACATCCGCAAAACCGAGCGCCCACCCCAGGATCCTGAACTGCGTCGGCGGATCCACGAGCTGATTGAATATTACGGCGCGGGCCACAATCCCGACCTGGTCGAGGACATCATCCACAACGGGCTAAAATTGATGCGCGATGTGGCCGACCGTGGCGATGTGCGCGTCATTCAGACAGCCGTGCGCGAGCTTCGTTACTCTTTCAAGATGTTCTCGCCCTATGCGACGACTCGCAAAGTCACCATCTTCGGCTCTGCCCGCACGCTCCCGACCCGGCCTGAGTATCAGCAGGCTGTCGAATTCGCGCGCAAGATCGCCGAGGCCGGCTTTATGGTGATCACCGGCGCCGGTCCTGGGATTATGCACGCCGGCCATGAAGGCGCGGGTCCGGAAAAAAGCTTCGGCGCCAATATTCGTCTGCCTTGGGAGCAGCAAGCGAACCCGGTCATGCTGCGCGATAAGAAGCTGATCACCTTCAAATACTTCTTCACGCGCAAGCTGACCTTCATTCGTCATTCCGATGCTATTGTGCTGTTTCCGGGTGGGTTCGGAACGCTCGATGAAGGCTATGAAGCTCTAACCCTCATGCAGACAGGCAAGAGCCAGCTCATGCCTCTCGTGCTTGTGGACCGCCCCGGCGGCACCTACTGGAAGTCATTCGATAAAACCGTTCGTGAGCACCTCCTTCGCAATGAATTGATCTGCCCCGAGGATATGAACCTCTACCAGGTGACCGACAACCCGGATCAAGCCGTTCGCTGGATCACACGCTTTTATCGCAATTTCCACTCCACTCGCTTCGTGAAGGATATGTTTGTCATTCGCTTGAAAACAGCCCCCACTGCGACCGCCGTGGAAGCTCTTAACGAAGACTTTGCCGACATGGTCACCGGCGCGCCCATTCAGGTCATTGGTCCGACCCCGGAAGAAATCGAAGACAACGATTTTCCGCAGCTCGCGCGCATCGCTTTCGGTTTCGACCGCCGCTCCTACGGGCGTTTGCGGCAGTTGGTTGATGTGCTCAACACCTTTTAAGGCACACGCCGCGCAGCAAGTTAAATTGACACCATAAGGCCGGTGTGTTTTAAGTCCGGCTCAATGAACCAAGACCAGATCGCTTTGGTTCGACGCGCCGCTCTCAGCTCCTTGTGCCTTGCATTTGTTTGCTCCGCGACAGCGGCAGATGCTCCGGCTGCGAGCACGGTCGTCGAGGCCGCCAAACCCTCCATCAATAACGCCGACAACGCCTGGATTCTCACCTGCTCCGCGCTCGTCTTAATGATGACCGCGCCTGGGCTCGCCCTGTTCTACGGCGGTCTCGTGCGCACCAAGAATGTTCTGACCACCATGATGCACAGCATGATCCTCATGGGTCTTGTTTCGGTGCTTTGGATGGTTTACGGCTACAGCATGGCCTTCGGGGAGGGAAACGCCTTCTTCGGCAGCCCAACCCAATACTTCATGCTCAACGGTGTCGGCGGAGCGCCCAACACCGATTATGCCGCCACCATCCCGCACCAAAGCTTCATGCTCTTTCAGATGATGTTCGCCATCATCACCCCCGCCCTGATCAGCGGCGCTTTTGCCGAGCGGATGAAGTTCAGCGCGTTCCTCATTTTTATGACCTTGTGGGTGACCATTGTCTATTTCCCGCTTGCCCACATGGTCTGGGGGAAGGGCGGGTTCTTCAACTGGGCTCTTGGCGGGAAAATACCTGTGCTCGATTTCGCCGGCGGAACCGTGGTTCACATCAGCTCCGGCGCCAGCGCCCTCGTCTGTGCGCTCGTCCTCGGCAAGCGCCTGGGTTTCCCTCAAGAGCCGATGCCCCCGCACAACGTGGTGTTGAGCCTTATCGGAACAGGTTTGCTGTGGGTAGGTTGGTTCGGGTTTAACGCAGGCAGCGCTCTCTCCGCTAACGAACTTGCAACCAGCACGTTTGCCGCCACCCACTTCTCCGCCGCCGCCGCCGCGTTGAGTTGGTCCCTCGTCGAATGGAAGTTGCGCGGCCACCCGAGCGTGCTCGGCGCCGCATCTGGAATGGTCGCCGGCCTTGCAACCATCACTCCTGCCTCTGGCTTCGTGACAATCCCTGCGGCTGCGATGATCGGCTTCATTGGGGGAATCGTCTGCTACTTCGCCGTCACCAAGATTAAAGCCAAGTGCGGGTACGATGACTCACTCGACGTCTTCGGTGTCCATTGCGTCGGCAGCATTGTCGGCATGCTCGGCCTCGGTTTGGTGGCAAACACCGAAGTGAATGCCCTCATCGGGACCACCTTCCAGGTGAATGGCGCCGCCGTCTCGCTCGCTGGCAGTGGCAAGCAGTTGATGAACCAAATCATCGGCATCCTCTTCGCCGGCGGCTTGGGAGCAATCGCCACTTACGTCATCCTCAAACTAGTCAACGCGCTTGTCGGCCTCCGTGTTGATGAGGAAGCCGAGACTGTCGGGCTGGATCTTTCCCAACACGGCGAGAGCGCCTATAACGATTAACCCACCAAGCAGCCATGAAGAAAATCGAAGCGATCATCAAGCCGTTCAAACTGAACGAAGTCAAAGAAGCCCTCGCCGAACTCGGCATCGCTGGCATGACTGTCATTGAGGTTAAAGGTTTCGGCCGCCAAAAAGGGCACAAGGAAATCTACCGCGGCAGCGAATACACCATTGATTTCACCCCAAAGACGAAGTTGGAAGTCGTCGTTGCTGATGATCAAGTAGAACCCGCAATCCGAGCCATCGTCGAGACCGCAAAGACCGGCAAAATCGGGGACGGCAAAGTCTTCGTTTCGAATGTGGAGGAAGCCATCCGCATCCGCACCGAAGAGCACGGCGAAAAAGCGGTGTAACCTCGAGCACGCGTCGTCCGCGTAACGATCTGCAGCGTCGCCGGTCCAATTCCTGTGCGCCTGCTTCGCAGAACCGGTTATCTCAAGCGCGCCTTCGCGCTGATCGAGTTGATCGTTGTCCTCGTCGTTGTAGCCATCCTGGTGGCGCTTCTGCTTCCCGCCCTTTCGCGTGGCAGGCAAAGGGCCCGCGACACTCAATGTTTAAACAATCTCCGCCAACTTGGCATCCGCATGACCCTTTATCTTGCGGAGCACGAGCGTTTCCCCCAAAGCAGCCCCTTTGTGAATTCGAAATGGCTCTCTTTCGGGGCAGAGGATAATGACGCCATCTTCGCTTGCCCGAATATCCAGGGCGGACTGTATCGCCCGAACTACTTCGGCAGCGTTGGTCCCGAGCACCGGCCCAACCTCGGCCTAGCGCTTGATCGTTGGACCGGCGAAGCCGTAAGCGCCTCAGCTATCGCTGCGCCCGCTGCAATGATTGCTATCACGGATTACTTCTTCTGGCTTATTCCACCTCGTGTCCGTCAAGGCGGTCCTGACGTGCCCTTGCCCCATCGTGGCGGCATCCAGTTCCTGTTGGTGGACGGTCACGTGGAGCACGCCTCGTCCAACCGCTTCGCGCACCCCTCAACCCGGCCGCGGTGGAACAGGGACAATCAGCCCCACGACGACACCTGGAACAAATAGTTCACTTCAGATCGGCTCTTGCTGAGAGATGCAATGGAACGATCCGAGCCCCCAGATCAGTTCCGTTGAGTCAATGCCGAGAACCTGCCGATCCAGAAACAACGTCTGCAAGATTTCCAATGCCCGGCGGTCATTTGGATCCCGATACGTCGGCACGAGCACCACGTTGTTGGCGATATAGAAGTTCGCGTAACTCGCGGGCAAACGCGTCTCCTCGTAATTAATCTCTCGAGGCATTGGCAGTTCAACGACGCGGAAAGCTCTACCGTCCTGATCGCGCAAAGTTTGTAGACGCTCCAGATTTTCCCGAAGCGGCTCAAAATTCTCGTCGGATGGATCCGGCTCAACAACTGTTACGATCGTATTTGCGTCCACAAATCGCGTGAGATCATCCACGTGCCCATCAGTGTCATCCCCGACAATGCCATCTCCAAGCCACAGGATGTTTGTCACACCGAGATAATCCCTCAAATACTGCTCAATCTGTTCTTTGCTCAGATGCGGGTTCCGATTCGGATTCAGAAGGCACGCCTCGGTTGTAATGAGCGTTCCTTTCCCGTTCACTTCGATTGACCCGCCCTCCATAACGATCCCAGGCGAAAAGAGCGGGAGGCCAAGCAGCCGAGCGACATGTTGGGGAACCGCATCGTCTAGATCGAACGGCGGATATTTCCCACCCCAGGCGTTGTATCCCCAGTCCACGATAGCGCGCTCACGCCGACCATTTTTCTCACGAACCACAAAGATCGGCCCGTGATCCCGGCACCAGGGCTCATATGCGGGGAAGTGATGAAAGCGCACTCGATCCAGAACGGCTCCCTTAGCTTGCAAAAGCCTCCGCGCTTCGGCTTCTGCTTCCGCGCCCCACACGTTGATGTTCACCGCTTCATGTGGAGTGAGGGCATTGATGAGCTGGGCATAGACCGCTGGAACAGGTTCATACTTTCCGGGGAAGCTAATCCCCTCGGGGCGAGGCCAGGTGAACCATGTGGAAGCATGCCGCTCCCATTCAGCGGGCATGCGGTAACCGAGAGCGGCTGGCGAATCCTTCATCAACACCGCGCGAGCATAAGGAACGGTCTTCAGCCCGACAATACCGCGCCCGCGAGTTAATTCCTCGCGGAGGAACTCAGTGTTCCGCCCTTCGCTTTCGAAATGACTTTCAATGTGTCCCGGTGCGCGAAAATCACGTCCGGCTCCGCCTGGAGCGCCGCGTGGTATTTGATTTGAAACGCGCTCCCTGGCTCTGCCGGGTGCAACGTCCGGTCGGCCAGGTCCACGAGCGAGGTCACTGCGATTGCCGTGGCGGGCGGCTCCCCATCCAGCACTTCATCCATGTTCACGATCAATTCAGAAATCGTGTGCAGCCAGGCGAATCGCGCATCCTCAATCACTAGCCGCAGCAGCTCGGAAGAGTTCACCCTCCCAAAAGACCGTTCGTACGCCGCGCGTTCCGTCTCAAGCAGAAGCTTGTGCAAATCGAGCAAAGCCCGGCGAATGTCGCGCAGCTGGTTCAACGATTCCGGGGTGGCAACGTCAGGAAGCTTACGATCGTTCATGCCTTTCTCCAATCCAGTGGCTTGCGCCACTACTTAAAGTGCACCCTCCCGTCGCAAGTCTCAAGCGCAGCAAGCCCAGCGCCTTAAGCGGCTTTCTTGTGCTTCTTCGTGCTGGCGCTCTTCGCCTTAGCTTTAGCCGTACGGTGCGCCGTCTCTTCTTTCCCTTTGCCCTTGGCTGCCGCGCGCAAGCTCTCCTGAAGCACCGAGACCAAGTCCACCACGTTCGTGGGCTTTGCTGTCTCGGTCTTGGTCTTTGGCAACTCCTTGCCCCCGGCGGCGATCTTCTTCTGGATCAACTCCATCAGCGCCTCGTGGTACTCATCTTTGTACTTCTCTGGCTCCCATTTGTCCGACATGGTGTCCACCAGCGACTGCGCCATCTCCAACTCTTTCTTGCCAACCTCCATTTTCGGCAACTCAAGCGTCTTCGGATCTGCCAGCTCCTCGGGGAAATGCATCAACTCCAATACTAAAGCCTCACCATGCGGCTTTACCGCTGCGATATGCTCCCGAGTCCTGATCGCAACCTTTGCAATGCCCACTTTTCCTGACTCCTTGAGCGCATCACGAAGCAGCCCATAAGCCTTCGCGCCCCCTTTTTCGGGTGCGAGGAAGTACGGTTTGTCGAAGAACATCGGATCAATTTCTTCCAAATCCACGAACTCCCGAATATCCACCGTTTGGTTTGATTTAATTTCGACCTGCTCGAAGTCCTTGTCCGTGATGACGACGAACTCACCCTTTTCGTGCTCGTACCCCTTCACGATGTTCTCCCAGGGCACCTCCTGGCCGTCCGTTTCAGCCACGCGTTTGTAATGGATCGGGCTCAGATCCTTGTCGCGCAGCATTCGGAACTTCACTTCGCGCCCGGGCCGAGTGGCCGAAAACAGCCCGACCGGAATGTTCACCAACCCAAAACTAATTGATCCCTTCCAAATTGGTCGCATGGCTTACCTCCAGCGCCAATCTACAGCGCCTGGGTTGGTTTATCTGACGCCTCTCATCCCGTTTAACACGGCAGGCCCTCCTTTACTCCTCCCACAGGGCGGTGCTTAAGGCTCTTCAGGCTCAGTTTCAGTGAGCGGAGTTGCCGAGTAATACCTCCGAATTTCCGCCGCAATGCCGTCGAGGTCGGGGAACAGCCTCCTTTCAGTCATCGTGCAAAGGTCCAATTGATCTCGGAACCGGCTCACAAGCCGGGCAGGGATGATGTATCGCTTCAAGCAATCGGCCAGCCCATGCTCAACCAGCACCTCGTCGAGGCTGCGGGATTTCGTCGAGCAAAGGGTGAATGCCGCCGATTGCGCTAAAATCCGTGCGTCCAAAGCGGGGGGCTCCAGCATGCAGACGAAAGGGTCTTCATCCGCGTCCCGGTCATAAAGCGCCTCCGCCGAACGGCAACCTTTTTGCGTTAGCGCTTCATCCAAATCCGACACGAGAAATGCCAGTGGTTTAAGCCCAAACCGCTCATGGACCCGTTTCCAATCCAGCTTCCAAATCACTCGGTCCTGGTTGCCCGTCTCGCGCAGCGTGGCGAAATGAGCGGCGATCATTGGCGAATAGGTCCAGTCCAGCAGCCGGGTAGGGAGGCCATGATGCTGCGCCATAACCATCACCTCCCAAGTGTTGGCGGTCGCGCTGAGAAAAGGCTTCGCATAACGAAGGAAATTCCGCAGCACATGCTCCTCCAAATGCTGCTTTGTGTGCGGTGGGGTGATTCCACCCAAACGATCCAATCCTGTCAGAAGTTTGTATTCCGGGTGCGGCGCCCCGCGATAGACCGTCGAATCGCGATACCGCCCGCTCACTGGATCCCGCTCCGTCGGCGTGACGAGATCTATGAACTCGCCCAATGACGAAACCTCCTTCTCGGCAAACATCCCCACGAATCCAATCTACCCTTCCTTCACTGCTTGTTCCCTCCGGTCCGTAGCTGAAGATTGCAGCAGCGCTTTTCTTACTGCATAACCCTGATGTGGTAAGGCTGGTCCTCTTCGACATAGATGGAACGCTCATACGCACCGGCGGGGCTGGTGTGAAGGCGTTCGAGCGCACCTTTGCCACGGAGTTTAACCTCCCGGGCGCGGTCGAGGGCATCAACTTTTCCGGCCGAACGGATCCCTCCATCGTTCGCGAAGCCTTCCTCCGCCGCGGCATTACCCCAACCGAACAGCACTTCCAAGTCTTCTACGATCGTTATGTCTTTTGGCTCGATGAACTCCTCCATCAGCTCGATGGCGCCCCATGCCCAGGGGTGGAAACTTTCATAGACGACCTCCACCATCTGCCCAAGCCGCCCGTCCTCGGCCTCCTCACTGGCAACATCCGCCTGGGGGCCGAAATTAAACTTCGTCATTACAACCTTTGGCGCCATTTTCACACTGGCGGTTTCGGTGATGACCACGAAGACCGAAACACCCTCGCTGCTATCGCGAAGAAGCGGGGAGGCGAACTGATCGGCGCGCGCCTCTCCGACGATGAGGTTCTCGTCATTGGCGACACCGCCCGCGACATCGAGTGCGGCCAGGCCATCAATGCCCGTGTTCTGGCAGTCGGCACCGGGCTGTATTCCCCGGACCAACTCAGCGTGCACAAGCCCACCTGGGCGGTTGCCGATCTTTGCGCCATCTCCGCTGCCGAGGTTTGCAGATGAAACGCGCGACACCGCGTTCCGCTTGACTCTTGAATGGCAAACACGAACATCCCTCCTAATGTCCGTCCTGTTCTCCATTGATAGCGGCTTCCGCTACGAGATCGTCCGCAAGATCTTCGAAGGCGGCATGGGCATTGTTTATGAAGCCGAGCAGCGCGGCGCTCTCGATTTCGTGAAACGCGTCGCGATCAAAGTCATTCGCCAGAACTACGCGACTCAGCAGATGTTCATCGATAACTTCATCGGCGAGGCAAAGCTGGTCGCGGATTTGATCCATACGAATATCGTTCAGACTTACCACCTCGGAGAAGCCCGCGGGGTTTACTTCATCGCCATGGAGTTGATCCGTGGGGTGAACCTCGAGCAATTCTGCCAGCAACTCGCTGCCCGTGGCCGAACACTCCCGGTGGAACTGGCCGTCTTTATCACCAGCCGCATCGCTCGAGGCCTGGCTTACGCGCATGCCAAGACCGACCGCCATGGCGAGCCGCTCGGAATCGTTCACCGCGACGTCAGTTTTAAAAACATCATGATCGCTTTTGAAGGCGACGTGAAACTCACCGACTTTGGCATCGCCAAAGCGAAGGGCTTTCTCCAGGACCAGGAAGGGGAGGTCGTCGCCGGGAAAGCTGACTTCATGAGCCCGGAGCAGGCCGACTTTCAGATCACCGATCGCCGCTCAGACATCTTCTCCGCCGGCATCGTTCTCAGCAGCTTGCTGCTCGGGTACAACATTTTCAAATGCCCCACGCCGCAAGCCTCTCGCGACCGCGTTCTGAATCTACCAATTCCTGATTTCACCACGCTCGACCCGAGAATTGATGAGAAGCTCAACAAGATTCTCCGCCGCGCCCTTGCCCGTGATTTGAACGAGCGGTATCCTACTGCCGACGAGTTCTTGTACGATCTCGAGTACCACATTTATAACAAGGGATACGGCCCGACGAACGAAACACTCGGGCGCTTCATCAGAGAATTGTTCGAGGGGCACGCGCCAGCGTTCACGCAAGCTCTGGCCAAAGGCTCAACGGATCTCCTGGAGCGCACAGCTCGTCTGGCCACTAAAAACGCGGCATGAAGAAAGTCAGTTCCTCGACCATCACGCTGGGGCTTCTCCAGCACAAATGCACACCGAACCCAGACGAGAATCTGGCCAAGGCGCTTCAGTTGGCCGAGAAGGCTGCAAAGGGTGGAGCCAACATCATCTGCACACAGGAGCTTTTCCGGGGTCAATACTTCTGCCAGTGCGAGGACCACAAATACTTCAAGCTCGCGGAAACAATCCCCGGGCCGAGCACCGACGCCTTCTGTAAACTCGCGAAGAAGCATAACTCAGTCTGCGTCATCTCCCTTTTTGAGAAACGCGCCGCCGGTCTTTACCACAACACCGCTGTCATCATCGATTCCGACGGCTCCATCATGGGCCTTTATCGGAAGATGCACATTCCGGACGATCCGCTTTACTACGAGAAATTCTATTTCACGCCCGGCGATCTTGGGTTCAAGTCGTTCCGCACCAAAGTTGCCCACATAGGCACGCTGGTTTGCTGGGACCAATGGTATCCCGAAGCCGCCCGCCTTACAGCCCTGCATGGCGCGGAAATCCTTTTCTATCCCACCGCCATCGGCTGGCATCCCAAGGAAAAGGAGCAATACGGCGTCCGCCAACACACCGCCTGGGAAACGATTCAGCGGGGCCATGCCGTCGCCAACGGCTGCTACGTGGCTGCCATTAATCGCATAGGACACGAAGCGCCTGATGGCGGTGACGGCATCGAATTCTGGGGCCAAAGCTTCGTCGCGGGCACGTCCGGGGAAATCCTCGCCAAAGCGAGTGTGGACAAGGAGGAGATCCTTACAGTCCCGCTCGACTTGGACAACGTGGACACGACCCGCACCCATTGGCCTTTCCTGCGCGATCGGCGGACCGACGCCTACGGCGACATCACCAAACGGTTCCTCGATTAATCCATGAAGCCGCTCGCGTGGATCACAGGCGCGAATGGGTTAATCGGCAACGCTCTCCATCACTCCGCAGGGCAATTCGCCGCGTCATGGCAAGTCCGCCCCCTCACGCGAGCCGTCGTTGATCTCACAGATTCGGCTGCCCTCCGCGCTCTGCATGCGCGAGAGCGGCCTGCTCTCATTATTCATTGCGCGGCCCTCAGCCGCAGTGTGGACTGCCAGCGGGATCCTCAACTGGCGCGCAAAGTGAATGTGGAAGCCACTCGCCTTCTGGCTGAGCTGGCACAGGACGCGCAGTTCATCTTCTTTTCCACAGATCTCGTCTTCGATGGCCGCAAGGGCAGTTACACCGAGGAGGATTCCACGTACCCTTTGAGCGCCTATGCCGAAAGCAAAGTCGAAGCGGAAACCTTCGTTTTACAAAACCCACAGCATACCGTCGTTCGCACATCGCTGAACGGTGGCAAATCGCCCGCCGGCAATCGTGGCTTCAACGAAGAAATGGTCCAGGCCTGGAAGCAAGGCCAGACACTTCGCTTTTTCATTGATGAGTTCCGTTCACCCATCGTCGCGGACGTGACTGCGCGTGTGGTTTGGGAGCTTGCGAACCAAAACGCTGCAGGGCTGTTTCACGTCGCCGGCTCCGAGCGCATGTCGCGGCTGGAGATTGGTGAGCTGGTTGCACGCTGCCATCCCGAACTGCAACCCCGTTATGAGCGCGCATCGCTCAAGGAGTATCAGGGCGCTCCTCGCCCGCCAGACACCTCAATGAACTGCGCCAAGGCTCAACGCTATCTCAGCTACAGAATCCCTGGTCTCGGCGAGTGGCTCGCGCATCCGGGCAATACTCTCTGACCCTCGCCATGGCTTACCGAGGTCGAATCGCACCTTCGCCCACCGGCTACATGCACCTCGGCCACGCCCGCACCTTTTGGGCGGCGCAGGAGAGGGCCCGCGCGAACGGCGGCAAACTCGTCCTGCGCATCGAAGATCTTGATTTTGCACGCTGCAGACCGGAGTTCGTCCAAGCCATCATGGAAGACCTAAGCTGGCTTGGCTTGGCCTGGGACGAAGGCCCGGACCTCGGCGGCATGTTCGCTCCTTACACACAGAGCGAACGTCTTGATCGCTACCGTGCTGCTTTTGATATCTTGCGGGGCAGGGGGGTCGTTTACCCATGCACCTGCTCCCGGCAGGATGTTCTCCGCGCCCTGAGCGCCCCACATCAGGGTGAAGAAGAGCCGGTTTACCCCGGCACGTGCCGCAGCAAAAATCTGAGTTCTCCGGAGATCACCGCACTCAGCGCGAAAACGAAGGTGAGTTGGCGGTTTCGCGTTCCTGACCGCGCGCCCATCGCCTTCCAGGATCTTTGCTTTGGCCCGCAGTCTTACGAGGCAGGACGGCATTTCGGTGACTTCATCGTTTGGCGCCACGACGGCATTCCATCCTATCAACTCGCGGTGGTGGTAGATGATCACGCGATGCAGATTACCGAGGTAGTCCGTGGCGCCGATCTTCTCATGTCCACCGCTCGGCAAATTCTCCTCTACAATGCTCTCGGCTACAGCATTCCGCAGTTCTATCACTGCCCATTAATGACAGACGAGAACGGCGCCCGCCTCGCCAAGCGGCACGATGCGCTCAGCCTTCGGCAGCTACGCGCCAGCGGCTTGTCCCCTGAAGAGGTGCGCCGAATGTTTGCCAGCCCACGAACTCCCGCAGAGCAGGGGACATAATACGTGTGCGTATCTTTTGGCGTGACAACTTCCCCGTCAGCGCTATTTTGACCTCCCGTGCGCACTTTTAAGTCAGTCGTCATCTTCGCGCTTCTCTGGGTGATCGTCATCACTTTCGCCCATGGCCGTGCCAACCTGGGTTGGTTCACACCCAAATCTGCCGCCGCCAAGAGCAATAAATTCCGCGTCGGCTTCATTCCCGTGACCTGCCATCTGACTTGCCCCGTCACCGACTTCATTAATAAACAATCTAGCGGGGAGAACTTCTACGATCCTCTTCGCTTTAGCGGCTTTCCTGAACTAAAGGAGGCATTCATCTCCGGCTACATGCCCGCCACTTTCATTCTCGCTCCTTTGGCGATGGCTCTCCGTGAGCAGGGTGTGCCACTGAAAATCGTTTACCTTGGCCACCGTGATGGAACCGCCATGATGGTTCACACGAACTCCTCCATCTATCGAATCGAGGATCTGCGCGGGAAGAAAGTCGCCATCCCCAATCGCTACTCCAACCAGCGCTTGTTGATCTATAAGGCCCTCAAAGATCGCAAGATTCCTCTCAGCGAAGTGGAGCTGGTCGAGATGCCTCCTCCCGACATGCCGGCCGCCCTTTACGCCCGCGCCGTGGATGCGATCACCGCTGGCGAACCGTACATGGGTCAAACTGAAATGGACGGCTACGGCCGCGTGCTTTACCTCACGAAAGACGTGTGGCCCAACTTCATCTCCTGCGTGTTGGCAGTCCATGAAGACGCCATTAAAAACAATCGCTCTGACGTTCAGGCCTT
>Ga0196963_10000752_pt1 | contig 25644 bp, 31 predicted proteins | sample S1_5metaG_FD_148600 | JGI IMG/M metagenome (GOLD analysis project Ga0196963, IMG submission 148600) | Soil microbial communities from Anza Borrego desert, Southern California, United States - S1_5 | ecosystem: Environmental > Terrestrial > Soil > Desert | place: USA: California | collected...
GGGGAGCTTCGATTATCTTGGGCTGACGGAGTCCGTGGCGCGCCTGGAGAAGGAGTTGGGCCGCGAGATCCACGTCAACGCCTATGGCCGCGACGAATGGCGGGCGCTCGCTTCCGACACCGTTGTCGGCTCGATCGTCCGGGGCCCGAAGCTCATGGTGATCGGGAATGATCCGGCCGCAGAACATCCAGAATCTGGTGGATATCGGATCGATCCAGCCGGCTGATGTGAGTGCAGATCACCAACGCCAGTTCGTGGCCGACGCCAAGGATTATCTGGCTGACGCCGGTGCCCAGTCCGCCAGCAATCGCGGCCGCTTCACCCTAAGCTATGAAGGGCTGCATTGCCTGGCGATGGCGGTGCTCAACTTCTATGGCTGTCGGGCTGGCAATACGGCCGGACACCGGACGATAGCCCTGCAGGTCTTCGCCGACGGCGTCGGCATCAGCTGGCCAGCCCTCGAGCAGATGCACAAGGCCCGGAACAAGACCACCTATAACGACCCGCATCCGCCCGTCTCCAAGATGCAGGCGGATACCGCCCTTCAGCTGCTGCGGCAGGCCCTGCCGGCGACGGAGAAGCTGATCGGGTTGAGCGCTCCGGCCGCGAGCGTCTCCGCCGCAGCCGAAGGCATCAAAGCCAAGCTCGGCGCTCCTGATTCTGGTAAACCTCCGCCCGCGAAGTCCGAAAGCGACCCCGGCCCCCAGGACTGATCCCCTTGCGCTATTATATTGTGTCTGTTATATCTTTGGTGCCAAGCACATCCGAGAGATCGACCACATGTCCCAGCTCGACACAGCCCTGACCCAGAGCCTCCGGTCCGCCGTCGAGGCCATTCCCATGGAGCAGGCGCGGATGCTGACCTACGCGTCGCTGGCCCGCCGGATCGATGTGCCGACGACCGATCCCCGCTTCGTTCCCGCCATCGAGGCGCTGGTCGCCGACGGCGTGCTGGCGCGCGGCTGGACGCTCTTCGACGCGGATGACCGGGAGCACGAGATCGACGAGGCTGAGGCCGTGGAGGCGCTGCGGGATGGCGAGATCGTACACCCCGCGAGCGGCGAGATGGTGCCGGTCACGGAGCGCAACCTGAAGCCCCACTGGTTCCGACCGGAACCGGCGGCCGCGACCTCCCCGGCGACGCCGGCTGTCGCGAAGGGCACCGGCGCCGAGATGGACGCCGTCGTCAGCCGTCGCCTGGTGATCGCCGACCAGGGCGGCCGTGAGCTTTTCTCCCTGAACAGCGGCGAGCGCACGCCCGAGCAGTTCCTGGAGCTCGTCCGCCAGTACGCGATCCATCCCCGGCAGCGCGACCCGGACCAGCGCCGGGTGCTGACCGTGGTGCGGGAAGCCTGGAACGGCCAGGTCTGGCGCCAGGACGCGGAGGAGTTCCTGCGCTGCAACGGCGTCGAGATGCCCGGCCCGGGTCCGAGCGACGCCGAGTGCCTCGCGGCGCTGTCGGCGGACACCAGCTGCATCCAGGGCTACCAGTACCGCCACGCGTTCGTGATCCGCGACATGCGTCGGCCGGTGGACGACCAGGAGATCTGGACTGGCCCGCTCAATGACCGAGCGGCCTATCTGCGCCAGTTGGAGATCGAGCAGATGCGAGTGACGCTCGCCGCCGCGAAGGATGCCGCGGCCAAGATGGCCCAGACCTCCCAGGCGGCCTGACGATGAGTTCGCTGCTTCAGATCGCCTGTGGCTGGGGCATGCCGGTTGCCGACTTCCTGGCCCGTACCGGCCTGCCGATCCGCACCTATGAAAACGGCAGGCCGAGCATCCTCGCCACGCTGATCGAGCCGATGGACGAGGTGCGGGATCTGCGCATGCCCCATGAGACATGGCGTCGGCTCTACGACGACCGTCTCGGCATCAGCTGCCTCGTCGACGACCTGCTGAAGGGCGGCCTCACCGGAGCGGTCCGCGAGCGGGACCGCCAGCCCTGGCAGCACCAGGCACGCTGCGTCTCCGATCTGATCGAGCGCGCCGGCAGTGGCGATGAGCCGGACGTCCTTCTCTTCTGGCCCGATTACGCGAGCAAGCGCCGCCTGTGCCGCCGGGGCGACGACCTGGACTACGTCCTGACCCTGATGGACCAGGCGGTCCCCGGGCGCGAGCGAGCGGACGCGGCTGCGGACCTGATCTCGCCGCTGGTGCACAATCCATATCCCTGGTGCAACGACCTGCAGAAGGATGGCCAGCGGGTGGCATGGCCCGGCCCCTTCGGCATCCACACCTACCCCGACCATGCCCCGGCGCCGCCGAAGGAGCTGGTCTGGTGGCTGGGCCACCTCGGCATCCTGGACGAGCCCGACGCCATGGCCCTGCGCCCCTATCTCTGCCGCTGGTGGCACTGAGAGGCCTGGCCGTGCCCTACGTCGTCACCCGCACCAACCACAATGGCGGCCGCAGCTTTCTTGGGCCGGGCGGCGGCTTCGAGCTGGAGATCGAGGACGCGCTTCTCATCCCGGAGCAGCGGGGCGCCACGTCGCGCTGCGCCAGGCTGGTCAAGGCGGATCCGCTCTGCCGGCAAGGTTCCATCTCGTATATGGAGGTGGACTGGGCGGAAGCGGCGTCCTGGCGGCACATCCCCAAGGGGCTGCTGGAGAGCGTCATGGCCGGGCGCGACCTGCGCCGCCCGCCGGCCAGCCGCCGCAGCTATGCCGTGCTGCAGGGCCGGGACTGGTCTGCCCTCTGGGAACGCTGGTTCATGGAGCGGCTGGTGCGGCCCGACAGCGGGCTCGGCTGGCGCCGGTCGAAGTCGAAGGACGTCAAGTCGCTGCGCGCGAGCTGTGCTGGTCAGACCGTGGCGACGATCCGCGAGGACGGCCCTGGCCGGGCGGCAGAGAACGGCGTCACGATCAAGATGCCGGGCCTGGAATGGCATGTGGAAGAGATCATCCACGGCCGCGCGGTCCGTGTCCGCCGAGACACGTTGCGCGTCCAGAGCTTCCAGAAGGCCAAGCGGTTGGTGGAAGACCTGTTCGAGCGGGCGGTAGAACGCCGCGGGGCCGGGCAGGTTCGGGACGAGGCCGCGGAATAGCCGGTGGCGTTTGCGGTTCGAGGACGCAGGATGCTGTGACACCTGGATCACGGGACCATCATGCTGCTGCGCCTGTTCAAGAAGGATGACCCGCTGGTCGACGTTCAGCCGGCCATCCAGCGTCTCCTGAAACAGCCCAAGAGTCCGCTCACCGAGCTGCAAATGCTGCACGGGCTGGCCTTCGAGGCCTACCGGTTCTGGACCAAGCCCCAGGACAAGTGGAAGGCGAGGGACCTCGCCTACTACACGGCGGAGTACCGGGTCTTCCGTCTCAAGCATCAATGCCCGTTCGACCCGCATTTCGACACCCATCCCGCCCAGCCTTATCCGCCGCTGGCGGCGGAGGAGGAGCGCGATGAGGAGCAGATGCTCCGGCGCGTGGCCTCGGCGTTCATCGGCTGTGCCGATCGATATGCCAACCGCCTGGATCGCGAAGCCCTCGAGCGACTCGACCAGGCGCTGAAGGACTACGCCCGCTTCCGGATCGTGGTCAGGCTCGTGTATCCGCAGGAGCCTCACGGGATGTTCGACGGCTACGTCAGGAATATCCTTGGGGAAGACGAGGTCCGGAGGGTTGAGGCGACTGTCCGGGCAGCGGTCGCCCAAGCTGATGAGCTTGACGGCGACGCCCCCGACGACAGCCCGTCCCCATGAGCCGCGCCATGCCGACCTTGACCGCCTACCATGGCGCCCGCAGCGGACCGTTCGACCGGTTCGATCCGGCCAAGCAGTCGGACTGGAAGTTCGGCTTCTGGTTCGCTTCGTCGCGCGACTTCGCCGAGATCTTCGCCATCGGCGAGGAACAGCCAGGCGCCGTGGCCGAGTGCCGGATCACGCTGCGGCGCCCCTACACCATCGCCACCGACCGCTGGAACAGCATCCGGGACAAGCATCACGATGACGGGGCCTGGTTCGCCGCCTGGCGCCTGCAGCTTCAGGAGCAGGGCTATGACGGGCTGAAGGTGAAGGGGGAAACTTTCAATTCATCCCGGGGGCTGACCTTCCTCACGCCGGATATCTTCGCGGTCTTCTCCGACAAGGCGATCGAGATCCTCGCCTGGCGTCGCCCGGGGGCGGAGGCCGACATGGAACTGGACGAGGGGGCCGATGCGGATGCCGGCGAGGAGGATTCCCCTTCACCGTAATGGAGCGGCGGCTGCACGGGGATCCGGGGCTGCCGATCCGCATGGCTGCCTGACGAGGTCGGCGATCAGCGGCTGGGCCCGCTCGGCTCGAACAGGTCCGGCTGGTAGGTACGTCCGCCGCCGAACGAGAGCGCCAGGATCTCGCGCAGTTTCGCCTCGCGCTCCTGCTCGCTCATGCCGAAGGCCGCCAGGGCTGTCGAGATGCGGCCGACCGCATGGTCGTCCCATTCCAGGTCGATGTCGTCCGGATCCGGCCGCCAGCAGCCGCGGTTCAGCCAGGCATCGGCCAACGCCATCGCCGGGTCGAGCGTGTTCATGCCGCACAGGCCCGCCTTCACGAAAGGCTTGGTCTGGACGTACCAGCTCAGCGGCCTGTGCACGAAGGTGACCCCTTCGATCCTCGGAAAGCTGCGCTGGGTAGAGGCCACCTCGAGAACCCGCGGCAGCTGGGTGGTCCAGTCCGCCCAATGCAGGGCCGAGGCCCCGATGACGACCGCCCCCTTGTCGACCTTCTGCACCACCTCATGCAGCCTGTTCCTGGGGCCCTCCCGGTCGCGCTGCAGGTTGTAGTAGATCCCGGCGCGCGGTCCGGCCGGCTTCACCAGGAGGGGATTGCCCCTGTTGTCCTCCATGGCCGACCAGCGCATCACGGTGTTCCGTGCCGATCCCTCCTCGAGATTGCAGAGCATCTGCACGTCCCGCAGATCGAAGACACATGGCAGCATGGCCAGGTTCTCCAGGGCGGAGCGGCGCTTCTTCTGGTGGGCGGGAGCTTGCATCTGGAGGGCAATCGAGTTCCGGGACGGGTCTGGGCGGGGGACGTTCAGGCAGCGGCCGGCGACGTCAGGTCCGGTTCGTCGCCCTCATAGAGCGGCGCCTGGGGCTCCGGCGGCGGCGCCGAGCGGCGCAACCCATCCTCGCAAGCCGGCGGCGTCCGCCAGCGGTCCAGCTCGCCCCGCCTGTCCAGCCGGTTCAGCGCGGCCACCATTGAGATGACCTGGGCGCGGGTCGTCTCCAGCATGCGGCTGAACTCGTTGTTGTGCGTGAGGGCCGCGTGCAGCTGCGGATCCAGCCATCGACGCATGTCGTTGTCGAGCGCCTGGACGTCACGGCTTTCCGGCTTCTCCAGATAGCGCTCCAGTCCGGCGATGATGCTCTCGGGCGTGTAATGGTAGATCGACGCCACGTTCATGGCGGTGCGGGCCATCCTGTCGTATGCCTCCTCCGACAGGTCGACGCCGCTGCGGCTGAGGTGGTCGGTGATGAAGGCGACATCGTAGACGTCGCGGGCCTTGTGGTACTCGCGTTTGGCGAGCGCCACCATCTTGTCGGAGAAGCTTCCCATCAGCTCGGGCACCGGAATGGGGGTGTTGATCGTCACCTTGGTTTCGGGTTCCGGCATCGGGATCGCGATCCGCGTCGGGTACAGCACCAGCTTGGAGCGGGGCGTCTCCAGGAACTCCAGCTTGACCGAGACCTTGCCGCGCTTGTTCGGGTGCGACCAGACGATTTCGTACCGCTGCAGGCGGTTATCCGGGTTGCAGGCTCCCTTGAGCCGGAAGTCGGAGCCGGCAAGATCATGGGCCAGCGCGGCGCGCACCTTGCCGACCAGTCTCTTCATGATCCGGTCCAGTTGGGGCATCTGCTCGGCGGAGATCATGAAGTCCAGGTCCTCGGAGAAGCGAGGGCTGTTCCAGGCGACCTTCAGGCTGGTCCCGCCCTGGAAGACGGCGTCGCCGACCCGCCAGTCGGAGACGCGGAAGATCTGCTCCAGCGCCGCATAATGAAGACGTGTGGCGATCTCCGTGATGTCCTTGGGGGACAGGTTCCCCTTCTTGAGCAGATCGACCATCTCTGACAGGCTCCAGGACTAAGGTGTGCGGGCTTCAACCTGCACAGTGCGTCCCGGAACTGGAAACGGAGTGGCGGGAAGGGAAATTTTCCTGGGGATATCTGGCGCTTGGCGGTTACGTGGCCGCCGCTCCACATCTCATGGATGGCAGCATGTAACCGCCTGTGCGAGCCAGGAGAACATCATGGGCGTTGGGCGCCTATTTCAGGGCGAGGGATCCTCGTCCGGCTCCTCCTCGCCGGCAATGGAGGCTTCGACATCCACCTCCACCTGGCAGACAGCCGCAGCCAGGCTGCGGATGTCCCGGTGGATCTGGGTGTCGGCCGGCTGGATCTTGCCGAAGAAGGATCCGTCCGGCTTCCATGTGCGCTCCAGGTGGTCCGCCTCCATGGCGGCGTCCGCCGCCACCTCCAGCAGGCTGATCCACTCCACCCGCTTGAGGTTGAAGTTGTAGCTCTCGGTCTTGTCGTTCCACGGCCGCCAGTTCTCGCCGAACCGGCGGCGCAGGCGGGAGTCGATCGGCTCGCGAAGGAAGCGGCGGTAGTGCTGGCTCAGTTTATGCGCGCGCCGCACCGCCAGCACGAGCACCGTGTTCACCTGCTCGGGGGTCAGGGTCACCCGGTAGGTCTGCTGCCGGTCGTCGTTCATGGCTGCGGGCCCTCTTCCTCGCCGTCGTCGAACCCGACCTCCTGCAGGGAGTCCCGGTCCAGGGGTTCGGGCGCGCCGGGCAGCCCCGTCGGGAAGACGACCTCCTCGCCGTGCTCCATCTCCATGGAGCACTCCAGGGCGCCGACATTGAACATGAAGGAACGCATGGCCCTGATCCCGTGCAAGTCGTCAGTCACGGGACCGTCCAGCCGCGGCTGGCCTTCTTCGATCACGAAGCGGGCGAGCCTTGTTGCGCTGGTGTCGCGGCCCTCGCGGTTCGCCGCGAGGATTTCCTGGAACTCCAGGCTCCTGCGGTTGGAGGTGTAGACCGGGTCGCGGCCATAGAGGTGCAGCGCCAGACCCGCCACCTTGCCGTCCGGGCCGCGGTCGATGATGGCGAGCGTGTTGCTGGTCTGGCACATCACGATCAGCGCGTCCTGCCCCGGCACGCCGGTCTCCACGGCGGCGGCGTACAGGTCCTTGTAATCGTCGAAGGCGCTGTCCACGCCTGTATGGCCCAAGCTCCTGCAGAGCCGATGGACGTTGTCCATTTCGCGTAGCGAGCGCTCCTCCAGGGCGCGGATCGGTGCGATGCCCAGAACCTGAACGCCCATCGCCTTGAAGGTCGGGCCCGGGATGCCGCCATCGGCGAAGATTGCCAAGCGGCCCAACCTCGTTGCCATGAGGGTCGAGCCGTCGCCCTCGAACTCCCAGTAGACCCGCCCGGCCATCTCCGCGCAGCGGGCGCTCAGCCCCTCGCGCAGGCCGGCGCCGTCGATGACGGCCACGATGTCCGCCCAGGCCGCCTCTGACCGATCGATATCGTCCACCCACCGCTCATCCGCCTCGGGTGTTCCGTAACCGCCGGTCGATCCGTGCTCCGGAAGCGGGGCGTCGAGCCTGTCGGCCATGGAAAAGCGGCATTTGAGAAGCTCGTGCCTGTAGCGATGCTGGTCATCGACCTCGGCCGGCACCTCTTCGCCCGGTGCGAAGCCGAAGATCCGCAGCACGGTGGGCGAGCCGGGCGTCCGGTCGCGCTCCTCGTCGCCCAGAATCTGCTGGAGCAGGGCATCGGTGAGCGGATTGGGCTTGCCGGAACGCTCGAAACGCAGAATCAAGGTGCCGCCCGACGGGGTAGCGATCTTGAGCACGGGATCGTAGGGGCCGTAGCTCTCCGCCCGGACGACGTATCCGCCGGCGACCGGCAAACTGCCGTCGGCCGTTGCGGACAGGCACTCGTGAAACTCGGCCAGTACCGGTGCGACGACGGCGGCGGCCATGCCACAGGCGGCCTTGCGGAAATCCGTGTAGACGCTGTCGTGCATGCCGTCCCGCGCGGCCAGAAGGTCGGCGAAGGCCTTATCCAGGAGAGCGGGGTTGATGGGCAGGGTGATGCCCGACCGGTACTTCGCCGGATCGGGGCGTTCCCGTTTCGCTCCTTCGTCGGGTCGATGCTCGCTCATGATGCTCTCGCTTCGGTCTTGGCTATTGGATGAGTAGGCGCGGTACCGGCCGGCGGCCGACCCGGCTCAGGGCTCCAGCACCTGGTCCCACTCGCTCACATCCCTGGAAGAGACGCTGTACTCAACGGCGATCCGGTTCTTCATGCCGAGGGTCTCGGGGATGGTCAGCAGCTGGATCTTCTTCTCATTGATCAGAAGGCCGTTGTGCGGCGTGCGGCCGGGATACCAGCAGCCGCTCTCCACCAGGATGCCGTGCTGGCGGCTGAGGTAGACGGAGGCCTCGTTCTCGCCTGCCTCGTTGCGGTACAGAAGCACGCGCGGCCGGCCATCGGAGATCGCCACCGCAACCGTGAGCGGCTCGCCCTCCGGATCGGTCGGGCTGAACAGGTCCACGGTCACGGTGCCGCGGGGCTCCTGGCTGACTCGTGCTTCCCAGTTCTGGGTGCCCTCGTCGATGTCCTCGAGCGTCAGAAGGATGCCGCCATCGGGGATCGCCGGCGCCTGGCTGGGGCGTTCCAGCGCGCCGGAAACCCAACGCGCCATGGCGATCAGCCCGTCGGTGACCACGTCCTCCTGCCGGTTCAGGACCGGCCCGTGGGTGACGTAGTCCATGCCCCAGCGATGCAGCTGGCGGTCGATCGCCGCCGGCAGGCTGCCGTCGCGCGAAGCCTGGTCGGGCAGGATGGCCGCCAGGATGTCCTCGGGAACGTCACGCTCGCCGCGAATGGCATCGCGGGCCAGCGATCGCAGGAGCGTGACGAACTCCTGACGGGCCGACGTGCTCATCACAAGCTGTTCGGCGTCGCCGCGCTGATAGTCAGCCAGTTCGGCGAGCTGGCGCAGGCGGGTGGCCATGGGAAGCGTCTCGGGAAGGGGCATGGTCAGGCTCCTGTAGCTGGATCGCGGAAGGGATTGATGGCTCAGGGAACGGGGCTCTCATCCGCCTCGGGTCCGCCGCCTTCGAGCCGGAACTCGCTCTCGAACTGCGCCAGGACCTTGTCCACGCCATGCCAGGTCAGGGAATCGGCGGAAGCCCCGTCCGGGTCGACATGCACCCCCGAATTCCGGTTGTCGTAGTCTACCTGTCCCGCCGTCAGCACCACGCCATGCGCCCTGCTCAAATGCATGGTGCCGGTCAATTCTCCCCGGTCGTTGGCGTAAACCAGCACGCACGGGTGGCCATTGGCCACTTCGATGGCGACCGAGATATGGTCGGGCTCGCCCGTGATCGGATGACAGAAGTCGACCATGATGGCGTCGTCGCCGGTCCCGGCCCGGCTGAGCTTTGCCTTCCAGCGGGGACGGTCGCCCTCGTCGTGATAGGCATCGGTGAAGGCCAGCTCGATGCCGGCCTCCAGCTGCTTCACCGGCGAGGGCGCCAGGTAGTAGGCCGACGCCCAGCGGCACAGCTCGATCATGCGCTCGAGACGCTGCGGCGCCACCCGGCCGCCATGGAACAGGTAGCCCTGGGCCGCCTGGATCAGCTCGACGGCGCGGTCATGGTCCTCGTTGGGCGTCTCGGGCGGCAGGACGGTGTCCTCGCCGATGTCGTCGGCCGAGATCGACAGCGAGGTGTCCGTCTCGATCTGGGTGGCCACGAAGCCGGCGGCGTTGCCGAACTCCTGCTTCACCTGATCGGGCAGATCCCAGCCGCCGCCGGCGCTGTGGAAGAGCACGACCTCGGTCAGCGTGCGCAGGCGTTCGGCGGTCACGGCCAAGTGGTTGGCGTTGTTCTGGCTCACGGCGTGGGCTCCGGTGCGTGTTGTCGTTCCGGAGAGGATCATGCGTCCCCAAAGTGGAAACGGGTCCCGGTCCAACCACGCGGATGGCCGTGTTTTCGGTTCGTGGACGCATAGGAGGAGTGCGCGCCCAGCCCGTGAACGCCGCCGCGCGGGCATAAAAAACCCGCCATGGTGCGCCGATCTGACGAGAGGCGTGGCGGGTCGTGTTGGGACCGATTCTGCGGAAAACCGGCCCCCTCGTCAAGCAGTCCGAGTCACAGCACCGTCAGCATGGCCGCGACCAGCGGGTGCCGGACGATGTCCTGCTCCGCCAGGCGCACTACGGCGATGCCGTCCACCGCCTCCATGCGCTGGGCGATGTCGGCGAGGCCCGACAGGCCGTTCAGCAGGTCGGACTGGTCCGGGTCGCCGGTCAGCACCATCGTGGAGTGCCAGCCGAGCCGCGTCAGCAGCATCTTGATCTGGGCATAGGTGCAGTTCTGCGCCTCGTCGATCACAACGAAGGCGTTGTTCAGCGTGCGGCCGCGCATGAAGCCGACCGGGGCGATCTCGATGCTGCCGTCCTCCATCAGGGAGCGCAGACGCTTGGCGCCCAGCCGGTCGGACAGGGCATCGTAGAGCGGGCGCAGGAAGGGGGCCATCTTCTCCCCCATGTCGCCGGGAAGATAGCCGATGCTCTCGCCCGCCTCGATGGCCGGGCGCGACAGGATGATGCGGTCGACCCGGCCGGCATCGAGCGCCTCCACGGCCTTGGCGATGGCGAGGTAGGTCTTGCCGGTGCCGGCGGGCCCCAGCGCCAGCGTCAGGTTGTGGCTGTCGATGGCCTCCATGAGCTGCTTCTGCCCGGCCGTCTGCGGCTTGACCTTGCGGATGTAGCTCTGGTCGCGCCGCTCATTGCCGTTCGCCGCGTCCGCATCCAGCGGGTCCCAGCCGGCCGCCCCGGGGCGGCGGGCGTCGCGCGTCGGAATCGGCGCGACGGCGGAACGGCGGGACTTGGCGGTGGCGGACTTGGCACCCATGGGAAACCTCCCGGGTTCGGGTTTCAACAACCGGCCAGGCCGACATCGTCCTGGCCATGAGCTTCAGGCTGATCCCCCCAACTGCAAACGGTACCCCGTCGGCGTGTGAATTTTCAGAGCAAGGCCGCCTGGACATCCTGGCCACGGCCGCCGGCGCGCGATCTCGCCGCTCGGCCTCCGCGGCTGAGCCATTCGTTGATCTCGACCTCGACCTCGACCGCCGGCGCGTTGGTGTAGACGCCGAGATGGGCGAGGGGATGGGGCTGCCAGTAGGACTTCAGCCCCCAGACATGCCGCCGCCCGTTGCGGGTCAGGATCGGCGCCCGGCCAGGCAGGTGGAGATAGAGGAACTCCTCCTCCGGGTCGCAGCCAATCTCCTCCTGCACCTGAACGATGTGGCCCGGTCGAATATATGCCGCAGCGTAGCGGTAGGCGCCCGGACGGGTCTCTGCCGGGCGATGATCTGTGTCGGACTCGCCGAAATCGGCTTGCATGGGGGAATCTCCGGTCATGACGGATCCGGCAATCAGACAAACCGCCGGAATGGCATTTTTCCTGCCGGTCTTCTTGCGTCCATGCTATATCAGTCGCATAGAAATGCCAGAGGCCAATGCGCCCGTTGAAGAAGGTCGTTCAACATGCCAGCCAGCCAGTTCCTTCTGTTCAATCCCATCAATGGCGCACTTACGGTCTGGGACCCCGGCGAGGGCGCTGCCGGCTTCCGTGATCTGGGCCGGCTCGACCTCAAGATCACCGCCCAGCCGCTCATCGGCGACCTGAATGGCGACGGCCATGACGACGTCTATCTGCGCCCCGATGGGTGGCTCGACCTGTCCGGCCAAAGCTACACCATGCACGGCGTCCCGCCGCTCGGCCCCCTCATCGAAAGGCTCGAGGTCACGGTGGACGCGTTCGGGATCGTACAGACCACCCTGACCACCTACCGGGATCTGGGCGAACCGCTGTTCGTCGGCGATGTCGAGAACGGTTCCGAGGCGGAGCTGGTGGTCATCACGGCATCCGGCCTCCTGGCTCTCAACAGCGTAACCAGCACTGGTGGCCGCACCACCTTCGCTCCGCTTCCCTCGGCCAGCTGGCGCCCGATCGCCGTTGCCGATCTCGTCGGTGACGCCAAGGGTGATGTCGTGACCATGAACATGGCGACCAGGCAGCTCACGGCGTTCAATTTTACCGAATCGACGCCAGGTTACAGCGGCGGCATCAACCTGCTGAGGCTGGAGGAGGATTGGGCCCTTACCTTCAGCGGTGACTTTAATGGCGACGGCCGGGACGAGCTGCTCTTCCAGAACGTCATGACCGGTGCCGTTGTCAGCTGGGATGTCGCCGGCGGGGCGGACGGGTTCACCAACCAGCCGGCTGTCAGCGAGAACTGGCACATCCTCGGAACCGGCGACCTGAACGCCGACGGCCGGGAGGATATCGTCATGGGAAGCTATCTGGAGCGTCGGGCCGTGGCCTGGACCGGCATGGACTTCATCGATGTCTCGCCGATCATTGCCGGCGGCTTGCAGCTTCTCGGTATCGGGCATTTCGGCTGAGAGGAGCCAGCACATGACCACGACCTACTCCGCCGGCGGCAGCTTCAGCGTCTCCAGCGAGCTCAACATCGACATCCTGGTGCCCGGCTTCGCCAGCGAAGAGGCGGCCGCGGCAGCAGCGCGGCATCTTGCCATCGTGGATGGCGGACGGCGGGTTTCCTGGCCCGGCGGCGGAATGGAGATCACCGACGCCATGGTCCGCGGTCACCGGCTGAAGCCGGAGAGCATGGCGCGGCTGGGTCCTGCGCTTGATGTCTCATCCGAGGCCGGGCGCCAGACGGCAGTGTCCGCCCTTCTGGAGGGTGATCCAGCCTACATGACCACTCTGGTGGATTACGCGCCCGCGCCGGTCACCGCAGCCGAGCTGGTCGACCTGGTCGTCAATCATGGCAAGCCCAGTTCCCTGGCCTGGTTCATCGAGGAATCAGGCCAGTTCCCGGCGGTTCCCGACGCGCTCCCCGGCGTGCCGCGTCCGCACTGATCCCCCACCCCCATACCATGAGGTGCAGCCATGTCGCTGAAGTCGTTCGGGGCCTTCGACCTGAAGGCCATCATCATGACGGCCGACCACAAGCTGGGAGGGGACGGGGAGGGCGTGCACGCTGTCCTCGTCACGTCGCTGGCCGGCCTGATCCTCTTCTGCTCGACAGTCGTGCTGCTGACCCGATGATGCTGGCCTTGCGCTGCGGGTCATGCCGGACATGACCCGCTCCTCGATGGCGTCGCTGAACGCACTAACGCACGGTGGGGCGCACGGTTGGGGCATTCAGTATATTACGAACACCATTACTTGACGCATGGAGTCCGTTGATCGAAGGTCGACGGGCTCCATCCAATCTCCGATCCAGCCGCACTGGTATCAGATGATCCGCTTTCCATTTCCCGTGACCGACGAGAAGCTCGCCTCGAACATCGTGAGCCTCGCCGGGCTGGACCCGACCATCGCGCGGCGCTCCGTCGCGCTGATGCACATGATCCCGGACCGTCCGGACGATCATGTGCTGTCCATCGTGCGCCGCTATGGCACGCCGCCATTGATGCCGGACCGGGATCCTGATCCCAGCGACCTGGCACCGATCATGACCCGGCTTGTGCGCGCCATACAGGCAGCAGGCGGCAAGATCGACATCTACAGCGGCGCCGACGAGATCGACGAACTGGCTGTTCTGGAACAGCAGGCGGATAAGCCGCGCGATGAGATCCAGGCCATCCTGTGCCAGAAGATCGCCAAGGCCGGCCATGCCGCCATCTACATTCCGAAGATGCCGGGAGAGACGCAGGACGAGAACCGCGTCGCCCGCGCCTATACGGTGGGCCGCAGCATTGCCGGCAAGCCCGATTATCTGGTGACCGGCATGTCCTCGGCCCATGCGCTGGACCTGCTGCGTATCGCGATCGAGATCGGCGACGATCTGCCGGACCAGAAGTTCTCGCCGGACTTCGGGCGGATCGTCGGCAAGAAGGCCGGCCGCAGCGCGCGATGCGCCATCATGACGGTTGACCCGGAGGTGACGGCGGCCTGGGCGCCGCTGGCGCTGTCGCTGGGCGAACCCCGGCTGCTGCGGCTCCGGATTCTCGTCTGGCCCGACAAGCAGAACCGCCTGCCATGGGAGAAGGGCTACGACACCCGTTGGCGCGTCCCCATGCCCGTAGCCTGGACCCAGCGATGAACAAGCCCCGCTTTCCCCGGACCCCGCGCCAGTCGAACTCTGGCAATTTCCGGCCCAGCCAGAACGACCGCCGCCCCTCCGGGCGTACCAGCGGCCAGTCCGCCATGCAGAAGCGAGACGCATGGCTGGCCAAGGCGGCAGAAGCCCAACGCGCAGGAGATGCGGTAGAAATGGAGCTGGCGCTCCAGCATGCTGACCACTGGCACCGGGTGACGCTGGGCCAGGACTGAAAGCAAGCAGGGTGGCACGCAGGACCTCACGCCTGAAACGGTCTCTGGCCATCGCCGGCATCGCGCTTCCGGCAGCGGGCGCGCTTGTGCTCGTCCAGGGCCGCCACGGCGTGGAGTGGCCGTCCTCCGCTTCCATCAGCCTCTCCAACCGCCTGTCCGCGGAGAAGGCCAGCGGCAGGACGCCGGACGGCCGGGACATGACCGAGCGCGCCTGGCGCCTGGAGGTGGCCGTCGCCTACAAGTCCGCGCCGCCGCACCCCGCAGCATCACGGGCCACGGCGCCCCAGGCCCATCCGGCTCCGGGCCACCACGGGCATCGACATACCCGTGCAACCGTCCATACGGCTCCAGCCGGCACCCCGGCCGGGGTCGTGGGACAACCGGGGGCGGGACAGCATGGTGCGGGGCTGGGGCTGCCGGAGATCGGCCCACTCCTCACCGCCCTCCTTCCCGGCCTGCCGGCACCGGCGCAGCAGGCGCTGCTCTGGCTGATCATCACCGCCGGGCCGCTGCTGGCCAGCCTGACCGTGCTGCGTCGCAGATAGACCATACCCGGCAGCTCTGGGTCAGGGGGCGCCGTGCCTGACGGTTGTGAGTCAGTTGCGTCTGTGATATTCCGTATGCAGACGTGACCCGGAGCGCGACCATGTACACGACGATCCTGCTTACGACCCTCTGCCTCCTGCCGATCATCCTCGCCTGCTATCTGCTGGGCCGGCGTCATGGCGCGGAGGCCGTCGGCATCAGGGTCAATGTGCCGGCGAGCGGGGACGGCTCGCTGGATGCGATGCTGCACGGCTACCATTGGCTCGAGGAGGTCTACGTCGTCGTGCAGAAGAAGAAGTCAGGCCTGACCGCCGGCGCCAAGAAGATCTCGCAAGGCCGGTTCCACGCGACCGAAGAGGACGCGCTGGCCGAGTTCGACAAGCTCAGTCCCGATCTGCGGGCCTCCTTCTGCGTGGCGCCCATGCTGGTGGCTGTGCGACAGGCGCCGCTTTCCGCCCCTGAAACCGTGGAGACCCGCTGATGGCCCGGACGACCTACGCCCTTCTCGATCCTGAAGTCCTTGCCCGTAACGCGCAGATCCTGGGTTCCCAGAGTTCGGCGGCGCGGGCTCTGTCCGATGCCGTCGACCGCGCTCGCGCCGGCCAGACACCGGTCATCCTGTCCGCCTCCTGCAGGGGCAGCACGTCGACGCTGGTCGTCGACGCCGGGAACCTGCCGGATTTCCTGCCGAAGGGTGTCTGTGACGCCATCCGGCAGGCGCTGGGGTTGACCGACGACGTGGACCGGCTGGACGGAGATGCTGAAGAAAGCCCGTGTCCATGACGATCCGGGAGCTGAACCGATGACGGAGCAACTGACGCATGGGGAAGGGATCGACCGCGAGGCGCGGGGACGTCTCCAGGCGATCTTCTTTCCCACGCCTTCCCCCGCTTCCCGCACCGCGGCCGCCCTGCTCGGCCTGTACCTGCTCGCCCTGTGCATGGTGCCCCTCCACCCCGGCGAATTCGTGGATCTGATGACCGTCGGCTTCTCGGCGCTCTCCGGCTTCTACCTGTTGGAGGCCGCCCGGAATCCTGAACGCCGGATCCTCCGCGTCGTCCTGCTCATCCTGCTGGCCGTGCTGTGGCTCCCGGCAGCGGTCGGCTACCTGCGCGACGCCACCAGCCCATTCGACGATATGGTCAACCTGGTGCTGGCCAACGGCATGACGGCCCTGGTGCTCGCCGTCGTCGGTCCGGGGCTGCTCCGCCGCCTCTATGCGGTGCTGCAGGCGGCCGTCGTCCCGCTGGGATTCCTCCTGGCCGGCAGCATCAAGCACGGGGTCCGGTCCCCGGTCTGGGATACCGGAATATTCTGAAGCCCGGCCACGCCGGATCCGCCAAAAACCACCGGGGAACCTCTGTATGACCGCCCTCAAGGCCCTCGCCTACACCGGCATGGGAGCCCTCATCTCCGGCCTCATGGTCGGCTTCTTCTTCTTGAACCGGATTGCCGACATCGAGCAGCACGCCGAGTTCGCCATCTGGGCGGACCGGTCCGCCGACGCCTACATCAAGCAAATGGACCTCGTCGACGAAAAGGTCCTGAAGCAGCTGGAGGCGGGAGTCGCGGTGCCGGATCTGCCGGCCGGGGTGACCCGGATCAGGCTGACGGTGAAGGGTGTCGAAACCCCGTACCTGGCGATCCCGATGACGGAGCACCCGACCGAGCTGACCTGCACGATGATCAACGAGCTGACCTCAGCCAGCCGCGTCCTCCTGCATGCCACCAGGGACGCGGCCACGGGCGTCGTGTCGGTCGATCCGGGCGCCCTGATGATGGCCGACCTGGGGATGGGCTGCGTACTCGGCCTTGGCGACGTGCCGATGATCGTGAAGCGGACGATCGTCCACGAAGGCGGCAGATCATGATCCGCGCCGGCTGCGGCCACCCTCCCGTCCACGGGAGCCAGGCGTACCCATGACGGCGTTGCGTCGCCCCGCCCGACGGCCGCGGCCGCGGCGCCTGGCTGCGGAGGACCGGTCGAGCAGGCCCTCCCGTCATCACTGCATCGCCTGCATGGAGGCGTGCCCGCCGGCGTTTCCCCTTTGCGACGCCTGTCTTCGTCCCGTCGAGCCGCCGCTCACCCGCCAGGATCGGGCCTATCAGGCCTGGAAGGCCGGCAGGCAAGCGCATGGAGCAACGGCCGATGCCCCGTTCATCGGGGCTCGCGACCCCTAGGACGGCGCAGGTCCTACGCGCAGTTCCGTTTCCCTGGCACTCGGTGACCGATCCCGGGTTTTCCGCGGCCGGCCGGATATATCCTGCGCAGGTTCACCCCCTCTCTGTCCAAGCAGGAGAACGCCCCCGTGGGCACGATTCCGACCCTCCCTCCCGCCGAGGTCACGCACTTCATCTTCATGGCCGCTGTGGCCCTTGTCACCCTTCCACCCGTGGTCCTCGTCATCCAGGCGGCCACCGCCGGCCGCACGATGCGCAAGGTTTTGGGTGACAGCAGCCTTTCCTTCTGGCTGCCGGTCCTGGGCGCATTGATGCTGTTCCTCACCATCCCATGGGAGATCAAGGGCCAGCAGGGATACAGCCTGCTCACCTATGGGCTCAGCATCATGGTGAAGTCGTTCGCCGTCGCCTGACCGTCCAGCCGCCCGCACCGGAGTTCCGCAATGTCCCGCATGCCCTATCCCCGTCCGCTCGAGATGCCCCGCGAGGTCATTCGCCAGATGATGGCCAACAATCCCGGCTGTTTCCCGAACCGGTCCGAGGCACTGGTCTCGCTGTTCAAGAGCGGCGCCTGGTGGCTGGACGGCTATCTCCTGCCCAGCCAGTTCATCCTGGACACTCCGCCGGGCGAGACGCCGCTCGACCAGAACAGCCCCGAGCTGGAAGCCAAGCTGGACGCCCTGCTGGAGCCCGTCTCCCGGCTGCGGCCCTTTTCGCCGGAGAGCGCCATCTTCCGGATGCCTGAGGATGTCCAGGCGCCCTGGCGCGAAGCGGCCATCCAGGCCGCCACCTGCATGCTGATGACCGCGGCCGGCGCGGGCGAGAAGGGCAGGGCGACCCACGACCAGGCGATCGAGCTTCTGGAACGGCTCGGAGTCCGCGCCCCTATCATCTCTGCCGCAGCCTGACGGCCCCGAAAAGTCTTGCGCCTGATTGTGTCTGTGATATCGTTTCTACATCGGTTCACCTCACAGAGACATGGAGCATGAGCACCACCTCCCGCGGCCTTCTGGTCACCGACAAGGCAGCCTCCGTCCGCCTGTTCTCCGGCCACGCCGATGTCATGGACGCCCTGATGGGCGCCCGTACCGCGATCGGGGCCGGCGGCATCCAGATCCCCGGCGGCAAGACGCCCCAGTTCAGCGCGAAGCCGAACCCGGCCAAGGGCGTGCTGTCGCATGACGAGTACCCGCTGTGGCTGGCCTCGCTGGTCCTGGAGAGCGAGCAGGGGCGTGTGTGGGTGGAGAACCTGGTGAAGGACGCCGCCCTGGCCGACTTCGTCCTGGTGGTCTTCCCCAAGGGGCTGGAGAAGGTTTCGACCTACCTGCAGGACAAGCTCGGCCGCGACAAGACCCTGCCCGCGGAGTTCCAGGACGGCACGGCCGCGGAGGCCCTGACGCTCTGGAATGCCGCCCTGGGCTTCGCTCGGCGGCAGGCCGGCGGCGGCACGGCCAAGGCCGCGGCCTGATCCAGGGCCAACTTCATCGCCTCGCCAGGCGGTCGGTCCGGACATCACCCGAACGGGTCGCCTGGCGTCGCTTCCTGCCCCGGGCAACCATCGTCTGGTAGGGCCCCTCGAACAGATCGCCCAACGCCCGCCGCAGCTTGTAGGTGATCCGCCGCTGCTCGAGATGATGGGGACGGTCGTGCAGCAGGTGGCATCGCTGGCAGACGGCCTTTAGGTTGCCGGGGGCGCAGTTGGCTGGATGATGATCGCGCCAATGCGCCGCCGCCAGCCGGACCACCGTCCGCCGGTATTCGGCATATTCCAGCAGGGAGGGAGCCGGGACCGGTCTGCCGCGTCCATCGCGCCACTCCTGCCTCTGTTCGTCGAACCAGCGCCCGTTTGGCAGGCAGAGCACCGTCCTGCCGTGCGGCCGGCCGCAGCACTCGCAGCGGCCGGCGGCCCGCACGAAGCGGATGTAGTGGCTGATCTGGTCCCAGTCCGGGGGATAGAGCGGCTTCAGCTCGCGGCGGATCGGCATCCCGGATTCTAGGCACCGCCGCCGGCGGCGGTCCAGCGGAGCGTTCGAGGTTCGTTCGTTCCCCGGTCGCGTTTCCAGATGGGGGATGCATCCTGCGCATCAGACGAGACGCGGGAACAATCCGTCATGAAGGTACGCGATCACCTGAGGATGCCGGCCGAGGATGAGGAGCTGCTCCTGGGCGATCCGCTCCTGACCGACATCCCCGGCCTGACGATGATTCCGAAGGAGGGCGTGTGGATGCGGGTCGGGGACGAGTTCCTCATTCAGGGGCTCGATCGCAACGTCGCCCATATCGCCAGTCAGGATCCTGACTTCCTCGAGGCGCGGCAGGCTCTCCAGGGCGCCCTGACGCCGATGATGTACCAGCTGGCGCGGTCGGCAATGGAACAGTCGCCGGACCGGATCCTGGTCACCGGAGCCATCGTCGAGCGGCGTGCGCCGGACATGGCCGCAAGGACCGGAGAGCCGGTTGGCGCCGCCGATGGCTATTCGATGCCGCTGGAGACGTCGACCGGTGTCCGCATGACAGCCCTTGTCGCAATGACAGGCCGGCAGCCGGCGCGTATATTGGCGCACGAGCTGTTTCATCTGCATCTGCGCGAAGGCCGCATCTTCGATGGCGAATTCGACCGGTTCCGTGATCCCGGGTTCATCCGATGGGCCAGCCAGCGCTACCAGCTCGACACCCTCTACGCCGATTTCCTCGGTCCCGACGGACGCCCCGGACACTTCTTCGTCGAAGAGGCAGCCGCCGCCTTCGTCGAGGAATGGGTCGCCCTGCGGCTCGCCGACCGCCTTGCTGCGCCGAGCTGCGGTGACCACGCGACTGCCGAGCATCACACCAGTGCCTCTACCGCCCGGCGCGGCTCCGCCCGACTTGCCCTTCGTGAACTTCAAAGTGCCGCGGAAGCCTTTCCCGGGGTGATCGGCTTCGCCGAACGCTTCTGGGAGGGGGAGATCGGGCGGCGCGAGGCGGATCCGGCGGTCGCCGCCGGCTGGATCGCAGCGATCGTGGGGGAGGTTGCCGCCGACCGGTATTCCATGACCCCGCCGGTCCCGCTGCCGGTCCAGCGGAAGCCTGAGGTCATCCCGGAACCCGCGGCGCGACGCGGGCTGGCCGGCGGCCTGGCGGATCTTGCCGCCGGCATCCGTGACCGGCTGCAGGGCAGGCGTCCGGAGCCTGGTCGGGCTCCGGATCCGGCTCCGGCCGGCGGGATGGACGAGGAATTCGACCCAGGCCCCGCATGAGAATGGCTCAGGGAGCCGCAAGCTCCTCGGAAGCCATCAGGTCGGAGGCCATCCGCGCCTGCCCGCGCAGGCGGCGCATCTCCTCCTCGGCCAGACGTTCCTCGGCCTCGTCGGCGGTGTCGCCGGCGATCTCTGCATCTGCAGCGGCAACCTCCTCGCGGTCGAGCGCTGCCGCCCCGTCGCGCACCACGCGCTCCAGGATCCGCTTCAGCTCCTCCTCCGGCAGGTGCCGCTGCAGGACGAGAATGGCGAGGCGCTCCCACAGAAACGGGTCCGTGCCGGCGCCGAGCTGGCCGTCCTGGGCGAACTTGCGCGCCCAGTTTTCCAGGTCGTCGTCGATGCCGACGGCCACCTTGACCTTCTTCAGCTCGGCCGGCAGGCGGCCGAGCCAGGCGCGACCCTTCGGCGTCGGGCGGAAATCATGATCGACCAGGTCGCGCCCGACGAAGCGGGTGGCATGGTCGACCCAGGTCGAGGGCCGGCCGAGGCCGACCTGCAGCATGACCCGCAGGGCGATGGCGTCCGGCCGGTCCCGGCGGAAACCGATCTCAGGCTCCTTCTCCCAGGGCAGCGGGCCGGAACCCGCGGTCCGACGCACCCAGGGCAGGCTCAGGATCTGCTGCGGCAGGCCCTTGTCCGCCAGCGACCGCATGTCGACGCGCTCCTCGACGATGGGCCGGCCGATGGCGACCATGCTCTCCCCGACGAGGGCCAGTACCACCTCAGACTTGGACATGGTGTCCCGCCGGCGGCCCAGCAGCGCCGCCACCTCGACGGCGTTCACCGCCCGCGGCGCCTCGTGCACGTCGATGTCGCTGTCCTCCTCCAGGCGGTACCGGGCGGCATCGCCCTCGCTGAAGTCGGTCACGCCCGCCCTGGCGGCGATGTCGGCCGCCACCTTGAGGCCGGCATCGTTGACGCTCTCCAGGGCCGATCGCGGGTAGGTCAGCTTGCCGTCCTGGTAGAGTTCCTGGATGATGTCGTAGATGCCCTCCAGCGAGATATCCAGGCGCTTGGACGCCTGCAGCATGAGGCTGCCCATGTGAAGAGGCTTGGCCGGCGGCAGGGCGGTCTTCTCCGGAGACGGGGTCGCCATGAGGCCGCGCCGGGTGACCTCCTGGGCGAACAGCCGGCACATCTGGTCCAGGCGCTCGCCTTCGGCGACGCTGTGCACCGGCACCTCGGCCACGAAATCCCGCCCCCAGTCGTCCGCGGGCAGGCGGAAGGTCACCGTACCGATGCTGGGCATCCTGTTGGCCACGGTCGAGAGCAGGGCGCTCGACACCCGGCCGGCCGCCAGGCCCTTGCCGGAGTAGGACCAGCCCAGCAGGCGGTCGACGATCGCCCGGGTACGGGACGGCACGGCCGCAATGCGGGCCTGCATCGGCTCGAACTTCCGCGCGCCGGCGAAGGCCTGACGCACGCCTTCGGCATCGATGGAGCGCAGGGCGACCCGCTTGAACGAGGCCCCCTTCGCCACAGGCAGGATGGCGCGCGCCACGTCCAGGGCGATGGCATGGCCCTCGAAGTCGGGATCGGTGGCGATATAGACCTCCCGCCGGTCGGCCGCGGCCGCCTGCACGAAGTCGAAGACGTTCTGGCGGCGCGGGCCGCGCATGGTTTCGGCCAGCCGGCGACGGCCGTGCCCGTCATCGCGGAACTCGAGGCCCAGGGGCGAGAGCTGGCTCGGATTGCTCTGCAGGTGACCGATCGTCGCGACGATGTCGGCCTTGTCCATGCCGGGAAGTCCGGAAGTCTCCAGATATGAACGCAGAGACTTGATCTTGCCGACGGCCTCGATCACAACCAGTGGACGTTCGGCATGATAATCCCGCGAGCGTTCGGCCCGGTCACTTGCCATGCCATTGCTGGCTGGACGCCGGAATGCGTTACCGGCGTTACGCGCGTCACCAGTCGGTGCGCTGCGATTTTCTTTCGTATCAGCCGGCTTCATTTTCATTTCCAGGATCCACAATGACTATGGAGAGGACAACCTCTCGCCCGTTGAATGGTGTTCAACGGCTATAGTGGATCCTCAAACTGAAAACGGATCACTGGATCCTGGAAATACCGGGATCCTCATGCCCGCCTGCCGACATGGCATGAGACAAGCCCGGCACGACGTGGCCGGACTTCTGGGCATTCGGAAGAAACCGGTGATCGGCGCGCCGGGATCAGGCCCGGCGGCGCTCGAGGTCGTCCTCGTCGGCGGCCACCAGGCCGGCGAGCAGGTCGCCCGCATAGGTCGTCGCCACGGCCTTCAGAACCTTGGCGGCATGGGTGATCGCCACCTCGGCCTGGTCCTGGCGGTACAGCGCGGACGGCGACATCGTGCCCGGAGCGAAGTCGCTCACGCGGCGGCTGCCGGCGAGCAGCGGGAGGATCTGGCGCAGGCCGGAGGCATCGTTGTCGGCCGGCAGCAGGCCGCGCTCGATGACCTCGGCGTCCGGCGCCTGGCCGGTGAGGATCAGCGAGGCGATGGTGGACTTGTCGACGGCGCTGGCCGCCGCCTCGATGGCACAGGCGTGCTCACCGAGGCTGGCAAGCTGCTTGGCCATGTCGATCTGGACCAGGGCGCGGCGCAGGAAGCTGCGGCCGACCGTAGCTTCGGACTGGATGCGGAGGGCGTGGATCGCGCTCATCTTCACCACCATCAGTTCGTTGGTTCAGGGCAGGAGAATCCTTTGGGAATCCTGGTGTCCTAGATCCGTTGCATTTTATCAAAATGCGTGATGGATAGCATGGACGCGATTCGACCCGAAGAATGTCAGAACGGGACGGCCGCGTCCAGGTCATCTGTTGCCGCCGGCCGATTATCCTGGACCACGACGCCGTAGCGGGCGCGGGTCTTCGGGTCGGACAGCAGGTTGTGGGCGATGTTGATCTTCTTGAACTCCTCCTCCGCCTGGGGGTTGCCGGGGTTCAGGTCCGGATGGTGCTTCTTCGCGAGGGTCCGGTAGGCCTCCTTGATCTGGTCCAGCCCGGCGGTGCGCGGCAGGCCCAGCACGCGGAAGGGGTCCATCTCCACCACATTGTCCATGACCCGCCTGGTCTCGGCCCGCTCCTCCGCCTCGACCTTGGACTGGGCGACATAGGCGTCGGGATTGGCCTTGGCGCGGCCGAGCTGGGTCTCGATCTGGTGCCGGATGTGCTCGGCCAGCAGCGTGTTGCGCTTCCGGCGCACATTGGTGCCGGGCACGATGATCGAGCTCTCATTGTTGCGGATGGCCTGGATCACGGCCTTGTCCTGGCCGACCACGTAGACCTGCTTCTTGCCGCGCGTGATGCCCGTGTAGAAGCTGTTCCGCTGCAGCATGGTCCACGGGTAGGTCGGCAGCGCCACGACGACGCAGGGGAACTCGCCGCCCTGGCTCTTGTGGCAGGAGATGCAGTAGGCCAGCGTCAGCTCCGAGACGTCCTTGGCCTCGTAGGGGACGGTCATGCCGCCGAAATCGACGATGATGCCGCGGGCGATAATCTTGCCGGCGTGATCCTGGCCGACGATGATCTCGCGCACGGAGCCGATCTCGGAGTTCATGACCTCCTTGTCGTAGTTGTTGCGCGTCTGCATAACGCGGTCGCCGACCGAGAAGGAGACTTCCAGGTGCTGGCTCTTGTAGGTCCAGGTGTGGGTCGGATCCTCCTTGGCCGGGTTCAGATGCTCCTTCAGCGCCGCGTTGATGGCGTTGATGCCGTTTGGACCGTCGTAGGAGGAGGCGAGCACCTGGACGTCGCGCAGCGGCACGAAGTTCATCCGGGCCGCTTCCTCCGTGACCAGCTGCACGATCTTCGGCAGGATCTTCTGCTCGGCCAGGCGCTCGCCTTCCGCCTTGCGATCGGCCTCCGGCACGTTGAGCAGGGCCTGCCTGTCCTCCTCCGTGAGCGCGGGCTTCACGATCAGGAAGTCCTCGCCGATCTTGCGGGGCAGCGCCTTGCCAGCGTTGATGAGAGCCGCCGCCTGGCCGATGCCGGAACCGGGGCCCTGGCGATAGACGCGGGTGAGCTTGACCTTCGGGACCGCCTCGACCGCCAGGGCGTCGGCCAGCACGCGGCCGGGGCCGACGGAGGGCAGCTGGTCGGGGTCGCCGATGAGGATCAGCTTGGTGCGCGAGAAGTCGATGGCCTCGAACAGGGACGCGGCCAGCTCGATGTCCATCATCGAGACCTCGTCGATGACCACGACGTCGAGGTCGAGCGGGTTGTCGCGGTTGTACCTGAAGGTCGAGGTCTTGCCGCCGGCCGCGGCCTTGCCGAACACGGGGGTATAGCCGAGCAGTCGCTGGATGGTCTGGGCCTGCCGGCCGGTGGCCTCCTCCATGCGGCGCGCGGCGCGGCCGGTGGGGGCTGCCTGGCCCAGCTTCATCTCCGGGTTCAACGCGCGCAGCGTGTCGAGGATGGTGTCCAGCGTGGTCGACTTGCCGACGCCGGGGCCGCCGGTGATGACCAGCAGGTTCTCCTCCGCCGCATAGAGGACGGCCTCGTGCTGCTGCTCGGCCAGAACCAGGGGCCGGAAGGGCAGGCCGGCCTGCTCGGACAGGCGGGCGTTCCGCGCATTCTTATCGGCCAGCACCTGGCCCAGCGTCAGCTCGACGTGCTTGCGGAACGCCTCGCCGTCGCGCGAGCGCTTGATGACCTCGCCATAGGCGATGCCTTCACCGATGCGGCTGGAGACCATGACCTCGGCGTCATGGATGGCGGTGCGGCGGATGAGGGCCGCCGGGAACTTGTTGTCGTAGACGATGACCTTGTCGTTGCGCAGCGCCACGATGGCCTTGGTGATCCCGTCGGTCAGCGCCTTCCTGTCCTCGGGGCTCATCGCCGCGAGCGCCTTGCGCTTCTCGTCGCGCCGGACGATCTCATCGTCCGCGCCGGGCCCCTCCTTCGGCGGCCGCGGGGCGAGAGCCTCCATGGCGAGCAGCATCAGCTCCTTGGCGCCCAGTCCGCAGTCGCCCTGGCCCTCGCTCTCGCGCAGCACATGGAGCACGCCGGCCTGCAGGCGCGTCGGCGAGGTCCGGCTGGCGCCGAGCTTCAGCGCGATGCTGTCGGCCTTCAGGAAGCCGATGCCGCTGATGTCGACCGCCAGGCGCCAGGGATCGGCGCGCACCACGGCCGCCGTACGGTCGCCATAGGTGTAGATGATGGACTGGGCGGTCTTCTCGCCGATGCCCAGGCCCAGCAGCCACATGTAGGTCTTGGCGTGGCCGTTGGTGGACTGGGCGCGCCAGCCCTCCACGATGGCTTCGGCCTGGCGCTGGGTGATGCCGGCGGCCATCAGCGCCTCGGGATCGTTCATCACATTGACGATGC
>Ga0196963_10000754_pt1 | contig 25632 bp, 15 predicted proteins | sample S1_5metaG_FD_148600 | JGI IMG/M metagenome (GOLD analysis project Ga0196963, IMG submission 148600) | Soil microbial communities from Anza Borrego desert, Southern California, United States - S1_5 | ecosystem: Environmental > Terrestrial > Soil > Desert | place: USA: California | collected...
TGAGCTGCCCGTCGACGTCGCTGGCGGTGGGCGCGTCGATGGTGTGCACGGGCACGGGCGTGGCGACGGCGGGCGCGTATGTGAACAACGGCTGCGTGGCGGCGACGTCGGCGGCCGGCGTGGCGCTGCAGGCGTGCGACCCGGATCACTACTACGGCGAGACGCCGAAGGTGGCGATCGTCAAGAAGACCAACGGCAGCGACAACAACGCGGCGCCGGGGCTCTTCGTGGCGGTCGGGACGCCGATGACCTGGACGTATGAGGTCACCAACACGGGCGACGTGGCGCTGGCGAGCCTGAACGTGACCGACGACAAGGGCGTGGCGGTGAGCTGCCCGTCGACGTCGCTGGCGGTGGGCGCGTCGATGGTGTGCACGGGCACGGGCGTGGCGACGGCGGGCGCGTATGTGAACAACGGCTGCGTGGCGGCGACGTCGGCGGCCGGCGTGGCGCTCAATGCCTGCGACCCGGATCATTACTACGGCCAGACGCCGTCGATTTCGATCGTGAAGCTGACCAATGGCACGGACAACAACGCCGCGCCGGGTGTCTACGTCGCGGCCGGGTCGACGGTGACCTGGACCTACAACGTCACCAACACCGGCAACGTGACGCTGACCGATGTCGCCATCACCGACGACAAGGTCGGCGCGATCTGCGTGATTCCGAGCCTGGCACCGGGCGCGTCGGATAGCTGCACGAAGACGGGCACGGCGCTCGAGGGTCAGTACGTGAACATGGGCACGGTCACCGGCAAGCCGCCGGTGGGTCCCGAGGTCACGGACGAGGATCCGGATCACTACTACGGCCAGACGCCGGGGATCTCGATCGTCAAGAAGACCAACGGCACGGACAACAACGCCGCGCCGGGCGTCTACGTCGCGGTTGGCTCGACGGTGACCTGGACGTATGACATCACCAACACCGGCAACGTCACGCTGACCAACGTCAACGTGGTCGACGACAAGGTCGGGGCGATCTGCACGATCGCGTCGTTGGCGGCCGGCGCCTCGCAGACCTGCACGAAGACGGGCACGGCGCTCGAGGGCCAGTACGTGAACATGGGCACGGTCACCGGCAAGCCGCCGGTCGGTCCCGAGGTCACGGACGAAGATCCGGATCACTACTACGGCCAGACGCCGGGGATCTCGATCGTCAAGAAGACCAACGGCACGGACAACAACGCCGCGCCGGGTGTCTACGTCGCGGTTGGCTCGACGGTGACCTGGACGTATGACATCACCAACACCGGCAACGTCACGCTGACGAACGTCAACGTGGTCGACGACAAGGTCGGGGCGATCTGCACGATCGCGTCGTTGGCGGCCGGTGCCTCGCAGACCTGCACGAAGACGGGCACGGCGCTCGAGGGTCAGTACGTGAATATGGGCACGGTCACCGGCAAGCCGCCGGTCGGTCCCGAGGTCACGGACGAGGATCCGGATCACTACTTCGGTGAAACGCCGAAGGTCACCATCGTTAAGACCACCAATGGCACGGACAACGACAACGCGCCTGGCGTGACGGTGCTGCTCGGATCGACGGTTGCCTGGAAGTACGAGATCAGGAACACCGGGAACGTTGCGCTCACGGACCTCAAAGTGACCGACGACAAGGTCGGCCAGATCTGCACGATCGCTTCGCTCGCGGCCGGCGCGTCAGAGTCCTGCACCAAGTCCGGCGTTGCGATCGCCGGCCAGTACGTGAATACGGGCTGCGTTGTTGGCACCGCGCCGACGGGCCGCACGGTTGACGCATGCAACCCGGATCACTACTTCGGTTCGGCGCCGGCGATTACCATCGTCAAGAAGACGAACGGCACCGACAACGACACCGCGCCGGGCCTCCCGGTGACCGTCGGCACGACGGTGACGTGGACATACCTGATCACGAATACCGGAAACGTGCCGTTGTCGAATGTCATGCTGACTGACGACAAGATCGGTGCAATCTCGTGCCCGTCGTCGACGCTGGCGATCGGGGCCAGCATGACGTGCACGAAGACCGGCGTCGCCGTCCTCGGTCAGTACACGAACATCGGCACGGTCACAGGTGTGCCGCCGACCGGGCCGCCCGTGACCGCCAGTAATCCGGACAATTACTTCGGCTCTGCGGGCTGCACCACGGGTTACTCGACATTCACCATCGGTGGCTGGGGATCGTCGCCGAGTGGTGACAACCCCGGAGCGTTGCTGGCCCGGAACTTCAGCAAGGTCTATCCGAGCGGTGTGCAAATCGGCGGCGCGAGGTGGATGAAGTTCACGAGCGCAGCAGCGATTGAAGCCTTCCTCCCGGCCGGCGGCACGGGAGCGGCCTTGACCGCAAACGCGACCAACCCGACCACTTCGTCGGCCGGTGTTTTCGCGAGCCAAGTGTTGGCGGTGCGGTTGGCGGTTGACTTCTCGAATGCCGGCGTCTTGAAGAAGGGCCTCGGCGGCTTGGTCGTGGTGTCCGGTCCGTTGCAGGGCAAGACCGTGAACCAGGTGCTGGCCATCGCTAATGGCGTGCTCGGCGGCGCCGCGCCGCCAGCTGGCGTCACCATCAGCGACCTGATCGAGAGCCTGACGGCGATCAACGAGAACTTCGTCGATGGTGTCGACAACCAAGACCTGGCTTGCGCAACGAACGTGGCGCCGGTCGCCAGCCCCGACTCGTTCTCCGTGAAGAAGGGCCAGACCAAGACCGTCGCCGTCCTCCAGAACGACTCGGATGCAAACGGTGACCCGCTGGTTCTCGCCGGCGGCACCCAGCCGACGCGGGGCAGCGTCACGTTCAACGCCGACGGTACGGTCACGTTCACCGCACCGTCGACGACGGGGACGACGACCTTCACCTACGTCATCAGTGACGGCAGGGGTGGCACGGCCACTGCGACCGTCACGGTGACGATTACAAATTGACGATTGCCAATCGGTAAGTAAGTCAGAGGGGATGGGGCCAGGCCTGTCCCCTCTTTTTTTATTCAGTCCAGTGGGCGGAGGATCGCATCTGTCCCGCGACGTGTGACTCGCACGTGCACGTTTGGCTGGCTCAGCGATGTCCATCGTGATTCCGGCGATCAAGGCGTCACGACGCGAAACCGCTGGTGGATTGGCTTCACCGCACGGATGCGGCATTATGGGTAACCGGTGCCTGCGCTGAACTCCCGCGTCGCCGATGCTTATTACCGCTGGTGCACTCTCGACGCCAGAGATCGCGTCGCCACGGCAAAAATGGTTGCGTTGGTCTTCGCCGTCAGCGTTTGCCTGCGGATTGTAGGTTTCCACCACACCCGGCGGATGCTGCGTCACTTCGAGTACCGGCGCAACCCGCCGATCGACGTCGCGCGCCGCGTCAAGGCGGTACGGAGGGTGCGTCGCAACGCAGCGTGGGCCGGCCGATGCCTATCGAGATCGCTGGCGCTGCAGTGGGTGTTGCGACGCGACGGCATTCCAGCGCAAGTGCACATTGCCGTCCACAGCGATCACGACGGGTTGCGCGCGCATGCTTGGGTGGTATTGAACGGCGTTGCACTCGATGATGGTCCCGGCGTTGCCGAGCCGGTGCGCTACGGCCGGTTCATCCTCAATTGACGCTCGCGCCACTCCGCTCCGCGTTGCCGCAGTTTCCAAAGCGTCGAAATCGCGTGCGGTAAGTGTCGCAGTTTCGCCAGCGACGATTCAGGTATGTCCGCCGCAGGGGATCGCGCGAACGTTGACTCATCGCGAGGTTACGTCGCCGTTTCGATCTGCGTGAATTAAGCGACGCGCAAGTGGGCATTGCGCGGGTGCATCGGCCGGGACGGCGTCCCGGCCGATGCACCATTCTGTTATCTCAGGCGAGGTGAGCAGCGGCTCGCAGCACCGGCTGGGAGCTATCTGGTCCTCTTGGCGACCTTCAACTCACCGAGCTTTGCCACCATGTCCGGCCCGGCTGTCGCCGGCTTCACTTCCTTGTCGATGTGGATGATTTTCCCATCCGGGGCGATATAGAAGGTCCAGCGCCGCGCCAAGCCGGTCGGCCCGAGCACGCCGTATTTGGTCGCAATTTCCTTCGACGCATCGCTAAGGATCGGATAGTCCGCCTCGTGCATTTTCGCGAACTTGGTGTTGTCGTCGAGATTGTCGACGCTGATCATGTAGTAGGCCACGTTGAATTGTCGAATCAGATCGCCGCTCTCACGGAGCGACTTGCATTCGGCCGTTCAACCGCCGGTAAACGCCTTGGGGAACCACGCAAGCACGACGGCCTGCTTGTCTTTTGATTCCGCCAGGCTGTGAGTCTTGCCGTCCGATCCCGGCAACGAGAACGCGGGGGCCATGTCACCGACCTTCAACTCCACGGCGGGTGTTTGGGCCATCGCGCTGCTCGACGCCAGACTCAATGCCGCGCTCACCGCGACTTTGAGCCATGACTGCATTCGCATCAGCTGATCCTCCACCCCGCATGGTAGCGCAATCCCGTGATGGAATCGAGGACGCGGTATCGCACCCCGGGGGTCACGCCGACGACGATCGTTCGACGTGGTGCAGCCATTGCGTCAGGCGATCCTGGTCGCGTGCGGCATCTTTTTCGGCCGATTGCGTCAGGATCCAGCGTGCGGCCCGCAGGCCATGTCGACCGAGCAGCGCTACCAGGCGCGGCACGAACAGCAGGGGGACGACCGGCGATCGCGTGGACAGCCCGTATTCGTGCGCGGTTGTCGTGCGCGAAAGGTGACATGCCAGCGACGCCCATACAGCGTCAGCGGTGGCTCGGCCCGCCGCCCATCGCGCGTAGATCGGCGGCACCATCGTTGGCTGCAACGTGACCGCACGTTCGCATGCTGCCGCCACCACACCCTGATCGCAGAACGCGTTCAAGGCTCGTTCAACCCGACCCGGAATCTCCAATCCGAGAAGTCGATGCGTGACCAGGAGGACCAGCGCGACCGGGCGCCGTGCGTGCCAGTCGTCGCAGCGCTGCAGCAAAAGGCGCCAGCTGATACCGCCGCGGCCGACAGCGGCGCGGACGTCGAGCAGCGGCCGAAGACCCACGGTCAGGGTGTGTTTGCTCGCCGCGTGGACGCAAAGATGAATGATCAGGTCTTCGCGTCCCAGTCCTAGCGTGTCGAGGGTTTTTACACGGATAGGCTCGGCGCGCTGCCAAATGGAATCGAGTGGCGTGTGGTGCGGCTGTTCATTGAGATGAAGCCGCCAATGCAATTCGACTGTGACGCGGCCGCGCCGGAACGGAGTGATGTGCTGGCTAAAAGCGAGTTCGGTGTCGAGTGCGTAATCCGCGGTGGGCACGAACCGCAACTCTTCAAGGAGGCCGATGGCCCGCGGCATGTCCTCGGCGCGGACCAGCAGATCCAAATCCACCATTTCACGGCATGCGGGCTGCTGGTAGACCGTGTGCGCGAGGTGCGCGCCCTTTAACAGCATCAACGGGGTGGCATCGGCGTTGAACCGGCCAACGATCTCGCTGAGCGCGTGATGCTGCTCCAGACCGAGGAACGTTGCGCGCCGAGCCGAGGCCGTCAAAGCGGTTCGGATGTCCGGCGAGCGATTTTCGAGGAGGCCGTACCGCGCCAGCGCCTGTTGAAGCAGCACACTAACGCGGTGGCGATGCGCATGCGCAAGCAGCTGTTCCCAATCGCCCTCCCGCATGTTCTCCGCAGTGGCGCGCGGGTCCGCTCCGGTCAGCGCCGTCAACAGGAACTGGAGCGCGACCGGCCGCTCGCTGACGTCTGTGACCGACATAGAACCAGGCGAGTATAGCTCGGCCGCAGAGGCAACCGCCGAACGATAGAATCGAAGGAGTGATGGCGCGAGTGAGAAAGGTGCTGGTCATCCTGGCCGCGGTGGCCATCGGGGTGATTCTGGCCGGCTTGCTCGCGGCGCACACGCCCTGGGCGCGAGGCCGCGCACTCGCCTGGGCCGAAGGGTTCGTAGCCCGTTATCGCCTCGATCTCGAGGCGGGCAATCTCACCTATAACGCGCTGACGCGCCGGATTACCGTCACCGACGTGCGTCTTGCGGCGCAGGGACATCGTGACCGCCCGTTCCTGATCGCCAGCGCCATCCATGTCGAATTGCCGTGGAGCGTGTTCCGGCGGCGCTTTGCGATCGACCATCTGACTATCGAAAACGGCATCGTCGACATCGTTCGCGACGCCAACAACATCGTCAACCTGCCGGCGGGATCGAATGCGCCGACGCCAGAGCGCCCGCGACGGCTCGACATCCGATCGCTGACGCTGCGTCACCTCGACGTCCAATACGACGACCAGTTTCGCAACTGGGGTGTCAGGGTGCCACGCATCGAGTCCGAGTTACTCAACACCGCAGCCGGCGCGAGCGGGCACTTCGCCGTGCGTGGCCCGCTGACGTTCCGCCTGCGCGACCGCACGATGATGATGGCGCCCTTCGAAACGGAGATGACGTTCGACGGCTCGAACGTGATGCTCGAACAGGCGCGATTGTCGTCGACGGAAATCGACGCGTTTCTCAGCGGCCCCATTAATCGTGTTCTCGATTCGCCGTCGCTGGACCTGACGTTGAAGGGCAACGTCGATCTCGATCACGCCATCCAGTGGGTGCCGCCGCCGCCGGTACCGGTCAGCGGTATGGCGACCATCGACGGAACCATCAAGGGGCCGATGCGGAACTTTGCCGTCGACCTGCAGGTCACCAGCAACACGCTCGACGTCGGCCGCGAGCGCGATTTGACGATGGCGGGTCCGGTGCGCGTCACGTTCGATGCGTTCTCCGGCGACAACCTCGTGATCTCGCCGCAGTCGGGCGGGTCGATTCGCACGCGCTTCACCGTGCCGTGGGGCCGCCGTACGGTCAGCACCGCCGCGGCTGAATGGCGTGATCTCGATGCGCAAGCGGCGCTGCGGCTGGCGGATGTCGACCCACAGGCGATTGGCGGCACGTTCGAAGGCCGCGGCACATTCGAGTTCGGCGAGCCGCGTCGCTTCGTCATCGCCAACCGCTCGATCGGCAAGACCGCGCGCGGCGTGGTGCCGATGACCGGCACGGTTGACGCGACGATCGTCGGCGACGACTACACGTACCAACACGCCAACACCTTTCCTGGCTTCGAATTCGCCGGGCGCATGTCCGGCCGCATCCACCGAAGCGAGGCGATGCTGAGCACCATGACCGGACCGGCGCGGGCGAACGTCACCGACGTCGCGCAGGCGGCGGCCAGTATCCAGACGCTCGGCTTCCCTGTTGCGGAGATCATGTTTCGTATCCACGGCGCACTGGATGCGCCGATGCGGCTAGGCGGCTCGTACCGAGATCCCGAGGTGGAGACCGAGATTTCCGGGGACGCGGTCGACTTGCCGCTGTTGGGCCGCGTGCGGGCCTCCGCCAAGGTCGTCGCCGATCGGCGGCTCGCGCGCATCACCGCAATCGATTTGCAACGCGGCGATGCGAAGATTACCGGCGACGTCACTGCCGACATCAGCAATCGCGGATGGACGGGAACGCTGCACGTCGATGCCGCAAACGCCGCCGAGCTCCAGAGCGATATCCCCGAGCGTTGGCGGGTCGCGGGTCGCCTGTCCGCCGACGCGATGCTTGGCGGCACGTTCGATGAGTACCGGCTCGACACCACGATCCGCGGCACCTCGCTCCAGTGGGCCGGCCAAAATATCGATCGGGCCGTCGCGAAGGCCGTCGTCACAGCAGCCGGAATCGACGTCACATCCCTCGAGTTGCATCAGGGCGCGGGCTATCTGGCGGGCGATGTGCGGTATGAGTGGGAGACCGGCGCCTACACCGCAAACCTGAAGGGCGATCGGCTGTCGTGGCAGGGGACGCTGCTGTCGCCAAACGACACACGCGCGCTGTTCGCCATTCAATTCAACGGCGCCGGCACGATCGCCCAACCCAAAGGCCGAGCGCAGATTGATTTCTCCCTTTCCGGTGGCGATGCCGGAACGTTCATTGGCTCCGGAGAGGCGACGGCCGATCTGCTCGGCGACCTCGCCAAAGTGACGGCGCGGCTGCCGTCGATCGGCGCCGTCGTCAACGCCGACATCGCGACAGCCTCGCCTTACGATTACCGCGCCAGCGCGCAACTCGATCGCTTCGAGCTGGCACGGCTGGCGCCGTTTCTTGGCGCCATCGATGCGGAGATCCTCGGCTTCGCCAACGGTACGATCACCGCCTCCGGCCGCCTCGCCGACGATCGCGATCGCGTTGCGTTCGTCAATATCACCGAGCTCGATGCCGGCATCGGCGGCGTGCCCGTCACGCTCAACGCACCGCTGAACGCGACGCTGCGAGGCGACGACGTCGTCCTGAAGGATCTGTTCGTGCGCGTTGGTGCCGGCCGGTTGAGCGCGTCGGGGGAATGGAATACGCGCCTCGACGGCACGTTCCGCGCGCAGTTTGCCGGCAATTTTCAGGACGTGATTCGACTCGGCAAAGCGTTCGGCGTCCCGGCGAGCTTTGACGGCACCGGCTCCCTTGCTTTCGACCTGACCTCCAACGGCACACGACTGGGCACCGTCGGCACGCTGTCGCTCAACAAAGGCACCTTGATCTGGGGTGGCGTCACCACCGCCCAGGACCTCGTCGTCAACGCAGCGTTGAACGGCGAGCAGCTGACGGTCGAGCGGCTGACCGGTAATGTCGCGAGCGGCGGCATCATCGGCTCGTTTTCCGCGAAGGGATCCGCGAGGGTGACCGAGCTCAGGCTCGCGGCCGTGGACGGCGCGATCGTGCTGGATGCGGCGCGGTTTACTTTCTCAGGCATCCCGGTCGAGCAGCAGCGCCCCTCTCGAATCGAGTTGTCCAAGGGCACGCTCACCGTCGCCGACGTGTCGTGGGTGATCGCGGAACACCCGATCGCCCTGGCCGGATCGATCGGTATCGCGGCGGCGAATCCGCCGATTGATCTTGCCGTCAAGGGACTCGTCGATCTCCGCGTGCTGTCCGCGTTGACCAGCGCCGTCGCATTCGACGGTAACGCCGACGTCGATGCCAGGATTGGCGGCACCGTCGCAACGCCGGCGCTGGCCGGACGCATCACGCTGATGGATGCGGAACTTGCCGTCGCCGAGCCACGGCTGATCCTCTCGGAATTGAACGGCGCGATCGAGCTCAACGGACAGGTTGCCGTCTTTCAGGGCGTCCGCGGCGTGGCCAATGGCGGAACGTTGATCGTTGATGGTCCGGTCGCGTTCGAGAACATGACCCTCAGCGGCGGAGCAGTGAACATTCAGGCGCAGGGGGTCGCGTTGGAAATCCCACGCGGTCTGCGCAGCGAGCTTGACGCCCTGGTGACGTTCCGGCCCGATCCGCGCAACCCGTCGCTGACCGGCGACATCCGCGTCGTGCAGAGCGCCTATACGGAGACCATCACGATTGCGGCCTTTGCGCGCCAGGCGGCGGCCCCAGTCACCCCCGGTGCCCTGAACCGACCGTATCTCGATCGCCTGCAACTCAACCTCGTTCTCACCACCACCGACGACATCGTCATCGACAACAACTACGGCCGCCTGGCGGCTGGCGCCGACGTCCGGCTCTTGGGTACGGCAGCCACGCCCGGCATGGAAGGCCGCATCACGTTGCGCGAAGGCGGACAGATCTTTCTCGCAGGCCGTACTTTCCGAATTACGCGCGGCGACATTTCGTTTACCGATCGGCGTCACATTCACCCGGAGTTCAACATCGCAGCGGAGGCCAACCTTGGAACCGGCACCGGCAACGTCACGATGACGCTGACGGGCACGCTCGAGCGGCCGCAGATCGACTTGAGTTCCGAGCAGGGCTCGCGAACGCCGGGAGAGATCGCTGCCGAAATCGTCGGTTCGACCAATACCGAAACCGCCCTCACGCTGCTGTCCGCGGATCTGCTCGGCGTCACCGGACGGGCCATCGGCCTTGATGCCTTTCGCGTCGAGCGCGGCGACTACGAGGATCAGGACTTTCGCGACTACCAGGATGACCCGACATTGATCGGGCAGAACCGAACGGACCCGACCACGCGACTGACGGTGGGTAAGCGGTTGAGCGATCAGGTCGAGTTCACCGTGTCGCAAAACCTTCGAGAGAACGGCAAGGCGACATTCATCATCAGCTACTTCCCGCGCCGCAACGTCGAGCTGCGCGCCCTGTCGCGCGACACCGGCACGCTCAGTGTCGGCATCCGGCACCAGGTGACGTTCGGAGGCGGTGAAAGCCGGCCGCCGTCGGAGCGCCGCATTCGGCCCACCATCAGCGACGTCACCATTACCGGTGTCGAACCGCCGATCGCGGCGTTCGTGCGCGAGCAAATCAAGCTCGAACCGGGCGACGAGTTCGACTTCCTCGACCTGCAGCGCGACATCGATCGGATCCGCGAGGCGTTTCACGAGCAGGGACATCTCGAAGCCCGCGTCAGGGCGCGACGCACGGAATCCGACGATGCGCGGAGCGTTGCGATGGAGTTCGTGATCGATCGCGGGCCATTCACGCTGCTGCAGGTCGCCGGCATCGTGGCGCCCGATGCGCTGATCGAGGAGCTCGAAGAAGCGTGGCATCGCAACGTGTTCGATCAATTCCTGGTCGAGGACCTGACGCACCGCGTCCGCCGTCACCTCGTCGAGACCAACGAGCTCGGCAGCGTCGTGGTTGGCACGATCGATCGTCCGCAAGCGGATACCAAGCGACTGCGCATCGACGTGACGCCGGGCGTGCCGGTCGGGGGACGCGAGTTCCGCTTCACCGGCAACGCAGCGCTGGCGGCGGAGCGCCTGCTAGAGGAGATCGACGAGGCCGGTCTGCAGGTCGAGGCCTGGCTCGATCGAACCCTGGTCGAGCGGACGATTCGTCAGGTCTACAACGAGGAGGGGTTCCTCAAGGCCGCGGTCACGGGCCGGCCATTGGAAATCGACGGCACGACCGGCGTGCTGACGTTCGACATCACCGAAGGCCCCCGCACGCAGATCGGGGCCGTCACCTTCAGCGGAGTCGCCGGGACGCGCATGGCACAGGTCGAGAAGGCCGCGGCGCTGGAGACGCCATCGCCGTACGCCGTGCCTGAGGTCAATGCCGCGCGATTACGCATCGAGGAGCACTACCGCAGGCTGGGCTTCAACAACATCGAGATCGAGGCGCAACCGGACACCACCGCGGATGACGTCGTCGTGTTGAACTTCGCCATCGTCGAAGGCACGCAGCAAATCCTCAAGGATGTCGAAGTCTTGGGCCTCGAGGTCACGAACCGCAAGGTCCTGACGCAATCGCTTCGCTTCGAGCCTGGCAAGCCGGTGGACCTGGACGAGTGGGCGCTGGCGCGCAAGCGGCTTTACGACACCAATGTCTTCCGTCTCGTCGATTTGCAGCCAGTGCCGCTGGGCGATCCTGTTGACGGCGTTCAGGCCGTCAAGGCCGTGGTGCGCGTCGAAGAGTACCCGCAGTGGGCGTTTCGATACGGCTTCCAGCTCGAAGGGGAGCGGCGACTCGAATTCGACGAGTTCACGAGCACGCGCAATGCCGGCGTCGTCGCCGAATTGCGGAATCCCAACCTGTTCGGTCGCGCGCTGACCGGCGGCGTATTCGGCATGTACGAGCGCGACCAGCGCGATGCGACGTTGTTCCTCGGCACGTCGCGCCTGTTCGGCTGGCCGGCGCGGTCGACCTTGTATGGTTTCTTCGCGCGCGATCGCCTGCGCGACGACCTCGGCGAAGAGCTGGTGGCGATATCGGATCGCCAGGGCGTCAGCGTCGATCAGCGGTGGCGGCCGCGAGGCTTCCAGATCGTCTATGGCTATCGCTTCGAGCGCAATCACACGTTCGATCCCGAACCGGGTAACGACCCGCTGCCACTCGATGTCGTCGCCAACCTGGCGAAACTGAGTTACGCGATGCTGTTCGATCGCCGCGACGATCCCATCAACGCGCGGCGGGGAACGTTCAGCGCCTTTTCGTTCGATCAAGGCGCGCCGTTCCTCGGCTCGGACTTCAGCAATCGCAAGCTGCTGATGCAGCAGTTTGTCTTCGTTCCGGTCGGCCGGTTGACGCTGGCGTCGCGTGTCCAGGCCGGCTTCGCGTTCGGACGCGATCCGCTCTCGTTCACCGATCGGTTCCGAGCCGGCGGCGCGACCAGCGTCCGCGGCTACTCGGAGGAAAGCCTCGGTCCACGCAATGCCGCCGGTGTGCCAAGCGGCGGCGACCGCCTGTTGATTCTCAACCAGGAGGCGCGCTTCCCGATGTATAGCTGGGCGAACGGCGTGCTGTTCGTGGATGCGGGCAACATCTTCGCGAAGGACGAAGCCTGGGGAGCGTTGAAGGTGGGTTACGGCGTGGGATTGCGCTTCGATACGCCGGTCGGCCTGTTGCGGGTCGATGTCGGTTTCCCGAAGTCACCGGTGACCACGGCGCGCCGAAGCACGAAGTGGTACTTCGGATTCGGGCACATCTTCTAGCGTTGAGTGGCGTCGGTGGCTAGTTGGGTTGTCACAACCACTAACCACCACCCACATTACCAGCGAATAACTACTTGATGGTCCTCAGAATAGCGAGGACTGCGGATCGTTCTGGCGCATCCGGGGCCAGACGTAGAAACGCGTCGAAGTGGTCGGCGGTTCTTGGCAGCTGGCGCTGCCGCTGGTGCGCGAGCGCAGCGTAATAGTGCGCGTAGGCGAAATCGGGTTTCAGCTCCAACGCCCGTGTGAACGCGGCGACCGCGGTGCCCCAGTCGTTCGCCTTGCTCGCCGAGAGACCGAGTTGATAATGAGCAAAGGCGTTGCCTTCGTCCGCTTCGACGGCGCGGCGTGACAGCTCGATGGCGCGCTCCGTGTCGTTGGCGATCAACGCTTCGCCGGATTCGCCGATCAGACGCCACGCCGGCTGGTCGCTGCCGCGCAGCCGTGTCAGCTCCGCACCCGCCTGGCCGCCGCGTTCGAGCTTGAGCAGCGATTGCGCCGCGAGGTAGGTTGAGGCCGGATCGCCGTCCCGCGCCGCCTCGACCGCCTTGTCGTAGGCGCCGGACTGGAACAGGCGCTGCACCTCCGGCTTTTGGGCGGCCAAGGTCGAGCCGGCAACCGCCGAAACCACCGCCACCGCGCCCACCGCCCGTATGAGATTGGTCATATACTTATTAGACGTTCTAGCGTTCCGACAGTTTCCCCCAGCTCAGCTGCTCTTCAATGTCAGACCAAAAACTGAAAATTGCCGTGTTTATCGATTTCGACAACATCGAAATCGGCGTCAAGACCACTCTCAACGGTTCGTTCGATATCGGGGCGGTCCTCGAAGCCATCAAAGAGCGTGGCGAGGTCATCACCAAAGTCGCCTACGGCGACTGGAAACGATCCGGTGATCACGGCCGCGCGATGGCGCAGCATGCCGTCCGGATGGTGCAGCGCGTGATGACGCCAGGCGGCGACAAGAACGGCGCCGACATCAATCTTGCGCTCGACGCGCTGGAAATGGCCTTCACGCACGCGCACATCAACGCGTTCGTGATCGTCGGCGGCGACAGCGACTTCATCACGCTGGTCGAGAAATTGAAGCAGTACGACCGCAAGGTGTTCGTGGTCGGCGGCCGCGCCTTCACCAGCCAGGTGATGCAGAAGAACTGCACCGAGTTCATCGCCTACGAGAACGTCGTGTCCGACTTGTCGACGGCCGGCGGCTCGGCGCGGGCCGAAGCCCGCCCGGATCGCGGACGCCGGCATGGGCCGGGAAAAGCCGACCGTCCACGCGCCGCCAGCAATCAGACCATCGATCAGGCATTGCCGCTCGTGCAGCGGGCGTTGAAGGTCCTCAGCGATCGCGAAGTCTCGCCGCAGCTTGGATTGCTCAAGAGCACGCTGCTGCAACTCGACTCGTCGTTCTCCGAGCGCGATTACGGCGCCGGCACGTTCCGCGAATTCGCCGAGAAACTGGCGCAGCATGGTCTGGTGGTTCTGAAACACCAGGGCCGCAGCACGCTCGTCGAACTGCCGGGCAGCGAACCTGTCACGTCTGCCGAGCCCCCGGCGGTTGCCGAGCCGGCGAATTTGACGGAGCTGCTCGAACAACCCGACTCCGTGCCACAGGACTTCGATGGCGCGCCGAGCCGGCCGGCGGAGAAAAGTGATGTCTCGCTGGGCGACGGCGTGGCGTTGGTGCGGCGGGTGCTCGCCGACACCACCGCGTCACCGCGCTGGCCGATGTATCCTCGCCAGTTCAAGCAATTCCTTCGCACCGCCCAACCGGACTTCGACGAGCGCAAGTACGGATCGATCGCCGACTTGATGCGCGCCTGCCAAAAAGACGGCTTGCTGCGGCTTGAGCGCGATCGACAGGGCGCGTTGCGCGTCTTCGCAAGCGGTTCGTCGTCGCGCGCGTCGGTGCCGCACGGGTGGGGCGTTGGCGCCCGCGACAACAGTGGATCGCAACTGGCGCCGGAAGGCGATGCGCCACCCGTTGTCGACATCTCGCCGTTGGCCGTCGTTGACGCAGAACCGCCGCCAGTTGTCGAAGCGCAAGTGACAGCGATCGTCGAAGACGCACCAGCCGCGCCCGCACCAAAGGCCAAGCGCGCGTCGAAGGCGCGCAAGGCCGCCGGCGCGGAGAAGAAAAAGGCACCGGCGCGAAAGAAGAAAGCGTCCTAGCGCTTTATAATCTTTCGCGCAGTGGCATCAGATTACACAGCCAAGGACATTACGGTCCTGGAAGGGCTCGAGCCCGTCCGGAAACGTCCCGGCATGTACATCGGCGGCGTTGGCAGCTCGGGCCTGCATCACTTGGTGTGGGAGACGCTCGACAACTCCATCGATGAAGCGATGAATGGCCACGCGAGCAACATCCGCGTGACGCTGCACGAGGACGGCTCGTCGATCACCATCGAAGACGATGGCCGAGGCATTCCGGTCGACGTGCACCCGAAGACCAAGAAGAGCGCGCTGGAGGTGATCTTCACGGTGCTGCATGCCGGCGGTAAATTCGAGGCCGGCAATTACAAGACCGCCGGGGGCCTGCACGGCGTTGGTGCCAGTGTCGTCAACGCGTTGTCGCGAGAGCTGATTGCCACGGTGAAACGTGACGGCCATCAGTATCAGATGACATTCAAGCAAGGAAAGCCGACCAGCGCCCTCAAGAAGGTCGGGCCGGCTCGCGGCACCGGGACGACGGTCTTCTTCAAGCCGGATCCGCAGATTTTCCCCAAGGTCGAATTCGACGCGCAGGTCATTCGCGAGCGGCTCGAAATCGCCAGCTACCTGCACCGCGGCGTGAAAGTCACGTTCGAGGACGAAACGACCGGGCAGAAGGACGTCTATCAGCACGCGGAAGGCGTGGTTGATTACCTCAGGAAGATCGTCGCCGGCCGCGGCGCCAAGCCGGTGCACGAGGCGCCCTTCGCCGTCGAGAAGGAGAACGGCGTCAAGCTGGAGCTCGTGCTGCAGTGGACGGAAGCGACGGATGAACATATCCGCAGCTACGTCAACGGCATCCCCACGGGGTCCGGCGGCACGCACGAAAACGGGTTGCGCGCGGGCCTTGGAAAAGCGGTCCGCAACTACATCGACACGCACAATCTCACCCCGAAGGGCGTCACGTTGACCGCGGAAGACATACGCGAGGGCTTGACGGGCGTGCTGTCGGTGTTCGTGCAGGAACCGCAGTTCCAGGGGCAGACCAAGGACCGCTTGAACAACCCCGAAGTGATGTCGGCGGTCGACGGGCTGGTGCGCCCGGCCCTCGAACATTGGTTGAACAACAACCAGTCGATCGCCGAGGCGATCGTCGCGCGCATCATTCTGGCGGCGCGGGCGCGCGAAGCCAGCCGCGCGGCGTCAGCGGAAGTCGTTCGCAAGGGGCCGACGGCCGGCCGTGTGAATCTGCCGGGCAAGCTCGCCGATTGCACCAATCCCGGCTCGATCACCAGCGAGCTGTTTGTCGTCGAAGGCGATTCGGCGGGCGGATCGGCGAAGCAGGGCCGCGACCGCGCCAGGCAGGCGATCCTGCCGCTGCGCGGCAAAGTGTTGAACACCGAGGGCGTGTCGACAGCAAAAGTGCTCGAGAACAAGGAGCTGTCGGATCTGGTCACCGCGCTCGGCTGCAGCGTCGGCAAGACTTTCGACATCAACCGGATGCGCTACGGCAAGGTGATCATCCTCGCGGACGCCGATTCCGACGGCCACCACATCGCGACCCTGCTGCTGACGTTCATCTTCCGGCACATGCCGCAGCTCATCACCGCCGGCCGCGTCTACCTTGCCCAACCGCCGCTCTACCGCATCGACATCGGCAAGGAAACGCACTGGGCGCTCGACGACGAGCAGAAGGAGCAGATCGTCAAGCGCGCCGGACGCGCGACACCGGAGATCACGCGCTTCAAGGGACTCGGCGAGATGATGCCGAAGGTGCTGTGGGAAACGACCCTCAACCCGCGCACCCGCCGGCTGCTCAAGGTCGAAATCTCCGATCAACTGGTGACCGACCGTGTGATCAACGAGTTAATGGGCAAGGACGCTTCCGCGCGCTTCCGGTTCATCATGGACCGCGCCGAAGATGCCGTAGAGCTCGATGTCTGAGACCAAGTAAAATCACTGGGTTTGTCCGACCCCGTCGCCAAAGACAAGAAGTCCCCGTACGATCGCTCGCTCGTCGAAGGCCCTATCGGTCCCGCCGTCTGGAAACTGGCGTGGCCGACCATGTTGCAGAACGTGATCGCCGGCCTGCAGGGCCTGATCGATCATGTCCTGGTCGGCAATCTGCTCGGCTACGAGGCCAACGCCGCCATCGGCGTCAGCTGGCAGATCTTCCTGGTCGTCATCGTCTTCATGGCGTCGCTGTTCACGGGACAGGCGGTGCTGGTCGCCCGTTACGTCGGCGCGGGGGAAGTCGATCGCGTCAACAAGACCGTGCAACAGGCGATCCTGACCGCCGTCGTGATGTACGCGGTGCTGGCGCCGTTCGGGTATTTCGCGGCGCCGATGCTGCTGGATTTTGCCAACGCCTCGCCCGGGGTCAGCGAGCTGGCGTTGCCGTTCCTGCGCGTCAACTTCACCTTCAGCATCGGCATGTTGATGTTCTTCATGCTGACGTCGGCATTACGCGCGGCCGGCGACGCGCGCACGCCGATGCGGCTCGGCGTGACGATGACGATTCTCAACGTGGTGCTGAACATCCTGCTGATTCGCGGCCTTGGGCCGATTCCGGCGCTCGGAACGCTGGGGTCGGCGCTCGGCACGGTGATCGCCTCGAGCACGGTCAGCGCGTATGCGCTCTACCAGCTGTTGAAGGGCCGGCTGGTGATCAAGCTGTCACGCCACATGGACTGGCGGCCGGACTGGACGATCATCCGTTCGCTGTTTCGATTCGGCCTGCCGACCGGCGTCCAGGGCATTGCGATGAATGTCGCCGGTGTGATGCTGCTGCGGTTCATCGGCTCGCTGGAACAGAGCGCGGAAGCACAAGGCGCCTACGCGATCGGCTACACCGAGCTGTTTTCGCTGATCACCTGGACATCGGTCGGCTTGATGGGCGCCGCCGCGACCATTGCCGGCCAGAATCTCGGCGCCGGTCACCCCGAGCGGGCGATTCAGGGCGTGCATACCGCGTCACGCATCGGTCTGGCGGTCGCCGCGGGTGTCGGCATCATCTTCGTCGCCTTTCCCGGTGCGCTGTTGTGGCTGTTCGGCGCGACCGATCCGGCCGTCACGACGATCGGCCGCCAGCTGCTGCAGTACCTGGCCGTCTCGGGATTCTTCATCACGTTGGCGCTGACCTATACGGGCGGCCTGCAGGGAACGGGCGATACGCGCAGCCCGCTGTTCATCACGCTGGCGTCGCAAATTGCGGTGCCGATTGGCATGTGCGCCGCGATTCAGGCCGCGCGGCAGTTGCAGCCGGGCGACATCTGGCTCGCGATCGTGCTCGGTCACTTCACCCGCTGCGTGCTCACCGTCGCGCGTTTCCGCCAGGGCAAATGGCGGACCATTCCCGTCATCCCGTGAGCTGGCCGGGATGCCGGCTGATTCGGCTCACGCCAGCGGTACGGTCAGCGTGAACGTGGCGCCCTCGCCTTGCCGCGACGCGACGCGAATCACGCCGCCTTGCTTTTCCGCGAGCGCCCGCGCGATGGTCAAGCCGAGCCCCGTCCCCGCGATTCGCCGCGTGTCGCTGCCGTCCAACTGCGTGAACGGCTCGAAGATGAAGTCGACTTTGTGCGGCGGGATCCCCGGACCATGGTCGCGCACCGTGATCGCGGCCATCGACCCTTCGCGGCCGGCTCTCACCTCGACCCGGCTGCCGGTCGGCGCATGCTTGATCGCATTTGAGAGCAGGTTGACGAGGACCTGGATGGTCCGATCGGGATCGGCGACGACGTCCTGAATGCCGTTGGTGGTGTGCGTAATCGTCACGCCCGCGTCGCGCGCGACCGCCTCCACGGATCGCACCGAATCCTCGACGATTGGCTGCAGCGCGGTCCGCCTCGGCGTGACCATCATCTCACCGGCTTCGATCTTCGACATGTCGAGGATGTCGTTGACGATGCGGATCAGGCGATCGGCGTTGGCGAGCGCGACGCGCACCAGCTGATCGGCGTCGGCATTGCCGGTCATGTCTTCGGCGACCAGCAGCTGCATCGCCGCGCGAATCGACGTCAACGGCGTGCGCAACTCATGGCTGACCATCGATATGAATTGTGACTTCAGCCGCTCGAGCTCGCGCGACATCGTGACGTCGGAGCCGATGCCAATCAGGTAGGTGGTCGCCTGGCCGCGCAGCGCCACGATCGTCCAGCCAATGACGTGACGGGAGCCGTTGCGGCCGACCCAGGTGCGATCGAGCGTGACCGGCTCGATCGAAGCGGCGAGCCGGGCAATGCCGCCGCGGACGTCGTCGCGGTCTTCGTCGAGCACGAACGGCAGTTCCCAGATCGGGCGTCCGGCCACGTCCGCCATCGTCACGCCGGACAATTGCTCGCACGCCCGATTGAAACGCACGACCTGTCCCTCTGAATCGAGCACCATGATCAGGCTCGGCGCGGTATCGAGAATCGCCGACACGAAGTCGCGTTCCTCGCGCAACTGCGCTTGCGCGTCGACGCGATCGGTGATGTCGCGCGCCATCCCCTGGAAGCCTTCGATCCGGCCGGCCGTGACGATCGGCCGGACGTGCTGGCCGACCCAGATCTCGGTGCCGTCCTTCCGCCGCACCGGAAATTCCAGATACGTCGATTCGCCCGTCCTCGCGGCTTTCTCGTAGAACGCCGTCGCGCGCGCCACCCAGTCAGGGCGCATCAGCTCGAAGTACTTCATCGACAGCAGCTCACCCTCGTCGAATCCGAGGATGCGCGTCGCCACCGGATTCACGAACGTGAACCGGCCGAACGGGTCGGTCCCGTAGATCATGTCGCTGGCGTTGTCGACGAGATCGCGATAGCGGCGCTCGGTCCGTTCGACGGCTTTGGTGCGCGCCCGCACTTGTCGATGCAGCGAGCGGTTCCAGGCGGTGCCGCCGACGAACAGCAGCAGCACCAACGCGCCGGCAACCGACAGCGTCGTCGCGTAGCGATCGAGCCAGGTGCGGCGGATCGGGCTGGTCAAGTGCAATTCGACGAGGCGGTCGAACTCGCCGCTGCTTTTCAGGCGATCGAGGGCGATGCGCAGCGGCGCGACGAGATGGTCGCGGCCGCGCAGCACGGCGAGGTGGTACGGGCGTGAGATCAGCGGCACTTCAACCGCGGTCTCCGCCAGCGCGCCCATCAGAAACCGCATCGTGAGGTGATTGCCGGCGGCGCCGTCGACGTCGCCGCGTTCGAACGCACGGATTTGGTCTTCGCGCGTCTTGACCACGAGCAGCGCCGGCCGGCGCGACTCCGGCAGCCCCGCCAGTAACTGGTGATTGATCGAGTTTTCGTCGACTGCGATGCGCACGCCCCACAGATCGTCCAGGCCCGTCGGATATCGAGACAGCCCTGGCCGCATCATGACGACCTGCGCCAGCGTCCACGTCTGATCCAGCAGCTGGTACTTCGCCGCCCGATCGTCCGTGTACGACAGGAACATCACGTCGGTCGTGCCGGCCTCGAAGTCACGCATGCGTTCGTCGCGCGGACCGAGACGGATGTCGATCGCCATGCCGGCTTCACGCGCGAGCGCGCGGATCAATTGAATGTTGAAGCCCTGCGGCCGCCCCTGCTCGTCGAGGTACTCGTAGGGCGGAAACTCGTGGTCACCGCCGTAGACCAGTGATCGCGATGCGTCCGGCTGGGCGGACGCCCCTGACGCCGAGCAAAGAGCGAAGCACGCGATGATCGCGAGGCGGCGGCGCACGGGGCGCATTGTAACGGGACTCGGCCTTCGCCGCTCGCCTTGCGAGCGACGGCGAGGGAATTAGAATAGAGAGTCCTACTGATTCCCTGAGGTTCTTCATGACTGACGTATTTGCCGGCCGACGCCGGGTGCCGCGGCCTGAAAATGATCCGAATCTGTCGTACGCGCCCGGCACGGCTGCGCGAGCGGAACTGAAAGCACGTCTCGGACAGATGGCCGCCGAGACGGTCGACATCCCAATCATCATCGGCGGCAAAGAAATCCGCACCGGCGCGACCGAGAACGTCGTGATGCCGCATAAGCACGGCCACGTGCTCGGTACCTTCCATAAGGCGACGGCGGACCACGTCCGTCAAGCCGCGGACGCAGCGGTGAAGGCGCGCAAGGAGTGGTCGAGCTGGTCTTTCGATGATCGCGCCGCGGTGTTTCTGCGCGCCGCCGAATTGCTCACGACGACCTGGCGATCAACCGTCGTCGCCGCGACGATGCTTGGGCAATCGAAGACGGCGTATCAGGCGGAAATCGACGCGGCTTCAGAGCTGGTTGATTTCTGGCGTTTCAACGTGGCCTTTGCTCAAGAGATTCTCGCGGAGCAACCCGATAGTTCGCACGCCGTCTGGAACCAGATGGAGTATCGCCCGCTCGAGGGATTCATCTACGCCGTGTCGCCATTCAATTTCACGGCGATTGGCGGCAACCTGGCCGGCGCGCCCGCGCTGATGGGGAACGCGGTGTTATGGAAGCCCGCGAGCACGGCGATGCTCAGCGGCTATTACGTCATGCGCCTCCTCGAAGCGGCAGGATTGCCGCCTGGCGTCATCAACTTCCTGCCCGGCAACGCTGTCGAGATTTCGAACGTCATTCTCGATCATCGCGAGCTCGCAGGCATCCACTTCACCGGCAGTACCGGCGTATTCAACAGCATGTGGCAGAAGGTGGGCGAGAACCTCGGCAAGTATCGCGGCTACCCGCGGCTGGTCGGCGAAACCGGGGGCAAGGACTTCATCGTCGTGCACGCATCGGCGGATCCGCAGGAAGTGGCGGTCGCCGCGGTGCGCGGCGCCTACGAATACCAGGGCCAGAAGTGCTCGGCGGCGAGCCGTATGTACGTGCCGAAGTCGAAGTGGAACGACATCCGCGATCGCATGGTCGCGATGATGAAAGAGATCAAGGTCGGCGACGTACGCGACTTCCGAAACTTCATGGGCGCGGTGATCGACAAGAAGTCTTTCGACAAGATCCGCCACTACGTCGACGACGCCACCAAGAACGCGAAAGTGATTCACGGCGGCGGCTGCACCGGCGACGAAGGCTATTTCATCGAGCCGACACTCGTCGAATCCGCCGACCCCGGCTATCGATTGCTCTGCGAAGAGATTTTCGGGCCGGTGTTATCCGTCTATGCCTACGACGACGCGAAGTGGAGCGAGACGCTCGAGATCGTCGATCAGACCTCGCCGTATGCATTGACGGGCGCCGTCTTCGCGCGCGACCGCGCAGCGATCATCGAGGCATCGTCGGTGCTGCGCAACGCCGCGGGCAACTTCTACATCAACGACAAGCCCACCGGCGCCGTTGTCGGCCAGCAGCCGTTCGGCGGGGCACGCGCGTCGGGGACGAACGACAAGGCCGGCTCCAAGCTCAATTTGATCCGCTGGGTGAGCGCGCGAACCGTGAAGGAGAACTTCGTGCCGCCAACGGATTACAAGTATCCGTTCATGGCCGAGGAATAACCCACCACGCTAACGACAGGTCCTATCCAGCCGAAAAGAAGAGGACTGGATAGAACTTGGCCACGCGAATTACAGTTTCGTAAGCCGATGGTTTAGATCGACACACTGCCTTGATGGACCAGTCTGTGGTTCTCTCAGCAAATCACGCCACTTCAATACATTAACGGCGGACCTCGTCGGTGGTCTGTGTCTTGCTCCAGATGCGGCATGCGTTCCAATCGGGGCTTCACGTTATTCGAGTTGTTGATCGCCGTTGCGCTGATCAGCATCCTCTCCGCGATTGGCTTGCCCGTTCTCACCGACTCCACCAACCGCAACGCGGTCTGGACGACGTCCGAGCAAATCGGTTCACAAATCCGCCAGGCGCGACTCAAAGCGATTACCCGCAATCAGCGATTCCGGGTCCAGTTTGATTGTCCAGGCGAGGGCCAGTACCGGGTCCTCGCGGTGCAGGATGACCCGGTGATCGACGACGCCGCGGATCGCTGCAGTCAGACCTACGACGACGATAGCGGCGTGTTCACGGTGCCGCCGAACGTGAGTTTCGGTACCGTCCCGACACTCGAAGTCAGCGGCCGCGGCGCCTATTCCATTCCGGGCGGCGGCGGCACGCTGCCGTTGACGATCACCGTGCAATACGGCTCGACGCACGCACGCGACTTAACCGTTTCAATCACCGGGCAGATCAGCTTTGAGACTTTCTGACGACAAGGGCTTCACGATGGTCGAGGCGTTGGTGGCGATGGTCATCCTGACCGTCGCGCTCGTCTCCATGGCCGAATTGATGGCGGTGACGTTGCGCCTGCAGATGCTCGGTCGTAACCAGACCTCCGCGGTTCGACTGGCCCAGGACAAGATCGACGAGCTGATCACCTTGAACTTCGCGGCTCCGCAATTATCGGTAGGCGGCAGCCTGACGGCCGATCAAGCCGACCATTTCGACACGCCGCCGGGTGCGCCGACCTACAAGCGCCGCTGGGTGATCGCCAATGGACCCGTTGATCCGCCGGTCGTTGCCGGCAGCGTGCGCGTCATCACCGTCCGTGTGATACCTGAGCTCGCGGACCGCCGCGTCGCCACTCCAACCGATATCACCACCATAGTGCGGTGCTGGCCATGCATTCCTTGACGCCGCTGCGTAACGAACGCGGTTTTTCGCTGATCGAACTCCTGGTCGCGTCGGTGGTGACGATGGTCGTTCTGGGCGGCGCGGTCGCTCTGACTTCTCAAATCCAGAACGGCTACCGCCGCCAGCTCGAAGACTCGGCCGCCGAACAGGAAGCGCGCTACGCCCTGGACTGGATCGGCCGTTATATCAGGTCAGCGGATCACAACCCGTTCACGCAGGCCCTGAGTGAATGCCCGGTCGCGGGGACGGCCGTTGCCGGCGTGCAGATGAATCCCGACGGTGATGCGGAAGACGACGACATCCGGCTGATGACGGACGCCAACCCGCCGGATGGGTATTTCGGCGGTACGGCCGCGACGGGCTGCCAGCAGGCCCACGAAGACGTCACCATTTCCCTGGACGAGGAAACCAACACCATCGTGTTTCTCGACAACAACACCGGTGGCGCCGTGTCAACGCGCACGGACACGGTGATCGAAGACTTGAATTTCGTGTACCGCGATTCAGGGCGCGCGATCACGGCGAACGCCGCCAGCGTGTTCTACATCGAAATCCAGATCACCGTTCGCACGCGGACCATCGATGTCGCCAGCGGGCAGCCGATGACGCGCACCCTCACCTCCGAAGTGAGGCTACGGAGCAGAACATGAGGTTGACGAACGCGCAGCTGCGCTCGGAGCGCGGGATCGCGCTTGTCGTGGTGCTGCTGCTGATGGCGGTGCTGTCCGGTCTCGCAACCGGTTTTGCGATGAACGGACACGTCGAAGCGACGATGTCGAGGAATGAAGTGTATTACGCCGGCGCGCGAGCGGCCGCAGAAGCGGGGCTGAACCGCGCCATCGAAGCGATCGTCGCCAACACCACCGTTGATTTACTGCAGGGCGTCGATGGCGCCGCCGATGACGCGAACCTTGCCGCCGTGGCCAACGCGGACAACGGCGACGTCACGTTTCTGCTGACCGGCGCCGCGCCGTATACGCTCGATGCCGCGGGCGAATACAGCTATGAGCTCGAGATCTTCGACGACGACGACCCGGTGCTTTATACGAGCGGCGTGATGGACGCCGATCAGCTTGCCAGGATGAACGAAAACGGGTTGCCCTATACGGACCAGAACGATCGGCTGATCTTGCGTGCCACCGGCTACGGTCCGAGCAACACCCTGGTCCGCCTGGCGCGGGTCATCGAGTCCCAACAGGACATCAGCACCTCGCCGGCCACTTCGTTGAATCCCGCGATTCTGGTCAACGGCAGCCTCAATATCAGCGGCAACATCACATTGGCCGGCTCCGCCGGCAGCGTTCACACGAACGGCGACCTGACGATCGGCGGTAACGCCGCTGAGATATCCGGCGACGCCACGGCCAGCGGCACCTTCACCGTGACGAGCAACAACTTCGAAGCTGGTGGCGCGCAAGGCGGCGGCTACGCCGCCGTTAACTTCCCGGACATTCACGCGTCTGATTACGTGGCACATGCTGACTTCTTTCTCAACGCCAACGGAACCAAAACCAAGGCCGACGGCACCGCCTGTGTGTCCGAGTGCAGTGCGTGGTCCTGGAATGCCGCGTCATCGACGTGGCAAATCACCGGCAACAGCGCGAACACCGGAACGTTTTACGTTCGCGCCAAGGTGAGCATTTCCGGCAGTCCCAAGGGTCCCAGTAACTCCGCCATTGCCATGTCGGTTATCGCGGAGGGCTCGATCGAGATCACGGGCAGCCCGAAACTCACCCCTGAGAACACCGCCAAGTATCAATTCATCACGGATGGTGACTTGAAGATCGGCGGCGCCGCGGACCTCGATGATCCGACGCAGGTCGAAGGGCAGATCCTGGTGCGTGAGCAGCTGCACGTGTCAGGCAACCCGGAGTTCCAGGGCCGCATCCTGGTGCAGGATGTCACCAGCGTGTCCACAACGGTCGTCACCAACGCGATTCCGGGCAATCCGACGTTCACGTATAACGGCTCGCTGGACGCGATCCCGGTGCCCGGCGTGACGACCACGACCTACCTGAACAACGCCAAGGGCTGGCTCGAGCAGTAGCGCGGCGCAGCCGTTACGTTGCCGTCTTCCGGAATGCGTCACCGAACGCCCGGGTGAACAGCGCCGGCATGCCGCCGGTATGCAGGAAGACGATTGTCTCGTCCGGCTTGAAGCGCCCCTCGCGAATGTGCGCAATCAACGCCGCCATGGCCTTCGACGTGTAGCACGGGTCGAGCAGGACCCCTTCTTCCCGCGCCAATAACGCAATTGCGGCCAGGCCGTCCGCCGACGGGACTCCGTAACCATCACCGATGAATGCCTGATCCGTAAACAGCTCGTCGAGCGTCACTCGTTCGGCCAGTTCCAGGCGTGCCGCCGCCTCGTTGGCGATGCGCCGTGCGCGTTCGATCTTCTCCGTCTCGCCGGCGCTGACCGCGATGCCGTAGACGCGATACGGGGCCGCGGTGAGTTTGGCTCCGAGCGCCAGTCCGGCTTGCGTGCCGCGCGAGCCGCTCGCGTAATACAGCGCGGAGGGCGCCATCCC
>Ga0196963_10000755_pt1 | contig 25545 bp, 21 predicted proteins | sample S1_5metaG_FD_148600 | JGI IMG/M metagenome (GOLD analysis project Ga0196963, IMG submission 148600) | Soil microbial communities from Anza Borrego desert, Southern California, United States - S1_5 | ecosystem: Environmental > Terrestrial > Soil > Desert | place: USA: California | collected...
GGGGGGGGAGGGGGGGGTTGTGGGTGTCGTGGGGGTGGGGACGTGGGTGCGGGCGCGGGTGAGACTGCGGCGGCCGCGGGGGGTGTGGGACTCAGAGAAGGGTGGAGGAACGCAGAGGAGGGCAGAGGCGCGGGAGGGTGGCGGGTCATGAGACGGGAGCCCACCGAGATGAGGACATCTCGGTGGCACCAATCCAGCTGGAATGAGGACCGGCACGAAGGGTTGGCCGACCCGAGTTTCATGCCCGGCTCAGTGCGGGGTGTGATGGTGTGACCGGGGAAAACAGGCTTACCACAGGAGACCGATCATGCGTATCAAGGCTGGACTTGCGACCATCGTCGGTGCGGCGGCACTTCTCAGCGTCGGCTGCACCGAGAACCGGACCCTTCGCGGGTATGACGACATGCACGACAACCGGGCGTGGGCCCCGTACGTCTCCGAGTACGGCCCGAACACCGGCGTGACGGGCAGCTCGGCGTCGCCCTATGTCGGCGGCGGGATCATCAACCAGAAGCCCGACCCGGTCGGTAACCCGGCGGTTGAGGTGCACCGCACCACCACGACGATCGACCGCGACGGCGTTGACGTCGATGTCGATACGAACACCACGACCACAACGATCCGGCGGGACTGAGTTCCCGTCCGGGTCGGTCAGGATTTCGCCGCGGCGTCGGGTGAGCCTTGGGCGGTCCGTGCGACTCTGCCCTGGGTGAACCTGCGACGCGGTTGAGGAAAGGGAGTAACACGCCCCGGGCAACCGGGGCGTGTTCGCTTTTTGTGTGCTGCGATTGCGTGTTCGTAGTTTGGTACAGAAAACTCTGTTGCGGGGGGTCACCCGGGTTGCTAGGTTGGGGTTGCCGGCTGATGGGCCCTGATGGGGCCCGTTGCCGAGGGGTGGCCTGATTGGGCCGCCCGCGGAACCTTGCCGCGTGTTTGGGCTCGCAAGCGGGCCCCAAGAGCAACGGGAGCGTACAAATGAGTTGGAAGACTCGCCGTGGGATGGGGCGTGGTTGGGGCTTTGGGCTTGGCGCCGAGCTGGGTGTTGATGCGGGGGCTGCGCCGGCGATGGAACAGCTGGAGGCGCGGGCGCTGCTCGCGGCGGTGACGGCAACGGTGACGGGGGCGGGGACGGACGTCGGGTCGCTGTTCTTCAATGTGCGGTACGCGAGCGATCGGCCGATCGATGTGTCGACGATCAATGGGGACGAAATCCGCGTGGTGCGGAACCTGGGCGGGTTCGATGAGCAGGCGGAGCTCGTGAGCCTGGTGGGGACGGGCGTCAACTCGGCGGTGGCACGTTACCGGGTGCTGGCGCCGGCCAGCCACGGGCAGTGGCGGTTCATCACCGATGACGGGCACTACACGATCAAGCTGAACGAGGGGACGGTGGAGAACGACGCGGGCGAGACGAACGCCGCGGCGGACGTGCGGACGCTGAGCCTGTGGTTCGGCGCGCCGGTGCTGGATGTGGCGAACGAAAACCGGCTGGACGTGTACGGGATGGGGTACACGGGGCTGCCGGACAGCTCGGGGCGGGTGAGCGTCAGCGATCAGGGGTGGGTGGACGTGCGGTACCAGGTGCGGTCGCTGGCGAAACTGCCGCGGGCATTCGTGGCGCGGCTAACGGGGCCGAACGGGTATGACCAGACGGTGACGGTGACGCCAATCGTGAGCCAGTTCACGGCGCTGCCGGGCGGCGGGTATGAGGCGGTGATCCCGGTGAAGTTCGCGGTGCCCGGTGTGACGTGGGACACGTCGGACGCGGGGGCGTACACGCTGACGGTGCGGATGGCGCCGCTCCCGCCGCCGAACCAGTGGACGCAGCCGGTGCAGCAGCCGGTCCTGGTGACGCGCGAGTTCGATGTGCAGGCGCGGGGCGTCACGGCGGAGATCGCGCGGGTGTCGGTGACCACGGGCGAGATGCTGGTGACGGTGCGGTACAGCCACCCGTCGGGGATTGACCTCGCGAGCATCGGGACCGGCGATGTGAAGGTGGCGATGGGCGGGACGCTTGCGAGCGGCACGCTTGTGGGGACGCCGGAGGTCGTTCACGGGGTGGTGACGGCGGTGTACCGCGTGGCAGAGCCCGCGAGCGGGTGGGCGAGTGTGGCGGGCGGAAATGCGACGATCCGCACGGGGCTGCAGGAGGTGCGGGCGACCAACGGCGAGACGATCGGGTTCGCGCTCACGCGGACGGTGCGGGTGGCGTCGGGCGGGCGGGTCGAGGGGGTGGTGAAGTCGGCGTACACCACGGCGACGAAGCTGGTGGTGGTGATGCGGTACTTCAGCGACTCAGCGATCGATGTGTCGACGCTGGGGGATGATGATCTGAGGCTGACGGGGCCGTGGGATTACAGCGTGCACGGGGATCTGGTGCAGGTGCTGCCGCAGAGCAACGGTGAAGTGCTGGCGGTGTACCACTTCGCGCCGAACTCGGACAACGGGCAGTGGGACTTCCGGGTGAGCAACGGGCGGTACGACCTCTTCCTCGAGCCGGGTTCGATCTCGGAGGTGGGCGGGGACGGTGTGCGCGACGGGTTCGTGCGGTACTTCGGGATGTACTTCCAGAATCCGGTGGTGACGTGGGTGAACGAGCCGTTCGTGAGCACGGGCACGGCGGCCGCGGGGACAACGTTCATCGAGCTGGACTCGCTGAAGTTCACGCTTCGGTACGCGACGCCGTACGAGCGGAACAACCGGAGCAACGCACTGGTCCTGAAGGTGAAGGGCCCGGACGGGCAGGAACTGGATTCTTACAAGGACTATTGGACGGGGCCCTACCGCGGGTTTGTGCGCTCGACGCAGGATGACATCCTGTTCGAGTTCGTCCCGCCCGGGGGTGGATGGGATTACACCGACAACGGGACGTACACCGTGGAGGTGTATCTGGCGCCGGTGGAGGGGAACCCGGTGCTGCAGCTGATCACAACGCGGCAGCTCGAGGTGACCGCTTCGGCGCCGCGGGCGCGGGTAGTGAGCACCACGGTGGGATACGACTCGCTGGTGGCGACGGTGCGGTACGACGGGCTGGGCGGGATCAGTGTGGCCAGTCTCGGCGATAACGACATCGGCGTGGTGCTGGCCAACACCTACAACTCGTCCTTCCCGTTCAACTACTTCTTCTACCTGCGTGGCAGCACGCTGGTGGGTTCTCCGATCGTTGAGTCGGATGGCTCGGTCGTGGCGACGTACCGCATTGCCCATGTGGATCCGTTTACTGGAGTTCGAGGCCCGTGGGATCGAACCTGGAATCTGTCTTCGGTGTACGTGCAGCCGGGGCAGGTGACGGACACGCAGGGGCGGGTGGTGGGGACGACGCGGCTGGCGAACATCGTGATCGCGCCCCCGCCGCCGGTGGTGAATACGGTGGGCACGCTGAGCGTGGCGCGGAACGCATGGGTGGTGGAGGTGGCGCTCAACAACATCGGCGGGCTGGTGCAGGGGAGCTCGATCACGGCGTCGAGCCTGGTGGTGGCGGCGCCCAACGGGGCCTCGACGCGGGTGTTCGTGGACAGTGTGCTCACGGCGCTGGACGGGACGATCCGGGTGCGGTACCGGATCGCGCCGATGAGCGTGCAGGGGGCGCTACCCAACGGGAACTACACGCTGTCATTGGCGGCGAACTCGGTGTCGATGGGCGCGGCGGGGTATCTGCCGGCGGCGACGCTGGGGACGTTTAGCAATATGGTGTTTAGCTGAGTAGTGGGGCGGGGTAAGTCGGGCAGGGGGACTGTGCTTCCGCACAGGGCTCGTTGGTGGCGGCGGGCGGACTTGGTGGCCGGTGGGGGCCTACCGTCCCCTCCTTATGGCCATCCTCGTCAATGCCGGAACGCGTGTGATTTGTCAGGGGATTACGGGCTCGTTCGGGGCCGTGCACACCCGCGGGTGCCATCTGTACGGCACCAAGATGGTGGGCGGGGTGACACCCGGGAAGGGCGGGACCAAGGACGACAACGGGATCCCGATCTTTGACACGGTGGACGCGGCGGTGAAGGCGACGGGGGCGACGGCGACGATGATCTTCGTGCCGCCGGCGTTCGCGGCGGACGCGATCCTGGAGGCGGCGTACGCGGGGATCCCGCTGATCTGCTGCATCACCGAGGGCGTGCCGGTGCAGGACATGGTGAAGGCGCGGGCGGTGCTGGATGAGATGAATGGGAACACCGGTCGGGAGACCGGTGCCACCCGGAAGGTGACGCTGGTGGGGCCCAACTGCCCGGGCGTGATCACTCCAGGGCCGAAGACGGGGAGCGGTGAGAGCGGGGCGGACCCGTACACCAACGCGGGGTGCAAGATCGGCATCATGCCGGGGTACATCCACACGCACATCAGCCAGGCGAAGCTGGGCAAGGCGATCGGGATCGTGAGCCGCTCGGGTACGCTGACGTACGAGGCGGTCTGGCAGACGAGCCAGCGGGGCCTCGCGCAGAGCACGTGCGTGGGTATCGGGGGGGACCCGGTGCGCGGGTTCAACCACATCGACTGCCTGCGGGCGTTCCAGGATGATCCGGAGACGCACGGGATCATGATGATCGGGGAGATCGGCGGCAGCGACGAGGAGGCCGCGGCGGCGTTCATCAAGTCCTACGTGAAGAAGCCGGTGGCGGCGTTCATCGCTGGGCGGACGGCGCCGCCCGGGCGGCGGATGGGCCACGCGGGGGCGATTATCAGCGGCGGCGAGGGCACGGCGGACGCGAAGATCAGTGCGCTGCAGGCCGCGGGCGCGGTGGTGGCGATGAGCCCGGCGGATATGGGCGAGGCGATGATGAAGGCGATGAAGCTGGGTTGAGCGTGGTGGGTGTGGTGAAGGCGGCGCGGCTGTGCCGGCTCGAGCAGCTGGCGTTTTTGGCCGTCTGCTATGATTGGGGCGTGCAGTACACGCTCCAACAGCTCCGTGATCAGCTCGAGGTTCTGATCGCCCGGTCCAAGGCGGGCGAGGAGATTGTGATCACGTGCGAGGGTAAGGTCGAGGTGCGGCTTGTTCCTTCGGGCATGGCGAGCTCTGAGAGCGGACAGCGGCCGCCGCCTGGGTTGATGAAGAGCAAAACGAAGTACATCGCGCCGGACTTCGATGCCCCGATCGACGACTTTAAGGAATACCTGGAGTGAGTACGTGGTCCGGTACACGCTCCAACAGCTTCACGATCAGCTCGAGCTCGTGATCGCTCGATCGCAAGCTGGCGAAGAGGTTGTGATCACCGCCGATGGACGTCCTGTGGCGCGGATCATCCCAGTTTGCGCATCTGCACAGACCGTTGGAAAGCGTCCGCCGGCGGGATGGGGGAGGGGGCGGATCCACCTCAACTCCGACTTTGATGCTCCACTTCAGGAGTTCGGGGAGTACTCAGGTTGAAGGTCCTGCTCGATACCCATGCATTCGTCTGGCACGTCGCCGGGGCGCCCGAGGAATCGAAGGCATGCCGTGAGGTGCTGCTGTCCAATGACAATCAGGTACTCGTCAGCATTGCGTGCTGCTGGGAGATGGCAATCAAGCTCAGCACTCAGAAGCTGGATTTCGAGGGCCCCATCGAGAGGTACGTTCGAGAGGCGCTCGCCCTATATGGGTTCCAGTTGCTTGGGATTGAGCTGGCGCACCTCTCGGCGGTCGAATCGATGCCCTTCCACCATCGTGACCCCTTCGACCGCATGCTGGTCGCGCAGGCGCTCGTAGAGAGCGTGCCGATCGTGAGCAGGGATCCGCAGTTGGATGCGTACGGCGTTCAGCGCATCTGGTGATCGGCGGCGGACTCGATGACCTCCCGCAGCACGCGCTCGGCGTCGCGGACGGTGGGGATGCTGAGGAAGCCGATGGGGCGGGTGGCGAGGCCGCGGTTTTTGGGGCGCTCGTAGAGCTCGTGTGCGAAGATGAGGTCGCCCGAGCCGTCGCCGCGTTCACGGCGGGTGATGTTTTCGAGGCGTGAGGGCGGGTAGCGGGTGACGGTGCGGGCGCCGAAGAAGGAGCCCTCAATGAGCAGTGCGCCCTGGTCGGTGATGGCATAGACGGTGCGGCCGGCCTTGATGACGCCGTAGAAGGGCGAGAGGAGCATGCAGGCGCCGACGAGGATGAAGGGGATGCCGAAGAGGGGGAAGGCCCAGGCCGCGGCACCCGGACCGCCGGGCGCGCCGTTGACGGCGGAGGCGCCCTTGGAGGCCATGACCGTCCAGAAGATGGCGAAGCCGAGGAAGGGAACGGCGAAAAGCGAGAGCGGGATCATGGAGCGGGCGAAGCCGCCGGGCAGCGGCTGCGCCGCCCACAGCAGCTTCTCGCCGGGCGCGAGCTCGTCGCGGAGCGCGTCGTTGAGGTGTGGCGGCAGCGTGTGCATTGGGACTCCTGCTGTAGCGTAACGCGGGGGCATGCGTCAGTGGAAGCGGGTGTTCACCTACCAGCGTGCGAACCTGCGCGGATGGCGGTGCGTGGCGTGCGATCTTGAGCTTGACAGGAGCGTCATAAGAACGACACTGGTGTCGGCTCGCGGTCCGCCCCGCGGCCGAGGAGAGACAGACATGAAGAACGCTGCTGTTGTGGTGTGCGCGTGCGCCTGCGTGCTGGGCGCCGAGGCCTCGGCGCGGACGCTGGTGATCCCGCACGTGTTCGAGACGTCGGGGAACATCCAGCGCGGGCCGTCGGTCTCGCCGTTCAACCTCTCGCAGGTGAGCAACCTGATCACCATCGAGGAGATCGGGCCTGGCGAGAACAGCGAGTTCAACTACCTGTACTCGGCGCCGTTCTCATTCTCGACCACGGACTCGCTGGGCAGGCCGCTGAGCCTCAGGTGCGAGGTGCTGTTCGCCCAGACACGCCCCGAGGGCGGCGGGTTCCGCAGCGACCTGATCATGTCGGTGGACTGGACGCACTTCGAGGGCGCGCCGGTGGACGCCGCGGCGACGGCGTTCGAGCTGTCGGTGTTCGGGTTCGAACCGCAGCCGCTGTCGGCGGGCGGGCTGGCGTTCTCGACGCCGTCGCACACGTTCGGGACCGAGATCGACGGGCGGACAGTGAACATGAACCTGGCGGCGGGGACGTTCAGGTTGCAGGCGGTGCCGTCACCGGCAGGGGTGGCGCTGCTGGTGGGTGGCGGGCTGGTGGTGGCGCGGCGGCGGCGCTGAAGATCTCTATCAAGAAGATGCCGACACGCCCGGGCTGTCCCGGGCGTTTTTCTCTGGAGCTTGAGGCGGCGTGCAGCCGCGTGGGGGCCCGCACGTACCATGGTTCGTGCTCATCCTCACCGTCATACAGGGGCCGGACAAGGGGCGGAAGTTCGAGCTGCCGGACCACGAGCCGCAGCTGATCGGGCGTTCGAGCGAGGCGTTGCCGATCGATGACAACGCGGTGTCGCGCCGGCACGCGGAGCTGACGCCCGACGACGGGGTGTGGTACATCCGCGACCTGGAGAGCCAGAACGGGACGTACGTCAACGGGACGAAGATCGGCGAGCGGACGCGGCTGCGGCCGGGGGACCAGATCCGCACGGGGCAGACGCTGTTCGTGTTCGGGCAGGTGGAGAGCCGCGACCTGTCGGCGGTGCGGGTGGTGGGGCCGAAGCGCGTGGACGCCTCGATCGACCGCACGCTGCCGAGCGTGCCGATCGTGGGGGGGACGAACGAGGACAGCATCATTCTGGCGGAGCCGGAGCCACGGGCCGCGGCGATCGACCACCTGCGGATCATCTACCGCCTCACGACGATGCTGACCACGCGGGTGATGGACCGGCAGCAGCTGCTGCAGGGGGTGATGGACCTGATCTTCGCGGAGTTCCACCCGCAGCGCGGGTGCATCATGCTGACGGCGGGCGCCGGGCAGCCGGCGACGGCCGAGGTGGTGAAGTACAAGGAGACGCCGCTGGACCCGGACGACGCGAAGATCCACGTGAGCCGCACGATCCTGCACCATGCACTGGAGAAGGGCGACGGCGTGCTGTGCACCAACGCGATGACGGACCCGCGGTTCGCCAGCGGGGACAGCGTGCAGCGGCTGAACATCCGCTCGGCGATCTGCTCGCCGATCCGCTTCCGCGAGCGGACGTACGGGGCGATCTACATCGACAGCTCGGTGGCGAACTACACGTTCACGCAGGAGCAGCTGGCGCTGATGAACGCGATCGGGCAGCACGCGGGGCTGGCCCTGAGCAATGCGGAGCTGTACCAGCAGAAGCTGCAGGCCGAGCGGCTCGCGGCCATCGGCGAGACGGTGGCGACGCTGTCGCACGCGATCAAGAACATCCTGCAGGGGCTGCGCGGCGGGGCGGACGTCGTCGAGATGGGGCTGAACAAGAATGACCTGAAGATCGCCAAGGGCGGGTGGGCGATCCAGAAGCGGAACCTGGACCGCATCATCTCGCTCACGATGAACATGCTGGCGTTCTCGCGTCAGCGGCGGGTGGAGACGAGCCTGAATCGGCTGGCGCCGCTGATCGAGGACTGTGCGCAGGTGTTGGAGTCCCAGTGCGCGGCGCGGCAGATCGCGTTGATCGTGGACACGGACCCGGAGATGCCGCCGATCCCGCTGGATGCGCCGCTGATCCATCAGGCGCTGATGAACCTGTTGAGCAACGCCGTGGAGGCGGTGGAGCCGGGGGCGGGGGCGGTGACGGTGCGAACCGTGTACCGGGCGACGGGGGGCGGAAAGGACAAGCGGCACCCGGAGGTGGAGATCGCGATCATCGACAACGGGCCGGGGATCCCTGCGAGCAAGCAGCCGTGGGTGTTCGAGCCGTTCGCCACGACCAAGGGCGCGCGGGGCACGGGCCTGGGGCTGGCGGTGGCGAAGCGCGTGGTGGAAGAGCACGGCGGGCGAATCATGCTGGAGTCGGTGGAGGGGCGCGGGTGCACGTTCAGGGTTGTGCTGCCGGCGGATGCGGGGGCGGCGATTGATCCGAGTGCGACGACGGCGCGGTGAGGTGGCAGCGGGAGCGTTGGGACCGTCATGACGCCCAAAGTGCGGAGTGCGGCGCGGCGACGAGGTTGTCGCCGAAGGGGAGCGTGTGTTCTCCGCCGTAAAGGATGATCCCGCGGTGGAAGCGTTTGCCTGCGGCTTCTTTGAGGGTGGCGAGGCCGCGGAAGTCGGCGGGTGACACGCTTCGGGTGGCCTTCACTTCAATGCCCACCAGGCGGCCGTCTCGGCTCTCGAGAACGAGATCGACCTCTTGGCCTGAGTGGGTCCGGAAGTGGTGAAGGGCAGGCTGGACACGGCTCCACGAGGACTGCTTCATGAGCTCGACGGCGACAAAGTTCTCGAGCAGAGCGCCGTACGGGGTCTGAGGAGCGAGAAAGTTCTCGGCGGTGACTCCCATGAGGTGGCAGGCAAGGCCCGTGTCATTGAGATAGACCTTCGGCGCCTTTGCCAGCCGCAGGCCTTTGTTGGTCCACCATGGCTGGAGCACATGCACAAGGAAAGAGGCTTCCAGAAGGGCGAAGTACCGCTTGAGCGTGGTCTGTGGGATGGCCAGAGACCGCGCGAGGTCCGCGTAGTTCAGGAGCCCTGCGGTGCGGCTCGCGAGGAGAGCGAGGAGGCGCGGGAGGGCGGTTACATCTTCGATCGCGGCCATGTCGCGGATGTCCCGCTGGAGCACGGCTGAGATGTAGGAGGTAAACCATGGCCCGCGCCGCTCTGGTTTGAGTGCGGTTGCGACTTCGGGGTAGCCGCCGGCAAGGATGGGTGGCGCGAGGTCGGTGGCGCTCCCGCTGGGCAGGGGGGCCGGCCCGAACGCGGCATCGATGAACTGTTCGCGGGTGCCGGCGAGCTCGCCTTGAGACAAGGGGAAGAGGGTGAGGATCTCCATGCGGCCCGCGAGGGACTCAGACGCCCGGGGGACGAGCATGACATTGGCTGACCCTGTGAGCAGGAAGCGGCCGGGACGGCGGTCGCGGTCGACTTCGAGCTTGATGGCACGGAAGAGTTCGGGGAGGCGCTGCACCTCGTCCAGCACTGCCGGGCCCTTGCGGGAGCGGATGAAGCCTTGGGGATCGGCCGTGGCCGAGGCGAGCACGTCGGCGTCGTCCAGCGTGAGGTACTCGGCGGCGGGATCGGCAGAGCGGGCAAGCGTGGACTTGCCGGTCTGGCGTGCTCCCTGGAGCAGGACCACTGGTCTGTCGGCAAGTGATTCCGCCAAGGCAGTTTGAAGGTGGCGTGTGAGCACGTGGACGATTATCGTCCAACCGGTGGATGATTTTCAACCATCCGGTGGACGAATTTCCACCAACAAGTGGATGAAATTCAACCACCATGGACGACTTTCGTCCATACACGCAAACAAAAACCTACTTTCAGGCCACCGTCACGCTCTTGTCCAGGTACACGTCCTGGATGGCGTTGAGGAGCTGGACGCCTTCCTTCATGGGGCGCTGGAAGGCCTTGCGGCCGGAGATGAGGCCCATACCGCCGGCGCGCTTGTTGATGACGGCGGTCTTGATGGCGTCCTGGGTGTCGCTGGCGCCCTTGCTCTCGCCGCCGGAGTTGATGAGGCCGATGCGGCCGTTGTAGCAGTTGAGGACCTGGTAGCGGCAGAAGTCGATGAGGTTGCCGCCGCCGCCGTTCTCGTCGGAGCCGGAGAGGTCGGTGTAGACGCGCTTGTCGAACTTGCCGTAGCTGCTGCCGCCCATGTTGAGGGCCGCGTAGCCGCCGTTATTGGTGGGCAGCTTCTGCTTGATGATGTCGGCGTTGATGGTGACGCCGAGGTGGTTGGCCTGGCCGGTCAGGTCCGCGGAGGTGTGGTAGTCGATCGACTTGCCGTCCGCGCCCTTCACCTTGAAGGCGTTGCTGCGGAGGTAGCACCAGAGGACGGTGACCATGCCGAGGCTGTGGGCCTCTTCGAACATCGCGGCGACTTCCTGGATCTGGCGGCGCGACTCGGGCGAGCCGAAGTAGATGGTGGCGCCCACGGCCGCGGCGCCCATCTCGTAGGCCTGACGGACGGAGCCGTAGAGCGTCTGGTCGTAGGTGTTGGGGTAGGAGAGGATCTCGTTGTGGTTGAACTTGACGAGGAAGGGGATCTTGTGGGCGTACTTGCGGGCGACGGCGCCCAGCACGCCGAAGGTGGAGGCCACGGCGTTGCAGCCGCCCTCGATGGCGAGCTTCACGATGTTCTCGGGGTCAAAGTAGGCTGGGTTGGGGGCGAAGCTCGCGCCGGCGGAATGCTCCACGCCCTGGTCGACGGGGAGGATGGACACGTAGCCGGTGCCCGCGAGGCGGCCGGTGTTGAGGATCTGATTGAAGGAGCGGAGGACCTGGAGCGGGCGGTCGGTGGGGGCGATCACGCGGTCGACAAAGTCGGGGCCGGGGAGCTGGAGGGTGCTGCGGGCCACCTTGCACTCGTAGCGGAGGAGCTGGTCGGCCTCGGAGCCCAGGATGGAGCGGATGTCGGTGGTCGGCGTCGCGGGCATGCTTGGTTCCTCTCACTCCGCTGTGATCGCGGGTCGGGATAGTAGGTGGCGCGGGGTGAGGCCGGGCGCGGGCGGAGTGCGCCTGTGGGGCGGGATTGAAGCGTTTTCATGCGGGCAGCGCCGCGCGGGTGCGGGCGGGCGCGAGCAGGCCGTAGAGGGCGACGACGATCGTGAGCGGCACGAACGGTGCGGCGAAGCGGTACTCGCAGCCGTAGGTGAGCAGCGGGATGGCGACGGCGTTCGCGAGGACGAGGAGGCCGAGGGTGGCCATGGCGTGGCGGCGGGTGAGGAGCAGGCGGGCGAGGCTTGCGATGAAGGCCACGGCGATGACGGCGCGGACCCAGAGGCAGGCTTTGAAGTACGTGCCGAAGGCGCGGGCGCCGGGGTGGCCCTCCATCCATGACACATCGCGCACGCTGCGCTCAACGAGGGCGCGGATGTCGGGGGGGAGGCGGGCGGCGTCGAAGTCGAGGTTGGTGGGGGTGCTCTCGTTGGGCTTGCCGCGGAGCTGGCGGAAGACGCCCATGGTGCTGCTCATGGCGTAGTGGGGCTCGGGCAGCGGGATGCCCAGGAGAATGACGACGCTCTGGAGCTGGCGGAGTGTGAACGTGCCGCCGCGCCGGGCGCGGGCCTCGCGTGCGAGGGCTCCTGTGCGGATCTCACGGCGCATCCAGTTGGAGGCGTTGGCGGGGACGGGGACGGAGCGGGTGTAGCCGATCCAGTCCATGACGTCCCAGCTTGTGACAGGGGAGGTGCGGAGCTCGTTGCGCATCTCCTGGAACTCGGAGAAGGTGAGCAGGCCGGACTGGTTCCAGTCGACGAGGGCCATGTCCCACGCGAACACCGCCTTGGGGAAGTCGACGGCGACGGAGAGGCGCGTCTGGTTGTGGTTGATCTGGTTGAGGCGGATGAGGGGCCAGACGACGACCGCGGCGCCAACGAGGATCGCGGCCGCCGCGGGGATGAGGGCGGGGCGTCGGAACTTGAGGGCCATCCAGAGGGCGCCGACGGCGAGGATGACGGGGATGATCTGGTTGTTGCCGCGGACGGTGCAGGAGTAGCCGCAGACAAGGCCCACGGGGATGGCGAGAAGGAGCGGCTGCCAGGAGCGGGGGCGAGTTGGTGTGTGGATCGAGTTGTCGAGGGCCGGCGCGGCGGCATCGTCGGTCATCTTCAGGAACAACCACGCGGCGAGGGTGATGAGCAAGGTGGAGAGCGTCTCGGTCATGACGACGCGCTGCCAGGCGAGGAGCAGCGGGTCGATGGCGACCAGCATGGCCGCGAGCTGGGGCCAGGGGGCGCGGAGGCGGGGGCGGAGCATGGCGAGGACGAGCAGGGACGTGAGAGCGCCGAGCGCGGCGTGGGCGATGCCAACCCATGTGGCGTAGTCGGTTGTCCACGCGACAAGGGGGGCAATGAAGAGCGCGTAGCCGGGGAGTCGCCAGCCGTCGAAGTGGTTGAGCGTCGGGTTCTTCAGAAAGTCGTGGACGAACCAGAGGTAGGCGGTGGAGTCGGCGAGGAGGAACATGGGGGCCCAGAGGCCCATGAGGGCGGGGGCGGTGACTGATACGGCAATCGTGGCGATGGTCCAGCCGCGGGCCCGTGGGTGCGCGTGAGGGTCTGGTTGGTTTGCCTCGCGGCATGCGCGCCAGGCTTCGAGCCTGAGGAGCTCGACAGTGATGAGCCACGCGAGGAGAGTCAGCGCGGCAGCGCCGGCGCCGGTGAGGACGGCTCCGGGCCAGAGCGTCTCGCGCCACAATGGCGGCAGCGGGAGCAGCCGGTCCTTCGATTCTGAGGTCACATCGCGCGAGGGCAGCCGCACGCCCAGCACGCGCGGGCGCACAGTCGCCTTCACGACCTCTACGCGCGTGCTCTGATCGGCCCTTACCCCAAGCTCGTCCACCTTGTAGGACGGCAGCCACTGCGTAATGCGGAGCGCGCGGCCCCCCTCGGGCGTGGGTGTCTGCCGCAGGAGCTGGTCCTTGAGGTCGATCCAGCAGCCGTTGCGGCCGCCGGCGTGCAGCCATTGGAGCTCGAGCGGACCATCGCCGCGGGCGGTGAGGGAGAGGTCGAGGTGGCGGTCGGCGAAGCGGTCGCCGATCAGGGGCCAGGCGAGCGCGCCGAGGATGAACGCCAGCACGACGCCCGCGAGCCACCAGCGTGCTGATCGAGAGAGCGGGCCCATGCGGGCCGATCGTAGATGCGGACTAGAGCTCGCCGCCGGTGGTGGCGTCGCGCATCAGGGTCTCGAAGGTGCCGATGGCCTCGGGGGAGTCGGGGGTCACGAGGTTCGATGGCGTGCGGCGGGTGTAGTCGCCGGTTGGGGTGAGGTCCCAGGCGCAGCGCTGGTCGGCGAGGTGGACGTTGATGATGCGGTTGAGGCGCTCGCGGGCGGAGCGGTCGTGCACGGGGACGCCGACCTCAACGCGGTTGCTGAGGTTGCGGTACATCCAGTCGGCGGAGGCGATGAACCAGTCGCCGTCGCAGGGGTCTTCCTGCCCCGCGGCGAAGTGGAAGATGCGGGAGTGCTCGAGGAAGCGGCCGACGACGGAGATGACGCGGATGTTGTCGGAAAGGCCGGGCACGCCCGGGCGCAGGCAGCAGAAGCCGCGGCAGATGAGGGTGATGTGCACGCCCGCCTGGCTGGCGGCGTAGAGGCGCTCGGTGACGTCGCGGTCTTCGAGGGAGTTGATCTTGGCGATGATGCGGGCGGGCTTGCCGCGACGGGCAAACTCCATCTCGCGGTCGATCATCGCGTTGAACTTGGCCCGCATGTTGAAGGGGGCGACCAGGAGCGAGGAGTAGCTCTGCGTGGCGACCAGGCCGGTGAGGAAGTTGAAGAGGTTGACGAGGTCGTGGGTGAGCTCGGGGTCGCTGGTCAGGATGCCCAGGTCTGTGTAGAGCTGGGCAGTCTTGGGGTGGTAGTTGCCGGTGCCGAAGTGCGCGTAGCAGCGCAGGCCGTGGCGCTCCTTGCGGACGACGAGGCTGGTCTTGCAGTGGGTCTTGAGGCCGGCGACGCCGTAGGCGACGTGGACGCCGGCCTTCTCGAGCTGGCGGGCGAAGCGGACGTTGCGGCCCTCGTCGAAGCGGGCGCGGAGCTCAACCAGACACGCGACCTGCTTGCCGTTCTCGGCGGCGCGGACGAGGTTCTCGATAAAGGGTGAGTCAGGGGTGGTGCGGTAGAGCGTCTGCTTGATGGTGAGGACGTCGGGGTCGCTCGCGGCCGCGGCGATGAAGCGCTCGACGGAGGCGTTGAAGCTCTCGTAGGGGTGGTGGAAGATGATGTCCTGCTTGCGGATGGCGGCGAAGAACGCGGCCGAGGCCTTCTCGCTGCTGCTGGACAGGACGGTGGGCTTGAGGCGGTAGGGGACGACGCCCTTCCACGGCTTGTGCTTGAGGTCGGGGCGGTCGAGGTCGGCGAGCTCGAGCAGGGCGAGGAAGTCCACGTTGCTGGGGCGCTCGTAGACGTCGGAGTTGTCGAGGCTGAGCTTGTCCTGGAGCCAGCGGAGCAGCTGCGGCGGGGCGTCGGGCTCGATCTCCATGCGGACGACGCGGGCGAACCGGCGCTGCTTGAGGTCGGCCTCGATGGACTGGAGCAGGTTGGCGGTGTCGAGGTCGTCCTTCTGGATGCCGGCGGAGCGGGTGACCCGGAAGGTGACCTGCTGGTCGATGGCCATGCCCGCGAAGAGGTCGTCGAGGTTGTTGCGGATCAGGTCCTGGAGAACGACGAAACGGAGAGCCTTGTCGGCGCTGCGCCCGCGGCCCGGCACTGGGATGAAGTGCTGGATAGTGGGGGGGAACTTGAGGCGGGCGAAGAGGTTGTCGGGGTTGCGCTCCAGCGGGCGGTTGTTCGCGTTGGCGCGCCCGTTGGCGCCGCGCCGCGCCGCGGGCACGGGCTGCTCGCCGGGGCGGGCGGTGTGCGCCACGATCGCGAGGTTCTCGGAGAGGTTGCTGATGAAGGGGAACTTGTGGGTGGGGTCAACGGCGAGGGGCGTGAGGGCGGGGAAGATGTTCTGCTTGTACCAGTCGTCGACCCAGGCCCGGTCCTTGCCTGAGAGCTCTGCGTAGGAGAGGATGTGGATGTCGGCTCTGGTGAGGGCGGGCAGCACGCTCTCGTTGTAGATCTTCGCCTGCTGCTGGGTGAGGTCGGCGACGCTCTCGCGGATGTGGGCGAGCTGCTGGCGGGGGGTGAGGCCGTCGGGGCTGAGGGTGTCCAGGCCCGCCCAGATCTGGCGCTTCACGAGGCCCACGCGCTTCATGAAGAACTCGTCGAGGTTGCTGGTGAAGATCGCGAGGAAGCGGACGCGCTCGAGCAGCGGCATGGACTCGTCGGCGGCTTGCGCGAGCACGCGCCGGTTGAACTCAAGCCAGGAGAGATCGCGGTTGAAGAACCGCTGGTCGTCGGGGATCTCGCGGGTGCGGAGCGGGTTGCTGGTGCTTGTGGTCGTCATGGGCGGGGCCGCGGAGGGCCCGCGGGAAGGTCCTTCTTGGGCTACTGGACCCGGGACTTGCGGCCCCAGGGCGTCCAGTAGGTGATGGCGCAGCCGGGGGCCTCGGTCACCCGCACGCTCGCGACGCCGGCGTTGGGGGCCAGCTGCGGGTCGAGCCGGGCGGCGAGGGCATCGGCGATGTGCCGGGCCACGTTCTCGGCCGTGGGGTTCACATCGACAAACGGCGGGAGGCGGTTGAGGTCGTTGTTATGGTACGGCCCGATAACTTCACCGAGCGCCCGCTCAACCAGGTGGAAGTCGCAGAGGAGCCCTTCGTGGTCGAGCTGTGAGCCGGTGATGGTGGCCGTGACGTGCCAGTTGTGGCCGTGGACGATCTCGCGCTGGCCCTGGAGGAGGATGGCGTGGGCGGCGGAGAACTCGGCTTGGACGGAGAGTTCGAACACGGGCGGAGGGTAGGGTGAGGTCCGGACGGGGTCAGAAGCCCAGCACGAGGGCGCGCGCGATCAAACCGCCGACAAGGGAGCAAACGAAGTTGAGGAGCGTGCCTGCGAGGTAGTACGAAGGGTTGGATTTCATGTCCTGCATCCGGGCGATGGACTTTGCGGCAAGCACGAGGCCGAGGGCTTCGTACTGGCCCAGACAGACGAGTGAGAACACGATCAGGTTCTCGCACTTCCCGATCACAACTCCCACGCCTCCCGCGTCGGTTGTGCTGCCGTTGGTCATGTCCCGTCGCCCGGGTTGACCGCCGTGCTGCTCGAGCCAGCTGATGTAGGTCCTCATCACGGCTTCGCTCAAACCGAACGTAAAGAGGAGGGCCCCACCGAGGACGATGAGCTGCCACCACGGATCAAGTCCCGTGGCGACTGGGAAGAGGTCGGTGATCTTCTGGCTCATGTGAGGAACGATACTTCGGGCAGCCGGGATGTGCTCAGAGCCTTGAACAAACGAGTGCGCGTCCGGCCCCTTCAAGTTGGACGAGTACGTCCAGTCTGGCCCGCCGGACGGCTTTGGATACTGCCTGCTGGCGGATATTCAACAGACGCGCGACCGCCTCCTGTGTTCCAGCAGCGCGAACACTTGGGATGACCTTCGCGACCCCGGGAGTCCAGTCTTCGACGATCGCAGAGTGCGCCCGCGCGAGTGCTTCGATGGCCATGAGGTCGATTTGATCAGCATCAGGGGCGCGGATGACCAGCGCCGAGCCGCTCCGGCTTGCGACACTCAGCGCTTCGGCCGCGAGGTGAAAAGCGGGTCCGTCCATTTTCCCAGCGTTCCCTGATTCTTCCGCGAGGTCGATCCTTCCTATACCCACGCCCAACCGGAAGCGTGCAGGCCACAACGATTCGTTGAGTTGAACCATGAAGTCAAAGAGCGGCTTGGGCGTCTTGAACACCGCCGAAAACTCGTCGAGACCTCGGGTGAGGACCGGTATCGCAAGCATTTCTCGCCGATAAGAACGGCCCAGCGATTCGAGCGTGGACTCAATCAACGACATCAGGGCGTGGCGGTCGGCGGCAAGCCGTGACCCGACGAGGTCAGCCGATACCGCAATATGGTCACCGCTCTTCATCACGAACAGTATCGGCGAACGACAACCAACGGGAGTTGTATTTTCAAATACAACCGTTATCGGTTGTGGCTGCGCGCCGTTGACCTCCTTCAACCCCGGATTGCCACCTCGCGGCCACTACTTGGGCCTAAAAACAATCTGTAAATGCCTCTGGCGTTTACTGTCGGTTTGTGGTACAATCAGTCTATTGTCCAAGGAATTAATGCATGCCTCTGAACGTGGAAATCGACGACGACATCCTCAAGGTGGTCAGGGAGCGTGGCGTTTGGGGAGAGTCGTTCAGCGACGTGCTTCGACGCGCTTTCCAGGCCGCACTGTGGATGGATCCACCGCTTGAACTGCGGCCTCGCCCAACACCTACGGCAAGCTCACGACGTCGCAACCGGGGGAAAGTGAGCCGGACAACTCTTTATCGGCCTCTGATTCTGCGCTTTCTGTTAGCTCAAGGAAACTACCAGGCCCGGGCCAAGGACGTGATCGAGTTCATGCGGCCCCAGGTCGCGCCCAAGCTCACTCCGGTAGATCTGGAGCCGCTGCCGAGCAACAAAAGCGTTCAGAGGTGGGTCAACAAGGCACTCTGGGCCCGCCAAGAGCTCGTGAAGGAAGGACTTGTCGAATCGGTGGGGTGGGGAATGTGGCGACTCACTAATCGCGGTGTGGCTGCTGCGAAGGCGATCTGAGCTCACCCCCCGATATCCAGCACCACCTTGATCCCCTCCCCCGAGATCATCGTGCGGAAGGCTTCCTGGAACTTCTCCAGCGGGAACTCGTGGGTGATGATGTCGTCCAACTCGAGGCGGCCGCTCAGGAGCAGCTCCTCCATCTGGTACCAGGTCTCGAACATCTTGCGGCCGTTGATGCCCAGCACCGTCGCGCCCTTGAACACCACGTGCTCGGTGATGTTCCACGTGATCGGCTTGCTGGGGATCCCCAGGATTGCGGCGGTGCCGCCGTTGCGGAGGGCCCTGAAACCCTGGTCGAAGGCGGAGGGGGCGCCGGACATTTCCAGCAGCACGTCCACGCCCTCGCCGCGGGTGGCCTTCTTGATCTCCTGGATGAAGCCGTCGCCCTTGCGGACATCGAAGGCCTCGACCGCGCCCAGCTTGCGGGCCAGCTCCAGGCGCGGCGGGTTGATATCCGTCGCAAAGATCCGCGAGGCCCCCGCGGCCTTGGCCACCGTCACCGCCATCAGCCCGATGATGCCCGTGCCGCTGACCAGCACGCTCTTGGCCGAGACGTTGGCGGCCATCACGGTGTGCACGGCGTTGCCCAGCGGGTCGAGCACGGCCGCGACCTTGTCGGGGATGCTCGGGTGCACGGGCCACACGTTCTCCTCGGGGACGACGACGTACTCGGCGAAGCAGCCGTCGCGGTCGATGCCCACGATTCGGGTGTCGCTGGCGATGTGGGCGTTGCCGGTGCGGCTGTTGAAGTCCACGCCCGCGGTGATGTGCCCCTCGGCCGAGACGCGCAGGCCCGGCTGGTAGCGGGTCACGGCCGCGCCGACCTCCTCGATGATGCCCACGAACTCGTGCCCGGTGACGATGCCCACGGGGATGCGGCCCGCGGCCCACTGGTCCCACTCCCAGATGTGGCGGTCGGTGCCGCAGATGCCCGCCTTCTTCACGCGGATGAGCACGTCGCGCGGCCCCAGCGTGGGGCGCGGCCGCTGCCCGTCAAACTTCAGCTCCGGCCCGGCGTGGTGCTTGACCAGGGCCCGCATGGTGCGGGTGGGGGCGGGGACAACGACGGGGCCCTTGGAGGTGGTAGGGGACAGCGTGGTCATGGATGGTTCCGGGTGGAAGGGACGGGAACTCAGTCTGCCACATTGTTGGAGGGCGGTTTGGGGGATCAATGGAGAAAAAGGGGGCGCGTGCCCCGGGCGGGTGGGGTCCTTTGAGCTTCCGGCGTCGCGCATCCGAGAGGCCCTCAGGCCGGGCCTCTCGGGCTCTCCCGGGCCGTTCTGGTGGCTCGGCGGCTGGCGGCGCACCACCCGGCGAGCGCCGGTATCAGCGGTGGCATCCCGGCCACGCTTGCGTCCGGGCGGGTCGGGCAGGGCGGCGAGCCCTGCCACCAGCGATACCGATCGCGAAGTACGCTGCGGTGATGCAGCGACCGCCGCGCCTGAAACGCTGGAGCCTCAAGATCGCCGCGTGCCTGCTCGCGGGCGCGGTGATCACGTGGGCGGTGGCGTGGGGGTGTGCCATCTACTGCGAGCTTCCAGTTGGGGGCGTGCTGCGTCGATCAACGCAGGGGCGTCCATTCGAGTGGCCGTCTCCTGCACCGGCGGGCTGGCCTGCGAAGCCCGCCGCGCAGTTCACATCAAAGGGCCCCGGGATCACCGAGCATGACTCCGTCGGCCCTGACAACGGTCGATTGGACGGCTCATTCCCCTGCACGATGCTCGCGAGGGACTGCGGGTGGCCTCTCCGCTCCATGCGTGCCCTGCGCCGGACCCCGCAGGGCCCCTGGCCCACTGAGGAGTGGGACTCACCGGAGGCGCCCTGGCTCTGGAGGGGACCCATCGGGCGGCGCTTGCCGATCCAGGTCCTGCCGCTGGGCTTTGTCACCAACACACTGCTGACGAGCGCCGTGCTCTTCTTGACGTTCACTTCCCGTGGCGTGGTCCGTGGGTGGGGGCGGCGGCCTGGCCACTGCCCCGTGTGCGGATATGACCGCGCCGGGCTCGCGAGCGACGCGGCGTGCCCGGAGTGCGGGGGGAAGGCGTGAAGAAGCGGTGCACCGTCAAGGTCGCGCTGTGCCTGCTCGCGGGCGCGGTGGTCACGTGGGCGGTGTGCTGGTGGTCCGCGGTGCGGGGCGTTGAGCCGGGACGGACCGCGGCCGTCAGCGTCACGCTGGAGGACAGAGTGATCCGTTGGGGAAGCCGCCGAAGGACAATTTTGGGTGAGGAGTGGCGCCTCGCACTCCCCAGGGGGATGGGCGGCGAGCGTCGGCACGTCGAGCCGCCGCGGTGGGTCGGCGCGTTCCCCGACAGTGACTACACCGAGTCTGTTGCAGTTGGACTTCCGTTGCGGGCGATGGCGATGCGGCGCGCTGTTGTTGCGCAGCCCGCCGGGCTCCAGTTGATAGTTGACGGCGCCTTCGTCTGGTGGCGTGATGGGTGGCCGCAGCCACTCCCGACCCAGGTCCTCCCCCTCGGTTTCGCCTTGGACACCCTGCTCGCGGCGGGCGTGGTGCTGGGGGTGGTGGAGGGCGTGCGCTTCGCGCGGCGGCGATCGCGGCAGCGCAGGGGCCGCTGCCCCAAGTGCGGCTATGACCGCCGCGGGCTTGCGAGCCACGCGGCAGCCTGCCCGGAGTGCGGGACGGCGGTGGGAACACGGTGAACGTTGGGAACGAGCCCGGAACGCAGTGACGGGTTCTGGGTTGAACCCTGCGCTTGGGAAGACTCGGTCCGCTCACTTCGTTCGGGGCTCGTTGCGAACGCGACCGCGGTGACTCGCGGTCCTGTGGTCAACGCGAAAGGCACATAGCGACGCAGAGCCGTCGCCATGGCACGCAAAAAAAAGCCACCGAGATGAGGGCATCTCGGTGGCACGGGTAGACGTGTCGTTGCGCTCAGCGGGTCACAGGCCCGCGGCGTGGCGGACGATCTGCCTGCTGAGGGCGTCGATCAGCTCCATCAGGGTGCTGCCGGCGTGGTTGGGGACGAGCTCGGCGGGGATAGGGTCCTTCTTGGCGATGTCGCGCTCCACGCGCCGGTGGGCGGTGATGACGGTGGAGTGGTTGCCGCGGCCCATGGCGCGGGCGATCTCGGGGAAGGACAGCGTGGTCAGCTTGCGGCAGACGAAGCTGGTGACCGAGCGGGCCAGCACCACGCGGGGGTGGCGGCCCTTGCCCATGAAGTCGTTGAGCTCGACGTTGAGGGCGCGGCACACCTCGGCGATGATGGTCTGGGCCGCGATGGGGCGGCGGGGGCGGAGGGCGGGGGCGGGGCCGTCCGTCTTGGGCTCGTCGGCGGCGTTGAGGCCCAGGGCGCGGCGGACCAGGCCGAGGCTGATCTCGCCGTGGTTGGGCGTGGCGTCGGGCAGCAGGCGGTGGATGGCCTCGATCTGGATGAGCAGGCCCTCGAGCTCGCGGACCGAGCCGCCGAAGCCGCCGAGGCTGCCGATGGAGCGGGCGCTGCGGTCGCACAGCAGCTTCACCGAGGCGTCGTCGAGCTTCATGCTCCGCTCGGCGGCGAGGTGGCGGATGAGGCTGGTGCGGAGCTCGGCGTCGGGGGTGTCGATCTTGACCACCGCCCCCGCCATGAAGCGAGAGACCAGCTTGTCACTGAGCTTCTTGATCTCGCGGGGGTGCTCGTCGCTGGCGAGCACCACGCGGGCGCCGTCCAGGCCGATGGCGTCGAAGGTGTGCAGCAGCTCGGTCTGGGTGGCGTCCTTGTTGGAGAGGAAGTGCACGTCGTCGATGCAGAGCAGGTCCACCTTGCGGTAGGCCTTGCGGAAGGCGTCGACCTTTCCGGTGCGGACGGCGGTGATGAACTCGTTGGTGAAGGCCTCGGCGGTGGTGTACTTGACGTTGGCGGTGGGGCGGCGCTCCAGGAAGCGGGTGACCGTGGCCTGCAGCAGGTGCGTCTTGCCCAGGCCGCAGCTGCCGTGCAGGAAGAGCGGGGCGGCGGGGGCGGCCTCCTCCGCGAGGCGGAGGCACGCGGCGTGAGCGAGCTTGTTGGCGGCGCCGACCACGAAGTTCTCGAAGCGGTAGCGGCCCACGGGCTTGGGGGCGGGGCGGTGGCGCTGGCTGGCGCGGAGCGACGCGGGCGTCGGGGCGGGGGCGGGCTGGGCGCCGAAGGCGGCACGGTCGACGGTGAAGTGGACCTCGACGGGGGTGGCCCCGGGGACGGCGGCCGCGGCACGCTTGATGTGCTCGCCGAACTGGCTGCTGAGCATGCGGGCGAGCAGGTTGTTGGCGACGGTGACGTCGAGGCGGTCGCCGATCATGGTGAAGCGGGTCTGCCCGCTGAAGTAGCGCTGCATTTTGTCGTGGCCCAGGTCGGCTTCCAGCCGCTCCAGCACCCGCTGCGCCGTCGTCGTCTCCTTGTGCTCCGCCTCGCTGCTGATCTCCGCCGCCGCCGCTCCACCATCCACACGCGTGCTCATCATCGTCATGCCCGGCTCCATCAGGCTCACCACCACGGACGATTCCTTGAACCGGTGGCCACCCTCGGCGCGAGGGATGACCGTGGGCGCGATCGTGTCCATGCGATCGCGCCTGCGCCCGGCACATACCAACCTGGTTGGAGAGTCCTTTCACGGTTCCGTCGACGCGCAGTCACAGCGGCCCGCGTGTGCGGGTCACTCTCCCAACGGTGAAGTCGGGCCCAACGGAGATGTCGGGGTGCGACGGGTGTGAGGTCCCCGTGCGCGGGTCGGACGAACGGCCAGTCCATGGCCTTCTGAATCCCCCAGCCGTCGCGTCGCTGCGGCGTCTGGTGCGGGGCGGAAGGTAAGCGAACCCGCGCGGGTCTTCAACGCCCCGGACCTTCACTCACACGCGTGTCCCACGCCGTTGTCGCTTTCTGGCATGTGCGGCGCAATGACTTAGTGCAGTGAAAAAAATCTTACACACGGGGCGTGGAGTGTTCAGCGTGGATAAAGAGTGTGCAAACTGCCTCTGAGAAAACTCTCATGCGAGGTCAGCGCGCAAGTCCCCGGACGGGCCGCACGAACGCGATCCGCTCACCGAAACTCCTGAAGCCAAGTGCCCCGTACAGGCGGAGCGCCGGGGCGTTGCGGCGGTCCACGGCCAAGGTCATCGGCCATGTCGCGTGCCTGCGGCGGAGCTCCTCAATGCCCTGCAGCAAGAGGTGCTTTCCCAGGCCCTTGCCACGGATCTCCGGGGAGAGGCCCAGGTAGACCAGCTCGGCGGACGCGGCGTCGGGGACGGCGCTGAAGAGGGCGCAGCCGTGCGGCTCGCCCTGATAGGTGACCAGCCACCACGTGTGGGGGTCGAACTTCCCGGTGTCCTTGTGGGAGGCGAGGATGTCCCTGGTCTCGCGCAGGCCGCAGAGCTCGGGGCAGTCGAGAGTGTCGACGTAGGAGCGGTCCATGGCGGCCACGAGGGCGGCGTCGACCTTGGACTTGGGGAGGTCGCTGACGCGGGTGAGGGTGACGCCCTCGGGCGTCTGGAAGGGTTTGACAGGGCGGGGCGTTGGGCCGGCGGGGCGGCGGAGATAGCTGAGGTGCCCGACCATGGTGAAGCGGGCGTGGGTGAGGGCGTCCACGAACCACGGCTCGGTGGGGTCGGGCAGGGCCTGTGCGATGTGCACGCGCTGGCTGGGCTCCTGACCCAGGTGATCGCAGGCAGCATCGAGCACGGCGACGCGCTCGGCGAGGGCTTGGGCGGCGTCCTCGCCCTCCGGCATCGGCTCGCTGAGGAAGAGCATGGCCGTGCGTCCGGCGCCGGGGACGGCGAGGCAGGCCTGGCGGACGCGTCGGCGCTGGTCGAGGGTGGCCCAGATGAGGGAGAGGTCGATGCCGTGGGACGGGGCGGAGGCAACGAGGCGTCGTGCGGCGGCCTCGGTGTCATTAGAGGCTTGGGAGACGAGGCGTCCCGCGGCGGCGAGCGCCAGGTCGGGGGATATCCTGACCGCGATTGGGCGGCCAGCCGAGGCGGGATTTGGAACCGAACGGCTCACGGTGCGCAACGGTACGTCGGTTTGACGGGGCGGAATCCGCCAGTAGACTGGACGGCTTGCCTTATTGGGAACCCACGATGAAGACTCGCACCAACCGCCGCTCGTTCTTCAAACTCGCCGGCCTGCTGGCCCTCTCGGCCGCCGCCCTGGTGGGGGTGGGTTCCAGCATCGGCATGGGCCCCGAGCCCGACCCGATCCCGAAGAAGTGGGAGCTGACGGTCGATCCGGGCGCGCTGCGGTACGCCAGCGTTGATGACGGCAACGGCGCCAAGGGGTACTTTTACTTCACGTACACGGTAACCAACGCGACGGGCAAGGACATGCTGTTCACGCCCTCATTCGAGATGTGCAACGACCAGGGGGACGTGGTGCGCTCGGGGCGGGACGTGCCCGCGGCCGTGACCAAGGCCTTGCTTGAGAAGCTGGACAACCAGTTCCTGCAGGACCAGATCAGCATCGTGGGCACGCTGCTGCAGGGCGAGAGCAACCAGAAGCAGGGGCTGGTGGTGTGGCCGGCGACCACGCTGCGGTTCAGCGAGATGGAGATCTACGGCTCGGGGTTCAGCGGCGAGACCAAGAGCATCGAGACCAAGGACGCCAAGACCGGCAAGACCACCAAGGTGATCCTGCGGAAGACCCTGTGCCTGAAGTACCAGCCCACGGGCGAGGTACGTGACCAGGGCTCCAAGCCGTTTGAGCTGATCGAGAAGCGGTGGGTGATGCGGTAAGTTCCTTGGGGTGCTCGGGTTGCCCCTAGGCCTTCCCCAAGGTGGGCGGCACTTGTACGGTGATTGATGCGCGGCCCGCGCCTCGACTCGGCGGGGGCAGGCGTCTAATCTTCCCTCCCATTCCAGAGAGTTCCGGGCCCTGAACGCCCGCTTTGAGAGGTACTTCGTCATGGCACACAAAAAGGGCCAGGGTTCAACCAAGAACGGTCGTGACTCCAATCCGCAGTACCGCGGGATCAAGCTCTACGGCGGCGAGGTCGCTCAGCCGGGCTCGATCATCGTGCGTCAGGTCGGCACGCCCTTCATGGCGGGCTACAACGTGATGCGCGGCAAGGACGACACCCTGTTCTCCGTCGCCAACGGCACGGTGATCTTCCGCGGCCGCAAGGTGCACGTGAAGCCCGCCGACGAGAAGGCGAACCAGCCGGCGTGGATGCGGGCTGAGACGGCGAAGGCCTGAGGCGAGCGACATCATCGAATATCGAAGACCCGCCGGTGAACGGCGGGTTTTTCTTTGGGGTAGTCTCCGCGCGTGGAACTGACGCCGCTCCGCTACTTCATCGCGATCGCGACCGCCGGGCACATGACGCGAGCGGCGCGGGCGCTGGGTGTGACGCAGCCGGCGTTGTCTGCGGCGCTGAGGAAGCTGGAGGCGGAGGTAGGCGCGGAGCTGCTGCACCGCACGGGGCGCGGCGTCGAGCTGACGGAGGCGGGGCGGGTGTTCCTCGCGGCGGCGGAGGACACGGTGCGTCGGGCCGAGGG
>Ga0196963_10000756_pt1 | contig 25467 bp, 18 predicted proteins | sample S1_5metaG_FD_148600 | JGI IMG/M metagenome (GOLD analysis project Ga0196963, IMG submission 148600) | Soil microbial communities from Anza Borrego desert, Southern California, United States - S1_5 | ecosystem: Environmental > Terrestrial > Soil > Desert | place: USA: California | collected...
ATGCCGCAGGCGATGGCGCAGGTGCCGTCGGCGGCGCAGGTGTCGAGCGCTTCCGCCTGCCACATCCTGCCGATCGCCGCGCTCGCCGCGCGGTCGCCGCCGCGCGCCTGGCGCAGCAGGGCGATGCGCTGGCGCGGCGAGGTGGCGAGATCGCGGCTCGGGCAGGTCGGCTCGCAGAAGCCGCACTCGATGCAGCGGTCGACCAGCTCGTCGGTCGGCGGCATGGTCTTGAGGTGCTTGAGGTGCGCCTGCGGATCGTCGTCGAGCAGCACGCCGGGATTGAGCAGGCCGCGCGGGTCGAGCAGCGCCTTGACGCGGCGCATGATCGCGACCGCGGCGTCGCCCCACTGCGCGCGCACGAACGGCGCCATGTTGCGGCCGGTGCCGTGCTCGGCCTTGAGGTTGCCGCCGCGGGCGATGACCAGCTCGACCAGCGCGCGCATGAAGCGGTCATAGCGCTGGACCTCGGCCGGCTGCGCGAAGTCCGGCGTCAGGGTGAAGTGCAGGTTGCCGTCCTTGGCGTGGCCGAAGACCACCGCGTCGGCGTAGCCGTGGGCGGTGAACAGCGCGCGCAGCTCGCGCATGCCCGCCGCCAACGCCTCGACCGGGAAGGTGATGTCCTCGATGACCACCGCGGTGCCGGCGGCGCGCACCGCGCCGACCGATGGGAACAGTCCTTTGCGGATCGCCCAGTAGCGCGCCTGGGTCGCCGCATCGCGGGTGAACGCGGCGGGCGTGAGGGTCGCGCACGCGGCGAGCGCCGGCGCGGTCGCGGCCAGGCGGTAGGCGAGGACGTCGGCGTGCTCCTCCTGGAACTCGACGAGCAGCGCCGCCGGCTCGCCCACGGGCAGCGGATCGGGCAGCTTGTGCGCGACGCGGCGCAGCGCGACGTCGTCGAGGATCTCGATCGCCGCGGCGCCGGCCGCCGCCAGCGGCGGCACCGCGCGCGCCGCCGATTCGACGTCGGCGAACAGCAGCCACGCGGTCGCGCGATGGCGCGGCAGGGGGAGCGTGCGGAAGGTCGCCTCGCCGATGAACGCCAGCGTGCCTTCCGAGCCGACGACCAGCCGCTGCAGGATCCGCGCCGGCGTCTCGGCATCGAGGAAGGCGTTGAGGCTGTAGCCGACCGTGTTCTTGGTCGCGAACGCGCGGCGGACGCGTTCGGCGAGCTCGAGGTCGGCGCGCAGCGCGTCGCGCAGTTCGGCGAGGCCGCGGTGCAGCGCCGGCCGCTCGCGCGCCATGCGCTCGTCCGCGTCGGCCGCGCCGGTGTCGACGCTCCAGCCGTCGGCGAGCACCAGCTCGAGGCGCTCGACCGTGCGGTAGCTGTTCTCGGCGACGCCGCAGCACATGCCGGAGGCGTTGTTGGCGACGATGCCGCCGATCTCGGCGGCCTGGATGCTGGCGGGATCCGGGCCGATGCGCCGGCCGTGCGGCGCGAGCGCGGCGTTGACCCACGACCCGACCGCGCCCGGCTGGCAGGCGACGCGCGCGCCGCCATCCAGCACGCGGATGCCGCGCAGGCGCGAGATGACGATGAGCAATCCGTCGGAGACCGCCTGCCCGGACAGGCTCGTGCCGCCGGCGCGGAAGCAGCACGGCACGTCGGCCTCGGCGGCATGGGCGAGCGCGACGCGCACGTCGTCGACGCTGCGCGCCAGCAGCACGACGCGCGGGATCAGGCGGTAGACGCTCGCGTCGCCGGCCCACTGCAGGCGCGCGGCGAGATCGTCGAGCACGATGTCGGCGGGGAGGTCGCGGCGCAGGCGTGCGCACAGCGGGTCGACGGGCATCGCGTCATGGTGCGCGCCCGACCGGGGCCGCAACGCCAGCGGGAGTACCTGAGCGGGGCCTCGCGCGCGATGACGTCAGGTGGGCAGGAGGACCGTTCAGCTCGCGCGGGAATAGCGGCGCGTGACGACCGCTTCGATGATCGTCGAGCCCTCGTCGTCGGCGAGCTCGATGATCGACTGCTTCCAGCCGTCGCGTTCGCAGCGCACCGTGATCTCGTTGAGCACGCCGGCCGTGATCAGGCTCTCGACCAGCATCATCGCCTCGTCGGCGTCCAGGCCGAGGTCGCGGCCCAGTCGCGCGCGCAGCAGGCTCTTGAGCTTCGGGACATCGGGCAGATCGCGGAAGAAGCTGTTCACGATCAGGAGGGTGCGTTCGTCCATGGCTGGGCTTTCCGGAGGGACAGGAATGTACCCCACGAATGGACCGGATGACGGGACTTTCTCCTTGATCCGCCGGTCGAGGTCCTGTTCGCCGTGTTTCACCGTGTCGCGCGCGCCTTGCGGCGTTTGCCGGTGGCCGGCTTGACGTCGTCGCGGATGCCCGATTCCTGGCCGCCGCGCAGGTTATGCGCCATCAAGCGGTCCTTCAGGTGCAGCGGCTCGACCTGCGGATTCAGCTCGGTCGCGTCGTCCTCGGGGGCGTAGCCGAGCAGCTCGCGCGCGTCCGAGATGTCGAGGCGCTTGAAGCGGTTGTCGGAGAGGCCGTGGAAGATCGCGAAGCGCAGGTTGTCGGCGTCGATCGCCTTGCAGAAGAGCTGGTGGAGGTCGCGCTGCGAGACGAAGGCGTCGAGCAGGTGGATCGAATCCGGCCGGCGCGCGACCTCGTCGCTCTGGAACGCGCCGATGCGCACCGCGATCACCGACAGCCCCTCCTGCTCGGCCATGTAGCGGCCGAGCGCTTCGCCGAAGCACTTGGTGACGCCGTAGAGATCGCCCGGATTCACCGGATCCTGCGTTTTCACCTGCACATCCGCGCGATAGCCGCTGACCGCGTGCACCGACGAGGCGAAGATCACGCGCCGGCAGCCGGCGCTCTTCGCGGCGACGAAGGCGTGGTAGCAGCCGATGATGTTGTCGCGCAGCAGGTCGCGCCACACCGCCTCGGCGTCGGGATCGGCGGCGAGATGCAGCACCGTGTCGATGCCGGCGCACGCCTGCTTCAGCCCCTCGAGATCGTCGAGCTGGCACACCACGGTCTCGCCGAAGCGCGCGACGCGCTCGACCTGGTCCTCGGTCTGCACCATCAGCCGCAGGCGGTAGCGGCGCTGCGCGTGCTCGGCGAAGTACGAGCCGATGCGGCCGGCGGCGCCGGTGACCAGCACGCTGCGCGCGGCCTTGCGCTGGCCCTCGGGGCGGATGCGGGCGAGGGCGCGGGTGCCGGTCGTCGAGTAGGAGCTGGCCATGTGGCACAGCCTACCCCATGACCTCGGACGAGGCGCCTCGCAGGCCGCAGGGTGAACGGATTGGAACGTTCCTCGGCGGCCGGGACCGCGGCCTCAGAGCCGGAAATCGAGGGTGATGTAGACCGTGGTGTCCTCGTCGCCGTCGAGCTGCTGCGCGACGCCGATGCCCGGATTGAAGAGCAGCAGCCAGAACTCGAACGAGTCGTGCAGCTCGCCGCCGGCCGAGCGGTACCACTCGCCGTCGCCGTTCGGGCGATCGTCCGAGACCTTGGCTGCGTCGAAGAAGCCCTCGAGCACGATCTGGCGATGGACCAGCGGCGACGAGCCGAAGCCGCGGAAGTGCCGCCACAGCGCGGCGCGATAGGCCAGCGAGTAGCCGATGATGTGCGTCCCGGTCGCCTCGCGATCGACGTAGCCGCGCGGCAGGCCGACGCCGAGCGCGCCGCCGACCGAGAATGCGCCCTGCAGGGTCTCGTCGCCGTTCGACACGCCGATCGCGCCTCCCGCGACGACCTGGTGGCCCATCGACGGCCACACCGCGACCACCGCCGTGCCGAGCGCGAGCAGCCGATCGCGGTCGAACCGTCCGTCATCGTCGCCTTCGAAGCGGCTGCGGCGATAGCTCGCGACCAGGCTGGTGCCGTCCTCGCGCGCGTAGCTGGTCGGGAAGAACGTCGCGTCGTCGTAGGCAACGACCGCCTCGCCGTAGGTCTCCTCGCCGGTGAACGGCGCCGCCGAGGTCAGCGTCAGTCCGGCGTACTCGTCGACCGAGTCGTCGACCTGCTCGTAGTCGGCGAGGCCGCCGGCGACGTACGCCTGCCAACGCCGGCGCATGCCGGACATCCCGCTGCCGACGCGCACCTCCGCCACGGCGACGGTCTCGGTGTAATCGAACTCCTCGTCGGGCGTGGCCGTGACGAGGTCGGCGAAGGTGCGCTCGCTGCGCCACGCGAACAGGCCCAGGTCGATCGGCCAGCCCGAGAAGATGTAGCCGAACGAGCCGACGACCTCGGCTTCGACCGGACCGACGCCGATCGAGGCGATGACCTCGTGCGTCAGCAGCGGATCGGCGGCGACGCCGATGACGCCGAGCCCGCCGTCGGCGACCGGCACCGTCGTCGGGGTCCAGAACAGCGGACGGATGTTGGCGAGGCCCCAGTAGTTCCGCGCCGTGAGGTCCTGCGGGCCCGGATCGAGCGGCAGGGGCCGCCGGCCATCGCGTCGCGGCTGCGGCGCGGCGCGCTCCGCGGGCGCGGCCTGCGGCTGCGGCGCCGGACCATCTGGAGTCGGCGGCGTGGGCGCGTCGCCGGCGGCGAGATCGCCACGCGACCCCAACGGCGCCGGCCAGGCGAGCGCGATCGACGGGATCTCGCCGGCGAAGGTCGCCGGGTCGTTCGCGATGCGCGCGAGGAACGGGCCGCGGTGGTCGTAGTCCTTGAGCGCGAGCTCCTTGCCGTCGAACGACGGCACGCAGGCGACGACGCCGCCGAGCGTGTTGGTGATGGCGGTCAGCCGGCCGGGCGCCGCCGGGTCGAGCACGTACGCGTTGCAGACGCCGCTGTGGTCGGCGCAGAGGTACAGGCGCGCGCCGTCGGCGCTCCAGCACGGATGCAGGATGCGGCCGGCGAGATCGAGCAGCACCGTGCGTGCGCCGGGATCGCTCAGCGGCGCGAGCACCAGGCGCGAGCCCTGGGGATGGGTCTCGACCCAGCACAGGGTGTCGTGGCCGGGTCGCCATGCCGGCGTCCAGGCGCGACCCTCGGTCGGGACCTCGCGCCAGTCCTCCTGATCGGGTCCGCTCCAGGGCAGATCCCAGGCCGAGCGCTCGCCGGTGACGGTGGTGACGACCAGGCGCTGACGACCCGCCGGGCGCAGCTGCACGGCGGCGACGCTCCAGCGGCGGTCGCCGTCGACGCGCAGATCCGGCTGCGTCAGCCGGCTGCCGTCGAGCGCGCTGTGCTGGCCATCGGGCTGCACCAGGTAGACGCGGCTGCGCGCCCACGGATTGGTGCCGACCGGCGTGTCGGCGTAGATGCGCGCGCCGTCGGGCGTCGAGCGGATCTCGTTGACCGCCCAGGCCGGCATCCAGGTCTGATCGCGATCGCCCTCGGCGTCGACGATCTGGTAGGTCGGGCGCTCGTAGCGGCCATCGTGCGCGGCGATCAGCCGGCCGTCGACCGTCCAGGCGGGCGCGCCGATCAGGAAGTCCGGCTCGGTCAGGCGGCGCGCGCGGGTGATCGGCTTGGCCTGGAGCGCGGCGATCTGCGCCACCTGCTCGTCCATCAGCGCGGCGCGCGCCTCGGCGAGCAGGTCGCCGTGGTCCTTGCCGGCGAGCGGACGCGCGCCGGTGGCCGCTTCCGGCGCGAGGTTGTCGAGACCGGTGGTGAAACGGAACGGCCACTGCCGCGACTGCGCGTCGATCATCCGCCACGCGTCGGCCTCGTCCGCGTACGCGGCGTCGAGATAGCGCAGGTAGGCGAGGCCGTAGATGTAGGCGCGGTTGCCGAACGGCCACCGCGTGTAGCTGAGCCGCCAGTCGCGGTGGTGCGGGATCCCGCTCGCCGCGAGGCGGTCGAGCGCGCCGCGCGCGGCGCGCACGCGTTCGACGACGTCGTCGTGGTGGCGCGCGTGGTCGGCGACGATCGCCTCGTCGAGATCGGCCATGGCGTCGTCGACGCGCTCGGCGCCGCGCGCGTCCGCGGCGGCGATGGCGGCGCGGTGGCGCGCCCACACGTCGGCGCACGCCTGCCACGCGGCGACGGTGGCCTTCAGGTCCCTGGCCGCGGCGATGGCTGCGAGCGAGGGCAGGCGGACGTCGGCGAGCTCGCGCAGGTCCGCGCGCGCCGCGCCGACCTGCGCCAGCGGCGAGCGCGCCGCGTCGAGCCGCCAGACCATGTGCGCCAGGCTGTCGCGGCCGCGGCCCGACCACGGGCCTTCCGGCGCGTAGGTGGTCTCGGCCCACTGCGCGAGGCCCTCCTGCCAGAACGGCGGCTGCGTGATGTGCGCCGGCGTCGACAGGTAGAAGACCAGCAGGCTGAGCAGGTCGTTCGGCAGGACGCGGCCGAAGATGCGTTCGAGCACGCGGCGGAAGCCGACCGGGTTGCGATCGTTCGCGATGTGGTGGGTGAACTCGTGGACCAGCGTGCGTTCGACGTGGTCGTGGCCGTCGAAGATGCCCGACTGCGGCGGCGGCGGCGCGAGCTCGACCTGGACCAGCGCGTACGGGACGACCGTCGAGAAGCCGTTGTGGTCGTCGAAGTCGTCCGAGATCAGCAGGTGGAGCCGGCCCGTGATGACGTAGCCGGCGTCGCGCGCCAGCGCCTGGTAGATGACGTCGGCGCGCGCGACCAGCGGCTTCAGCGCCTCGGCCTGGGCGTGCGGGACGTACGCGCGCAGGTGCGCCGTGTCGATGATCGCCACCCGCCGCGTCGGCTTGACCAGCCCGTCGGCGGCGGCGAGGGGGACGAGGAATGCGATCGCGCAGGCGATCGCGCAGCGGACGGCGGCGTTCATCCGCGGGTTGTAGGTTCACCAGGCGGGAATGCCAAGGGACGCGGCGCGGACGGGATCGGCGCGAGGGCCTGGGCGGAAGCACAGGCTTGCAGGTCGAGGCCCGAAGCCCGAAGCCCGAAGACGGAAGCCCGGACGCTCGCGTCAGCCCTTCGCCTTCACCCGTCCCACCAGGCCCGTGAACTGCGCGCGGATGTCCGGGTCCTTGGCCGAGTCGCGCTGGGACTCGAGGGCCTGGACCAGCTCGCGCACCTTGGTCGGCGTCGCGGCGCCGTTCTGCTCGAACGCAGCCACCGCCTGCCGCGCGGCGTGCAGCGCCTCGACCTGCTTGAACCAGGCCGCGGCCGCCGTGCCCTTGAACGGTTTCGCCTCGTCGGCGACCATCTTGCGGAAGCCCTTGCCGTCGCCGTCGAGCGCGGCGCGCACGGCGGTCCGCGCGGCTTCGAGCTGGGTGGCGACGGCGCTGGTCGCCGTCGCCACCGCGCCCGCGCGCTCCTCGTCGAGGCAGAGGCCGCGCGTTCCGACGTACAGCGCGACCTGCGCCTTGAACGCGGTCGGCGAGGCGGGGTCCTTGGCCTTGGCGAGGTCGGCGAGCAGCCTGTCGGCGACCGCGAGGTCGGCTTCCTGCGGCACGATCCAATCGAACTTCAGGTTCTGCGAGCCCGCGGCGAACGTCTGACGGAACCTCTGGCCGTTGGCCTCGGCCTGCAGCGTCACCTCGGCGGTCGATGCCAGCTCGATGGTGAACGCGCCGCTCGCCCAGGTCTGGATCTTGGCGCCGTCGCTGGCGGTGATGGCCACGCCGCCGCGGCCTTCGCCGACGTCGTAGAAGCCGTCGCGGTCGAGATCGACGTAGACCACGCCGCCGGCGAAGCGCGGCACGCCGCGACGGTCGCCGAGGTTGTGCGTCACGGACAGGTTCGAGCCGTTGGCGACCGCGCCCGCTCCGACCTCGCGCAGGTTCGGATCGTGCATGTTGCGGCGGTGGCCGCGGCCCGGCTGCATGCCGCCCTCGCCGCCCTTGCCGAAGTCGACGACGAAGCCGATGTGGCTGAACCACGCATCGCGGGTCTGCGCGTAGCAGTTCTCGGCGCCGCCGCCGCCGGTGTAGCCCGCCGCGGCGCAGCGCGTGCCGGGATCGACGCCGACGAAGCCGGTCTTGCCGGCCTCCTCGCTGTGACCGAGGCCGTTGTGGACCATGTACCAGCTGTGTTTGCGCGCGGCGTCGAGCAGCTGCAGGTTGAAGACCAGCGGCGGCGACGGCGTCAGCGCCTGCATCTCGCGCCGGAACATGTCGAAGTCGACGTCGCCGTAGACGCCGTCGACCTGCCCTCCGGGCGGCGCGATGCGCAGGGCATCGGCGGCCGGATCGGCGCGGAAGCGGTTCATGTACTCGAGGATCAGCACCTCGTCGGGCGTCGGTTCGGGCGACGGCGCCTGGTAGACCTCGGCGGCGAGGACGGCGGGCAGGGCGAGCGGAAGCAGGGGGGCCAGGACGCGCATGGTCGGAACCTCGGCCCGCAGGATGGCCGATCGGAACAGGGTTGCGAGTCTGGTTTCACCGCGCCGCGGGTGACCAGGCCTCGGCCCGGGGCGGGCGCCGCCGATGCCTCGCTCGGATGCGCGGTCCAGCATCGCCGCCGCCCGCGTCGGACCTTCAGTTGCGCACCAGCGGTGCCGGCGGCCACGCCGCCTCGGCGTAGCAGATCGCCCAACGCGTCTCGTCCACATCGGTGCCGAGGAACCACATCCGGCCGGTGTCCGCGACCCTGAGCACGCACGGCGCCAGCGCCTTGCCGTAGCCGCCGGCCGGCGAATGCGGGATGGCTGGCTGCGGGCTGACCGTCCACGGGCCGAATGGCGTGCGGCCGCGCGCCTGGCCGATGACGCGGTCGCTGTCCTTCAGGCCGGTGAAGAAGAGGTACCACCAGCCGTCCGGCCCCTGGACGAGGCCTGGTTCGGCCACCGCGTCGTGGATCCAGGCGGGTGAATCGGCGCGCTGCAGCAGCTGCCGCGCGAAGCGGGTCCAGCGGATGCCGTCCAGGCTGGTGGCGCCGAGCAGGCGGACGTACCCCTCGCCGGCGGGAGGAGCGAGGTGATGGCCGGCGTAGACCATGACGTAGCCGCCGCCGAAGCGCACGACCGTCGGGCTGTACACAGCGTCGCGGTCGTGCCCGGCCGCGTCCGCGCGCAGCACCGGCTCGCTCCCGACCCGCGCGAAGGTCGTGCCGCGGTCGGTGGACACGGCGGCCCCGAGGTGCGCGGGATAGCCGCCGAGCTCGTCCGCTCCCTCCTTGTGCGTGTAGCCCGAGTAGAGCATCGCCACGCTGTCGCCGCGATCGATCAGCTCGGGTCCCTCGAGATGCGTCTCCCAGGTCCCTTCGCGTCCGAGCAGCGCCGATCCCGGCAGTCGAGCGGCCACCGGCGGCCGCGGCGTCCACGCCATGCCGTCGACGGATCCGGCGAGGCACATCGCGGCGCGCGGCCCCGCCGGATCCGCCCAGTCGATCCCCGTGTACGCCATCAGGTACGTTCCGTCCTTGAGGATGACCGACGCGTCGCTCGCGGCCTCCCAGCCGGTGTAGATCGGCTGCTGCCGCGCCGTCCAGGTCGGGAAGGCGAGCGGCGTCGCGTCGGGAAGCGCGCAGGTCGGGCCGCCGGCGACGACGCGCATCGTGATGGTGACGTCGACGGCCGCGCCGACGGCCGGCTGCGCTCGCACGCCGATCGTGTCCGCGCCCTCGACGCCGCCGGCCTGGTAGTAGCACGCGGGCAGCTCGCCGACGAGCGTCCCGAGCCGAGGCGGCGTGATCAGCGCGTAGGCGACCGCGGGTCCGTCTGCGGCGCCGGCGACGTGGACGAGCAGCTCGGCGGCGCCGTTCGGCCGCACCCGGATGGCGGTGTCCGCCCGATCGTCGGGCGGCGACGATCCGCCGCCGCAGGCGGCGACCAGAGCGAGCATGAGGGCCAGCGCGGTGAGCGTCTTCATTGGGTTTCCTGGGATGCGGGTGGCCATGCCGGCCCTGGGCGTCGTCGCCTTGGGCGAGACGCGGGGCGCAGCCGGGACGGAGGTGGATCAGGTGTTGACGACGAGGATCAGCAGGAGCAGCGACAGGATCGCGGAGCAGATGAGCGCCGCGCGCCCGGACGGGGTCCGGCGCGCGGACAGCCCGCAGACGAAGGCGATGAGCTGGGTGCCGAGGTAGATCATGCCGGCGATGTCCGGCGGCGCGCCGCGCGCGTGCCCGACGAGCACGGCGATCATCGCGATGACGAATCCGCCGATCGAGACGCCGAGCGCCACCGGACCGAGCGCGCCGCTGCGCGTGTCCGCCGCGCCGATCGGCGCGGCGGCGACGCCGGGCTCGCGCGCCCACTGCCGCGCGTAGTCGGCGGGCGCGTCGAGCCGCGCGATCACGGTGCGCGCCTTCGCGGCATCGATCGTGCCCGGCGAGGCCGCGAGCATCTCGTGGACCTGGCCGCGCAGGTCGTCGGCGATCTGCGCCCGCGTCGCGTGATCGACGCCGCGCTCCCCGATCGCGGCGTCGACCGCGCGGCAGTAGCCATCGATCACCTCGGCGACATCGGCCGGGAGCGGGGTCATGGCGTCCTCCGCGCGGTGCGCGTCTGCTTGATCAGGTCGGTGACGCCGCGTGCCAGTTCGTGCCAGTCGTTGGTCATCAGGCGGAGCTGCTCGCGGCCCTCGGCCGTCAGCCGGTACCACCGGCGCGGGGGGCCGCTCGGCGACGGCTCGACGCGCACCGCGATCGCGCCATCGCCGGCGAGGCGGGCGAGGACCGGGTACACCGTGCTCTCGGACAGCGCGAGGGGGCCGATGGCCTGCAGGCGCTGGACGATCTGGTAGCCGTAGTGCTCAGTCTCGTCGAGCAGCGTCAGCACGCACAGCTCGACCACACCCTTCCGCATCTGAGACGTCCACGCGTGCGACATCTATCGGCTACCTCGGTTAGCAGAGTAGCCAGTACTCTGCATTGTCGAGTACTGATTGGCGCGACCGTCAGATATCGAAGAACCAGCACACCACGCGCATCAGGATGGTGTTGCCACCGACCTTGCCGACCGTCGCCAGGCGCTTGTTGGCCATCAGGCGGTCGCGCAGCGTGGTCCGGAAGTAGATGGTGAAGCGCCACATGACGATGGCGAAGAGCAGCGCGCAGGCCGCGCCGATCAGCGTCAGGCCGAGGTAGCCGGTGTGCGACCACAGGCTCATGTGCAGGAACGGCACGGTCGACGCCCAGCGCGCCAGGCCCTCGAACTGCTCGCCGACCAGCACGGCGGGTCCGGCCAGCGCCTTCGAGATCAGCCAGGACAGGCCGAAGAACAGCAGCGCCGATCCGAGGTGGCAGTTGAGCACGATGATCAGGAAGACGAGGATCAGGCCGAGCGGCGACGGGCCGTACGCCGGCGGCCAGATCGGCAGGAAGCCGATCAGCGTACCGAGCAGCGTGCCGAGGAAGACCTGCCAGGGCGCGGCGAGGGAATTGAAGATCTTGAAGAACTTCTTCAGGGTCTTGATCGTGAAGTAGACCATTCAGGACTCGCTGCGATCGCTGATGGGGTAGGGTCGAAGCGCGAGGCTCGAAGCGGGCGTGGTGCGACGTGCGCTCACTTCTTCAGTCCTTTGAACAGGTCGCCCGCCTTGTCCTTCACGCCCTGCAGCTCGGGGTTCTTCTCGAGCTGCTTCTCGATCTGCTTGTTCGCCTCCTCGGTCGCCTTCTGGGTCGCGGCGCCCTGCACCGCCGATCCGAGGCTGCCCTTGACGATCTCGTCGACGCCGCTGTCGGTCAGCTTCGGCGCGTAGAGCGTGCCGCCGATCAGCATCGGCCAGGTCAGCTCCTGGCCCTTGAGGTTGTTGACGATCTGCGCGGCCTGCGTGGCCTCGCCGCCGGCGCCCGGCTGCGGCGACAGCGTCAGGTCCTTGACCACGTTGGTCAGCGCTCCCTTCAGGTCCCAGCCGCTCCACGAGCTGCTGAAGTCGATGTTCGCCAGGCCCGCCGCGCCGTACTTCGCCAGCGCGTCGCCGGACACGGCGGGATGCGCCAGCGCCTGCACCGGCAGCTGCGGCGCCTTCGCGGTCATCGTGCCGTCGGCGCCGGGCGCGCGCTTGAGATCGACATCGATCGGACCCGCGCCCTCGGTCTGCAGCTTGGCGGTCAGGGACATGGTCTCGTCCTTCTCCTGGACCACGCACACGTCGCGGCCGGAGATCTGGAACGAGGTGATGTCGAACGGCGTGTCGTCGGGCAGGCCGAGCTCCGTGCCGCTGATCTCGAGCTTGCGCACCAGCACGCGCGGGCCGTCCTGGTCCGGCCCCGGCGGCGGTTCGTAGCGCGTCGCCTCGGGCCACTCGATGGCGTCCGGACGGTTCGGATCGGCCTGTGGTTCGGGCTGCTTGGACGGGTCCTGCTTCTGCTCCTCCTCCTGGCGCTCCTGCTCCTCCTTCCGGTTCTTCATCCACTCGCTGAGCTTCTGGTAGTAGTCGTACCAGTTCACCTTCGACCAGTCGATTCCCTCGCCCGGCGGAGTGATGATCGGCACGGAACCGTCCGGCCGGCGGCGCAGGCTGCCGCTGGCGTCGGTGGCGATCAGCTCGTCGATGATCAGGTCGAAGCCGGCGAGCGAGTCCATCACCGCGATGTCGGCGGTGAGCGCGCCGGCGCGGAAGATCTCGGCGCCGGGCTGGCCATCGACCAGCTCGGCGATCATCACCTTCGCGCCGGTGATGCGGCCGCCGAAGATCTTCAGGTCGAGCTCGCTGTCGTCGCTCAGCACCATGCCCTGGGCCTTGAGCTGCGAGCGCACCTGGCCGATCGCCCAGGGTTCGATGACGAACGGGAAGGACAGCACGACCAGCGCGGCGAGGACCAGCAGGAGGATGACCGCCGAGCTGCGGATCGGCCCCGGCCGCTTGGCCGGCTTCGGCGCTTCGGCCGGCGCGGGCGGTGGCGGCACGGCGGCGGGCGTGACGGGAGGCGGGGCGTCGGTCATGCGGACACCTGGGGCACGGTGGTGCTGTGGCCGCAGCGCGGGCAGGGCATGTCGTCTCCGGCCAGGCGATGCGCGATCGACATCCAGGCGCCGCACGCCGAGCACGGCGTCGCCTCCTGCGGTTCGCCGTCGATGCGTCCACGCACCGGCGCGGTCGGGCCGGCCTCGCCGTCCTCGAGCGCGAGCTCGATCGCGGCCGCGTCGCCCTCGCCATCGCCCTCGTGCTCGCCCGGGAGGACGCCGGCGTGGAAGGTCAGGCGCGCCTGGCCGCACTTGACGATGTCGCGCTCGTTCAGCGGCGTCTTCGCCAGCACCTTGGTCTTGTTCACCCAGGTGCCGTTCTGGCTGCCCAGGTCCTCGACCAGCCAGCGGTCGCCGTCGCGGACGAAGGCGCAGTGCTCGCGCGACAGGGTGTTGTTCTTCACCGGCAGCGTCGCCGACGACGAGCGCCCGACCGTGACCCGGTCCTGGGCCAGCTCGGCGCGGGTGAAGCCGTCGACGTTCTTGATGCGGATCGTGACGAACGCCATGCGGACTCCGGACGTTGACGGGGATACCGGAGGCCGGTTGCGCGACAATGCATGAAAACACCAGCCTGCCTACGGGGTTATCTCCACCGCCGCCGAACCCTGTCGCAGCCGGCTGTTAACACGCTCCGCTCGACGCCCAGACTGCACCACCCGGAGCCGCGCGTGGAGCAGTTCACCAGCATCGTCGAGCAACGCGCCTGGAGCCGCGCCCAGCGTCGCGCCGGCAGGCGCGTCGGCTTCGTCCCGACCATGGGCGCGCTGCACGAGGGGCATCTCAGCCTGATCCGCCAGGCGCGCGCCTCGTCGGACGTGGTCTGCGCCTCGATCTTCGTCAACCCGACGCAGTTCGACCGCCCCGAGGACTTCGAGAAGTACCCGATCACCCTCGATCAGGACCTGACCATGCTGCGCGCCGCGGGCTGCGACGCGGTCTTCCTGCCGACGAAGGAGGACCTCTACCCGCAGGGCTTCGGCACCTTCGTCGAGATGGTCGGACCGCTGACCGACAAGATGTGCGCGGCGACGCGCCCGGGCCACTTCCGCGGCGTCACCACGATCGTCGCCAAGCTGTTCCACATCGTCGAACCCGACGTCGCGGTGTTCGGCCAGAAGGACCTGCAGCAGTGCCTGATCATCGGGCGGATGGTGCGCGAGCTCGACTTCGGCCTCGAGATCCAGATCGCGCCGACCGTGCGCGAGAAGGACGGCCTGGCGATGTCGAGCCGCAACCGCCGGCTGAGCGTCGTCGAGCGGCGCATCGCCCTGGCGCTGCCGCGCGGCCTCGAGCTCGCCAATCGCCTCTTCAAGGCCGGCACGCGCGAGAGCATCAAGCTGATCGAGGTGCTCGGCACCGAGATCCTCCAGGAGGAGGGGACCGCGCTCGACTACGCCGAGGTCGTCGACCTCAAGGACTTCGGCGAGGTCGAGACCGCGACCGACGCGAGCGTCCTCGCCGCGGCGGTGTTCGTGGGCGAGGTCCGGCTGATCGACCACGTCAAGCTGGGCGGGCCGGCGATGCCGGTCACCATCGACGACTGAGGCCCCGATGCGCCTCCTCGCGCGCTACGACCACGCGGCGTCCGCCGCCGTCGATCAGGCGGTCCTGGCGAGCCTCGACATCCGCGCGTGCGTCGATGGCGTCCCCGGCGCGCCCGGCGGCACCACCCTGTCGGTCGACGACGACCGCTTCGACGACGCGCGCCGGGCGCTCGCCGAGGCGCATGACGTGGGCGATGCCGGCGAGCGCCGGCCCAACGCCAGCCCGGTATGCTTCCTCGACGACGAGCCGCCGGACCGGACGGTCTGAGACCACAGGGCACCCATGCCGATCGACGTCTTCAAGGACATGAACCCGGAGCAGCGCGAGGCGATCGCGCACCTCGAGGGCCCGTTGCTGGTCATCGCCGGCGCCGGGTCGGGCAAGACCCGCGTCATCACCCATCGCATCGCTAACATCATCCAGCACGGCACGCGCCCCGACCGCATCCTGGCGATCACCTTCACCAACAAGGCCGCGGGCGAGATGAAGGAGCGCATCGAGCGCCTGCTCGGCCTGAAGACGCCGTGGATCACGACCTTCCACTCCGCGGGCCTGCGCATGCTCAAGCTCGAGCAGGCGCGCCTCGGCTTCCAGCATCCGTTCACGGTGATGGACGAGGACGACCAGAAGAAGTTCTTCAAGCGCATCATGGCCGAGCTGCAGATCGATCCGAAGCTCATGGATCCGCGCCAGGTGCAGTGGCAGATCTCGAAGTGGAAGAACGCGATGGCCAAGCCGGAGGAGGTCTACCCGGCGAGCGAGCTCGACGATGTCGCCAAGCGCGCGTGGGCGATCTACGGCCGCATGCAGCAGGAGGAGTGCGTCCTCGACTTCGACGACCTGCTGGTCTGGCCGGTGCGCCTGATGGAGGGGGACGCCGAGCTGCGCAAGAAGTGGCAGGAGCGCTTCCCGTACGTGCTGATCGACGAGTACCAGGACACCAACGCGGTGCAGTACCGCCTGGTGCAGCTCTTCGGCCAGCACGGCAACGTCTGCGCGACCGGCGATCCCGACCAGGCGATCTACGGCTGGCGCGGCGCCGACATCAACAACATCCTGCGCTTCGAGCAGGACTTCCCGGGCTGCCGCGTCGTGCTGCTCGAGCAGAACTACCGCTCGTCCAAGACCATCCTGCGCGCGGCCCAGGCGGTGGTCGAGCACAACAGCCAGCGCAAGGACAAGACCATCCGCACCGACAACCCGGAGGGGAAGAAGATGTCCCTGCTGGTGGTCGATGACGAGGTCGACGAGAGCATGGCGGTCGCGGCCGCGTGCGAGCGCTTCAAGCGCCAGGACCGCAAGCTCTCCGACATGGCGGTGTTCTACCGCACCAACGCCCAGTCGCGCGCGCTCGAGGACGGCATGCGCCGGCGCGGCCTGCCGTACCGCATCGTCGGCGGCACGCGCTTCTACGACCGCCGCGAGGTCAAGGACCTCATGGCCTACCTCAAGCTGCTGGTCAATCCGCGCGACCTCACCGCGCTCGACCGCATCGCCAACATCCCGAAGCGCGGCGTCGGCGAGAAGACCCTGGCGGCGCTGCTCGACATCGCCCAGGACGAGGGCGTCGGCTTCCACGAGATCCTGATGACCGACCAGCTCATCGAGCGCGTCGCCGTCGGCCGCAACGCCAAGCCGCTCAACGAGCTGATGCGCACCTGGCGGACCCTGCGCGGGCTGCCGGTGAAGAATCCTGCCGCGTGCGCCGAGGGCATCATCGAGCTGACCGGCCTCGAGGAGCACTACCTCGCCGAGGACGACGGCGACGGCGGCTTCGAGCGCGTCGCCAACATCAAGGAGGTCATCACCGCCGCCGAGCAGTACCACGAGGTCAATCCCGACGGCGGCCTCGAGGGCTTCCTCGACCAGGTCGCGCTGGTGACCTCGACCGACGCGCGCGAGCAGGACCGCGACGTCGACCAGGTGACGCTGATGACGCTGCACGCCGCGAAGGGCCTCGAATTCCCGATCGTCTTCATCACCGGCTGCGAGCAGGGCGTGATGCCGCTGCAGCGCCAGGGCCAGGTCGCCGACATCGAGGAGGAGCGCCGCCTGATGTACGTCGGCATCACCCGCGCGAAGGAGGAGCTCTACATCTCGCGCGCGGTCTGCCGCATGCAGTATGGCCAGACGAATCGCAACGAGCCGAGCGTCTTCCTCTCCGAGATCCCGCCGGACTGCTTCGTCGAGAAGGACGCGTCGAGCCGCGCGCGCGTCGCCGGCGGGGGCGACGACCAGCCGCGCCGCGCGCGCGAGGACGCCGGCCCGCGGCGCAGCGCCGCCGCGGCGCTCGCCGGGCTGCCGCTCATGACCGGCGCCGACCTCCGCCAGCAGATCGCCGACCGCAAGCGCGGCGAGGACTACGCCGCCGCGCACGCGCTCGAGACCACCGCCGCCGAGGGCGATCCGTTCGCCGCCGGCGACCGCGTCGTGCACACCGTGCTCGGCCGCGGCCGCGTCGTCGGCCTCGCCGGGCGTCCGGACGACCGGCGCGTGGTCATCGACTTCGATCAGGGGGGGCAGAAGGAGCTGCTGCTCGCGTTCTGCACGGGGAAGCTGTCGCGCGAATGAAGCTCGCCGCGGCGATGGCGGACCGAGTTCGGTGACCGACGGCGCGCGCGCTCGCGCGCGCCTCGCTACTTCGACATCAGCGCCAGCATCTCCTTGGCCTTCGTCGCCTCGGCGTCGGTCGCCGCGACGATCGCGCGCAGGTCGTCGGCGTCGAGCCCGAGCACCTTGGTCACCTGCTTGTTCACCTGCGGCTTGTTGCAGTCGCCGGACACGCGCAGGTTCTTGAGCGCGCAGAGGTACTCGGCCAGCTGGATCATCGCCACCAGGTGCATGTCCGGCTTGAGGATCATCTCGTACTGCTGGTGGACCGGGTCGATCATCTCCTTCGGCAGCTTCCAGTTGCCGCACAGCCAGGCGGCGACCTCGGCGTCGTCGGTCTCGAGGACCTCGCGCGCCGCCTGGCCGAAGCTCAGGCCGTGGCCCTTGGCGACCGCGATGATCGCGCGCAGCTCGTCGGGCGCGTTGTCGGCGAGGACCAGCTTCCCCATGTCCTTGAGCAGGCCGATGGTGAAGGCGAGCTCCGGGTCGGCCATCATCGCGCGCTCCGCGATCATCCGGCAGAGCGCGGCGCAGACCATGCCGTGCGCCCAGAACGCCTTCATGCTGAAGCCGGCGGTGTCCTGCTTGGTCAGGTCGATGACCGACACCGACATCGCGATCGAGCGCACGGACTTGAAGCCGAGGATCTTGACCGCCTGCTCCAGGTCGGTGACGGGCGCCGGCAGGCTGTAGAGCGGGCTGTTGACCATGCGCAGCATCTTCGCCGCCATCGACGGGTCGCGGCGGACGATCTTCTCGATGTCGGCCGCGACGGCGTTCGGGTCGCCGAGCAGCTGGTTCACCTGCTGCGCGACCTCGGACAGGGTCGGGATCGTGTGGATCCGGTCGACGATGTCGCGCAGGCTGGCTCGGCTCGTGGGCATGGCAGGTCCTCGAATCCTTTCGTAAACTACACCGGACCCGATCGTTCCGCCCGGCCCGGCTTGCGGCCGGAGCGATGCAGGCGTTGCGGGACTCGCAACCGGATGCGATGAGCCCGCCTGTCCAAACCCGGGCGGCGACCGCTCTCCCCCGCGCCATCGCGCGCGACGATGACCGCATGCCGGTGACCAAGCCCCCGAAGAAGGCCCGTCCCTCGATCACCGAGGCCTTGGAGCAGGCGGCCGTCCCGATCGACCCGGTCCTCGCCGCGGTGGTCGAGCCGCGCACCGAGCCCCAGCCGCAGCGGTCCGGTGGGCGTCTCGACGGACAGGTCGCGCTGATCACCGGCGGCGATTCCGGCATCGGCCGCGCGGTGGCGGTGCGCTTCGCGCGCGAAGGCGCCGACATCGCCTTCGTCCATCGCGACCGCGCCGAGGACGCCTACGAGACCGCGCGCCTGGTCGAGGCCGCCGGGCGCCGCTGCCTGGTCATCGCCGGCGACGTCGGCGACGAGCAGGTCTGCCGCGAGGCCGTGCTGCGGACGGTCAACCACTACGAGCGCCTCGACGTCCTGGTGAACGCCGCCCTCGAGCAGCACCCGCAGGACGACCTGCTGCACATCAGCGAGGAGCAGCTGGCGCGCACCTTCCGCGGCCAGGTGTTCTCGGCCGCGTTCATGGCCAAGGCCGTGCTGCCCCACCTCGATCGCGGCGCGTCGATCATCAACACCACGTCGGTCGCCGCCTACCGCGGCGCCGCGCGCCTGATGGACCACGCCGCGGCCTGCGGCGCGATCGTGGCGCTGACCCGCTCGTTGGCGTTGGCGCTGGCCGCGGTCGGCGTGCGCGTCAACGCCGTGGCGCCGGACTCGGCCGCGCTCGCCGGCGACGAACCGGGTCTGCCCGATCCGCGCGTGTCGGCGCCGCCGCGGATCGTGGCCTCCGGCTCGGCGGCGATGCTGCTCGATCCGGCACAGGCCACGGGAACGGGCGCGCTCCCGGCCTCGACGCCGCAGCCGGCGACCGATCCCGACGCGATCGCCGGCTGCTACGTCTTCCTCGCGTCGGGCGACGCCGCGTTCCTCACCGGGCAGGTCCTGCACCCGAACGGCGGCGCGATCGTCAACGGCTGACCGACGCTGGATGAGCATGGCGCGCTGCGCTGATGCGTCGCCGCGCATCGCCAGCACGATGCCGCCATGATCCGACGCGAACTCGGCTCCACGGGCATGGTCATCAGCGCCGTCGGCTTCGGCGCCTGGGCGATCGGCGGCTGGATGTGGGGCGATCAGGACGACGCGGATTCGCGCGCCGCGATCGCCGCCGCGCTCGACGCCGGGGTCGACTGGATCGACACCGCGCCGATCTACGGCTCGGGACGCAGCGAGCGCCTGGTCGGCGAGGCGCTGCGCGCGCTGCCGTCCGATCGCCGGCCGCTGGTGTTCACCAAGTTCGGGTTGGGCGCCGACTCGGCCAACCGCCGCCAGTCGGCGACGCGCGCCGACATCGTCGGCGAATGCGAAGCCAGCCTCGGGCGGCTCGGCATCGAGCGCATCGATCTCTATCAACTGCACTGGCCGGTGCCGCAGCCGGTCGACGAGGTCGCCGGCGCCTGCGCCGATCTGCTGAAGGCGGGCAAGGTCCGGGCGATCGGCGTCTGCAACTACTCGGTCGAGCAGCTCGCGGCGTGGCAGGCGACCAAGCTGCCGCTGCACTGCCTGCAGACGCCGTACAGCCTGCTGCGTCCGGCGTCGGGCGACACCGTCCTGCCGTGGTGCGCCGAGCACGGCATCGGCGGCCTGGCGTATTCGCCGCTCATGCGCGGCATGCTGTTCGGCACGTGGACGGCCGAGAAGACCTTCCCGCCCGGCGACACCCGCGCCGAGCACAAGGACTACCGCGGCGCGCGGTTCGCCCGACATCTCGCGGCGATCGACGAGCTCAAGCGCATCGCGGCCGAGGACGACCTCACCCTGCCGCAGCTGGCGATCGGCGCGCTGATGTGCACGCCGGGCCTGACCGCGTGCATCGTCGGCGCGCGCAACGCGGCGCAGGGGGCGGCGCTCGGCGAGCTCGGGGCGCCGATCCGCGCCAAGCAGCTGGCGGCCGTCGACGAGGTGTGCGCGCGCCTCGCCGCGGATCTCGCGACGATCGCGTAGCGCCGGCGTTCCCGGAGCGCGCTCGTGTGATCGGAGTTCCGCCGCTCAGCCGGCTTCGACCGTCCACGTCCCGGGCCCGACGACCAGGCCGTCCGCGCCGCGCGCCGCCCCGCTCGGCGCCCGGACGGTCGCGCCCGGACACGCCGCCGAGAGGTCGATCACCGCCTGCGACCCGGTCGGCACCTCGAGCGTCAGGGTGCCGCCTCCGGCGCGGCGGGTGAACGCGGCGCGGATGATCCCGCGCGCGCTCGGCACGGTCGCGGACAGCGTCGTCAGCGGACCGGGTCGGGGACGGACACGGAACCGGCGATAGCCGGGCTCGAGCGGATCGATGCCGACGGCGATCTGCGACAGCAGGGTCAGCGGACCGCCGGCCCAGGCGTGGTTCTCGGTGCCCCAGCCGCCGCGCGTCCAGAACTCCCACAGCGTCGCCACCGGCGCCTCGACCATCGGCGCGTAGCGCTCGCGCATGCGCTGGAAGGCGAGGTCGTCGGCGTCGAGCGCGAACAGCGCCTCGAGCACGTACTTCTCCATGTACGGGCTGGCGTGGCGGACGCGTGCGAGCACCGCCAGCGTCGCCGCGCGATGCTCCGGCGCCGACGCGCCGCACAGCACGGCCATGGCCGCGGCGCGGTCGTCGATCTCGCCCTGGTGCGACGGCGAGCGCCAGCCGTCCGCGGTCCAGCAGTGGCGACGGATCGCGGCGAGCACGCGCGCGCGCAGCGTGTCGTAGCCGGCGATGTCGTCGATCCGGCCGAGGTGCCGCGCGTAGCGCGCCGCCGCGTCCAGCGCCAAGACGTACCACGTGGCATCGATCATGCCGAGGTCGACGTGCTCGCCCCAGTCGCCCCAGTCCCATTCGCCGCTGCGATGCACGACCAGGTCGCGCTCGTCCAGGCTCCACTTCTCCAGGTAGCGGCGCACGTGCGGATACGCCTCGGCCATCCACGAGTCATCGCCCGAGTGCCAGAAATACGTCCAGAAGCCGTACGTGCTGATCGCCGCCAGCATCTGCGGGGGCAGCTCCATGAACCAGTTGCCGGCCGGCACCGGCGAGAACAGCACGCCGTCGCTGCGCTGCCAGCGGCACAGGTCGAGGATCGCCTTGCGCGACAGCGCGTCCGCATGGCGCGACAGGCCGTAGAACGATTCGCCGATCTCGATCACCACGTCGCCCCACCACTGGGCGCGCTCGCGGTCCGGGCAGTCGAAGTAGGTGTCGCGCATGGTGACGTAGAGCGTGCGCTGGGCCTTGGCCCACAGGGTGGCGTAGAACGGGTCATCGCAGGCGAACGCGCCGGAGAGGTCGCAGTCGTAGCCGGTCTCGCGGTAGCCCAGGCGGTGGATCGTCGCGCCGGCGGGCAGGTCGTAGTGCACCGCGTGCCCGTTGACCCAGTTCGGCGCCTCGAAGGCCTGCCGGCCATCGCGGGTCACGTACTCGGCGCGCACGACGAAGTGCTGGCCGTTGCCGCCGCCGGCGTAGTGGTCGGTCTTCATCACCACGGTCGCGCCGGCCGCGGCGGTGAGCTCGACGATCGGCACGACGTGCAGGTTCGACGGCAGGCGGCAGACGACCTCGCCGCCCGGAGCGATCGCCGGGATGGACGCGGCATCGACGTACGCGAGCGGCTCGCTCCAGCGCCAGGCGGCGACCGGCCGCGGCCACAGCTCGCCCCACGGCCCTTCGCCGCCACGCGCGAGCTCCGACGCGTGCGGCCACGCGGCGTCGTCGTACGACGCCTCGCACCAGCCCGGATCGTCGCGCCGCGCGTCGAAGCGCACGTTGCGCTCGCTGAGGCGGTAGTTCGGTGACGGGCCGTCGGCGGTCGGCTCGTAGGCCGGATGCGGGCTGACGCGCCAGCCGCCGGTGGCGGTGCCGTCGACCACCGCGCCGTCGATCTCGACCTCGCAGAGCAGGCCGCCGTGGCCCGAATCGTTGTGCGAGAACCCGTCGACGCCCCAGTACCACACCAGGATCGCGATCTGGTTGGCGCCGGCGCGCAGGTGCGGCGCCAGGTCGATCTCGTCGAACCACGTGTCGCGCGCGGTCGGGCCGCGCTTGAGCGCGCCCTCGCGCACCACCGGGTGGCCGTCGATCCACAGCCAGTACTTGCTGTCGCAGGCGATGCGCGCGACGGCGCGCCGTGCCGCCGTCCCCAGGTCGAGCCGCCGGCGGAAGCGCATCCACTGGTCGGGCCGCGACGCGTCGTTCCAGATCCAGCGCGCGGTCCAGCCGCGGCGCGGCGCGTCGATGACGGTATCGCTCATGTGACGGCGAGGGTGGCTGCGGCGGTCGGTGCGCAAACAGACGTTCGACGCCTGCGACCGGGACGGAGTTGCTCCTTCACGAGCTTCGAGTGTCGAGCTTCGAGCTTCGAGCTTCGAGCTTCGAGCTTCGAGCTTCGGGCTTCGTGCTTCGGGCTTCGGGCTTCGCGCTTCGCGCTTCGAGCCTCGAGCTTCGCGAGTTCCGGGCTTCCCGTACCCGGACCGCGGTCCCCTGGCATCACGCCTCCCGCTTCTAGCCTTCCACCATGGCCGCCCGCGTCCCGCGCATCGACTCCATCCCGCTCGACTCCGCGACGCGGCACGCCTTCGATCTCAGCGCGCGCCAGCCGATGATCGTCTTCCCGACGGTCGTGCCCGCGCGCGGCGGCACGCGCTTTGACATGCACTACGAGCTCGAGTTCGGCATCGTGACGCGCGGCCGGATGCGACGCATCTATCGCGGCCACGAGATCGACCTCGGCCCCGGCGAGGCCTGGATGTGCGGCATCTGGGAGCCGCATGGCTACGCCGCGCTCGGCGGCGACTGCGGGGCGATGGTCGCCGTGATCGCGCCGGCGGCATTGACGGGGCCGGATCCGGTCGAGGCCGGCGGCGTGAACTGGCTGGCCCCGTTCGCGGTGCAGCCGGAGCACCGTCCGCGCCCGGATCCCGACGGCCGCGAGCGACTGCTCGACATCGCGCGTCGGATGGACGCCCGCGCGCGCGACGATTCGCCGCGCCGTCCGCTGTGGCTGCGCCTGCTGCTCAGCGAAGCGTTGCTCACCCTGCACGACGGCTGGGTCGCGCCGCCAGCCGCGGACATCGCCGCCCACCGCGATCTGCAGCGCGCCGTGCGCCTGGTCTTCGATCGCCGCGGCGACGTCCGCGCCGACGAGGCCGCGGCCGCGGCCGGCATGGGCCGCGCGCGCTTCGATCGCGCCTTCGCCGCGCTGATGGGGCTGAGCTTCGCCCAGTTCGCGCTGCGCCACCGCATCGGCGGCGCCGCTGCGCAGCTGCGCGCGGGCGACGATCCGATCAAGTCCGTCGCCCGGCGCTGGGGCTTCACCGATCCGAGCCACCTGCGCCGCTGCTTCATCCAGCACTACGGACGGTCTCCGGCCGTGTACCGCCAACGCGGCGCCGGCTGAACCTCAGCGCGTCGCGCGCTTCGCCGCGGCCTTGGCGGGTCGCGGCGCTGGCAGCTGCTTCTCGAAGCCCGGGGGCAGGCGGTAGACCATCTGCTTCTCGGCGTACGACTCCTCGCACATGATGACGATCTCGCCGTCCTTGCGCTCGCAGGCGTGGATGCCGCCGCCCGGCAGATCGACCCAGCCGACCTCGCCGACCAGATCGGGATCCGGCTCGACGATGCCGAGCAGGCGCCCGGCCTTCATGTCGTAGGCGAACACCACGGCGGTCTCGACCTCGATCGCGAACAGCAGGTCGCGCCCGGGGATCACATCGAACGACGACATGCTCATCCCCGCTTTCGGCAGCGCGACGCGGGCGACCACGGCGCGCTTCGCCGTGCTCCAGTCGGCGTAGCGGATGATCTCGCCGGTGAAGCCGACCCACTGGCCCGGACCCTGCTGGCGTTCCCAGGTGCGCCCGGCGAGGTACATGGTGTCGGTCGCCGGGATGTAGCGGCAGCGCATCACGTCGAGGAACTCGGCCGGGCGGGGGTACGCCTTCAGCGCGGAGAGATCGTAGATCGGCGCGCCGCCGTCGGTGAAGCCGCTCAAGGGCACGTGGCGCACGCCGGCGCGGCCCTGCGGTTCCCAGAGGCCGCCCGTCGCATCGACGTCGATGAACGGCGACCATTGGCTTCCGCTGGCCTCGGTCGCCGTGATCTCGCCGCCGACGACCCGGCCGTCGCCGTCGCGATCGCACCACGTCCAGCGCCCGGCCTCCGGCGCCGCCGCGGGGCGGGGCGCGCCGCTCATCGACTCGTTCAGGCGGACCATGGCGCACGGGGCGAATATCTCGCTGTCGGGAAGCCGCCGCGTGATCGTCACCGATCCGGTGCCGATGCCGAAGCGGTACAGCCCTCCGTTCAAGCGCCGGAGGTGGACGTGCGAGCCGCCGTCGCTGAGTTCGGGGAAGCGGCGATCATCGACGGTGTAGCCCTGCCACGCCCAATCCTTGCCGGGCGGCTGTCCGGGGACCGCGACGTGGTGCTGCGACCCGGTGTACCAGTCGTTGCCGTCCGACGCCGGATCGGGCGTGGCGGTGCGGCAGAACTGCGTGCACTCGACCATCCAGCGCGGCGTGCCGTCGCGGCTGAACGAGCGGATGCGCCACATGTCCTGGACGTAGATGTTGCCGGCGGCGTCGACGCCGACGCCGCCGGGGTGCAGGAAGCGGTCGTCGCCGGTCATGCCCGGGCGCGGGCCGGCGTGGACGCCGCCCTTCACGCCGAGCGCCGCGATCTCCTTCGGCTGCGTGCCCGCGAGGTCGTACGTGATGACCTGCTGGCGCGCCCCGTCGTCGCCGACCAGCAGCCGTCCCTTGCCGTCCAGCGCGAGCGCGCCGGCGACCACGTCGCGGATCACCGGTCCGGTCGGCTTGCCGTGCACGTCGTAGGCGGCGACGCGATCGGCGGTGCTGATCCACAGTCCGTCGCGCCCGCCGGCGATGCGCCGCGCGCCGGGCAGGGCGAAGGCGCGCTTCGCGGCGCCGCTGCCGAGATCGTGGACCAGCACCTCGTCGCGCGCGTCGGTGGTCACGAACAGCTCGTCGCCGACGACCGCGATGCCGCAGACCTCCTGCCACGGCGCCTTGGTCTCGAAGGCGATGCCCTCGGGGAGATCCGGCCACGGCGCGTCGGCGCCGTCGAGCGTGAAGCGCTTCACGCCCGCCTTCGGCTGGCTCATGCCCGACATGCCCACGTAGAGATGGTCGCCGTGGATGACGACCGCGCTGCAGCCGCCCGCGCGGCCGAGGCCGGGCACCGAGGCGCCGTCGCGGTAGAAGCCGAGCTCCTTGTGGGTCTCGTCCCAGACGCTGCACGCGATCACGGTGCCGTCCGCGCGCACGGCGCTGGTGAAGATCCCGTGCTGGATCACCGAGGTCTTGCCGCTCTCGGTGTTGCCCAGCCACGACACCGTGCGCGGCAGGTGGTCGAGCGTCAGCGCCCAGGTCGAGCGCGCGCGCGGCTCCCGGGCGATCTGCGCGGCGGGCTTCAGCGGCAGGCTGAACTTGTCGGCGAGGTAGCGTTCGGTCCTCGCGCGTTCGTCGTCGCTCAGCGCGCGATCGTAGATCAGGATCTCGG
>Ga0196963_10000757_pt1 | contig 25465 bp, 21 predicted proteins | sample S1_5metaG_FD_148600 | JGI IMG/M metagenome (GOLD analysis project Ga0196963, IMG submission 148600) | Soil microbial communities from Anza Borrego desert, Southern California, United States - S1_5 | ecosystem: Environmental > Terrestrial > Soil > Desert | place: USA: California | collected...
AAGCCCGGCTTCCGCCTGACGCTCGTGCCGTTCCGCCTGTTCGCGCGGCCGCTCGAGCGCGCGACCCTGACCACCGCGTGCCACCAGCCGTTGCGCTGGCTGGGGCGCGAGACCGGCGAGACCGCCTACGTCAGCGTGCTCGACGGGCTGCGCGCGGTGAACGTCCAGGTCATCGAGGGCGGGCGCGACATCCGCGTCTCCGGACGCGTCGGCAGCGCGTTCGACCTGCACTGCACGGCGCAGGGCAAGGTGCTGCTCGCCGCTGGCGGCGACGATCTGCTGCGCCGGGTCGAGGCGGCCGGCCTGACGCGGCGCACGCGCGCGACCATCACCACCGGCAAGCGCCTCGCCCAGCACCTCGAGCGCGTCCGCCAGGACGGCTTCGCGATCAACGACGAGGAGTTCGCGCCCGGGCTGGTCGGCTGCGCCGCGCCGATCATCGACACGCGCCGCGCCGTGGTCGCCGCCATCGGCGTCTTCGCGACGACCATCGCGGTCGATGTCGAGCGCATGCGCCGGCAGCTGGCGCCGCTGGTGCGCAAGGCGGCGGAATGGACATCGCTCAACCTCGGCGCTCCGGGCTCCGACGCCGTACGGCCGTAGCTTTCAGGCGGGGTCGGTGCGCATCATCTGCTGGTAGCGCTTGGGCGGGGCGCCCATGTAGGCGCGGAACTGCTTCGAGAAGGCGAAGGCGTCGCAGTAGCCGAGCGCGTCGGCGACCTGCTCGACGCGGCGATCGCGCAGCAGCGCGCACGCCGCCTCGATGCGGCGGCGGATGCGGTACTCGCCGGGCGAGACGCCGAAGGCGCGGCGGAAGCGGCGCCGGAAGTCGTCGTAGCCGAGCCCGAGCTCGCGGGCGACGGCCGGCAGCGACAGCGGCTGATCGAGGCCGCTCTCGAGGCGGCGGCGCGCCGGCTCGAGGTCGGGTCCCGCGCTCGCGCGCGAACCGCGCCACTGCAGCTCGTCGATCAGCTCGAGCGCGCGCAGCAGCAGTCGGCGCGGCGATACCGCCGCCGGTCCGGCGAGATCGTTGCGCAGCTGGGCGAAGCGCTGGACGATGCGCGCGTCGGGACGCGTCTGCGCCACCTGCGGATCGGTCGCGATCGCGCCGGCGTCGCGCAGGCGCTGGTACGCGTCGGCGTTGAGGCAGAGGTAGCAGGTCGCGTAGTCGGGCACGTGGTGGTGGAGGGTCTGCTCGGCGTCCGGCAGCAGCAGGACCATCGATCCCGGACGCAGCACGTGGCGGACGCGATGGCGGTCGATGAACCAGCCGGCGCCGTGGAACAGGTAGGAGCAGCCGAACACCGGCGAACGGCCGGCGAAGCCGGGGGCGCGCCGCCGCGCGCGATCGCCATCGAGGCCGGCGGTCAACGCGGCGAGCCCGGCGCCGTCGCGGAGGAAGCGGGTGGCCGAGGCGGAGCGCATGAAACGATCGGGCATGGATGAATTGGCGTTCGCGGTTGGCATGGGTTATCCAATCACTCCATGAACCGCATCATCGGCGCAATGCGATGTTCCGGCACGCGTACCAGGGTCGGGCCTATCGCCGCGCCTGGCAAGACTGGGCATGCGTTGATCCCGCCAGGAGCCGCCATGATCCGTCGCCCCTTCCGCGCCTTGGTCCTCGCATGCGCGCTGACCGCGAGCCTGCCGTCAGCCGAGCTCGCGGTGCTCGAGCCGCCGACGTCCGCTCCGGCCGCCGCGCGCGCGCCGCAGCGCGACCGCTGGTCGTGGAACGCGCTGCACGCCGCGGCGACGCCGCACGGCGACCTCGCCTGGGCGCCACGACCGTTCGCCTTCACCCCGGGGACGTCGCGGCGCTACGTCGACTTCGCCGATGGCGACGACGCCCGCGACGGCGCCACCCCCGCGACCGCGTGGAAGCACCACCCGTGGGACGCCGCCGCCACGGGGGCGGCGCGCGAGTGCCGCGGCATCCACACCTACGTCTTCAAGCGCGGCGTCGCCTACCGCGGCACGCTGAACGCGGCGGAGTCCGGCGCGCCCGGCGATCCGATCCGGCTGACCAGCGATCCGGCGTGGGGCAGCGGCGAGGCGACGATCTGCGGTTCGCGCCACGTCACCGGCTGGACCCGCGGCGCGGCGCACGCCGACATCCCCGATCCGGCGCAGGTCTGGTGGGTCGATCTCGACTTCGCTCCGCGCTGCGCGTGGGAGGTCCGCGGCGAGACGGCCGCGCGCCTCGCCCTGGCGCGCGAGCCGAACTGGACGGTGACCGATCCCGAGGACGTGATGAGCGGCTGGTACCGGTGGGAGCAGCCGCAGTGGTGGGAAGGCCGCAACGTGACCAAGGTCGACGGCGAGGACCGGCACCTCGGCATCGACACGCAGCACCTCACGGGGCCGGCGGAGCGCTACGTCGGCGCGCACCTCTGGACCGAGTACGGCATCGTCATGGGGACGCCGTTCGCCACCGCGATCGAGGCCTACGACGCCGAGCGCAAGGCGGTCGCGTTCCAGGGCACCTGGTACGGCGCCAGCGGCGCGCTGCCGGCGGGGACGCGGTACTTCCTCGAGGACAAGCCGCACTACCTCGACGCCGACGGCGAGTTCTGGTTCGAGAAGCGCGGCGAGGGCGGCCGGCTGCACCTGCGCCTGCCCGGCGACCGCGACCCGAACACGGCGCGCATCGAGGTCGCCGAGCGCGTCAACCTCATCGACAGCCGCGGCATGAGCCACGTCGAGGTCAGCGGCCTGACCTTCGCCTTCACCAACGTGCTGTGGGACCTGACGCTGCGCTTCTTCCACCATCCCGATGTCGACGCCGCGGCGATCCGGCTGATCGGCAGCGGCCGCGACATCCGCATCGCCAACTGCCGGTTCACGGACGTGCACAAGGCCGTCCGCTTCAAGGCCGAAGGCGGCACCGACCTGATCGACGCGGTGGTGGTCTGCGACAACGACATCGAGCGCACCGACCACGGCGCGATCGACCTGATGAACGGCGACTCCTTCGGCAAGATCCACCCGCCGACCGGCGTGCTCAACCGGGTCTCGGTGCTGCGCAACCGCCTGCGCGAGATCGGCGGCCGCGCCATCCGCAGCGACCACAGCCACGCGATCTGGATCAACTTCGCGCGCGCGCCCGAGGTCGCCGGCAACATCCTCCACCGCTGCTACGGCTCGGGCATCTTCGTCTTCGGCGGCCGCTCGCAGTCGACCGCCGAGGAGGCGCCGCTGTCGCGCACGCTGATCCACCACAACCGCGTCGAGCAGGCGCTGCTCGCCGCCAACGACTGGGGCGCGATCGAGACCTGGATGTGCGGGCCGCACTACGTCTACGGCAACATCTCCGGCAATCCCAACGGCTACTGGAACTGGAGCGGCCAGCACCGGAAGCGCGGCGAGACCCGCCTCGGCTTCGCGTACTACTTCGACGGATCGCACAAGAACCACGTGTTCAACAACGTCGCCTGGGGGCTGACCAGCGACGGGACCAGCACGCACTGCGCGCAGACCGCGTTCTACCTCGCCGGCGGGACCGTCGAGAACCACTTCTTCAACAACACCGCCTACCGCTTCTTCACCGGTCACCAGTGGTCGCCGCGCAACGGCCGCTGCCTGTTCCTCGGCAACGTCTGGATCGACCTCGGCTCGCACGCGTTTCGCCACGGCCCCGTGAAGGAGGACGCCGGTCCGGTCGAGCACGAATACCCGCACCGCACCATGGCCTACGGTCGCAACGTCTTCCACGGCGTCGGCGAGGAGTTCGCGCTGATCGAGGAGCGCGGGCGGACGCATGCCGGCCCCGACTCCATGCGCGCGGCGCTCGAGCAGAACGGCGCGCTCGCCTCCGACGTCGGCGCGGTGGCCACGAGCTCGCCGGTCCGCGACGCGGAGAAGCACGACTTCCGACCCGCCAAGGGTTCGCCCGCGATCGATGGGGGGGCCAAGGTCTTCGTGCCGTGGAGCCTGGCGCGCCCGGTGGGCGAGTGGCACTTCCGCCGCGACAACTCCGACGCGACCATCATCCCCGACAGCCACCTGTTCCTCACCGCCTACGCCTTCGACATCGCCGGGCTGCCGCGTTACGACCTGACCGGCCACGGCGTGGCCGCGGCGTCGTTCGGCGACGGGCCGCTCGAGAACTGGACCGCGGGCGCGCTGTCCTTCGACGGCAAGACCACGTACGCGAGCTGCGCGCACGAGCTCATCGCCCGGCCGTTCGCGTACCAGTACCCGGTCGAATGGGAGAAGCGCGAGGAGCGCCACGTCACCGGCGAGGACAAGGCGTCGCCGGACATCCACCGCTCCAGCCTCCTCATCGAGGCCCACTTCCGCACCCAGCCGGGGCACGGACGCAGCGTGCTGGTCGCCAAGCTCGGCGCGACGGCTGGATACCGCCTGGCGATCAACCGCGCCGGCGGCGTGACCTTCGGCGTGCGCGCGACCGGCGGCGACCTCATCGAGCTGGCGTCCGGCGCGAAGGTCAACGACGGGAAGTGGCACCACGTCGTCGTCGAGCTCGACCGTGCCGCGGGCACCGGCGCGATCCACGTCGATGGCGTCCGCGTCGCCGAGCGCGCGATCGTCCTGCCCGCCGACGCGAGCCTCGCCAACGACGCCGACCTGCTGGTCGGCAAGGGTCCCGACGGGCACTTCTTCCACGGCGCGCTCGACTTCCTGCGCATCTGCCGTTCGACCCTGGCCGAGTCGCAGACCTCCATCGAAGAGCTCTACGACTGGCAGCTCGACGGGCCGTTCCTGCGCGACCTCGTCGGCCGGGACGCCACGGGGAAGGGCCGCGATGCCGGCGCGCTCGAGGCGGCCGACTGACGCGGGAACGCGGTCACTCGATGCCGAGGTACTTGTGCTGCTGCAGCGACAGCCGGCAGCCGCGCTCGTAGCAGAGGGCGATGCAGCGCTGGAGGTTCGCGGCGTAGAGCGGTCCGCTCGCGCCAGCGTCCGGCGCGACGGGCTGGACGAACACCGGCTTGCCCGAAGCCAGGGCGCGCTCGAGGAACGTCTCCTGCGCCGGGATCAGCACCTTCCACCAATCCGGGTCGACCACGACCGGCGCGTTGCGGATCGCCTTCGGGCTGCAGCTGACGAAGACGTTGGTCGGGCGCGGCGGGCACGCGCGGGTGCCGTTGGTCTCGATGTCGACCCAGGCGAAGTCCTGCGCGAGCGCCGCGATGAGCGCGGCATCGGCCTGGAGCAGCGGCTCGCCGCCCGTCAGCACGCAGCCGTAGGCGCGCGTCGTGTCGATGCCCGCAGGCACCAGCGAGCGCAGCCGCTCGCGGATCGCCGCGACGTCCATCGGCGCGCCGCCGAGGAAATCGGTGTCGCAGTACGGACACGCCGAGGCCGCGCGGGTCTCGGGCCGGCCATCCCACGCGTTGCAGCCCGCCAGGCGCACGAACAGGCATGGCATGCCGGCATGCAGGCCCTCGCCCTGGAGCGTGGGCCCGAAGATGTTCTTCACCCGGTACATGCGTCGACGAGGGTAGCGCCGCGCGCGCCGGGGCCACCTGCGGCCCGACGTCGGCTTCTGCCGCCACGCTTGACTGCGCCGGCGTCACGATATCGAAGTGATATCACAACGATATTGGAGCGCCCATGGCCGAACAGAACGAACGCCCGGCCCTGACCTGCAATGGATGGATCATGGTGATCGTCATCCCGCTGATGGTCGCGGCAGGGGTCACGGCCATCGGCCGCTCGGTCGCGTGGACCGATGGTGCCGTCGTCCACGCCGGCTACCTCGCCGCCGGCATCGTGGTCTTCGGCGCGGCCGCGGTCGCGCTGCGCGGTTTCTTCACCATCCAGCCCAACCCGTGCAGCAGGCCGAGGCGGTGATCATGGCGCGGACGAGGATCGTCGAGGGCGCGGTCGGCATGGTCGAACTCGCGTTGAAGCGCCTGGGCGATACCGGCATCGTCGCGCTCGACGACGAACGCAAGGCGGCGATGATCGACAACCTGCTCGTGGCGCTGGTCTCGGAATCCCAGGTGCAACCGATCCTGAACGCCGGCACCGTCTACCCATGAGCCGAGGGCGCCAGCCATGAGCGAGCGGAAGAACTTTCCGCTGCGCATCGATCCGGAGACCTACGCCGCGCTCGAACGCTGGGCGCAGGACGAGCTGCGCAGCGTCAACGCGCAGATCGAGTTCCTGCTCAAGGACGCGGTGCGCCGCGCCGGCCGCACGCGGCGCGGCGCGGGCGAACGCAAGGACGACGGCTGACGCCGGCGAGCCGGCGCAGGAGAGCAACCGGCAAATGCCTGCGACATCCGCGCAAAGACGCGGCCTCGGCCGCGATACGATTCGCGCATGCACGACGCTTCGCCGGTCGCCGATGCCGCGCCGATCCTCGCCGACTTCCACCGCGACGGCTTCGCGCTGGTGCGCGGCGCGATCGCGCCCGCGACCGTGGCGCGCCTGCGCCAGCTGGGCGAGGCGGTGTTCGCGGACCCGGCGGCGCTGGCGGCGGCGCGGCACGGCGTCCCCTTCGTCGCCGCGCGGCTGTACGAGGCGCACCCGGAATTCGCCGCGTTCAGCGCCAGCGAGCCGATCTACGGCCTCATGGATGCGCTGCTCGGCGCGGGATTCCAAGCCTGCGGCATGAACCTGATCCGCAACCCGCCGGGGATGGCGATCGACCGCTTCCACGTCGACGACACCGTCGAGGTGCCGCTGCCGCCCGAGATCGCGCAGCATGATCCGCGGGTGACGATGCCGGTGACGTGGCTGACCGTGCAGATCCCCCTGAGCGACATCGAGACCGTCGCGCACGGTCCGACCGAGTTCGTCCCTGGCAGCCACCGTTCCGGGCGCGCGCCCGACGACGCGCGCGAACCGCGCTTCGCCGGGCGCGGGCCGGTACCGGTGCTCTGCCGCGCGGGCGACCTCTACCTGCAGAACAACCAGTGCTGGCATCGCGGCGCGCCGAACACCTCGGACCGCACGCGCTGCCTGCTGCAGGTCCAGTACGCGCGGCGCTGGTGCGCGGCGCGCTTCCATCCGCCGCTGCGCGCCGCCGCGCGCGAGCGCGTGCTGGCGCGCGGCGACGACCGCCAGCGCCAGGTCCTGGGCGAGGTCGACGTCTACGACGTGCCGGTCCGCGGCTCGGCCTACGGCGCCTGAGCCGGCGATCCGTGATCGGCTTCCCGCGACGCGCCCGGGCGCGAGCATCGCACCATGCGCGCCCCTGACACCTGCATGCGCCTGCCGATCGATCGGCTCGCCCCGTACGTGCGCATCGCCGCGCGCGTCGCGGCGCTGACCCGCGGCCTCGGCGAGCGCATCCTCGCCGACCACGAGCTGCTCTTCTTCCAGAAGGGCCGCGGTCGTTTCACCATCGCCGGGCGCGAGCACGAGATCGTCCCGGGCGCGCTCTTCATCCTGCCGCCTGGCGTCGCGCACGCGTTCTCGGCGCCCGAGGCGGGCCGGCCCTACGCGTTCCTCAGCGTGCACTTCGATCCGTGGTTCATCCCCGGCCGCGAGCGCATCGGCCACCTCGGGTCGGCCGATCCGGAACTCGGCCTGCCCGCATGGCTGGCCGATGGCGGCGAGGTGGCGCGCCTGCCGCCACGCGTCGCCGTGCGCGATCCGCGTCTCTACGAGCGCCTGTTCGACGCCGTCCATCGCCGCTTCCCGATGCGCGACCTGGTGCTGACCGGCGCCGCCCTGCCGGACGCGCCGGACGAGCGCCTGCGCCTGGCCGGCGCGGTGATCGACCTCATCGCCTTCGTGCTCGCCGAGGCGGCGGCGCCGGCTGGGCGCCTGACGCCGCGCCAGCTGGAGGCCGTCGATCGCGCGGCGGCGATCCTGGCGGGGCACGCCGGGGCGATGCCGGTGGCGGCGCTGGCGCGGCGCGTCGGGCTGAGCCGGCCGCACCTGGCGCGCTGCTTCGTCCTGCGTCACGGCATCCCCCCGGTGCGCTTCCACCTGCGCCAGCGCATCGCCCGCGCCCAGGACGAGCTGATCCGCAACCGCCGCCCGATCAAAACCGTCGCCGATCTGCTCGGCTTCGCCTCGGTGCACCAGTTCACGCGCAGCTTCGCGCGCGTCGCCGGGCTGCCGCCGGCGGCGTGGCGGGCGCTGCGCGAGCGCGGCGCCGACGACCTGGTGCCGATCGGGCGCGCGCCGGTCTGATCTTTGCCGCGCGCGCCGCCGCGCATCCTCCGGGCGTGTCCGGCACGGAATACGCAGCCGTGGCAGCCTTCCCCCGCCGCGCGATCGCGGTGCGCATGCGGGTCCGCCAGCTCGCGATGCTGCTGTGGGTCGGGGTCCTGTCGCTCGGCATGACGGCTTTCGCCGCCTGGATGGCCGCGGAGAACCTGCCCGATCTGATCCGCGATCCCGGCCTGCGCCGTCGCGGCGTCGCCACCACCGGCGCGCTGACGGTGCGCACCACGGACCACAAGGTCCTCGTTTCCGGCAACGAGTCGCTCCTCGTCTTCGCCGACGCAACGGGAGCCGTCCGGCACGCACGGCGCGACATGCTGATGTTCGGACCGCTGGCCGGCGCCGCGGCCACGCCCGTATGGTTCGATCCCGATCAGCCCGAGCGCGCGGTCAGCCAGGGCATGCTCGATGAGCTGGTCAATCGCTGGCTGGCGTGCGCGATCGTCACCGTGGTCTCGGCCATCATCGCGGCGTTGGTCGCGGGCGACGCGTGGCGGCGACTGGCGGAGGTGCGCCGACGGCGTCGCCTCGCGCGCGATCCCCAGCCGATCGCCGTCACCATCACGGCGGTGCGCAGGGTGACCTCGCCCGAACACGGCGACGAGTACACGTTCTCGTTCCCCAGCGACCTGGCCGTGGCCGGACGCGATGGTCGTCAGTACTTCGCGGTCGTGCCGACCAGGCAGCGCGATCCCGCGCTCTGGCGGTTCCGTCGGCCGCTGCTGCTCGACGGAGCCCGCACCACGGCGCTCGCCCTGCGCTGCCGCGACGAGGCGGTGCTGCTCGACGAGGAGCTGCTCGGACTCGTGCTCAGCGACGAGGAGCGCGCGGCGGTGCTCGCCGCCGCGGCGCGCGACCGCGCCGCGCGGCCGGCGCCGGAAGCGCCGCGCTGACGGCGAGCGGCGCCGCTCACCGGCGCCGCCGTGTCGCTCAGCCGCCGGCGACGCCGGTCGCCGGCCGCGCGATGGCCGCGGTGCCCACCGGCGCCACCGGGACCAGCATCCAGCGCTGATGGTCGCCCCCCAGGTCCGTCCACTGGACGACGTCGGCGCCATCGACGGCGCTGCGTTCGCGCACGTGGAGCACCTTGCCGCTGTGGACGTTGGCGACGCGGTACCAGCCGCCGCCGGTGTCCTCGAGGCGCCAGCGCTGGTTCGCGCCGCCGTGCAGCGTCCACTGGATCGCATCGCCGCCGTCGCGCAGCGACCCGGCGCTGATGTCGAGCACCTGGCCGCTGCAGCGGGCGGTCAGGGTGTACGCGCCGTCGGCGACAGCGTCGATCCGCCACGCTTCGCCGGCGCTGCCGTCGTCGGTCCATTGCAGCACGTTGGCGCCCCTGACCGCGCTCGACGCGGTCACCGCCAGGCATTTGCCGCTGTGGCGCGCGACCAGCCGGTACCACTGGCCGGTGGCGATCGCGTCACGCGGCACGCTGACGGCGATCCAGTTGAGGTCGAGCCATCCGGCCTCGCAGGTCAGGCGCACGACGTGGCGGCCGGCGCCGACGGCGACGGCGGGCGCGGCGATCGTGCGCCAGGTGTCCGCGCCGCCGGTGCCCGCGAAGCGCAGCCCCTGGACCACGTCGATGCCATCGATCGCGATCCGGATGGTCGCTCCGCTGGAGCTGGCGACGCGCGCCTCGATGGCGAAGCTGCCGGCGGTCGCGGCTTCGATGGTGTACGACAGCCATTCGCCGGCGCCGAACCAGCCGACCTGCCAGCCGCCGCCGGCGTCGGTGCAGGCGCGGATGTCGACGCCGGTGGCGCGGTAGCCGCGCCCGGAATTGGTCGCGGTCGCGTCGTGGTACGCGATTCCCTCGCCGCCCTCGTCGAAGTCCTCGGCCTGGACGCGGCCGGGCACGGCGCGCGGCGTGCCGCCGAACGGCCGGCGCTCGGGCGGCCGGATGACCGTCAACCGGGCGTCGGCGCTGGTCGCCGCGCCGACCGCGTTGGCGACCACCACGCTGAAGAGCGCGCCGTCGTCGCCGCTCAGCGTCGCGGGCGTGGTGTAGGAGGCGGCGGTCGCTCCCGCGATCGGCGTCCCGTTCCTCCGCCATTGGTGGACCAGCGGAGCGGTGCCGGCGGCGACGACCGTGAACGTGGCGGTCTGGCCGACGGTCACCGACCGGCTGGTCGGCGGCGTGGTGATCGAGACCGGGATGGCCGCGACGCGTCGCTGGGCCGCGAACCAGGCCTCCATGGCCGGCCAGTTCGCCGCGCTCGCGACCGTCGCCTCGATCGTGCCGTGGTTGAGCGTCGTGTACTGGCGGAAGACGCGCGGCGCGGTGGTCGCGGTGACCGTGGTGAACGGTCCGCTCGAGCGCAGGAAGGGGACCGCGACCCGCGCGTCGATCGCGTCGAAGACCGGACCGAGGTCGCGGATGTCGCGGCCGGCGGCGTTGACGAACGCCGCGCTGGTGGCGCTCTGGTGGAAGGACAACGCGATGCCGCTCTCGGCGGCGATGCGCCCGATCTCGGTCATCGCCGCGGCGTCGGCGCCGGTCGCGTCGTAGAACGACCCCGGCAGGTGACCGGTCGGCGGGCCGAGCCCGCGGTCGGTGAGGTGCGCGCTGGTGACGGTCGCATCGACCGCGGCCATCGCCGCCCAGAAGTCCGGATGCCGCGCGACCAGGTCGAGCAGATGGATCGCACCGGTCGAGTAGCCGTAATAATAGATCCGGTCGAGGTCGACGTGGTACCCGTCGGCCTTCAGCCGCGCGACCAGCTCGGGCAGCGCGACCATCCACCCCGCCTTGTCGATCGTGGTCCTGGTGTCGGCGATCGCCGGGAAGACGGCGAAGAAGGGGTAGGTCGCCGCGTTGGCCCTCACCCGTTGGCCGAAGGCGCCGTTGATCATCGTCCATGGGTCGCCGTACTGGCCCGCGGGGTGCCCGTAGATGATGACCGGGACCGGGTTGGCGGCGCTGGGGGTGGCGCCGACCACGGCCGACGAGGGCACGAAGAGCCGGTAGCGGGACGTCGCCCCGTGCACCGAGTCGCTGATCTGGTGCTCGGCGAGGATCCCGCCGCGGGTGGTGTAGGGGATCTCGCGGATCGCGAAGGACGGAGAATCGACCGACTGGCCCGTCGCGACGGTGAAGCGCAGCGCATGCGTCCCCGCCACGGTCAGCCGCAGGTCCGGGAAGGTGGCGACGCCGCCGACCGCCGTGGCGGTGATCGTGCCGGAGAGGGCGCCCCCGCCGAGGGCCTTGCCCGCCGTGACGACGCCACCGTAGGTCGGGTCGAGCACGCCATCGGCGAGCACGTGCACCACGACGCCGGGCGCGATGGCCCGACCGCTCAGCGTGCAGCGTGGCTGGACCGCCACCGCGAGGGAGGTGACCGCGCCTTCGGCCAGGCCGCCCGCGAGCAGGAGCGTCAGGAATGCGATGGGTCGCGCGAGATCGCCGATGGAGGTCATGCCGAGGTTCCCGGATCGTTGGAGGTGTGGCGGGGCGTCCCCGCTGCCTCGCTCTGTCGGCGCCGATCCGGCCTGTACACGCGGGCTCGCCGCTCGACCGCGGCGGCCGGGGACGAGCGCTCGACGGGAGGAAGGCATGTACAGATCGCAGCCCGGGGCACAGGACGGTCCGGCCCGCGTGTCGGCGCGCCGCGGCTTCGCCGCTGCCGCGCCACGCGCCTCGATTTGCCCGTCAGCGCCCCATCAGGTACTGATCCTCTGAGCCCGCCCATGGACCTCGACCCGGCCATCCGCGACGACGATCACGACCCGGCCGCCGCCGCCGCGCCGGACGAGGCGGCGATGCAGGCCCTGCTCGCCGAGCGCGGCCTGCTGCTCGCCTACATCAACGTCATCGTCCGCGACCTGCACGCGTCGGAGGACCTGCTGCAGGAGGCGCTGGTGCTCGCCATGCGCCAGCGCTTCGCCGGCGTCGACCACGCGCGCGGCTGGATCCGGGTGACGGCGCGCAACCTGTCGCTCAACCACGTGCGGCGCGCCGACCGCCGCCGGCGGGTCTCGGACGAGACGCTGGCCCAGCTCGAGAGCGCGTGGAGCGAGGAGGCGGCCGGTCCGTCGCACGGCCAGCGCCTGGCGGCGCTGCGCGCGTGCAGCGAACGCCTGTCGCCGGCGGCGAAGCGGATGCTCGAGCTGCGCTTCGTCGATGGCCTGGCCTGCGACGCGGTCGCGACGGCCCTGCGCAAGCCGGTCAACACCGTCTACGTCGGCATGAGCCGGCTCTACGCGCGCCTGGCGAAGTGCATCGACCAGCGCCTGCGTGGCGCATGAGCGACGCCGACGACCTGCTGATGCTGCGCTACCTCGAAGGCGCCGCCGATGACGCGGAGGTAGCCCGGCTCGAGGCGGCGCTGAGCGCCGGGTCCGGCGCGCGATCGGCGCTCGTGCGCCTCGCGCACCTCCACGCGCTGCTCGCCGAGCTCGCCGCGGCGCCGGAGGCCGTCGTCGCCATCCGACGCCGTCCGCGCGGCTGGTGGATCGCGGCCGCGAGCGGACTCGCCGCCGCCGTCCTGGTCATCGCGGCCTGGCTCGTCCGCGCCGGCGAGGACGCGCCGCGGGTGCTGGCGCTGCGCGGCGCGGTCGTGCTCGAGCACGAGGGCCGGCGGATCGCCATGGCGCCGGGGCGGGCGCTGGCGGACGGCGATCGCGTGGTCGTCGCCGACGGCGCCGAGGTGGTGATGCGGTGGCCGATCGGCGCCACCGTCACCGCTGCTGGCGCCGCCGAGCTGATCATCGCCGACGGCCGCGCGGCGGCCCTGCGCGTCGCCTCGGGCTCGGTGCGCGCGGTCGTCACCGGCGCGCACGACGCCGAGCAGCCCTTCGCGATCGTCACCCGCGACGCGATCGCCACCGACATCGGCACCGATTTCAGCGTCGCCTGCGACGCGGTGCGGACCCTGGTCGCGGTGCATGACGGTCGGGTGCGGGTCGCGACCGGCGGCGCGTCGGTGGTGGCGGAAGCGGGCGAGTCGGCGATCGCCGTGCTGGGCGAGGCGCCGCGGCTGGTGACGCCGACCGTCTCCGCGCCCAGCGCCACGCCCGTCCCGGTGACCGATCCCACGACGGGACTCCCCCGCTCGACGGTTGTCGGCACGGTCGTGTCGATCGATCGCGGCGGCCGCAAGCTGAGTGTGCGCGCGGATGGCGCATCGGCGGACGAGGAGTACGTGCTGCTGCTCGCGGCGCCGGATGCCCACGACCTCCGCTCGCGGCTGGAGCTGCTGGCGCCGGGCGACCGGATCGAGCTCGACTACGTGGTGCGCGAAGGCCGCCGCTTCGTCGCCTTGCGGCCGGCGTCGCACCGGCCGCGTTGACGCGCGGCTACTCGAGACCCGGCGTGTCGCGCAGGATCAGGTAGTACATCCGCCCCTCGTAGAACTGCGACCCGGCGCGGCGCTCGGCCTCCTCGCCCTCGCCCATGTAGAGGTCGCAGCGGCCGGGCGCACGGATCGCGCCGCCGGTGTCCTGGTCGAGGCGCAGCGCGGCGTAGGCGCTCGCGGACTCGCCGGTGCGGGTCTTGACCAGCATCGGCGCGCCGGGCGGGAAGATGCTCTTGTCGGTGGCGACGGTGACGTTGGTCGTGACGCGCTGGCCGAGGCTGCCGAACGGGCCGCCCTTGGTGCGGGTGAAGAACACGTAGCGCGGGTTGCGGGTGGTGTAGGTCGCCAGCTCGTTCGGATGGGCCTTGAAGTAGGCGCGCAGCGTCGCCAGGGACAGCTCGTCCTTGGTGATCTTGCCCTCATTGACCAGGTCCATGCCGATGGCGTGGTACTGGTGGTTGTTGGTGCCGTCGTAGCCGACCTCGATCTGCGAGCCGTCCGGCAGGCGGATCTTGCCGGAGCCCTGCACGCCGACGATGTAGGCCTCGAACGGATCGCGGAGATAGACCAGCTCGGTGCCGTCGAGCGCGCCGGAGGACTCGAGCTGCTGGCGCGACGGGTACGGCGTGAGCGTGCCGTCGGCGCCGCGCCGCTGCGCCAGCGCGTCGCCCTTGCCCGGGACCAGGTCGAGCGGCTTGCGGTAGAGCGGGTAGCGGTAGGTGCCGTCCTCGGTCAGCGAGCCGTCGAAGATCGGCGTGTAGTAGCCGGTGAACAGCACCGTGCCCTGGTCGTCGCAGCCGACGCTCATCAGCACGCGGAAGCGCGTGCGGATCGCGCTGTTGAAGTCGTCGTCGCTGGTCGCGGTGTCGATCAGGCGCGAGAGCTCCTGCAGGCTCGCGACCACCTGGGCCTTGGTGATGTCGCCGACCGGGTACTTCTCGTCCGACGCGGGCTTGGCCAGCCACGCGAGGCTGTAGCGGATCGCCTCCTTCACCTGCTGGCGCGTCGCCGGCGTGGTGATCAGCGGCGGCAGCTCCGAACCGTCGACCTCGCGCAGCGCGTCGGCGCCCGGCTGCAGCGTCTTGTTGTAGTCCTTCTCCTCCTGCACCGGCGGCGGCGCCTTCTTGCCGCGGCGCCAGCGGCAGCCCTCGAGCGGAGCGAGCATGAGTGGCAGCAGCAGCAGGACGAAGAGCAGGCGCGCGTTCATGCGGCGCAGCTTGGAATCCCGCCTCGACGGTACAAGTCCAGCCGTGCGCTCAGGGCGTGGACGTGGCGAGCCAGTAGCGCCGCTTCGGCGTCGCATCGGGCAGCGCGACGATGTCCTCGAACGAACCGCCCGCGGCGACGATGACGGCGATCGAACCCGCATTGTCATCGTCGCAGGTCACCAGCATCCGCTCGATGCCGAGGCCGCGCCCGATGGTCAGCGCGTCGCGCAGCAGCGCCGAGGCGACGCCGCGGCGGCGGAAGCCCGGGACGGTCCCGTAGCCGACGTGCCCGCCGACGCGAGCCAGGTAGTCGTTCAGGCGGTGGCGGATCGAGACGCGGCCCGCAATCCGGCCGTCGATGAAGGCGAAGCGCATCGTCGACGGCACCCAGCCGTCGGGCAGGCCGACGCCGCGGCGATGGCCGTCGAGCGCGCGCAGGTACGCGGCGAATCCCGCATCGGGCGCGAAGCCGAGGGTGAAATCGAAGTCCGGATCGCTCGCGCGCATGGCGGCGATGGCGGCGAGCAGCTCGCGCTCATCGCCGGCGGCGAGATCGCGGATGACGATCGTCCCGTCGCCCACGCCTAGCGTCCGTATTTGCCCAGCGCCTCGAGCAGCGCCGCCTCGGCCGGCCACGGCTGGCGGCGCGGGTCGCTCAGCGCGACGATCGAGCGCGTGACCTTGAGGTCGGTCAGCGGCCAGGCGGCGAGCTCGCCGCGGCGGGTCTCCTTGCGCACCGTCGGCTCGGGCAGGATCGCCAGGCCGAGGCCGGCGAGGACCATGGCCTTGATGACCTCCGGGCTGTCGTGCTCGAGCACGACGCGCAGGTCGAAGTCGTGCTCGGCCAGGCCGCGGTCGAGCAGCCGGCGCGTGACGGTCGTCGACGGCAGGAGGATGAAGTCCTCGTGCAGGTAGCTGGCGATCGAGCGCGAGCGCGATGGGTGGTTGACCGGCAGGACCAGGACCAGCTCCTCGTCCCACAGCCGGCGCGTGCTCAATCCCGGCGGGTCGTATTCGACGGCGCACACCGCCATGTCGAGCTCGCCGGAGGCGACCATCTCGGGCAGGCGCTCGCTGGTGCGGCACACCAGGCGGAGGTTGACCCGGCGATTCGCCATCAGGTACGGCCGCAGGATCGCTGGCAGCGAGTTGACCGCGACGCTCTCCGACGCGCCGAGGCGCACGCGCCCGGCGTTGGCGCCGCTGGCGGCCGACAGGTTCGAGGTGACGCGGCCGAGCTCCTCGAGCAGCGGGCCCGCGCGCTGCACCAGCTCCTCGCCCATCGCGGTCAGGCGCACGGCGCGCCCGACGCGGTCGAAGAGCTTCACCCCGAGCGTGCGTTCGAGGCCCATGACCTGGCGCGACAGCGCGGGCTGGCTGAGCTCCAGCTCCTGCGCGGCGCGCGTGAAGCTGCCGAGACGCGCCACGGTCAGCGCCGAGAGCAACTGGTCCGTCGCGGGCAACGGCCCTTTCAGCATGGGCGGTTCAGCATGGCCGGGTCGGCATGGGCGCGAGCGTGCGGCCGCGTCCGGCGCGCGGAAGGCTCGACCGTTCGCGGTCACGGCGCGCGACACGACGGGTCTCCGACCCGTGCGCCGTCGGCCGCGCCTCATGGATGCTGACTTCCCACTTTCGGATCGGCGTCGCAGCCGGACAGTGCCGCGATGAGTAAAAGCCGACGCGCCGCCGGTCGCGGCGCGCAGCGCGGCGCCAAGCCGAGCCGGGGCCAGGCAAAGGTCGAGGCCCGCCGCCGCCGCGCTGAACGTCCGACGCTGAACCGATTCCGCAGCGATCTGGTCAAAGCCGACACCGACCGCCTCCTGACCGAGCTGGCCAAGATCCCCGGTGGCTCCACCGCCTACCAGCTGTCGACGCTGCTCGGTCTGACCCCCGAGGCGTCGCGCGAAACCGGTCAACTGTTGCGTCGCCTGGTCGAACAGGGCCTGGTGCTCGAGAGCCGTCCCGGCCGCTACCAGGTGTCCGGCGCCGGCGGCGAATTCTCGATCATGGTCGAGGAGGCCGAGGCGAACGGCGGGGTCGACGAGAAGGGTCGGATCCGCCTGCAGGCGCGCTTCAGCGACGAACGCGTCCTGCCGATCCATCCGCGCCACACCCTCGGCGCGCGCGGCGGCGACGTCTGCCAGGCGGCGATCGGCGAGGACCAGCTGGTCCTGGTCACGCGCATCCTGCGGCGCAGCGGGCGCGAGATCGTCGGCACCGTCAACTTCCGGCCGCAGGGCCTGGTGTTCATCGCCGACAACCGCCGCGAAGGCGACATGCCGGTGCTCTCGGCGTTCCGCGGCTTCGACCGCGAGTACCGCGCCGGCGACCGCGTGGTCGCCACGGTCGAGATCGACGGCGAGGGCCGCGCCGGCGTGCACGTCACCTCGGTGCTGGGCGACGAGTCGCCCGAGGTCGCCGACTTCCGCTACGCGCGCCTGACCCACGACCTCCCGGGCGAATTCCCCGAGGAGACCGAGGCCGAGGCGCGCTCGTTCGACAAGGTCCTGCCCCCCGGCCGGCGCGAGGACCTGCGCAAGGAGCTGGTCTTCACCATCGATCCGGTGACCGCCAAGGACTTCGACGACGCGATCAGCCTGCGGCCGCGGCCCCAGGGCGGCTGGCAGCTCGGCGTGCACATCGCCGACGTCTCGCACTACGTGCGCGAGGGCAACCCGCTCGACCAGGAGGCGGCCGCGCGCGGCACCTCGATCTACCTCATCAACCGCGTCATCCCGATGCTGCCCGAGGTGCTGTCGAACGGCCTGTGCAGCCTGGTCCCCGACGAGGACCGCTACTGCCTGTCCGCGTTCCTCGACCTCGACAAGGACGGCAAGCTGATCGGCTCGCGCTTCGCCGAGACCATCATCCGGTCGCGTCATCGCCTGTCGTACGAGCAGGCCCTGTCGGTGATCCAGGGCGAGGATCCGGGCATCGCGATCCCGGACGATCTCCAGCGCACGATCCTCACGGTCTCGGAGATCGCGCAGAAGCTGCGCCGCGGGCGCGAGGCCGCCGGCGCGATCAACCTCTATTCCGTCGAGCACCGCTTCAAGCTCGACGTCAACGGCCTGCCGGTCGAGGTGGTGCGCGAGTCGTCGGACATCGCCCACCAGCTGATCGAGGAGTGCATGCTCCTCGCCAACCGCGCGGTGGCGTCGTGGCTGGTGCAGAAGGGCTTCCCCTGCGTCTTCCGGCTGCACTCGCCGCCCGATGCCGAGAAGATGCAGCAGTTCGCCGGCGTGGTCGAGGCGTACGGCCTGGATCCGGGCGACGTCACCACCCGCGGCGGCCTGCAGACCCTGCTCAAGCGCCTGTCCGAGGAGCCGCCGGCGGCGCGCCTGGTGCTCAACTTCATGTGCCTGCGCTCGTTCAAGAAGGCCGTCTACGGCATCGAGAACACCGGCCACTTCGCCCTGGCGTTCGAGCACTACGCGCACTTCACCAGCCCGATCCGCCGCTATCCCGATCTGCTGGTCCACCGCCTGGTCAAGCGCGCGCTCAAGCTGAGCGACTACAAGGACGTCGAGATCCGGACGAGCTACCTCGATCCGATGGCGAAGCAGGCGAGCTACCTCGAGCAGCGCGCCGAGTCCGCCGAGCGCACGCTGCACGCGCGCAAGAGCGCGCGCTACCTGGCGACGCGCATCGGCGACACCTTCCCCGCGGTGGTCACCGGCGCGACCGGCGGCGCGCTGTTCGCGCAGCTGCTCGAGACCGGCATGGAAGGCCTGGTCCCGGTGCGCGCCCTGGGCGACGACTACTACGAGTTCGATCCGGAGCGCCTGGCGCTGGTCGGCCGGCGCAGCGGCCGGGTCTTCGGCCCGGGCACCGAGCTCGACATCCAGGTGGTCTCGGTCGACATCCAGCGCAGCGACATCGTCCTCGGCCTCGCCGACGGCACGCGCGCGGTCGGTCCCGGGCGCTCACGCGAGGAACGCGGCTCCCGGCGCGACGAGGGGCGTGGACAACGCCGCGACGACGACCGCCGGCGCGGTCGCGGCGACAGCCGCTTCGACGCGAACGTGCGCGACGAGGAGGAGCCCGACCGCAAGCGCGCCGCCGCCCAGCCCCAGGACGACCGCCGCTCGGCCCCCGCCGTCGGCGAGAGCCGGCGCATCGCGAAGCCGGACAAGTCGGAGAGCAGGCGCATCGAGCCGAGGCCGACGACCAGGTCCCACGAGAAGCGCGCCGAGCCGCGCCAGTCCGAGTCGCGTCCCGCCTCCGAGGGGCGGGCGCTCGATCCCAAGCGCGGCGGCGACGCCAAGCGCGCCGGGTCTGGCGACGCCGGCGCCGAGCCGACCCGCTACGACAAGCTGCCGGAGAAGTTCTGGGAGCGCGTCGATCGTCGGAAACGCGACGAGCGCGAGCAGCAGAAGGTGGCGAAGAAGCAGGGGAAGAAGAAGCGCTAGGTTCGAGCGCGGGGCTCGAGCATCGAGCTTCGAGCCTCGTGCCAGCTTCCGGCACCGCCCCCGGCCTTCGGCCAGGCTGCCTCTGGCCTGCGTCCGCTGGCCTCCGCCCGCCGGCCGTCCTACCATTCGCGCGTGCGTCTCCCTGCCGATCCGTGGTGGCGCTGGGCATTGCCGCTGACGCTCATCGCCGTGCTCGGCCTGGGGCTGATCGCGCGCGGCCGGCAACCGGTGTCGACGCTGGTCTCGGTGACGCGCGCGACGCCGACCTGCACGCTCGCCGCGCCGGTGCCGCGGCCGATGCCGGCGTGGCGCCTGAGGATCACCCTCGATCCCGAGCTGCGCACCTCCCTGCCCGAATGGGTGCTGTTCGAGGGCACGAGCGCGGGCGAGGGCTACGAGCTGCGCTGGCAGCCCGATCGCCTCGCCTTCCAGATCGCGCGCGGCATCGAGGCGCCGTTCGTGCTCGCGGCGACCACGCTCGACCACGCGCCGAGCGCGGTGACCTTCGCGCGCACCGGCCTGCGCCTGAGCGTCCACGCCGACGGCCGCGAGGTGCTGCGCGCGCTCGATCTGATGCCGCCGCCGGCGCCGAGCACCGTCGGCTTCCAATCGGCCGCGGCGATCGGCGACAGCATGATCGCGCTGTACGACGACAGCCGCCTGCTCGAGGCGCCGGCGCGCGCGCTCATCGACGACGGGCCCGATGCGCTGGCGGTCGCGGCGCAGGACCGGTCGCGGCCCGACCACGCGGTGGTGCAAGCGCGCCTCGCGCTGACGCTCGATGCCGACAAGGCCGGCGTGCTGGTCGATGCGGCGCTGGACGACGCCGCGCTGGCGACGCAGGCGCTCGGTCCCGGCCACGGCGACCACGCCGCGCTGGCCGCGTGGATCGCCTACGGCCGGCTGCGCCTGGCGCAGACGCGCGGTGACGTCGAGCGGGCGGGCGGGGCCCTCGCCGATCTGCGTCCGGGCGCGCGTCCGCCGTCGGACCTCCTGCCCGGGCTGATGATCCAGGCGCTGGCGGGATTGGCGCAGCGCGCGACCGCCCGGCCGCAGCAGCCGGCCCCGGTCGAGCTCATCGGTCGCGACCGCCTGGCCTGGATGGAGCTCACCGCCCAGGCCGCCCACGTGGCGATCGACGCCTCGGCGCGCGCCGAGGTGGCGCTGTCGCCGACCGTGCAGGCGCAGCTGCGCCTGATCGCCCACGCGTGCGAGTGCCTGGCCGGCGCGCTGCCGCAGCCGACCCCGGCCGAGGCGCCGCCGTGGCTGATGAGCCGGTGGCGCGCCTTCGCCGGCCGCAACCCGCAGGTCGCCGAGTTCCCGCCCGTGCCGCTGGGCTGGTCGGAGCGCGACAGCCTCGGCGCGGTCGTCGATCGCCTGGCCCAGGCCGCCCATTTCACGCCGATGGCCGCCGTGTCGGCGCGCGCGCGGGTGGTCGATGCGCTCGAGCGCGACATGCCCGACGAGGCCAGGACCGCCGCCGCGGACGCCCCGTCGCGCGAGGCGGCGCTGATGCACGCGCTGCTGGCGCTCGCGGGCCACGCCCCGCCGGGCGCGGCGCTGACCGCGCTCAACGCCCCGCTGGGCGATCAGCCGGCGCTGTCGGCGCGCGACCCGCTGGCGTACGCGCTGGCGCGGCTCCTGCGCCGGCGCGCGCCGCGGCTCAAGCCGGCGCCCGACGCTCCGGTCGAGCCGGCACCGGTGCACCTGGGCGAGGAGGTGCGCACCGCCAACGACCTGCCGCCGGGGCTGAAGGCGTACGAGCGCCTGCTCGGCGGCGCCGCCGAGGCGACCCACGACATCTGGATCCACGACGCCGCGATCCTGCCGCCGGCGCAGGCCCTCGCCGCGGCCCTGGCGATGCAGGAGACCCTGGGCACCGACGTCGACTGGACCCAGCTCGCCCACCTGCCCTGCTTCACCCTGCCCCTGGGCCTCCTGCCGCCGCCGCAGCTGCCGGCGCAGTTGCCGCCGCGCTAGCCCGCAGCGCTTCCGGCTTGAGCGACTCGTGCGTTGCGGCAGCGCGCGGCGTCCGAGACTGTGCGACCGGTCCGCGTCCGGACCCCCAGCCCGAGCAGGCGCTAATCAGCCCGAATCGACCCAGGTCATGCAGCTTCCCTCCATCGCCATCGTCGGGCGGCCGAACGTCGGCAAGTCGAGCCTCTTCAACCGCTTCGTCGGCAAGCCGATCGCGATCGTCGATCCGACGCCGGGCGTGACCCGCGACCGCCTCCTCCACGAGGTCGACTGGGACGACTACCGCTTCGAGGTCGTGGACACCGGCGGTATCGGCATCGTCGACGAGAAGAAGCTCGAGGAGGACGTCTACCAGCAGGTCGAGCGCGCGATCGCGCTGGCCGACCGCATCGTCTTCGTGGTCGATGGCCGCGACGGCGTGCACACCCTCGACAAGGACATCGCCAAGACCCTGCGGCCGCTCGGCAAGCGCGTCGTGCTGGCGGTCAACAAGCTCGACCACGACGGCATCGACAGCGAGGCGGCGCAGTTCCACCAGATGGGCCTCGGCGAGCCGATGATCATCAGCGCCTCGCAGGGCCGCGGCATCGACGACCTGGTCGAGCGGCTGTGCAAGGGCCTGCCCAACGCGCGCAAGGCCGAGCAGACCGACGACGAGCCGGACGACGGCCGCCTCAAGGTCTGCCTCGCTGGCCGGCGCAACGTCGGCAAGTCGTCGCTGACCAACGCGCTGTGCGGCGACAACCGCGTCATCGTCGCCGACCTGCCCGGCACCACGCGCGACGCGATCGACGTGCCGATCGACCGCGCCGGCCACCAGTTCACCCTGATCGACACCGCCGGCCTGCGCAAACGCCAGCAGATCAGCGAGGACCTCGAGTTCTACGCCGCCTGCCGCACCGAGCGCGCGGTCAAGCGCGCCGACGTCGTCCTGCTGGTGCTCGACGCCGCCGACGAGGTCGGGGCGGTCGACAAGAAGCTGGCGCACTTCTGCGAGGTCGAGGGCAAGCCGACGGTGATCGTGGTCAACAAGTGGGACCTCGCCGAGCAGGGCGGCGCCAAGCGCGAGGACTACGTCACCTGGCTGCGCGACCGCCTGCCGTGGCTGAAGTACGCGCCGGCGACGTTCACCTGCGCGCTGACCGGCTACAACATCGACGAGGCGCTGCGCCTGGCGGTCGAGCTGCACGCCGAGACCAAGTGCCGCGTGTCGACCAGCGAGCTCAACGACCTGCTGCAGGCCGCCGTCCAGCGCCGCCGCCCGCGCAAGATGGGCGCCAGCGGCACCAAGATCTATTACGGCACGCAGATCGAGTCGAAGCCGCCGACGTTCCTGTTCTTCGTCAACCGCACCGACTGGATCGAGCCCGGCTACGGCCGTTATCTCGAGAACTACCTGCGCGAGCGCCTGCCGTTCCAGCGCATCCCGCTGCGCATCCTCTTCAAGGCGCGCGAGAGCCAGTACCACGACGGCAAGGACAAGAAGCAGGTCATCATCGCCAAGACCAAGTCCGGGCGCACCGCGTCGCTGATCGTGCCGAAGGGCGCGCGCCGCGGGCACCAGATGTTCCGGCGCCGGCCGAAGGACGATGTCGCCGAGAGCGAAGGCGGATCGAGCGAGGACCAGGTGACCGAAGGCGGGCTCACCGACATCGGCGGTGACGACGAGTGAGCGTGCGAACGCTGGCTCGAAGCTCGAAGCTCGAAGCTCGAAGCTCGAAGCTCGAAGCTCGCCCCCACGGAGTCGCCAATGAGCGCCGTCCATGGCTGTGGACACTGATCCGATGACCTGGCTGCCCTGGCTGATCGTGCCGGCGACCTACGTCGTCGCCTCGTTCTCGCCGGCGTACTGGGCCGGGCGCATCAAGGGCATCGACCTGCGTCAGCACGGCTCGAAGAACCTCGGCGCGACCAACGCCGGGCGCGTGCTGGGCCGGCAGTGGTTCTTCGCGGTCTTCACGCTCGACGTGCTCAAGGGCCTGCTGCCGGTGCTGGCGGCGAAAGTCGCGGGCGAGCGCGCGGGCTTCAGCCCGGATATGCAGCAGGCGCTGGCCTTGGCGACGGCGGTGGCGGCGGTGCTCGGGCACAGCTTCACCTGCTTCCACGGCTTCAAGGGCGGCAAGGCGGTGGCGACCTCGCTCGGCGTGCTGATCGCCCTGGCGCCGGTGGCGGCGCTCGGCGGCTTCGTCGCGTGGATGGTGGTCTGGCTGATCGGCATCGGCGTCTTCCGCTCGGGCGCGGCCAACGCGGTCGGGCCGGCCTCGGTCGTCGCCGCGATCGCGGCGCCGGTCACGCACCTCGCGATCACCGACCAGCCGTGGCAGCGCCCGGCCCTGCCGCTGACGCTCTTCGTCTCCCTGCTCGGCCTGCTGGTGGTGGTGCGCCACCGCAAGAACATCGCCAGGCTGTTCGCAGGGCGTCCGGCGACGCCGCCGGCCTGAGCGTCAGGGCGCGAAGCGCAGCTCGCCGAAGCGGTCGGGCTGGTGGAAGTTCAGGGGTTCGCCGATCGGGGACCAGCTCGCCCAGTGCGGATGCGACGACTCGTCGGCGCACTTGAAGAGGTTCGCGCGCCACGTCCCGGTGGCCGCGACCGGCGCGCCGATCCGCGCCGCCATCAGGTCGAACGGGATGCTCGCGGACAGGCGCCACGAGACGGGATCGGCGATCTCCGGGTCGACCACGTGCGGCAGCGATGTGGCGATGGCGATCTGCCGCAGCTCGTCCTCGCTCAGCTTCGCGAACGCCGCGAAGCCGCCGGGCCGGCGTGCCGGGTCGGTGATGTGGTAGCACAGGATCGCGCCGCCGGCGTTCATCTCGACGTTGAGGTAGCCGCGGCCCGGCACCGGCTCGAGGAAGATCTCGACGCAGGCGTCGTTGCAGACCATGACCTGGTAGCCGGTCCGCCGCGCCAGCACCCAGCGATCGTCGACGTCGAAGCGCACGTGCAGTTGCGCGCCGTCATGGGCGAGGCGCGCGGTCACGGGCGGGCGGTGGGCGGAGCTGCGCGGATGGAAGCTGCCGACGGTCAGGGCCGGGATCGCGTCCCAGGCGGGGTCGTCGAGCCCCGCCGGAGCCGCGCGGGTGACGACATACGACGGTCGCGCGCTCGTTTCGCTGCTCATGGGCTGCTCCGTCGGCGACCATCGCCGCCCGGAGCGGTGGACCAGGCTCCGCGGTGGGGCGGATCGGACCGCCCGTCCGGATCGGGCGCGCCGGCGGCGTCCCGGGGATGGCTACAGCTTGCCCGCAATCTCGATCAGCTCGCGCAGATGAAGGATCTCGGCATCGGGAGCGCACGCGCGCAGCAGCTCCTCCGGGTAGATGTTCTCGGTGTGGCGCAGGCAGGTGCGGAAGCCCGCGGCGCGGGCGCCCTCGACATCGCGCAGGGGGTGGTCGCCGACGTGCAGGATCTCCTTGGCGGCGCATCCGGCGTGGTCCAGCGCATGCTGGAAGTGCTTGGGATGGGGCTTGATCCAGCCGATCTCGCAGCTGAGCGAATAGAAATCGAAGTAGCCGGCCATGCCGTGGCGCGCGAACCAGGCGCGGCAGCCGTCGCCGGGCCACGGCACGTGCGACAGCACGCCCAGCCGGTAGCCGCGGGCCTTGAGCAGCGCCAGCGCCGGCGCCGCCTCGGTGAAGGGGACGACGGTATCGGTGAGGGTGGCGTGGCAGCGGTCGAGCGCGCGTTTCAGGCGGTGGGCGTCGACGTCCATGGAGGCCACCGCGCCGATCCAGCGGTCGAACATCGCCACCATGTCCATCTCGCGGTTCTCGGGGTTCAGCTCGCGCGAGATGGTGCTGTGCCACTGCTGCTCGATGTCGCCGAGGACGGTCTTCACCCATCCGTCCGGCACCGCGCACCCCAGCTCGCGCAGGTCGGAAGCCAGGGTCGCGAACGCCCGGCGCTGCGTCGCCAGGTAGGGCATGCCGTAATTGGCTGCCAGCGTGTCGCCCCAGTCGAAGGTGATGCAACGGATGCTCATGGGCCGAGTCTTGGACGCCGTCCGGGCCGCCAACGGGAATTTGCCCGTGACGCTGCTCCGGCGCCGCGATAGGCCTGTCATCCCATGTCCGAAGAGGACGCGCATCTCGTCGCACGGACGTTGGCAGGCGATCGCACCGCGTTCGAGGCGCTGGTAGCCACGCACCTGACCCGGGCGCAGGCCGTCGCACGCGCGGTGCTCGGCAACCAGTCGGCGATCGACGACGTCGTCCAGGAGGCGTTCTACCGCGCCTTCAACCGGCTCGGCCAGCTGACCGAGCCGGCGACCTTCCCGTCATGGCTCGCGACCATCGTCCGCCACGAGGCGGTGAACTACCTGCGCCGCTCGGCCCGGGTGCGCAACGTCGAGCTGACCGAGGCCGACGCCAAGGTGCAGGCCGACGTCGACGAGCCCGCCGAGGATCCGCTGCTCGAGCC
>Ga0196963_10000758_pt1 | contig 25465 bp, 18 predicted proteins | sample S1_5metaG_FD_148600 | JGI IMG/M metagenome (GOLD analysis project Ga0196963, IMG submission 148600) | Soil microbial communities from Anza Borrego desert, Southern California, United States - S1_5 | ecosystem: Environmental > Terrestrial > Soil > Desert | place: USA: California | collected...
GGGCCGATGACGTTCCAGCCATAGGCCTCGAAGCGCTTGCCGGCGTCGTCGACGTACCAGGGCGCGACCTGGCCGTCGATGGAGATGCCGTTGTCGTCGTAGACCGCGATCAGCTTGTTCAGCTTCCAGGCGCCGGCGAGTGCGCAGGCCTCGTGGCTGATGCCTTCCATCAGGCAGCCGTCGCCCATGAAGGCGTAGGTGTAGTGGTCGACCACCGAGTGGCCGGGGCGGTTGAATTCCGCCGCCAGCAGCTTCTCGGCCAGCGCCATGCCCACGGCGTTGGTGATGCCCTGGCCCAGCGGGCCGGTGGTGGTCTCGACGCCCGGGGTGACGCCCACCTCGGGGTGGCCCGGGGTCTTGCTGTGCAGCTGGCGGAAGTTGCGCAGCTCGGACAGCGCCAGGTCGTAGCCCGTCAGGTGCAGCAGCGCGTAGATCAGCATCGAGCCGTGGCCGTTCGACAGCACGAAGCGGTCACGGTCGGGCCACTGCGGGTTGGCCGGGTTGTGCTTCAGGTGCCGGCCCCACAGCGCTACGGCGATTTCCGCCATGCCCATCGGCGCGCCAGGATGGCCGGAGTTGGCTGCCTGAACGGCATCCATGGCCAGCGCGCGGATCGCGTTGGCCATCAGGGTGGTGTCTTGGGTGAGGGTCGAGGACATGCGCGTGGGCGCCGAGGGGCCGCCGCGGCGCTGGAGGGGGTGGAACCTGGGGGAAACGCGGATTTTAGCGGCTCGATAATCCGGGGATGCCAGCCCCCAGCTCACTGCGTTCGCGGCCCCCGAGGGGCCCAGTGCCCTTCGGTCGGCCGGGCAGGCGCTGATGCACGGCCTGCACCTCACCGCCGACCTGCGCGGCTGCGATTCATCGCTGCCGGTGATGACCGACACGGCAGCGTTGAGGGCACGTTGCGTCTCGGCCGTGGTGGATGCGGGCTTGGCCCCGGTGGGCGAGTTGTTCCACCGCTTCGGCGACGGCGGCCTCGGCATCACGGGCGTGGTGCTGCTGGCCGAATCGCACCTGGCGGTGCACACCTGGCCCGAGCTGGGCGCGGTGACCCTGGACGTCTACGTCTGCAACTTCGGCGCCGACAACTCCACGCGCGCTGAACGCCTGCTGGCGGCACTGGAAGCCGCCTTCGCGCCCGCCTCCGTTGAACGACACCGCCTGCAGCGCGGCTCCGCATGACTTCGAACGAGAACCTGAAGGCCATCGTCTTCGCCGCCGGCCGCGGCGAACGCATGCGCCCGCTGACCGACGCCACGCCGAAGCCCCTGCTGCCGGTGCGCGGGCGGCCGATGATCGAGTGGCACCTGGACGCGTTGGCGCGCGACGGCGTGCGCGATGTGGTGATCAACACCGCCTGGCTTGAGGACCAGTTCCCCGCCACGCTGGGCGACGGCAGCCGCTTCGGGCTGCGCATCCACTACTCGCCCGAAGGCCGCGACCACGGCGGCGCGCTGGAGACGGCGGGCGGCATCGCCAAGGCCCTGCCCTGGCTGGGCGAGTGCTTCTGGGTCGTCTCGGGCGACATCGTGGTGCCTGGCTTCAGCTTCGATGCCGCGCTGGCCGCGCGCTTTGCGGCGAGCGGTGACGATGCGTGGATCTGGCTGCTGCCGAACCCGCACTTCAACACCGCGGGCGACTTCGGCCTGGTTGGCGACCGTGTCCGGCGCGACGGCGAGCGGCCGCTCACTTACGCCAACATCGCGCTGGTGCGCCGGCGGCTGGTCGAGGGCGTGGCGCCGGGGACGAAGGCGAAGATGAACCAGTTCCTGTTCGCGGCCGCGGCGGCCGGCCGGCTGGGCGGGGTGATGCTCGAAGGCGAATGGCACAACGTCGGTACGCCGGAGCAACTGGCGGCACTGAACGCCGTGGCTTGATGCGCCCCCGCATCGCCAGCCCGGCGCCCATGCGACGCCGACGCAGCGCCGACGCAACGTCAACGCGGCAGCGTGACCCGGTCGCCAGCTCCGGTTCAGGGCGGCCGGCGCATCAGCCCTCGGCGCCGGAGTCCACGAAGCGGGCCACCGCCTGCCGCCGTCGGTCGACGCGCAGCTGGAACACGTCAGGCCGCGAATAGTGCCCCACCGCGTCGAAGTTCTGCCGCTCGCGCAGCACCTCGGAATGGCGCAGGCGCTGCACCAGCAGCGCTTCCTGGCCGACCACCGGCCCGGCCAGCCACTCGCCCGACGGCGACATGATCCCCGAGCCGCCGTTCGCCAGCCACTCGGGGCAGCCGTCGAGCATCGCGCTGAAGGGTTGGTCCGCCGGCACGTGCCCGCGGCCCAGCAGCCCCGAGGCGGCCAGCACGTAGCTGCGGCCTTCACGGGCCAGGAAGCGCGTGGTCTCCTCGGTGTTGCGCAGGTTGCCGGGCCACAGCGCGACGTGCAGGTCCTCGCCCTGCGCGTGCAGCGCGCTGCGGGCCAGTGGCATCCAGTTCTCCCAGCAGTTCAGGCTGCCGACCGAGAACCGGCCCACGCGGTGCACCTGCAGGCCATGGCCGTCGCCCTGCGCCCAGCTGAGCCGCTCCTCGTAGGTCGGCATCAGCTTGCGATGGACGGAAGCGATGCTGCCGTCGGCGCGCAGCTGCACGCGCGAACAGTAGATGCTGTGTCCGCCGCGATCCGACGGGCGTTCCATGATGCCCAGCACCACGTCGATGCCGCCGTCGCGCGCGGCACGGCACAGGTCCGAGAGCTGCCCGGCTTCGATGTCGACGGACTGGTCGACGTAGCGCGCGTGGATCGCCTTCTGCAGCGGTGACTCGAAGCGGGCGGCATCGGTGTGCTCGAGCCAGAACGGGTAGCCGGGCAGCAGCGCTTCGCCGAAGGCGACCAGGCGGCAGCCTTCGGCCGCGGCGCGCCGAACCCACTGCACCACCTTCGCCAGCGTCGCCTCGCGCTGCAACCAGACCGGCGCGATCTGCGCCACGCCCACCACCAGTTCGTCGTCGTCGGTTGCCACACCCATCACCTTCGCCCCTTGAAAGTCTTCTAGCGCGCCATCGGCGCGTCCATGGGCTGGCGCAGCGGCATCGACCCGCGCCAGAACACCACCACGTTGCCCGCCGCCACCAGGCCCAGGCCGAGCAGGCCGCCCGGCGTCCAGCGGTAGCCCTCGAGCAGCGCCGACACGTTCAGCGCCACCACCGGGAACAGTACCGTGCAGTACGCCGCCCGGTCGGCACCGAGCCGGCCCACCAGCGTCAGGTAGGCCGTGAAGCCGATCACCGACCCGGGAATCGCCAGGTACAGCCACGCGCCGAGATAAGTCGGCGACAGGTCGAACGAGGGCACGTCGCCTCGGACCAGCGCGTACACCGACACCGCGGCCGTGCCGATCAGCATCGCCCACGCATTCGTCTGCAGCGGCGCCAGCCCCTGCCGCTGCAGCGCGCCGGACAGCAGGTTGCCGAGTGAGAAGCAGCAGGTGCCGGCCATCGCCAGCGCCAGGCCCCACAGCAGCTCGCGCCGGGCCAGGTCGGCGAAGAGTTCGGTGCCGAACAGCAGCGCCAGGCCCGCCAGGCCGAAGGCGGCGCCGACCATCACACGCGGCTTCAGCGGCTGGCCCTGCAGCAGCCGGGCGTTCAGCGCATTCCACAGCGGCGCGGTCGAGAAACACACCGCCACCAGGCCACTGGCGATCCACTGGCTGGCGTGCAGGAAACACAGGAAGTTGATGCAGAACAGGCACAGCCCCTGCGCCAGCAGCAGCGGCGCGGCGGCGCGCGTCGGGCGCTTCAGCTCGCCGCGCCAGGCCAGCCACGCCAGCAGCACCGCACCGGCCAATGCGAATCGCCAGGCGATGGACCAGGCGATCGGTACGCTGCCGAGCTGCAGCTTCAGCGCGATCCAGGTGGTGCCCCAGATCAACACGGTGGCGACGTAAAGGCCAGCGGTACTCGTCATGCCGGCAGTCTGTTCGCCCGCAGGGCCCGGGCGTGGCAGGAACTTGCGGTTTTCAACGGCCGATGCGCCGCGGCACGCGCACGCCCGGTCAGCCGCGCGTAAGCTCGGCGCCGATGCCTGCACCCGATGCTCCGCTCAGCACCTTCGACGTCAGCCGCGAGCTGCTGCGCTCACGCGCGACACCGCTGCGCGCGGCCGCGGTGGGCCGCGACGGCGCGTGGCTGGTGCAGTGGCGCAATGCGGACACCGAGACCACCTACGAGCAGACCGGCCACCACACGCTGTCGCTGTACCTGCAGGGCGGCCACGACGTGCGCAACCTGGCCCTGCCCTCGGCCCGCGGGGCGCCGGACAGCCTGTGCTGCATGCCGGCCGGCCATGCCTCGCGCTGGGAAGTGAACGGATCGCTGCAGCTGCTGCACCTGTACCTGCCGACGCTGCCGCTGGCGCTGGCCGCGCAGCACTGGTTCGACCGCGACCCGCGCCTCGCGCACCTGCAGGACCGCATCTGGTTCGAGGACGCGGTGCTGTCGCAGCTGGGCCGGCGCATCGTCGCGCTGGACTGGACCGAGACCGATGCCGCGCTGGCGCTGCAAGAGCTGACGCTGCAGCTGCAGGCGCGGCTGCTGCAGGCGCATGGCGGCCTGCGTGCACCCGCCTCCGCCACCTGGCGCGGCGGCCTGTCACCAGCCGCGCGCCGCCGCGTGCTGGACGCCATCGAGTCGGCCCCCGACGCCTCGCCCAGCCTGGACGACCTGGCCACCGCGGCCTGCCTGTCGCCCTTCCACTTCGTGCGCATGTTCAAGCAGAGCTTCGGCCTGAGCCCGCATGCGTGGGTGATGCAGCGGCGCCTGGCCAAGGCGCGCACGCTGCTGGCCGAGGAACGTTTGCCGCTGACGCAGGTGGCGGCCGATGCCGGCTACGCCCACCTGAGCCACCTGAACGCCGCGCTGCAGCGCGCCGGCCTGGGCAGCGCGGCGCGCTGGCGCCGCGCCAACCTGCAGACCTCGCCGCCGCAGTGATCAGCCCGCGACCAGCGGTTTCGTGATCGCGTCGATGCGCGCCATCACCTCCGGCGTCAGCTTGTCCGCCACCGCCAGCGCGCCCAGGTTGTCCTGCAGCTGGCCTGGCTTCGACGCACCGGTGATCACGGTGGATACACGCGGGTTCTTCGTGCACCACGCGATCGCCAGCTGCGCCAGCGTGGCGTCGAGCTCGGCCGCGATCGGCGCCAGCCGGGCCACGGCCTCGTTTTTCGCGGGGTCGGTCAGCTGCTCGCGCAGGAAGGCCATGGTCTCCATCGCGCCACGCGTGCCGGCGGGAACGCCGCTGCTGTACTTGCCGGTGAGCAGGCCCGAGGCCAGCGGGCTCCAGGTGGTCAGGCCCAGGCCGATGTCCTCGTACAGCGGCGCGAACTCGTCCTCCACCTTGCGGCGATGGAACAGGTGGTACTGCGGCTGCTCGACGATGGGCTTGTGCAGGTGGTGCTTGTCGGCGATGTCCCAGGCGGCGCGGATGTCCTCGGCCGACCATTCGCTGGTGCCCCAGTACAGCGCCTTGCCCTGGCGGATCATGTCGCTCATGGCCCACACGGTCTCTTCGATCGGCGTGTGCGGGTCGGGCCGGTGGCAGTAGACCAGGTCGACGAAGTCGAGGCCGAAGCGCTGCAGCGAGCCGTCGATCGCCTGCATCAGGTACTTGCGGTTCAGCGTGTCCTTGCGGTTCACCGCCTCGCCTTGCCGGTCCAGCCCCCAGAAGAACTTCGTCGAGACGACGTAGTTCAGGCGCGGCGTGCCCAGGCGCTTGAAGGCCTCGCCCATCACGGTTTCGCTGCGGCCGCCGGCATAGGCCTCGGCGTTGTCGAAGAAGTTGATGCCGGCGTCCAGCGCGGCGGCCAGCATCTCGACCGCGGCGTTGACGTCGACCTGGTTGTGGTAGGTCACCCAGGAGCCGAGCGAGAGTTCGCTCACGCGCAGGCCGGAGGGGCCGAGTCGGCGGTATCGCATGGTTCGTGTTCGTGTCGTAAGGGGTGCGCAGGCTACTTCAGGGCATGCGTCCCGGGCACGGCCAGGGTCAAAGGCGGGCGGGTCACGGTGCGGGCGCCGCGGCGCCGCGCAGCCGCAGCGCCAGTGCACGGCCCGCCTCGTCGCCCGAGGTGAAGGCTTCCTCGAACACCGAGTAGCCGGCCAGGTCCGCATGCGCGAACTGCAGCCGCCCGGTGCCCTGCCGCGCCAGCGCGGCCAGTGCGGCAGCGCTGCGCAGCCCCGGCACCGGCACGCTCATCGCGTGGCCATAGCGCATCAGTGCCACCTGCTGCAGCTTGTGCGGCAGGTCGGGATGCAGCGGCAGCAGTTCGTCGACCACGCGGCGGGCCCACGGCGCAGCGCCGCCGGCCAGCAGCTCGCCGCGCTGATCCAGCGTTAGCGCCCGGTAGGTGGTGATCACGGTCGGCGCCGGGCGCGGGTCCAGGCGCTGGTGGCCGGCGTCGACATATCCGAGCGTGCTGCCGCCGTAGGCCACGTTGTCCCAGGCCGGCGGCGCGCCGATGCCGCGGTCCAGCAGCGGTTCGGCGAGCAGCAGGTTGGCCACCAGCCAGGGCGCGCGCCGCTGCAGCGCCAGCGCTTCGGCCAGCGCCGGCGGCGGCGCTTCCAGCAGGCGCGCGGCGATGAAGAGCGGCACGCACAGCAGCGCTGCGCGCGCGGTCCAGGCCTCGGGGCGGCCGCTGGCTTCGTCGATGGCCAGCAACTCGGCCGCATGGCGCGTCTCGCGCAGCCGCAGCACGGTGCGGCCGGTGTGCAGGCAATCGTGCATGGGCGCGGCCAGGCGCTCGGTCAGCCAGGCGTTGCCCTCGGGCCAGGTGAAGACGGCGTCGCGCTCGCCGGCCTCGTCGCCGGGCGCATGGAAGCCGTGCCGGCTGGCGAAGTAGTGCAGGCCGGCCCAGGCCGACACCGTCGCCGTGCCGGCGCCGTAGTCATCGCGGCAGGCGTAGTCGAGGTACCAGCGCAGCTGGGGGTCGGTCAGCCGGCGCTGGTCGAGCCAGGCGGCGAAGGTTTGCGCATCCAGGGCCGCGTGATCCGAGGTCCATGGTGCGCGGCGCGTGGGAATCGCGAAGCCCAGGCGCTGCGCGGCGGCAACCTCGCGCGCGAAGGCCTGGTATTGGCGGTGCGTGCTCGACGCGCGATCGGCCGGCGGCAGCAGGCCTTCATGCCAGGCGCCATCGATGAACAGGCGCTCCTGCGGGCTGTGGCACAGGTGGCGCTCGTCCGGCACGCTGCGGCCGGCGTGGCGCTGCATCAGGCCGATCTCGTGCAGCCAGTCCATCACCTCGCGCGCCGGCTCAGTGGGCACCGGCAGGTAGTGCGCGCCCAGCGGGCAGTGCAAGCCGCCCAGCGCGTGGCCGCGGCTGTTGCCGCCGGGCGCGTCTTCCAGCTCCAGCAGCGCGATGTCCTCGACGCCGCCCTGCCGCAGCGCGCGCGCCGCGGCGAGGCCCGCGATGCCGGCGCCGATCACCAGCACGTCGGCACGGCGCTGCACCGCCGGCGCCGGCAGCGCGCCGCTGCGTGCGCCGCGCAAGCGGTGGCCGCGCTCGGCGCCGGCACCGATCCAGGCGGCAGCGGCCACGGCGTCGCGCAGCGGCGCCTCGCGGCTGCAGCCGCTCATCTCCGGCGTCAGCAGCGCCGCCGCACCGGCAGCCAGCACGCCGCGCCGGCCTACTCGTGCACCTTGCCCCATTCGGCCTCGAAGGTGTGCACAAGCACCTGGTTGGACAGCCGGTTCGGCTCCGCCGGCACGCGCGCCATGTCCGGCGGAAAGTCCAGCAGCGCCGGCCAGGACTGCGGCGTGATGAAGCGCAGGCCGGCGGGCAGCGTGCTCGGCGGCGCCCACGGCCGCCGGCCGGCGAGGATGAAGCCCCATTCGCCAAAGCTCGGCACGTGCGCGTGGTACGGCGTGGCCGTGAGGCCGGCGGCCTCGATCGTCGCGGCCACGGTCCAGAAGCTCTTGCGCGCGATCAGCGGCGACGAGGTCTGCACCACCATGTAGCCGCCGGCCGCCAGCCGCTGGTCCAGGCGCTGGTAGAAGCTGAGCGTGTAGAGCTTGCCGATCGAGAAGTTCGTGGGATCCGGAAAGTCAACCACGATGACGTCGAAGCCCTCGTCGTGCGCTTCCAGCCAGCCGAAGGCGTCGGCATTGACGATGCGCAGCTTCGGCGAGTGCAGCGCGTCGCCGTTCAGCTTGCGCAGCATCGGCGTGCCGGAAAACAGCGTGGTCATGTGTGGATCCAGCTCCACCAGCGTGACCTGCTCGACCGACGGGTACTTCAGCACCTCGCGCACCGCCATGCCATCACCGCCGCCGAGCACCAGCACGCGCTTGGGCGCGCCGTGCGCCGCCATTGCGGGGTGCACCAGGGCCTCGTGGTAGCGGTACTCGTCGCGCGAGTGGAACTGCAGGTTGCCGTTGAGGAACAGCCGCACGCCGGCGGTGCCGGACGTGACGACGATGCGCTGGTAAGCGCTGGATTCGCGCAGCACCACGCGGTCGCCGTAGAAGCGGTCCTCGGCCCAGGTGGTCAGGCCGTCGGCCCCCGCCATCGCCGCGCCCAGCGTGCCGATCACGAGCACGCAGGCGGCCACGTGCGCGGCCAGTGCGCGCAGCTCGGCGCGGAAGAGCCACAGCGCCCAGGCCGCCACCGCCGCATTCAGCAGCCCGAAGAACACGCCCGTGCGCACCAGCCCCAGGTGCGGCACCAGCAGCAGCGGAAAGGCCACCGACACCGCCAGCGCGCCGAGGTAGTCGAAGGTGAGCACCTGCGACACCAGCTCCTTCAGCGCATAACGCTGCTGGAAGTGGCGCTTCAGGATGCGCATCACCAGCGGGATCTCCAGCCCCACCAGCGTGCCCACCACCAGCACCAGGCCGTACAGCAGCAGCCGGAAGGGCAGCGCGTGGCCCGCGGGAAGCAGGCTGTGTGCGGCGAACAGCGCCGCCGGCATCAACCCACCGATCAAGCCCACCAGCAGCTCGATGCGCAGGAACTGCGCGACCAGCTGCCGCTCGATGAAGCGCGACAGCCAGGACCCGATGCCCATCGCGAAAAGATAACTTCCGATGACAGTGGAGAACTGCAGCACCGAATCGCCGAGCAGGTAGCTGGCCAGCGCGCCTGCGGCCAGTTCATAGACCAGGCCGCAGGCGGCCACGACGAAAACCGAGGCCAGCAGCGCGAGTTCCGCGGGCGAGGCCGCGGTGGTGGCAGCGTCTGCACCTTCAGACGTGGGGAGGACTGGCGGGCTGGGCATGGAGAACGCAAAGGCAGTGCCTATCATCGCAGCCCGCAAGAGGAGGCTGGGAGGCCGAATGATCGAGAACATCGTGCGCCGCGCCGGCGCCGGGCTGCTGGCATGCGCTTGCGCCATGGCCGCGTGGACGGCCGATGAAACCCTGGCGCCGCCGGCCGCCGCGGCATCCGCCACGGGCGGGCCCGCCGCACGGCTGCCGCTGGAACACTTCGCGCGCTTGCCGTTGATCGAACAGGTGACGCTGTCGCCGGACGGCCAGCGCTTCGCCGCGCTGATGAACCACGGCAACGACACCGTGCTCGTCGTGCGCGAGCTCGTCGGCAGCCACCCGCTGCGCCCTGTCCTGAAGACGGACAACCGCGGCTACCGCTTTTCGTGGCTGCGCTGGGCCAACAACGACCGGCTCGTGGTCAGCGTGCGCTACCCCGGCCACAGGGGCTGGACCGAAGTGGCGGAGACGCGCTTGTTCTCGATCAAGCGGGACGGCAGCGGACTCGTGAACCTGGTGCGTGCCGCGCCGTTCGCGAATGGCCGCGTGGCACAGCTCCAGGACCAGGTGATCGACTGGCTTCCGGGTGACGGCCAGCACGTGCTGTTGCAGCTGGCCGAAGACGGCAGCGCCGATCCGATGGTCTACCGCGTCAACGTCGAGAACGGCCGCCGCATGCCGGTCCACGGCGCCCGCAGCCACGTGCACCAGTGGTTGACGGACCGGAAGCACCGGGTGCGCGTCGGCGTTCGGCAGGAAGGTGCCCGCGTCGAGGTGCTGGTATGCGACCCCGACGGCAAGAACTGGCGCACCGCGTGGGCCTTCGACGTGTTCGACGCCCAGGCGGTGTGGCCGCTGGGTTTCGGCGCCGACCCCGATCGCCTGATCGTCAGTGCTGACCATGAGGGCCGGCGCGCGGTGTTCGACGTGGACCTGCGCGACGCCACGCTGCCGAAACGCAAGCTGCTGAGCCATCCGAGATACGACATCAGCGGGAAGCTGGTGCATGAGCCGGCCAGCGGCGAGGCGGTCGGAATCCGCTCGGCGCTGCTCGGCGATGCCGGCGAGAGCTTCTGGCATGCCGACACCAAGGGCTTGCTGCAAGCCATCGACCGCGCGCTGCCCGAGCGCCGCAATGAGTTGCTGCAGTTCGATGGCAGCGGACAGCAGTACCTGCTGTACACCGGCGGCAATGCGTTGCCGGGCGTCTTCATGGTCGGCTTTCGCGACAAGGGCCAGCTGACGCCGCTGGCCGAGACCTATCCCGAGCTGGCCGGCCAGCCACTGGCCCGCAAGCGATCGGTGACCGTGCGAGCCCGCGATGGCCGCGCGCTGCCCTCGTTCGTGACACTGCCGCTGGGTGCGCCGTCCCGCAGCCTGCCCACGGTCGTGCTGCCGCACGGCGGACCGATCAGCCTGGACACCGCGGACTTCGACCCCTGGGTGCAATTCCTGGCCAACCGCGGCTATGCGGTGCTGCAAGTCAACTTCCGGGGCTCCGCCGGCTTCGGCCAGGCCCACATGAGCTCAGGCCTCAAGCGCTGGGGCCTGGAGATGCAGGACGACCTGAGCGACGCGCTGAAGTGGCTGGTGGACCAGGGCACGGCCGACCCGGCGCGGGTGTGCATCGTCGGCGGCAGTTACGGCGGCTTCGCGGCACTGATGGGCGCAGCCAAGACGCCTGAGCTGTACCGCTGCGCCGTCAGCTTCGCCGGCGTCAGCGACCTGATCGAACTGGGTCGGCACCGCGGGGACTTCGTGAACGGCCAGGCCGTCTTTGAGCGCCAGGTCGGTTCACTGTGGGACGACAGCGACCAGCTCAAAGCCACGTCACCGCGGCGGCTGGCCGAACAGATCAAGGCCCCCGTGTTGCTGATCCACGGCACGGCCGACCGCAGCGTGCCGTTCGACCAGAGCGAGGACATGGCCAATGCGCTGAAGCGCGCCGGCAAGGTCCACAAGTTCATCAAGCAGGAAGACGGCGACCACCACCTGAGCCACCAAGCGCACCGCACCCAGTTCTTCCAGGAACTGGAGGCGTTCCTGGACGCGCACATCGGCCCGGCTGCGCCTGCAGCCGCACCGGCCGCCGCTTCGCGCTAGGCGGCGCGGTGTCCGTCAGCGACCGCCGCGGCCGCTGATCTTGGGCACTAGACCCACAGCGTCGCTTCCAGCTCGATCGCCGGCACGCCGCCCAGCGCTTTCGACACCGGGCAATTCTTCTTCGCACCTTCCGCGATCTCCTGGAAGGTCGCGTCGTCCAGCCCCGGCACCTTGGCCTGCAGCTTCAGCTGGATGCGGTCGATTTGAAAACCCTCGCCCTGCTTCGCCAGGCGCACGTGGGCCTGGGTGGCGATCTCTTCGGTGGCGAAGCCGGCCTTGTCGCAGGCGAACGAGAACGCCATCGTGAAGCACGCGGCGTGCGCGGCGCCCAGGATCTCCTCCGGATTGCTCGCGCTCTTGTCGTCCTCGAAGCGGCTGGCGAAGCCATAGGCCACGTCCTGCAGCGCGCCGGTCTCGGTGCTGATCAGCCCCTTGCCGGCCTTGCCGCGGCCGGTCCACTTCACGCTGGCGGTCTTCTCGTTCATCGCGCTTCCTTTCGGCTGCCGTTGGGGGACAAGCCGAAGGGCAAACCGCGTTCCCGCGACGCACCCCCGCCCCCTCGTCAAACTGACTGGAGGCTTCCCCGCGGGGGGAGGCTTGGCAGAGGGGGCTGTCGAGCTTGCTGGAGCCCCTTCCCGGAGGGGGCTAGGGAAAGCAGAACGTTTCCGCCGCGGGCAGCGATCCATGGCTGGCGGAGGGCGACAGCGCCCCCGCTAGCCGTGGATCGCTGCCGCGACGATCTGCCCGATCGCGAGGAACATCGCGCCAACCACGATCGCCAGCGCCACGTTCTTCTTCTCGACCAGTTCCTCCCACAGCTTGTAGGGCGTGATCTTGTCGATGATCACGAAGCTGAGCCACAGCACGGCGACGCCGATGAAGGCATAGAGGATCGACCCGAGCACGATGCCGGGCTTGAGCCATTCGAATCCCATGGTCACTGCTCCTGTGTGTTATTCCTGCGGCGCCGGCGCTACTTGTGGCCGCCGCCCGAAGAGAAGCCGCCGAACGAGCCGCCGCTGGAACGGAAGCCGCCGCCGGACCGGTTGCTGCGCAGGCACTGCTGGTACTCGGCGCTGGCCTCGCCGAAGGTCTGCCTCAGCGGCTGGCAGTCGTTGCCGTCATCGGCGCAGCTGCTGATGATGGAAATGATGATCACCGCCACGACCAGCACGATCAGCCAGGTCTTGACGCCGCTCTTCGCGCCGCTGAAGGCGGTGGCGTCGCGCTTCATCGCCATCGCCTCGGTGGTGCCGAGGCCGAAGGCCTTGGCCACCGCGTCGGAGTCCAGCGCGCCGCCGGCCGACCAGGTCACCTCGTTGCCGGCCTGCTCGCGGTTCAGGCGCAGGTTGCCGGCGGCGAAGTCCGTGTTGCGGGTCTTTTCGCCCTTGCTCAGCCGCCAGTAGAACTCGCCCAGCACGTGCGTGACGGCGCCGGAATAGCTGTACAGCTGCTGGTAGGTCTTGCCGCGGTACTCGGCGCGCTGGTCGCGGACCGTTGGCACGCCGGTGATCGGCTTGGCATAGCTCCAACCGTCCTCGGCATCGACGAGAAAGCCGAAGCCTTCGGTCCGGTTGTAGAGCAGGTACTCGCGCCAGGTGGCCTGGTCTTCGCCGGCCTCCACGTCGACCTCGATGCGCTCGACATAGCCCACCACCTGCCACGGCAGCGCGGGCGTGCCCTTGGGGCCCAGCGCGATGGTGCCGGTGCGGCCCAGCGGGATCAGCGGCGGCAGGCCGGGGCTGTCCTGGCGGTAGTGGGCCAGGTCGGCGCCGGCGCCCTTCGAGATGTCGACCACCGCCTCGCACTGGCCGCAGACGATGGACTGCGTGGTCTCGAGCTTCGGTTCCAGCGACGCACCGCAGCTGGGGCATTCCAGCGCACGGCCGCGCAGCGATTTTTCGCTCTCGCCCTTCAGCCCGGTCATGGCCAGGTCGACCAGCCGCACCGCGCGGCCGATGGACCAGCTGGGCTGCGCCGGGTCGCGCCAGTCCAGCGTACCGACCTGCTCGCTCTCGTTGCGCAGGTCGGCGACGACGAATTCGCCGGCATCCAGCTTCGGCGGCTGCGGCAACTCGCCTTCGGCGGCGATCAGCTTCGCACGCTGGACCGAGGCGACGTCCCAGATGATGCCGCCGACCACCCGGCGCTGGCCCGGGTACAGCTCCCCCGGCTCGGGCACCGGGCCGCTGAGCGGCACGTCCACGGCCATGACGTAGGCGCCGTTGTCTTCCGACAGCCAGGCGCTGCGCAGGCCCTGCGGCCCGCCGTCGAACAGCACATGCCACTCGTTCCAGCTGCCGCCTTCGTAGCCCAGCTGCTGGCGGCCGACGACCGTGAAGGCCGCGCCCTGGTATTTGCCGGCCGCGCCCAGCTGCAGCGGCGAGTGGTCGTCGAACAGCTCGGCGCTCTGGCCGATGCGGCGCAGCGCCTCGCCCTCGCGCAGCAGGGTCGAGCGGCAGAAGCTGCAGACCGCGCTGGCCGAGGCCGCGGAGGCGAACTCGACCGGCGCGCCGCAGATCGGGCACGCCGCGCGCCAGACGCGCTGTGAGCCGGTGGCCACGCGCGCTTAGCGCTGGATCTCGGTGGATGACATCAGGTCGGGGCGGTCAGACCAGCTTCTTCAGCAGCTCGGCCTTCTTGGCGTTGAACTCGTCGTCCGTCAGGATGCCCTTGGCCTTCAGGTCGGCCAGCTTCTCCAGCGTGGCCATCACCTCGTCCGGCCGGATTGCCGCCGGTGCCGCGGCCGCGGCCTGCGGCGCGGTGCTCTGCTGCAGGCCTTGCGCCAGGTTCTGCGCCATCACCTGCCCCAGCGCCACGCCGGCGCCCAGGCCCATCGCGCTGCCGGCCATGCCGCCGCCGTCGCCCGAAGCCGCGCCCTTGGCCAGCTCGGGCATGGCCTGCGCGGTCTGGTACTGCATGAACTTGCCCATGTCGTTGCCGACCATGCCCATGCCGATCTTCTGGTCGAGGATCTTCTGCAGCTCCTCGGGCAGCGAGACGTTCTGCACCGTCACGCCTTCGAGCTTCAGGCCGATGGCCTCGAAGCTGGGTGCCGTGGCCGCATGCAGCTGCTTGGCGAATTCGATCTGGTTGGCCGCCAGGTCCAGGAAGGCGATGCCGCTTTGCGCCACCGCGTCGCTGATGTGCTGCAGCATCAGCCCGCGCAGCTGGCCGTCCAGGTCGGCCACGGTGTAGGTGTCGCGCGTGCCGGAGATCTCGGTGTGGAACTTCTTCGGGTCGACCACGCGGTACGCGTAGTTGCCGAAGGCGCGCAGGCGCACGGCGCCGAAGTCCTTGTCGCGGATGGTCACCGGCTGCTGGGTGCCCCAGCGCTGGTCGATCTGCTGGCGGGTGCTGAAGAAGTAGAGGTCGCTCTTGAACGGGCTTTCGAACAGCTTGTCCCAGTTCTTCAGGTACGTGAGGACGGGCAGCGTCTGCGTCGTCAGCTTGTACATGCCGGGGCCGAACACGTCGGCCACCTTGCCTTCGTTGACGAAGACGGCCATCTGGCTTTCGCGCACGGTGAGCGAGGCGCCGTACTGGATTTCGTTCTGGGCCATCGGGAAGCGCCACGCGATCACGCCGTCCTGGCTCTCGGTCCATTCGAGGATGTCGATGAACTGTTTCTTGATGAAGTCCATCAGGCCCATGCTGCGCTCCTTCGCGTCGACACACCGGTAGGTTCAAGGTGCCGGCGAATAATACGTTCGCTTGACACAGCGGCGGAGCCTGCCATGCCCCCTAGCCTCAACATCGCCGTCATCGGCGCCGGACCCGTTGGCCTGGCCCTGGCCCTGCAGGCGGCGGAGCTGCTGCCGGGCGCGCGCATCAGCCTGTTCGACGCCCGGCCGGTGGACAAGGACGTCGCTGCCGACCCGCGCACGCTTGCGCTGGCCATCGGCAGCATCCAGCTGCTGCAGCGCCTGGGCGCCTGGCCTGCGGCGCTGGCGCAACCCATCACCGAGGTGCACGTGTCCCAGGCGCCGCCTTCGCTGCAGATCGGCGGCTTCGGCTTGCCCGGGCGCGAGGCCGCCGTGCGGCTGAACGCACTGGACGAAGGGGTGCCGATGCTGGGCGCCGTGCTGTCCTACGGCCAGCTGGTGGCGCCGCTGCAAGCCGGCTGGCTGGCGCGCGCCGGGCGCGAACCCGATCGCCTCGCCACCCGCTTCGGAACGCCGGTCAGCTCCGTGCTGCCGAAGGACGATGGCGTGGAGATCGACGCCGGCATCGCCGAGCGCTTCGACCTGGCCGTGATCGCCGAGGGCGGCGTCTTCGCCGACCAGGCCCGCAAGGCACTGACGCACGACTACGGCCAGACCGCCTGGGTCGGCACGCTGACGCTCGAAGGCGGCCGCCCCGGCCTGGCGTTCGAGCGCTTCACCCGCCACGGCCCGCTGGCGCTGCTGCCGCTGAAACCGCTGGACGGCCGCCAGCGCGCTGCGCTGGTGTGGTGCGTGCCCGGCAAGGACGACCCCGTGCGCGAGCTGAACGACGAACAGCGGCTGGCGGTGCTCGAAAGCCAGCTTCCCGACGGTGCCGGCCGCCCGGTTGCGATCAGCCCCTTGAAGGCGTTTCCGCTCGGGCTGAATGCCGAACGCACGCTGGTCGACGGTGCCACCGTGCGCATCGGCAACGCGGCGCAGACGCTGCACCCGGTCGCCGGCCAGGGCCTGAACCTGGGCCTGCGCGATGCGTTCGAGCTGGTGCTGGCGCTGCGCGAATCGCGCGGCGTCCGCGCGGCGCTGCGGCGCGTGGAATGGTCACGCGGGCCGGACCGCTGGGCGATGATCGCTGCGACCGACTTCCTGGCCCGCAGCTTCACCTGGAAGCTGCCTGGCCTGCCCGCCGCCCGTGGCCTCGGCCTGGCGGCGCTGCAGGCGATGCCGCCGCTGAAGTCGTTGCTGGCGCGGCAGATGATGTTCGGACGGCGTTAGGGGAGCGTTAGGGGCTCGTCAGGCCCTCGCGCCAAACCGGCGGCGGCATGATCGAGCTTCAGGTTGCAGCGCAGCTCAGAGCCGCCGGTGCGCCAGCGCCGGCAGCTGCCGGCGCACCTCGGCGATGCGCCCGCGGTCGATGTCGGCCAGCACCACGCCCTCGCCCTCGTCGCGGCAGGCCAGCACGCGGCCCCAGGGATCGGCAACCAGGCTGTGGCCCCAGGTGCGGCGGCCGTTCTCGTGGCGGCCGCCCTGCGCCGGCGCGATCACGTAGCACTGGTTCTCGACCGCGCGGGCGCGCAGCAGCAGCTCCCAGTGCGCCTCGCCGGTCGGGTAGGTGAAGGCCGAAGGCACGCTGATCAGGTCGCAGGCCGGCCACATCAGCTTGCGGTACAGCTCGGGAAAGCGCAGGTCGTAGCAGATCGACAGGCCCACGCGCAGGCCGCCGGCGTCGACGGCCATGGGGTTCGCTCCCGGTTCGAGCACCCGGCCTTCGTCGTAGCGTTCGGTCCCGTTGTCGTAGGCGAAGAGGTGCAGCTTGTCATAACGCGCCAAGCGAGCGCCATCGGGCCCGAACATCAGGCAGCTGTTGCGCACGCGCTCCGGGTCGTCCGTGCGCAGCGGCAGCGTGCCGCCGATGACGAAGAGGCCGTGCTCGCGTGCGATCGCCGCCAGCGCGTCCTGGATCGGGCCCTCGCCCAGCGCTTCGGCCACGCCCAGCTTGTCGCGGTCGCTGCGGCCCATCAGGCAGAAGTACTCGGGCAGCGCGACCAGTTCGGCGCCGGCCGCGGCGGCTTCGGCGGCGAGCTTCGCGGCGGCGGCCAGGTTGCGATCGACGTCCGACGTCGAGACCATCTGCAAGGCGGCGATTTTCATCAGCTGTGTCCTGGCTCAAGGATTGCGCGGCGGCATCGACGCGGCCGCCGCCGGCGCAACGGGGGCACTCGGCGGCGCATCGCCGGCCTTGCGCTCGACCTGCACCACCTTGGGGTCGTCCCAGCTGCCACCGATGCGGAATTCACGCGTGTTGGCCGCGGCCAGCGGCCCGCGCAGCAGCCATTGGCCGAGGAAGGTGCCCAGCCCCACCATCGGGTGGATCGCGGCATAGGCGAGCGAGGCCGCGCCGGCATTGATCTCCGGCACCACCAGCACGCGCAGGTCCTGCGTCTCGCGGTGGATGTCGGCCGAGCCGTCCATCAGCACCACCGCCTGCACGCCCTTCAGCCGCAGGTTGTCGGTGCGCGCGATGCCGTGCTCGAGCGTGACGTCCCCGCTGACGTTGTCGAAGGCAAAGCCCTCGGCGAACACGTCGCGGAAGTCCAGCGCCAGCCGTCGCGGCAGCGACTGCAGGCTCAATACGCCCAGCAGGCGGCCGACGCCGGGCTCGGCCTTCAGGAACTGGCCGGCGTCCATCGCGATGTTGATGCGGCCGTCCAGCGTCGGCACGTCGAAGTCCAGTGGCGAGCCGGCCCAGCCGATGCGCCCGGCCAGCAGCCCCTTGCCGCCGCGCACGACCTGGCCGAAGCCCAGGCGCTCGAGCAGCCGGCCGCTGTCGGCCACCGCGAGCGTGAAGTCCATCTCCATGCGGCGGCGCTGCGGCGCACCGGGCACGTAGCCCCATTGGCCGGTGGCGCTCAGCAGGCCTTCGGGCGTCTGCAGGCTCAGGTTCGAAAGGCGCCACTCGCGCGCCGACTCGACGCCTGTCGAACCGCGGTTCACGGCTTCGACCACCAGCCGGCCAAGCTTCTTGCCGCGCAGCTCGAAATCATCGACCTGGATGTCGAGCGCCGGCACGCTGGCCGGTGCGCGCTCGAGCAGGTTCTCGACGTCCGGGACCTCGGATTTAGGCAGCGCCAGCCGCGCCAGGCGCGCATGCACACGACCGGCGCTGGCGGGGCCGCGCGGCTCGCGGTAGTCGATCTCGCCCTCGGCCTGGTCGGCCACAAGCTGCGCGCGCCAACCCTGCTCGCGGCCGCTCACATAGCGCATCAGGTCCAGCTTGACGCGCGTCAGCCGGCGCGCGCCGAAGGCCAGCTCCTGCGCCGTCAGCTGCAGTGTGCCCGGCAGGTAGTCGGCCGCGGACGCGACGCCCGGCCCGGCCGCGGCGGACGGGGGCTTCAGCGCCAGCCAGGCATCGGCATCGGCCACGCCCACGTTCAGCACCGCCTGGCCGCCGGGCACCATGTCCGGCAGCGCTGCGTTCACCGCCAGCGCGCCGCGCAGCACCTGCGGCTCGGACCGCGACAGGTCGCGCTGGTACTGCGCCTGCAGCACGCTGCCGAGCTCGATTCGCAGCTGGTCGCGCGGCGCAGCCGCTCCGCCCTGCCGCGGGTCCCCGAGCAGCGTGGTCTGCACCCGCAGCGGCCAACTCGCCTCCGCGGGCTTGCGCAGCGGCGGCGGCAGGTCCAGCGCCAGGCCGGTGAGCGGGCTGGTCAGCAGCAGCTCGGACTGCCCGCCCACGACATGCACCTGCGCCCGGTAGGCCGCCTGGCCCTGCAGCCGGGCAGTCCAGCGGGCGTGGTCGGCCAGCTCAGGCGCAGCACGCAGGCCATCGGCGGTGGCGAAACCACTGGCGTTGAAGCGCAGCGCGCCATCGGGCTGGCTGCCGCCCTCGATCAGGGTCTCGCCACCGAACAGCTTCGCCTGCAGCGCCGGCACCTGAACACCCGACTGGGTGAAGTCCACGCGCCCGCGCGCCGCGGCCAGCAACGGCAGATCGGGACGCAGCCGCACGTCGCCGCCCAGCACTTGCACGCTGCCCTTCACCGTGCCCGGACGATCACCGTCCAACGGCAAGCGCAGCGCCAGCTTCAGCTCCGCGGCGCCGCCGATCGTCGCGCGGTCCAGCATGTGCTCGGTCCAGCCGGCGACGGGCGACGCCGATACATAACGCAAAAAATCAGCGGCCTCACCGCGCGCCTGGCCATCGATCTCCAGCACCGGGTCGTGGCCCATGTCGCGGATGGCGCCGTTGACGTCCTGCAGCTGCACGCCTCGCATGCGTCCACGGGCATGGCGGAACTGCATGCCGGCGCGCTCGAACAGCAGTTCGCCGCTGACGTCTGAAAACGCCGGCCACAGCGGCTCCTGCCCCGGCGCCGGCGGCACATAGGCCAGCGTCACGCCCTGCACCTGCCCGTGCACGCGGAAGTCGCCCGACTTGCCGTCGGCGTAGGGAAAGGCCATCAGGTCGCCGCGCACGCGGAAGCTGGCCTGGGTGATGCGGCCGGCCAGCACGGCCCGCTGCACGTAGTCGCGCGGCGTGTGCCCGAGGCCCAGCGGCAGGTAGCGCACCACGCGCACCGCCTGGCCGCGCGTCAGCTTGCCGTCCAGCTCCAGCACGCCGGGAAAGCGCTCGCCGGGTCCGAAGCCGCTGCCCGGGCCGGTGTGCCAGCGCGCGCTGGCCTCGCCGGCCAGGTCCTCGTTCTCGAAACGCGCACCGTCGACGCGCAGGCTGATCCGCGACGGCAGCTCCGGCTTGGCGGCGGCTTCGACGCGCCACTGCAGCTGCGCCCCGAAGCGCTTCAGCGGCAGCACCGGCTCCTCGAAGACGCCGGGGAATTCCAGCGCGCCGTCGTTGAGCTGCAGCGTGGCCTGGCCGCCGCTTTCATTGGCGCTGAAGTCGACGTCCGCACCGCGCCATCCCGGCCGCCCGGCGCGGCCCGGCTCGGACGCCGCCGCGGCGATCGACATCGCCTGGATGCGTGCCCGCGCCTGGTAGCGCTCGGGCGCATCGAGCGGCCCCTGCCAGCTGGCGTTGAGCCCGCTGACCCGCCCCTGCGGCGACAGCTGTTCCAGCAGCCGCCGCACGCCGGTGCCCAGCGGCAGGCGCTCGGCCAGCTCGGCGGTCATCGACAGGTCCAGCTGCTCGATCGACAGTTCGCCGCCGGTCACGGGCTGCAGCATCGTCACCTCGCTGGCGCGCTGCGGCTGCCGCTGTTTCCACGACAGCGACAGCTGGCCCTGCGGCCAGGCCTGGCCTTCGGCGGTGACCAGCGACAACCCGCTGGCCACCAGCTTCACGCCATCCGCCCGCCGCTCGGCACTGAGCCGCCCGCTGGCATGCGCCAGCGCCAGCGGCTGCAGGTCGCGCGCCAGCCGCGCCGAAATGTCGCGCAGCGCGAAGTCCAGCGTCGCCATGCGCGGCAGGCCGTGGTCGAAATCGATCCAGGCCCGCAGCGCGCCCTGGCCCTGCGCCAGCTCGAAGGGCAGCTCGACATGGCGGCGCAGTTCCGACACCGTGGCAGCCGGCAGATCGGCATGCAGCGTGCCGCGCCAGCGCTGCCAGTCGCCGGCGCGCGCCAGCAGCGGGTGGCGCGCATGGGCCACGAGCTTGAAGCGTTCGCCCCAGTCCGCCGGCGGCGTCGCGTCCAGCCGCAGCTCGTGGCTGCGGCCGCTGTTGCGCAGCAGCAGCTGCACGTCGGTCAGGGCCAGCGGCGGCGCGGCGCGCTGCTCGTCCACCCAGCGCAGCGTGCCGCCGCGGATCACGAATTCATGCTGCTCGAAGAACCAGTCCGCCGCCTGCTGGCCGTCACCGACATGATCGCCCTCGACATCCATGCCGGCCACGTGCAGCCGGCCCTGCGCGTCGCGCCGCACCTCGAGCCGCGCGCCATCGATCAGCAACTGCTCGAAGCGCAAATGCAGCGCCAGCAGCGACGGCACCGACAGCGCCGCCGCCACCCGCGGCAGGCGCAGCGCCTCGCGACCGCGTGCATCGCGCAGCACCACCTCGTGCAGCTCCAGCGCCGGCACCCAGCCCGACGACCGCACCTCGATGCGGCCAATCTGCACGGGAGCGCCCAGCGCGCGGCTGGCATGCGCCTCGATGCGGGGCCGCCACTCGTCGAGCCGAGGCAGAATCCCCCAATGCAGAGTCAGCCACGCGACGAGGCATAAGCTCCACGCCGCGAAAAGCGACCAGGCACCCCACTGCAGACCCTTGCGCCACCAGCGCATGCTGCGGCGTGGCGTGGAAGCAGCGACCGTCGAAAGAGACATTGATGAGGGACCCAGCGCACGCCGCCCGCCCAACAGCCGGGCTGCCCGAAGTGCCCCGCAGCCACAGTGGCTGGTCAGGGGCGCCGGGGTTTGCCGTGTACCGCGGAAGCCTGGGGGCTTTCCGGCACCGGCGGAAATCACCGAGCCACCGGCAGGCCCCGGCGTTCGGGGCAATCTAGCACAGGGATCCTCGCCCGCTCCATGGGTTCCGACCTCGCCGACTCCACCTTTGCCGCCGGCGCGCAGCACAGCCGCTTCGTGCAACGCGTTCGCCGCCGCTATGGCGGCGAATTGGACGCGCTGCCGCCGGGCGTGCCGGACGCAGCGACCATCACGCAGCTCATCAAGCTGCTGCATGAACAGGGCCGGCCGCTGCCCTCCGCCTTGCGCGTGGCGCGCCAGCTGGTGCTGGAGCGGCTGGCGGTGCTCGACATCGAACAGGCCGCGCCGCTCGAGCACGTCACCGGCGCCATGACCGCGCTGGCCGAGGCCACGCTGGAGCTCGCGCTGGCCCAGGCCCGTGCCGACGAGGACGTGCGCTGCGGCCCGCCGCTGGATGCCGAAGGGCGGCCCATCGACTTCTGGATCGTCGGCATGGGCAAGCTCGGCGCCCGCGAGCTCAACGTCTCGTCCGACATCGACCTGATCTACCTGTACGAGGAAGATGGCCAGACCACCGGCCCGCTGGTCTGCAGCGCGCACGAGTACTTCTCGGCCGTCGCCAAGCGGCTGTACACGCTGATCGGCGACACCACCGACGACGGCTTCGTCTTCCGCGTCGACCTGGCGCTGCGGCCCAACGGCAACTCCGGCCCGCCGGTGGTCAGCATGGCGATGCTGGAGGAGTACTTCCAGGTCCAGGGCCGCGAGTGGGAACGCTTCGCCTGGCTGAAGAGCCGCGTCGTCGCGCCGCGTTCGGCCGTGACCACTGGCCGCGCGCTGCCGCTGCGCTCACTGGTCACCGCCTTCGTCTACCGCCGCTACCTCGACTACGGCATCTTCGAGGGCCTGCGCCAGCTGCACGCCAAGATCCGCGAGGAAGCGCAGCGTCGCGCCGCCGGCCGGCCCGAGCGCGCCAACGACGTCAAGCTGTCGCGCGGCGGCATCCGCGAGATCGAGTTCATCGTGCAGCTGCTGCTCGTCGTGCGCGGCGGCCAGTACCCCGAGATCCGCACCCGGTCCACGCTGAAGGCGCTTGCCAAGCTGGCCGCACGGGGGCTGATGAAGCCGGACACGGCGCAGAAGCTCGCCGACGGCTACAGCTTCCTGCGCCGCATCGAGCACCGCATCCAGTACCTGGACGACCAGCAGACCCACCTGCTGCCGACGCAGGATGGCGACCTGGCGTGGATCGCGCACTCGATGGGCCTGTCCGCCTGCAAGCCCGACGCCTGCGAGCTGCTCGACCGCCTCGGCGAGATCCGCGAACTGGTCGCCACCGAGTTCGACGCCCTGCTGCACGATGGCCGCGCGCCGGCGGCGGGCGGCAAGAACGGCTGCAGGCAGTGCGGCGGCGGCCCGCTGCCGCTGGACAGCGAATCACTCGCCGAGCGGCTGCCGCCCGAGCTGGCCGCGCGCGTCAAGCACTGGTGCGCACAGCCGCGCGTGCAGGCGCTGCGCGATGACAGCAAGCTGCGGCTGGGCAAGCTCGTGCTGCGCGCTTCCGCCTGCGTCAGCGAAGGCCTGTGCTCGCTGGACGCCGCGCTGCGCTTCATCGACTGGCTGGAACCGCTGCTGCGCCGTGACAGCTACCTCGCACTGCTGGTCGAGCGGCCGGAGGTGATGAAGCGCCTGCTGCGCCTGCTGGGCCTGGCGCGCTGGCCGATGCGCTACTTGATGCGCCATCCCGGCGTGATCGACGAACTGGCCGACCCGCGCCTGCTGCACGGCCGCTTCGACCGCGCCGAGTATTTGGCATCGCTGGAAGAACGCCACGCCGCCTGGGAGCGCAGCGGCCAGGCCGACGAAGATGCGCTGCTCGACACGCTGCGCCACGCCCACCATGCCGAGGTCTTCCGCACGCTGGTGCGTGACGTCGAAGGCCTGATCACCGTCGAGCAGGTGGCCGACGACCTGTCGGCACTGGCCGACGCCACCGTCGACATCACGCTGCGCTGGGCCTGGCCGCGGCTGAAGCAGCGCCACCGCGAGGCGCCGCGCTTCGCCGTCATCGCCTACGGCAAGTTGGGCGGCAAGGAACTCGGCTACGGCAGCGACCTGGACGTCGTCTTCCTCTACGACGACGCCGACGAGCCCGACGCCGACCGCGCGCAGGAGGTCTACGGCCACTGCGTGCGCAAGCTCATCACCTGGCTGACGCTGCGCACCGCCGCCGGCGAGCTGTTCGACATCGACACCGCGCTGCGGCCGAACGGCAACTCCGGCCTGCTGGTCACCTCCATCGCCGCCTTCGAGCGCTACCAGGTCGGCCGCGGCGGCAACACCGCGTGGACCTGGGAGCACCAGGCCGTCACCCGCGCGCGCTTCTGCGCCGGCTCGCCCGATCTGGCCGAGCGCTTCGAGGCCGTGCGGCGCCAGGTGCTGGCCGCGCCGCGCGACACCGAGGCGCTGAAGCGCGAGGTCGTCGGCATGCGCGACAAGGTGCGCCAGGCGCGCCCGGTGCCAGCGGGCAAGTTCGACGTCAAGCACAGCCCAGGCGGCATGATGGACGCCGAGTTCGTCGTGCAGTACCTGGTGCTGTCGCAGGCCGCATCCCACCCCACGCTGCTGGACAACGCCGGCAACATCGCGCTGCTGCAGCGTGCCGAGGCGCAAGGCCTGCTGCCCGGCGGCGTCGGCCGCGCCGCCGCCGATGCCTACCGCGAGCTGCGCCGCGCGCAGCACCGCGCGCGGCTCGACGAACAACCCACGCAATTCGCCGTGCCGCAGCTGGCCGCCGAGCGAGACGCGATCCTCGCACTGTGGCAGGCGGTCTTCGGCTGACCCCTCCCGCCTGGACGCTGCTGGCCGCGCTGCTCGCGCTGGCCAGCATCGCCGCCTGGTGGCAGCCCGCGCATCGATGGGATTGGGAGCCCGCGCTCGCGTGGCGTCAGCCCTGGCGCTGGTGGACCGCCGCCTTCGTGCACTGGAGCACGCAGCACCTGGTGCTGAACCTGTTCGGCACGCTGCTGGTCGTGCTGGTGGGCCGCGCCGCCGGCTGCGGCACCCGCGCCATGCTGGCCTGGCTGCTGGCCTGGCCGCTGACACACGCGGCGCTGCTGCTGCAGCCGGCACTGCAGCACTACGGCGGACTGTCCGGCGTGTTGCACGCCGGCGTCGCGATCACCGCCTGGCAGCTGATCACCCGGCCCGGTTTGCTGACACGCACCGTCGGCGCGCTGCTGCTGGCCGGGCTGGCGCTGAAGATCGGTTTCGAAGCGCCCTGGCGCAGCACGCTGCGCAGCGTGCCGGGCTGGGACATCCTGATCGCGCCGATGGCGCATGCCACGGGCAGCGTGGCCGGCGTGCTGTGTGCCGCGCTGCTGGTGCGGCGGTGACGGCGCGTGAGCCCCGCCCGGCCGTTCCCGGAGCCGAAGGAGCTTCGACGGGCCCTGGCGCTCGCACCGCAATGCGAGGCACGGAGCTTACCCAGTGAGCGAACGCAAGACCCAGCTCGACATGCTGGCCATCGGCTGCCTGCTGCTGTGTTGCGCGCTGTGGGGCTTGAACCAGGTCGCCACCAAGCTCGCGCTGGCCACTGTGCCGCCGCTGACGCAGGCGGCCATCCGCTCCCTGGGCGCGGCACTGCTGGTCGCGCTGTGGGCGCGCGGGCGCGGCCTGTCGCTGGACTTCCGCAATGGCACGCTGCGGGGCGGGGTGCTGGCGGGACTGCTGTTCGCGCTCGAGTTCGGCTGCATCTTCGTCGGCCTGCAGTACACGTCGGCCTCGCGCATGGCGGTCTTCATCTACCTGGCGCCCTTCGTCGTCGCGCTGGGCATGCCGCTGGTGGCCAAGACCGAGCGGCCGGACGCGTTGCAGCTGCTGGGGCTCGCTGCCGCGTTCACCGGCGTGGCCTGGGCTTTCGCCGAAGGCTGGAATGAGCCGAGCGCCAGCGACCGGCAGTGGCTGGGCGACACGCTGGGCATCGTCGCCGCGGTGTTGTGGGGCGGCACCACGCTCGTGATCCGCGGCAGCCGGCTCGGCAGTGCCGCGCCGGAGCAGACGCTGCTGTACCAGCTGGCGATCTCCGGGGCGGCATTGGCCGTGGCCGCGGTGGCCGCGGGTGAG
>Ga0196963_10000759_pt1 | contig 25393 bp, 24 predicted proteins | sample S1_5metaG_FD_148600 | JGI IMG/M metagenome (GOLD analysis project Ga0196963, IMG submission 148600) | Soil microbial communities from Anza Borrego desert, Southern California, United States - S1_5 | ecosystem: Environmental > Terrestrial > Soil > Desert | place: USA: California | collected...
TTCGGTGGGCCCGGCGGCTCCCTCAGGCCCAGGTGCAGGTAGGCCTTCCCGCAGGCGACGCGGCCGCGGGGGGTGCGCTGGATGAAGCCCTGCTGCATCAGGTAGGGCTCGATCACGTCCTCGACCGCGTCGCGGGCCTCGGCGATGGCGTAGGCGAGGGTCTCCACCCCGGCGGGGCCGCCGCCGTAGTTCTCGATCAGGGCGCGGAGGTAGCGGCGGTCGAGGCTGTCGAGGCCATGCTCGTCGACCTCCAGCCGGGCCAGGGCGCGGGCGGCGTGCTGGCGGTCGATGATCTCCGCCCCGTCGGCCAGGGCGAAGTCCCGCACCCGGCGCAGCAGGCGGCCGGCGACCCGGGGGGTCCCTCGCGCCCGGGCGGCGATCTCGGCGGCGCCGTCCTCGCTGAGCGCGGTGTTCATCTTGCGGGCGGCCTGGGTCAGCACCTGTTGGAGCTCGCCCTGGGTGTAGAACTCCAGGCGCAGGGGGATGCCGAAGCGGTCGCGCAACGGCGTGGCCAGGAGGCCCGCGCGGGTGGTGGCGGCGACCAGGGTGAAGGGGGCGAGATCGATGCGGATCGAGCGGGCGGACGGTCCCTCGCCGATCACCAGGTCGAGGACGTGGTCCTCCATGGCCGGGTAGAGGATCTCCTCGACGTTGGCGGCCAGGCGGTGGATCTCGTCGATGAACAGGACGTCGCCCCGCTCGAGGTTGGTCAGGATGGCGGCGAGGTCGCCGGCCTTGGCCAGCACCGGGCCGCTGGTGGCGCGGAAGCTGACGCCGAGCTCGCGGGCGACAATCTGGGCCAGGGTGGTCTTGCCGAGGCCCGGCGGGCCGAAGAGGAGGACGTGGTCGAGGGCCTCGCCCCGGGAGCGGGCGGCGTCGATGAAGACCTTGAGATTGGCCTTGGCCTGCTGCTGGCCGACGAACTCGGCCAGGGTCTGGGGGCGCAGGGCCTTGTCGGGCGCCTCGGCGGGGGCGGCGTCGGGGGAGACGATGCGGGTCATCCTGCTTCGCTCCTGGCGGAGCCTGGCGGGGCTAGTCCTGCAACACCTACCGTCATCCCGGCCGGAGCGTAGCGGAGAGCCGGGACCCAGGGGGGGGCAGGGCTGGGGCCGGGCCGCCGCCTACATCCCGTCCGGCCCTCCTGGGTCCCGGATAGCCGCTGCGCGGCTTCCGGGATGACGGAATTTTGGATGCTCACCGGCCCAACTCCTGCAGGCCAGCCTTGATCAGAGCAGACACTTCCGCGTCCTCGCCCAGCCGCAGGTGCGCCTGTTCCACGACCCGGCGGGCCATCGGTTCGGCGACGCCCAGGCCCATGAGGGCGGAGACGGCTTCGCCTGCGGCCGACGGCTGGACCGCTCGGGGGGCGGCGGCGTTCGGGGCGAACACCGCCGGGCCGTCGCTGATCGGCTTGTCCTTGAGTTCGGTGACGATCCGCTGGGCGAGCTTTGGCCCAACCCCATTGGCCCGGCCGATCAGGGCCTTGTCCTCGCGGGCCACAGCCCCGGCCAGTTCGGCGGGGGAGGCGACGTCCAGCACCGCCATGGCCGCCTTGGGGCCGACCCCCTGGATGGCGCGCAGCAGGACAAACGCGCGGCGCTCGTCGCGGGCCAGGAAGCCGTAGAGCTGGGGACCGAGCTGCTCGCTCCAGGGGTTTTCGGTGTGCAGCACCGTCTCCTCGCCGACCGGCGGCAGGCGGCCGAGGGTGCGGGCGCCGCAGCGGACCACATAGCCGACCCCGCCGACGTCGATCAGGCATTCCTCCTCGCCGATCTCGGCGACGATTCCGCGCAGCCGCCCGATCATGCGACGCGACCCAGAGCACGGGCCTTGCGGGCGTGGGCGTGGGCGATCGCCACGGCCAGGGCGTCGGCGGCGTCGGCGGTCGGCGAGCCCGCCGTGGGCAGCAGGCGGGCGATCATGAAGGCGACCTGGTCCTTGTCGGCGGCGCCGGTGCCGACCACCGACTTCTTGACCTCGCGGGCGGCATATTCGGCCACCAGCAGGCCCGCGCGGGCCGGGGCGATCATGGCGGCGGCGCGGGCGTGGCCGAGCTTGAGGGTCGATTGGGCGTTGGTGTTGACGAAGGTCTCCTCGACCGCCGCCTCGTCGGGCGCGTGGGCGGCGATGACCGCCTCGACGCCCTCGAACAGGCAGAGCAGGCGTTCGGAGAAGGGGGCCTTGTCGTCCGGCGCGATGACCCCGTGGGCCACCCAGGACAGCCGCGATCCCTCGGCCGCGACGACGCCCCAGCCGGTGCGCCGAAGGCCGGGGTCGAGCCCGAGGATGCGGATCGTGTTCGCCATATGTTTCCCTACATTGGCGACGAGTCTGAAGAAAGTGCAAACCCTGTCCTGGGTGACTGTCTCGCGAAGCGTGACTGTCACCATGCGGCGCTGGACGGTGACAGTCGTCCGGCTGCGCCGGAAGACAGTCACCACGCTAGTGATTGCGTGGCGCGATCTCGAATTCAACGACCTGGGGATTGTCGCGCAGCATGGCGGCCAGCTTGTCCATCCGGGCGCGGTTGTCGGCCCGCACCGTGGCGCCGTGCTCGATCAGCAGGCCCTTCTTCATCAGGCGATGGCTGAAGGGCGCCGGGTCGAGACCGAGCTCGAGGATCTGGCGGCGCAGCTCGGCGGTGTCGGGCGCGGCCTCGCGCTTGTAGCGGATGGTCACCTCGGCCAGGGCCTGCTGCGGCAGGACGCGGTCGAGCAGGCGGAAGGCCGAGAGGATCAGCAGGGCCAGGATGGTGCCGGCGATGGCCACGCTCCAGAAGCCGACCCCATAGAGGATGCCGAGCGCCGAGGTGATCCAGATCGAGGCCGCGGTCGTCAGGCCATGGACCGTGAAGCCCTCGCGGAAGATCACCCCGCCGCCCAGGAAGCCGACGCCGGTCAGGATGCCGTGGCTCATCCGCACCGGATCGATGCGGATCACGTCGTGCGGGGTGGTGGCGCCGGTCCAGGCCAGCTGGTGGTTGGCCGCGACCATCAGCATGGCGCTGGTCAGGCAGAGCAGGGCGTGGGTGCGAAAGCCGGCCGGCTGGCCGCGATGGCCGCGCTCGACGCCGATCAGGCTGCCGGCGACCAAGGCGCCCAGCAGCGGCAGGTAGAACTCGGGATTGAGCACCCGAGCGTCGAGAAAGTCCATGAAACACCCTCCGGGGGCGGATCATCAACCTGTTCGGCGAGGATGGGAATAGATTTGTGAATCTAAGGGGTTGGCGTGGTGAGCGCGGCCGTTACCCCAGCTTCGCCAGGTCCTCGTCGCTGATGTCGAAGTTGGCGTAGACGTTCTGGACGTCGTCTTCCTCGTCGAGGCTGTCGATCAGCTTCATGACAGTGGCCACCGTGTCGCCCTCGACCGGGGTCAGGGACTTGGGGCGCCAGACGATGGCTGTCGACTTCGGGTCCCCGAGGGCGGCGGTCAGGGCGTCGACCACCGAGGAGAGATCCTCGAAGGCGGTCCAGATGACGTGGCTTTCCTCGTCCGATTCCACATCGTCGGCGCCGGCCTCGATGGCCGCTTCCATCACCCTGTCCTCGGATCCCACCGAGGCGGGATAGGTGATCTGGCCCATGCGGTCGAACATGAAGCTGACCGAGCCGGTCTCGCCCAGGGCCCCGCCGTTCTTGGAGAAGATGGCGCGCACGTTGGCGGCGGCGCGGTTGCGGTTGTCGGTCAGGGCCTCGACGATGACCCCGACCCCGCCTGGGCCGAAGCCCTCGTAGCGGATCTCGTCATAGGCCTCGGCGTCGCCGCCCTGGCCCTTCTTGATGGCCCGCTCGATGACGTCCTTGGGCAGGCTCTCGGCCTTGGCGTTGTTGACCGCCAGCCGCAGGCGCGGGTTCATCGCCGGATCCGGCAGGCCGGACTTGGCGGCCACGGTGATCTCGCGGGACAGCTTGGAGAACAGCTTGGACCGGGCCGCGTCGGCGCGGCCCTTGCGGTGCATGATGTTCTTGAATTTCGAGTGGCCGGCCATGGTCGGTCTTCTTGGTGAGGGATTTGGAGGCGCGGGTTCTAGCCTTGGAACGCGGCCCTGTCATCCGGGCGCGAAACTGGGCTAGCCTCCGGCAAAAGGGAGGATGGGGATGAGCGAGCAGGCGCCCAGGGGCGGCAGCCATGTGATGGTCATCGGCGGGGCGTCCGCCGGGACCATCTTCGAGTGGTACGACTTCTACCTCTACGGCTCCCTGGCCGGGTTCATCACCAAGCACTTCTTCAGCGGGGTCAACGAGACCACCGGCTACATCTTCGCCCTGCTGGCCTTCGCGGCCGGGTTCGCGGTGCGGCCGCTGGGGGCCATCGTGTTCGGGCGGCTGGGCGACCTGTGGGGGCGCAAGAACACCTTCCTGGTCACCATGCTGCTGATGGGCGGGGCGACCTTCGTGGTGGGGCTGCTGCCGGACTACAGGACCATCGGGGTGGCGGCGCCGGTGCTGCTGATCCTGATGCGGCTGATCCAGGGCATGGCGCTGGGCGGCGAGTACGGCGGGGCGGCGACCTATGTGGCCGAGCATGCGCCGCCGGGCCGCAGGGGCCTCTACACCAGCTTCATCCAGACCACGGCGACGCTGGGCCTGTTCCTGTCGCTGGTGGTGATCCTGGGGGTGCGCACCCAGCTGGGCGAGGAGGCCTTCGCCGACTGGGGCTGGCGGATCCCGTTCCTGGCCTCGGCCCTGCTGCTGGCGGTGAGCCTGTGGATCCGGCTGCGGCTCAACGAGAGCCCGGTGTTCCAGAAGATGGTCGAGGAGGGCAAGGGCTCCAAGAAGCCGCTCAAGGAAGCCTTCGCCGAGCGGGGGAACCTCAAGCTGGTGGTGCTGGCGCTGCTGGGGCTGACGGCGGGCCAGGCGGTGGTCTGGTACACCGGCCAGTTCTACGCCCTGTTCTTCCTGGAGAAGACCCTGAAGGTCGACGGGGCCCTGACCAACAGCCTGGTGGCCATCGCCCTCTTGCTGGGCACGCCCTTCTTCATCTTTTTCGGTTGGCTCTCGGACAGGGTGGGCCGCAAGCCGGTGATCCTGGCCGGCTGCCTGATCGCGGCGCTGACCTGTTTTCCGCTGTTCAAGGCCCTGACCGTGGCCGCCAACCCGGCCCTGGCGGCGGCGAGCCAGAGCGCCCCGGTGCGGGTGATCGCCGACCCCGCCGCCTGCTCCTTCCAGTTCGACCCCGTCGGCCGCACCGCCTTCACCAGCAGCTGCGATGTCGCCAAGGGGGCGCTGGCCCAGGCGGGGGTGAGCTACGAGACCGTGGCGGCCCCGGCGGGCAGCTTGGCCGTCGTCGAGGTCGGGGGAACCCGGGTCCCGGCCTTCGAGGGCGCGGGCCTGGGCCGCAAGGCCTTCACCGACCGCCAGGCCGCCTGGCGCAAGGACCTCGCCGCTGTGCTCAAGACCGCCGGCTATCCGGAGAAGGCCGATCCCGCCCGGGTCGACAGGCCGATGGTGGTGGCCATCCTGTTCGTGCTCGTCCTGCTGGTCACCATGGTCTACGGCCCGATCGCCGCGGCCCTGGTCGAGATGTTCCCGGCCCGCATCCGCTACACCTCGATGAGCCTGCCCTACCACATCGGCAACGGCTGGTTCGGGGGCTTCCTGCCGACCACGGCCTTCGCCATGGTCGCGGCGACGGGCAACATCTACTACGGGCTATGGTACCCGGTGGTGGTGGCGGCGGCGACCGCGGTGATCGGCTGGCTGTTCATCCGCGAGATGAAGGGGGCCGATATCGAGGCGTGACTGGCTGGTCCTGCCCGAAGGGCCAGGCGCTTGCGGATGACCCTGCCATCCCCTTTTTCGTCATCCCGGAAGGCCGCGAAGCGGGCTATCCGGGACCCAGGGGTGCGTGAACTCGCTGCCGAACGCAGCTTTGCAGCTGGCGCGCTGCACCCCTGGGTCCCGGATAAGCGCTGCGCGCTTTCCGGGATGACGGGGGTTTTGCATGTGCAATTGACCCGCAGCGCAGGCGGAGGCCGCCTACTCCGCCGCCTGCAGCGTCTTGTCGATCTTGATCGTCAGTTCGCCGCTCTCGTAGCGCTTTGCCATCTGGGCGGTGCTGAGCGGCTTGATCTTGCTGGCCCAGCCCTCGGCCCCGAACTCCTGGAAGCGCTGCTGGCAGATCTTGCGCATGGCCTCCTTGGCGGGCTTGAGGTAGGCGCGCGGGTCGAACTCGCCGGGCTTCATGGCCATCACCTTGCGGATCGCGCCGGTCATGGCCATGCGGTTGTCGGTGTCGATGTTGATCTTGCGCACGCCGTGCTTGATGCCGCGCTGGATCTCCTCGACAGGCACGCCCCAGGTCTCCGGCATCTGGCCGCCGTAGGCGTTGATGATTTCCTGCAGGTCCTTGGGCACCGAGGAGGAGCCGTGCATCACCAGGTGGGTGTTGGGCAGGCGGCGGTGGATCTCCTCGATCACATGCATGGCCAGCACCGCGCCGTCGGGCTGGCGGCTGAACTTGTAGGCGCCGTGGCTGGTGCCCATGGCGATGGCCAGGGCGTCGACCTGGGTCTTCTTGACGAAGTCCACCGCCTGGTCGGGGTCGGTCAGCAGCTTGGAATGGTCCAGCTTGCCCTCGAACCCGTGGCCGTCCTCGGCCTCGCCCATGCCGGTCTCCAGGCTGCCGAGCACGCCCAGCTCGCCCTCGACGGAGACGCCGCAGCTGTGGGCCATCTCGACGACGCGGCGGGTGACCTCGACGTTGTACTCGTAGGAGGCCGGGGTCTTGGCGTCCTCCTCCAGGCTGCCGTCCATCATCACGCTGGTGAAGCCGTACTGGATGGCCGTGGCGCAGGTGGCCGGGCCGTTGCCGTGGTCCTGGTGCATGCAGACCGGGATGTGGGGGTAGATCTCGACCAGGGCGTCGATCAGCCGGGCCAGCATGATGTCGTTGGCGTAGCTGCGGGCGCCGCGCGAGGCCTGGATGATGACCGGCGCGTCGACGGCGTCGGCCGCCTCCATGATCGCCAGGCCCTGTTCCATGTTGTTGATGTTGAAGGCGGGCAGGCCGTAGTCGTGCTCGGCGGCATGGTCGAGCAGCTGGCGAAGGGTGATGCGGGCCACCTCGAGTACTCCTTGCGTAGGGTAGTCTTGTTTTGTGCGGCCGGTTTAGTGGGCGGCGGGCGCGGAGTCACCCCCTGGGGTCACGGCGGCGTGATCACGATTGGGAGGGTGGCGCCATCTCCTGCGGCAAACCATCGGCGATCTCGTAGTAGTCGCCCTTGTCGGCGACGAAGATGTGCTTGGCGAGTTTCGAGCCGGTCGGCTTGTCCAGGGCGCCCATGGCCAGGGCGATCCGTTTTCCGTGGATCGGGTCCCAGAACAGCTGCGAGCCGCAGGTTCCGCAGAAGCCGCGACGGACCTTCTCGGAGGAGTGATACCAGCGCAGGGCCTCGCCCTCGATGGTCACCGTCTCCTTCGGCACGTCGGCCGAGGCCCAGAAGTGGCCGGACGCCTTGCGACACATCGAGCAGTGGCAGGCGTCGGAATGATGCAGGTCGCCGGTGGTCGAGAAGCGCACCGCGCCGCACAGGCAGGAACCCTTGTGCATGTGAGTATCGGCGCCGGGCCGGCCGGCGCCGCTCCTTGTGACTAGGCCGGGCGGTGCATGGCGCACAGCTTGTTGCCGTCCGGGTCGCGCAGGTAGGCGAGGTGCATCTTGCCGAGGTTGCTGACCCGCTCGCCGGGCGGGTCCTCGATCGAGGTCCCGCCGGCCTCGACGCCGGCGTCGTGCCAGGCCTTGACCTGCTCGGGGGAGTCGCAGGCGAAGCCGATGGTGCCGCCGTTGGCGTGGCAGGCGGGTTGGCCGTCGATGGGCTTGGAGACGCAGAAGGTCCCCTTGGGGTGCATGTAGAACATGCGGTGGCCGTCGACGAAGGCGGGGCGGACGCCGAGCGTGCCCAGCAGCTTGTCGTAGAAGGCCTTGGAGCGATCGAGGTCGTTGGTTCCGACCATGACGTGCGAGAACATTGTGGCTTCTCCCCTTGTGACGGCGCGGGTTGGAGGCGTCCGTTCGCAAAAGGGATGCAGGAAGATCGGCGAGGCCGCAAGGGTCGGGCGGGGACGGCAGGGACACGTTGAAAGTCAACCTGTCCCCCAATTCTGCGCCGGGCGGTCAGGCTTCCAGGGCCTTCACTCCGGGCAGTTCCTTACCTTCCATCCATTCGAGAAAGGCGCCGCCGGCGGTGCTGACGAAGGTCATTTCCGCCGCCACGCCGGCGTGGTTGAGGGCCGAGACGGTGTCGCCGCCGCCGGCCACGGCGATCAGCTTGCCGGCCGTCGCCAGTTTCGCGGCATGCCGGGCGGCCGCGACCGTGGCGGCGTCGAACGGAGGGACCTCGAAGACGCCCAGCGGGCCGTTCCAGATCAGCGTCCTGGACTCCGCCATGGCGTCGAGAAGCTGGGCCAGGCTGTTCGGACCCACATCGAAGATCTTGTCGTCGGGCTCCAGGCCCCCCGCGGTCTGGCTGAGTTCGACCGTGCGGGTCGCCGCGCCGGGCTTGAGGTCCTTGGCCGCAATCACGTCGGTGGGCAGCAGGATGTGGCAGCCGGCGGCCTTGGCGCTGTCGAGGATCCGGCGGGCGGTGTCGGCCATGTCCTTCTCGCAGAGCGAGGCGGCGATGTCATAGCCCTGGGCGAAGCGGAAGGTGTTGGCCATGCCCCCCCCGATGGCCAGGTACTGCAGCTTGCCGACCAGGTTGTTCAGGAGATCGAGCTTGGTCGAGACCTTGGCCCCGCCGACGATGCCCATCACTGGCCGCCGGGGATTGCCGAGCGCCGCGTCGAGGGCCTCCAGCTCACGCTGCATCGCCAGGCCCGGGTAGGCGGGCAGCAGGCGGGCGAGGCCTTCGGTGGAGGCGTGGGCCCGGTGGGCGGCGCTGAAGGCGTCGTTGACGTAGAGGTCGCCGTAGGCGGCGAGGGCCTGGGCGAACGCCGGGTCGTTGGCTTCCTCGCCGGCATGGAACCGCAGGTTCTCCATCAGGGCGACGCCGCCGTCCTCGAGGCCTTCGGCGGTCCGCCGGGCGACGTCGCCGATGCAGTCGTCGGCGAAGAAAACTTCCTGTTCGAGCAGGGCCGACAGCGGTTCGACGATGGGCTTTAGGCTCATCTCCGGAACCCGCTTGCCCTTGGGCCGGTCGAAGTGGGCCAGCAGCACGATGCGGGCCCCGTTGCGACTCAGGTAGTGGATGGTCGGCAGGGCGGCCCGCAGCCGGGTGTCGTCGGTGATCCGGCCGTCTTCCATGGGCACGTTGAAGTCGACGCGGACCAGGGCGGTGAGGCCCTTGAGCCGGACGGATTCGAGGGAGCGGAAGGGCATGGTCTACAATCTCCGTCATCCCGGCCGCAGCGCGAAGCGCGGAGAGCCGGGACCCAGGGGCCGCCGCAAGCGGGCGCGCCGATACAGCCAGATCACGCACCCCCTGGGTCCCGGATAGCCGCTGCGCGGCTTCCGGGATCACGGGGGTTGTGGGTCCTACAGGAACTTCGCCATCACCAGGGCGGTGTCGCTCATCCGCGTCGCGAAGCCCCATTCGTTGTCGTACCAGCTCAGCACCCGGGCCAGCTTGCCGTCGACCACCTGGGTCTGCGGCAGGGCGGCGGTGGAGCTGGCCGGGATGTGGTTGAGGTCGCTGGAGACCAGGGGGTCGGTGGTGGTGGCCAGAACGCCCGACATCGGGCCGTCGGCGGCGGCCTGCAGGGCGGCGTTGATCTCCTCGACGGTGACCTCGCGGCCGGCCACGACCTTGAGGTCGACCACCGAGACGTTGGGGGTGGGGACGCGGATCGAGCTCCCGTCCAGCTTGCCCTTCAGTTCGGGCAGCACCAGGCCCAGCGCCTTGGCCGCGCCGGTCGAAGTCGGGATCATGCTCAGGGCCGCGGCGCGGCCGCGGTAGAGATCCTTGTGCATGGTGTCGAGGGTGGGCTGGTCGCCGGTATAGGCGTGGATGGTGGTCATGTAGCCGCGCTCGATGCCGAACAGGTCGTTGAGGACCTTGGCGACGGGAGCTAGCGCGTTGGTGGTGCAGGACCCGTTCGAGACAACGATGTCGTCGGCGGTGAGGGTCTCGTGATTGACCTTGTAGACGATGGTCTTGTCGGCGTTGTCGGCCGGAGCGCTGACCAGCACGCGGCGGGCGCCGGCGGCCAGGTGGGCGCTGGCCTTGTCCTTGGAGGTGAACAGGCCGGTGCACTCGAAGGCGATGTCGACGCCCAGGTCCTTGTGCGGCAGCTCCTTGGGGTCGCGGATGGCGGTGACCTTGATCCTGCCCTGGCCGGCGTCGATCCAGTCCTCGCCGGTGGTCACCGCGCCGGGGAAGCGGCCGTGGACGCTGTCGTAGCGCAGCAGGTGGGCGTTGGTCTCCACCGGGCCCAGGTCGTTGATGGCCACGACCTCGATGTCCGTGCGGCCATGCTCGACGATCGAGCGGAGGACGAGACGGCCGATGCGGCCAAAGCCATTGATGGCGACGCGAAGGGTCATGGGTGAATGGGCTCCCGCCAACGGTTTTTCAGGGTTGGCGGGGTTTTGCGGCTGGGCGGCGGGAAGTCAACCCCGCCGGGGGTCAAGAGGGGTTACGGGATGTAATGGGGGTTCCATCCTCCCCCGCACCCGGGGGAGGACGAGGCTACTCCCGCCGCAGCCGCTGGCCGCCAGGCTGCAGGCTGCCGACGATCTCGAAGGCCACCACCTTGCCGCTGGCGTCGCGCTCGAACACCACCCGGCGGCCGGGGTCGGCCTCGGCGTAGAAGACATCCCTTGCCACCGGCAGGATGGCCCAGGCCGGGCGGCGGCCGCGCTTCACGACGAGCCTGCCGTCCTCTTCGGCGATCGCGACGTCGCCGTAGCTGCCCAGGTAGTCGGCCTTGACGTAGGCGGGCGGCGCCTTGCGGGCCTTGAGGGCCTCCAGCGCCCAGCGGCTGTCCTGCGCGACGGGGCCCTCGCCGCCCTTGGCCAGGATGGTCTCCAGGGCCAGGGTCTGGGCGACCTCCAGGGCGTCGGCGGCCGGAACCTTGACGTCCGGCTGCACCCCGGCGCCTTCCCAGTTGGACTTGGTGATCGGGTTCACCGGCGAGCCGCGGGAGATGAAGATCGAGTAGCCGTCGCCCAGCGGGGCGGGGCCGCCGGGATTGGCCGCGCCGCCCGTTGCTTCGCCGACGATGGTCGCCCGTTTCGCGGCCTGCAGGGTGTAGGGCAGGGCTTCCCCGGCCGAGCCGGTGCGGCCGCTGGTCAGGATGTAGACCGGGGTGTCCAGCCGGGGGTTGGCGTAGAAGACCGGCGGCTTCTCGTCCTCGGTCCCCTCGCGGCTATGGAAGACGTTGTAGATCTCGGCGTCCTTGGGCGTGAACGCGCTGACCAGGTAGCCGACCATCGCCGGCGAGCCGCCGCCGTTGTCGCGCAGGTCGATGATCAGGGCGTCGGCGTTGGCCAACAGGGTCAGGGCCGCGTCGGCCGCCGCCTTGGGGCCATCTCCGTCGCCGGCGAAACCGACGAACTGGTTGAGCTGGATGTAGCCCACGCCGCCCGGCAGCATCTCCACCTTCTTGAACCCGTAGTTGCCGCGCTTGGTGGCCGGGCCGTAGACCGGCCGGGACGGCGGTCCGCCAGCACCGGGAGGCCCGCCCGGCCCGCCGGGGCCGGCGGGCGCGGGGCCGGCCTGACCGGGCTGCCAGGCGACGTTGAAGTGGTGGTCGAGGGGGCGCAGGCGGGTGCTCAGGGCCGTCGCCAGGTCGCGCGGGTCGGTCAGGGCGTCGTACTTGCCGGCGGCCGCTTCCTTGCGCAGGTCGGCGGCGATGGCCTTGCCCTTGGCGGGGTCGAAGTAGAGGTCCTCGATGGCCTTTGCGGTGCGATCAACCACCTCGCGGGGCGTAGGCTGGGCGAAGGCTGCGGCGGGCAGCAGCAGGGCGAGCGCGAAGGCGGCGGCGCGGATCAGCATGGTGGACGTCCCTCTTGGTCCGGACAGTTGGCCGGTTCGGGCAGGGGTAGACCAGTGAATTTGCCGTAAGGTGTCGCGGCTGAAATACGGCGTTCGGCGAACTCAGCCCCGGACGACCCGCACCTTCGAGGCCGCCTCCACGGCCCGCGCTCTCGCCTCATCGACATCCGCCCCCCGCGCGATGGCGACCCCCATCCGCCGCCGCGCGAAGGCCTCGGGCTTGCCGAACAGGCGCAGGTCGGCGCCGGGAACCGCCAACGCCTCGGCGACGCCTTCGAAGGCGACCCCCACCGCCTCCATGCCGCCGTAGATCACCGCGCTGGCGCCGGGCCGCTCCAGGGTGACGTCGACCGGCAGGCCGAGGATGGCGCGGGCGTGGAGGGCGAACTCGCTGTAGGTCTGGGTGGCCAGGGTGACCAGGCCCGTATCGTGCGGCCGGGGGCTGACCTCGCTGAACCAGACCTCGTCGCCCTTCACGAACAGCTCGACCCCGAACAGGCCGCGGCCGCCGAGCGCCGCGGTGACCTTGCCGGCCATGTCGCGGGCGCGGTCGAGGGCCAGCGGGCTCATCGCCTGGGGCTGCCAGGATTCCACGTAGTCGCCCTTGACCTGGCGGTGGCCGACCGGGGCGCAGAAGTGGGTCTGGACGGCGCCGTCCGGTCCGGCGCGGACGGTCAGTTGGGTGATCTCGTAGTCGAAGGCGATGCGCCCCTCGACGATGACCCGCGCCTCGGCCACCCGGCCGCCGGAGAGGGCGTAGTCCCAGGCGGCGGCGATGTCGGCGGGCGTCTCGACATAGGACTGGCCCTTGCCCGAACTGCTCATCACCGGCTTGACGAAGCAGGGATAGCCGACCGCCTCCGCGCCGGCCTGCAGCTCTTCGAGCGTCGAGGCGAAGGCGTAGGGGCTGGTCGGCAGGCCCAGCTCCTCGGCGGCCAGGCGGCGGATGCCCTCGCGGTTCATGGTCAGCTGGGTCGCGCGGGCGGTGGGGACGACGGTGGCCAGCCCGTCCGCCTCGATCCGGGCCAGCTCGTCCGTGGCGATCGCCTCGATCTCCGGCACGATCAGATGCGGCCGCTCGGCCTCGACCAAGGCGCGCAGGGCTTTCGCATCGGTCATCTGGATGACGTGGCTGCGGTGCGCCACCTGCATGGCGGGCGCGTCGGCGTAGCGGTCGACGCCGATCACCTCGACGCCGAGGCGCTGCAGCTCGATCACGACTTCCTTGCCCAGTTCCCCGCAGCCCAGGAGCATGACCTTCGTCGCGGTCGAAGAAAGGGGCGTGCCGAGCTTCATCGGTCGTTCCTTGAGGGTTTCGCTGGGAATGACACATTGGCCAAGGCCGTCATGCGTCGGTGTCCTGGAATTCGGCGGACATCAGCAGCGCACGGAATTCAGCCAGTTCCGCTTCGATTTCCGCCGCGTCGGGCGCGACCGAGTAGGTCACGAAGGCGATGCGGCGGCCGTCCGAGAAACTGCCGACGGCCATCAGCTTGCTGTCGTCGACGACCGTGCCCACCACCTTGGCCAGCGAGTCTTCGGCCGGTTCGATGACTTCGAAGGTGACGTTTTCCGTTCCAAGGACGTCGGCGATCACCTCCTGCAAGGCCGCAGGGGCTATGGTGTGGTCGACGCCGCCAGCGTAGCGGGCCGTCGAAAACTGGATTACGCCGGCCCCGTCCGAACAGGCCAAGGTCGCGGGGTCTTCGGGCGGAAGATCGTCCGAAACATCCTGCCAGCCCTCCGGCAGGTCGAAGATCAGCCTCGCGAACGCTACGCGCATCGCGCACCGCGCCGGTGCGGAGAGCCGGCGAGACGCCTCATTGCCAATTCTTGCCCTTCTTGGCGGCGTCGATGGCATCGACCAGAGCCGGCTTGGCGCCGCGGGTGCGCAGTTCGTCGGTCTTCATGACAACGCTCTCGTTGCAGGCCTGCACCGCGTGGGGGACGGAGGCCATCTGCATGGCGACGCCCTGGGCTTTCGCGTCGATCCACAGGACGAGGCTGTCGGCGCCGTCGATGACCTCGTCGCAGTCGCGCTCCTGACGCTTGGCCTTGGCCGCGGCCTTGTAGAAGTCGAGCAGGGCGGGGGCCTGAACGGCGCCCAGCTGGCTGCCGTCGCCGACGTCGATCAGGGTTTCGGGCTTGACCAGATCGGCGGGCAGATAGTCGGCCCAGTTTATCGGGCGGCCGGTGCCGAGGTCGTAGGTCAGGTGGGTCTGGTTGATGGCCGGGTGGGCGCCGCCGCAGGAGGCGTAGTCGCTGGCGATCAGGGTCAGGAAGGGCTGGCCGGTCATCGGCGCGGTGACGGCGCGTTCGAACTCGACGTCCTTGCCCTTGCCGCACTCCTTGATGGCCTTCTTGGCGCGGGCGTCGGCGCGGCCAAGGGCCTGGTTGATGCGCTCGATCTTGGGGCCGGCGGGGTTGACGATGCGGGGGAAAGCGTCGGCCTTGTCGCTGAGCGGGTTCTGGCCCTGGAGGGCGATGCCGCCGGCGGCGAGAGCGGGCAGGGCCACGGCGGTGGCGGCGAGGAGGGCGAGGGAGAGGCGGCGCATTCGGAGCTCCCGAAAAGAGGGTTAGGCGAGCCTGGCCTTGGCGGCGGCGGCCACCGCCTCGGGCGTGATGCCGAACTCCTTATACAGCCGCTCGAACGGCGCGCTGGCGCCAAAACCGGTCATGCCCACGAAGACGCCGTCCTCGCCGATGAACCGCTCCCAGCCAAACCGCACCGCCGCCTCGATCGCCACTCGGACCGGCGCATCGCCGATGGTCTGTTTGCGATAGGCCGGGGTCTGCCGCTCGAACAGCTCCCAGCAGGGGGTGGAGACGACCCGCGCGGCCACGCCATCGGTCGCCAGCAGGGTCTGGGCAGCCAGGGCGACGCCGACCTCCGTGCCGCTGGCGAAGATCGTCACCTGGGCCTTGCCCTCGGCGGGCGAGAGTTCGTAGGCGCCCTTGGCCGACTTGTTCTCGGAGGCCCCGGTGCGGGCCACCGGCGTCTTCTGGCGCGACAGGGCCATGATCGAGGGGGTGGCCCTTTGCTCGAGAGCCAGGCGCCAGCACTCGGCGGCCTCGATGGCGTCGGCGGGGCGGAAGACCAGCAGGTTCGGCATGGCCCGCAGGGCGGCCAGGTGCTCGACCGGCTGGTGGGTGGGGCCGTCTTCGCCCAGGCCGATGCTGTCGTGGGTCATCACATGGATGACGCGGACCCCCATCAGAGCCCCGAGCCGGATGGCGGCGCGGCTGTAGTCGCTGAACACCATGAAGGTGCCGCTGAACGGGATCACCCCGCCGTGCAGGGCCATGCCGTTCATGGCCGCCGCCATGCCGTGCTCGCGCACCCCGTAGTGGACATAGGTCCCGGCGTAGTCGGGGGCGTCGAAGGGCCTCATGCCCTTGACGTAGGTGTTGTTGGAGCCGGTCAGGTCGGCCGAGCCGCCGATCATCTCCGGAATGGCGGGGGTGAGGGCGGCCAGCGCCGCGCCGCTGTGGACGCGGGTGGCGTTGGCGGCGGGCTCGGCGATCAGCTTGGCGATGTGGGCGTCGAGGGCCTCGAAGGCTCCGGCCGGCAGGTCGCCCTTCATGGCGCGGGTGAAGTCGGCCGCCTTCTCGTGGGCCTTGAGGCGGGCCTCCCACTTGCGGCGCACCGAAGCGCCCTTGCGGCCGGCCTTGCGCCAGGCGGCGACAATGTCGTCGGGCAGCTCGAACGGCGGCAGGGGCCAGCCCATCGCCTCGCGGGCCAGGGTCGCCTCCTCGTCGAACAGGGAATAGCCGTGGCCGTGGACGTCGCCCTCCTTGGGCCCGGCGCCCTTGGAGATCAGGGTGCGGCAGGCGATCATCGTCGGCCGGTCCTGGCGGGTCGCCCAGCGCAGGGCGGCGGCGATCTTGCCGTGGTCGTGGCCGTCGACCGCCTTCACCGCCCAGCCGGCGGCCTTGAACCTCGCCAGCTGGTCGCCGGTCTCGGAGATGGTGGCGGCGCCGTCGATGGTGGTGTTGTTGTCGTCGAACAGGATGGTCAGCTTGTGGAGCTTCAGCCGGCCCGCCAGGCTGATGGCCTCCTGGCTCACCCCTTCCATCAGGCAGCCGTCGCCGGCCACCACCCAGGTGCGGTGGTCGACCAGGTCGTCGCCGTAGCGGGCGTTCATCGAGCGCTCGGCCATGGCCAGGCCGACGGCCGTGGCCAGACCCTGGCCCAGGGGGCCGGTGGTGGTTTCCACGCCCGGGGTGTGGCCGTATTCGGGGTGGCCGGGGGTGGCGCTGCCCCACTGGCGGAAGTTGCGGATCTCGTCCATCGACACGGCCTTGACGCCGGTCAGGTGCAGCAGGCTGTAGATCAGCATCGAAGCGTGGCCGGCCGACAGCACGAAGCGGTCGCGGTCTGCCCAGTCCGGCCGGGCGGCGTCGTACTTCAGGAACTTCGTCCACAGCACGGTGGCGACGTCGGCGAGGCCCATCGGCGCGCCCTGGTGCCCTGATTTGGCCGCATGGACGGCATCCATGGAAAGCACTCGAATGGCGTCGGCCATCTTCACGGGACTGACAGGCATGGGACGTGGCCTTGTGTTCGGATTTGGGGGGCGTTCGCATGTGTCGGCGTCCGGTGCAACCCGCCTTCCGAACCTTGCGCGACGCAGTCTATAGAGATCGGGTGATCACGGAGCGGGACGAATGAGCGGAGAGTCGGAGGGCGGGGCCCTCGACCTGGCCGTGCGCCGCCTGGAACGGGCGCTGGCGGTGCTGGAGCAGCGGATGAGCGAGCGGGTGCGGGAGGCGGGCGCCGAGGTCGGCGGCCTGTTCGACGCCGACCGCGCCAGGCTGGCCGCCGAGCTCGACGCCGCCCGCGCCCGCGAACGGGCCCTGGAAGAGGCCGGCGCCCAGGCCTCCGAGGCGCTCGGCCGGGCCATCGGCGAGATCCGCGCCGCCCTCGGGGAGGCTTAGGATGGCCCAGCTGAACGTGACGGTGAACGGCAAATCATTCCTGGTCGGCTGCGAGGACGGCCAGGAACGGCACCTGCAGGAGCTGGCGGCGACCTTCGATGCCCAGGTGCGCCAGGTGGGCCAGGAAGTCGGCCAGCTGGGCGAGACGCGGCTGTTCCTGATGACGGCCTTGCTGCTGACCGACGAGCTGTCGGACCTCAAGCTGCGGGTCGGCCACCTGCAGGGCGAACTGGCCAAGGCCCAGGCGGAACAGGCGCGGGTGGAAATGAAGGCCGCCGCGGCGCTGGAAAACGCCGCCAAGCGCATCGAGAAGATGGCGGCCGGCGGCGAGTAGAGGTTCGCCTTGAGAATGCCGCCCCGAGCGCCTACCTTGTGCCCCGGCGGGTCTGCTGCGGTTCGCGTCGGAAGCGATCTATCCTTCTGACCTTAATTCTCTCGAAGGGAGCTGTCCCTGTCCTTGACCGTGGTCTTGGGTATACGGCGCCCACCTGGTTATCCGGGTCTGAGGGGATAAAACTGTCTTCCACGGTCCTCGCGGCGCCGCCACTCTCACCCCCATGACGCAAGACCCAGTCCTCGACGCCCAGAAGGCCGCCCTGCGCATCGAGGCCCGCCGCCGGCGCAGGGAGCTGCAGGTCCAGCATCCCGAGGCCGACTGGATGATCGCCGACCAGGCCGACGCCCTCATGGAGATCTTCCGGCTCAGGCCCGGCGTCGCCGCCCTCTACAAGGCCCTGGGCGCCGAGATCGACCCGCGGCCGATGGCCGATGCGCTGAGCCGGAGGGGCTGGCGCCTGGCGCTGCCGGCGGTGATCGACCTGGAGGGGCCCCTGGAGTTCCGCGCCTGGAAGCCGCGCGACGCCCTGGCCCGCGACCTGGCCGGCCTGCTCGCCCCCCTCGAAAGCGCCCCGCCCGTCGCGCCGAGCCTGATCCTCGTGCCGCTGCTGGCCTTCGACCGACGGGGCCACCGCCTCGGCCAGGGCGGAGGCTTCTACGACCGCACGTTCGCGGCGCTGCGCGGGGCCGGCGCCCCGCCGCTCATCGGGCTGGCCTACCAGGGCCAGGAGGTCGAGGCCGTGCCCCACGGTCCCTTCGACCAGCCGCTGGATGGGATTCTGACCGAGGCGGGCTATAACCCCGCCCGAAAGGATATCTGATGCGTATCGCCTTCTTCGGAGACGTCGTCGGCCGGTCGGGCCGGGAGGGACTCTCCGACCACCTGCCGGGCTTGCGCCGGCGCCTCGGCCTCGACTTCGTGATCGTCAATGCCGAGAACGCCGCCGCCGGCTTCGGCATCACCGAGAACACCGCCCGCGAACTGTTCGACGCCGGCGCCGACTGCCTGACGCTTGGCAACCACAGCTGGGACCAGAAGGAGGCGCTGACCTATATCGTCCGCGAGCCCCGGCTGATCCGCCCCGCCAACTATCCGATCCTGTCCGACGCCCCGGGCCGGGGCAGCAACCTGTTCGAGCTGCGCGACGGCCGCCGCATCCTGGTGGTCAACATCCTGGGCCGGGTCCACATGGACGCGATGGACGATCCGTTCGCCGCCGTGAACCGCGAGCTGGACAGCGCGCCCCTGGGCCAGGTCGCCGACGCCGTCGTGGTCGACATGCACTGCGAGGCGACATCCGAGAAGATGGCTATGGGCCATTTCTGCGACGGCCGCGCCAGCCTGGTGGTCGGCACCCACACCCATGTGCCCACCGCCGACGCCCAGATCCTCACCGGCGGCACCGCCTACCAGACCGACGCCGGCGCCTGCGCCGACTACGACAGCGTCATCGGCAACGACAAGGAAGAGCCGCTGCGGCGGTTCACCACCAAGATCAGCCAAGGCCGCTACCGGCCGGCCGAGGGGCCGGCGACGGTGTGCGGGGTGTATGTCGAGACCGACGACCGTACGGGGCTCGCCAAGAGCATCGAGCCGATTCGGGTCGGCGGCCGACTGAAGGAGACGGTGCCGGAGGTCGAGGCTCTGGCGACGGTCTGAGGGTTGTCGGCGGCAGGTAAGACGCGTATCTTACCGATATGTCCGCAAAGCGCGCCACGACCGTCGTTTCCACCAAGGGGCAGGTTATCCTGCCCAAGGAAATCCGTGACGCGATGCATTGGGGGCCAGGCTCCCGCCTGACGGTCGAACGGACGCCGGAGGGCGTGCTGTTGCGCGCCGCTTCCGACAAGCCGACACTGGGGGTGGAGGACGTGGCGGGCATGTTCAAATGGGACGGGCCCCCGGCCAGCCTCGCGGACATGGATGCGGCCATCGCCGCCGAGGTCATCCGGCGGCATGAACGCGATCGACACTAGCCTCCTGGTTCGCTTCCTGCTGGAGGACGATGCGGACCAGCACGCCCGCGCCGTGACGATTGTCGATGCTGGGGCCTGGGTTTCCTCGACCGTGGCGCTCGAACTGGAGTGGGTGCTTCGAGGCTATTATGGTTTCACGCCGGAGCGGATAGCCATTGTCTTCGACGTCTTGCTGCGCCTGCGCTCGCTGAGCTTTGAACATCCTGTCCGGGTCGAGACGGCCCTTCGCGGGCTTGCCGCCGGCTTGGACTTCGCCGACGCCTTCCACCTGGCTTCGGCGGAAGGACAAGACGGCTTTGCGACCTTCGACAGGACCCTTGTCCGCCGGGCGGCGCGCCTACCCGGCGTCCGCGCCTTCGAACCTTAAGGGCTTTCGAAACGGGTTCGCCGCCCATAGCTGTAGGGCTCAACGCCTCAGGAGCTCCCCATGACCGACCCAATCTACACCGCCCGCGCCCACGCCGTCGGCGGCCGCGCCGGCACGGCCAAGTCCGACGACGGCCATCTGGACGTCAAGCTGGGCTACCCGAAGTCGATGGGCGGCGACGGCAGCGGGACCAATCCCGAGCAACTGTTCGCCGCCGGCTACGCCGCCTGCTTCCTCGGCGCGCTGGGTCTGGTGGCGCGGGGCGCCGGGGTGAAGCTCGGGGAGCACAGCCTCGACAGCGAGGTCGACCTGATCAAGGACGACACCAGCTTCCACATCGGCGTTCGGCTGACCCTCAACGCCCCGGACCTCGACAAGGCCCAGGCCGAAGAACTGCTCCACAAGGCGCACGAGGTCTGCCCCTATTCGAAGGCGACGCGCGGCAACGTGAAGGTCGAGCTGGCGGTCGCCTAAGACCGAGAGACAGTCAGGATCATGGGGCCAGCGCGGCTTGCGCGGATGCTCAGGACCGCGCCAGTCTCGCCCGGTGCGATGTCGCCTTCGCCGGCCAGGTCCAGCGTGAAGCCGTCCGGAAACCAGATGGCTGGAACGTAGACCTCGGTGGCCGCCTCGATCGTGGGGTCTGCCTGCCAGCTCAGGCTGTAGACGCCGGTCGCCCGGTCGAACCGGCTCTCGCTCAACCGCCCCTGCACCGCCCGCACGAACGGCCGGCAGAAGCCCGGCACCGCGCGCCCGCCATCGTTCTGCTCGTCGGTCTGGTCCGCCGAGAAGATCGACAGGTCCTCCTGGTTCCAGCGGTCGCCGATGCGCCCGTGGTTGCGGTTGGAGGCAGTGTAGTTCCACTGGGTCGAATGGATCTGCAGGGCGTCGATGGCGTCGTACATCGCGCCGAGCGCCGCCTCGTGCTTGGCCCAGATGCCGTCCCGCTCCCCACGGGCCCAGGCGGCATAGGCCTCGGCGCCGTCGAGGTCGTAGGGAATGCCGAACTCGCCAATCAGGGTCGGGGCGCCGCCGCCCAGGAACCCGGTCGATTCCTGCCGCAGGTAGTCGAGCTGGCGCTGGTAGCGGGCCGAGGTCGCTGCGGCGTCGGCATTGGCGTCGTAGTCCTTGGTGTGCAGCAGACGCACATCGTACCAGTGGCTGGCGTTGACCGTGTGATCCGGGAGGTCCCTGGGAAACCGGCGACGGGCGATGCTGGCGAAGGGGTCCATTTCGGCGAACAGGGCCCAGTCGGGATTGGCGGCCCGCATGGTCCTGGCCACCTCATGGAAGAAGGGCCCATAGGCATCCTCGGAGAGGTCGAGCCGCCGCCCGTCGTGGCGGCTGAAGGCGTCCTCCCGCATCGGCTCCGTCATTCCGTTCCGGATCCGGTAGACGCCGGCCGCCTCGAAGGGGCAGTCGCCGGTCCAGGCGCGGACGCCGTCCGGGTTCATCACCCGCTCTCCGGTGACCGCCATCGACCCGTCGGCCTGGCGCGTCAGCACCGGGACCGGGGTCGGCAGGCCGGCCAGCATCGACAGCTGGTCGAGGATCGACAGGGCCGGGCCTTCCGCCGGCGGGACGCGGTTCTCGGGCGTGCGTTCGAGGTGGCGATAGGTCAGGGACCTCCCGAACCAGCCGAAGCCGGGCTCGTTGAGGCTGTCGAAGCCGATGACGTTGGGCAGGTGGGCGACCCGGTCGGCCACGGCCTTCAGCGCCGCAAGGTACGAGCCCTGCAGCAGGTCCTGGATGTTCCGCCCGCCGACCTGCAGGTCCGGGGTGAAGCGCGCGCCGCCCCAGAACAGGCTCCACATCACCCCGTTGGCCGGTCGGTGGTAGTTGGACGACCAGACCATCCGCGGATAGGCGTCCTGTTCGACAGCCGGATCGCCGTAGTCATAGGCGTTCTGCATCACCAGGGCCGCCTCGCTGGCGTGGAAGCGGGCGAAGTCGAGGCCGGCCGCCTCGAAGGTCCATCCCGGCGCCCCATCGCCGCCGCTCATCCGGGCCCAGACGTCCTGATGGAAGTCGACGAAGACGTAGAGGCCGTGCTCCCCGGCCTTGGCGGCGACCGCGGCCAGGTAGTCGAGGTAGGCCTCGTCGTACTGGCCCGGTCCGGCGTGCTCGACCGCCTCCCAGGTGGTCAACAGGCGCAGGGTGTTGAACCCCCAGCCGGCGATCCGGGCCAGATGGCGGTCGGCCTCCTCCAAGGGAAAGGGGCGGCCGACGAAGCTGACCGTGCGATGATCGGAAAAGTCGGAAGGGTTCTCGGTCCCGCCCTCAGGCCAGGGGACCTTGCAGTCGCCGCCGAGGTTGACCCCGCGCAGCATCACCTGCCGGCCGTGGGCGTCGAGGAACAGCGGGCCGCTGACGCGGAGAGGGGAGAGGGTCATGGCCTGAGCCTAGCGTTGGCGCGCCCGGCGGCAAACCCTATGGTGCTCAAACGCCCGTTCGAGTCCGTGCCGGAGGATCCATGGCTTTCAAGCGCCTGCTCATCGCCAACCGCGGCGAGATGGCTGTCCGGATCGCCCGGGCGGCGGCGGGGCTTGGGCTGACCAGCGTGGCGATCCACAGCCAGGACGACGCCAGGAGCCTGCATGTGCGCAGCGCCGACGAGGCGATGGCGCTGGAGGGGACCGGGGCGGGCGCCTATCTCGACATCGCGGGCGTGGTGGCGGCGGCGAAGGCGGCCGGGGTGCAGGCGGTGCATCCGGGCTACGGCTTCCTGGCCGAGAACGCGGCTTTCGCGCGGGCCTGCGCAGACGCGGGGCTGGTGTTCGTGGGCCCCTCGCCGGACGCGCTGGAAACCTTCGGGGACAAGGCGGCGGCGCGGGCCCTGGCGGCGCGGCTGAACGTTCCGCTGCTGGCGGGGACCGGAGCCATCGATCTCGCCGGGGCGCGGAAGTTCCTGGCCGAGCACGGGGCGATGATGCTGAAGGCCGTCGCCGGCGGCGGCGGGCGGGGCATGCGGATCGTCCGCCAGGGCGATGACCTCGAGGCAGCTTTCGGGGCCTGTTCGCGGGAGGCTCAAGGCGCGTTCGGCGACGGGGCGGTCTATGCCGAGTGGCTGGTCGACAAGGCCCGGCATATCGAGGTCCAGGTGGCCGGCGACGCGGCGGCCTGCGTGGCGGTCGGCGAGCGCGACTGCTCGGTGCAGCGGCGTCACCAGAAGATCGTCGAGATCGCGCCGGCGCCGGGCCTGGGAGAGAAGCTTCGGGCGGCCCTGCACGAGGCGGCGGTGAAGCTGTGCGCGGCCAAGCACCTCAAGGGGCTGGCGACGGTGGAGTTCCTGGTCGACGCCGCCTCGGGCCGCTTCGCCTTCATCGAGACCAACGCCCGGCTGCAGGTCGAGCACACGGTGACCGAGGAGGTCACGGGCCTCGACCTGGTGGCGATCCAGATCAGCCTGGCGGCCGGCGCGTCGCTGGCCCAGCTCGGCCTGGCCGAGACCCCGCCCTTCGTGGGAGCGGCGGTCCAGGCGCGGGTCAACCTGGAGACCCTGGAGGCGGACGGCTCGGCGAAACCGGCCGGCGGCCTGATCACCGCCTACGAGCCGCCGACCGGACCGGGCGTGCGGGTCGATGGCTATGGCTACGGCGGCTATGTCACCAGCCCGCACTACGACAGCCTGCTGGCCAAGGTCATCGGCCGCGGCGCCGACCATGCGGCGGCGGCGGCGCGGACGGGGCGGGCGCTGGCGGAGTTCCGGCTCGAAGGGGTGGAGAGCAACATCCCCCTGCTAAGGGCGCTGCTGGCCGAGCCGGCGGTGGCGCAGGGGCGGGTCACGACACGGTTCCTGGAAGAGAACATCGAGCGGTTGCTGGCCGAGGCGGAGGCGCTCAGCCCCAGGATGACGGTGGCGGCCGACGCCGCACCAGCGGAGCCGGCGCCGACCTTCGAGGCGGTGGCGGGGACGCAGGCCGTCCTGGCCCCGCTGCAGGCGACGGTGGGCCAGATCGAGGCGGCGGAGGGCGACCTGGTGCGGGCCGGCCAGACGGTGGCCATCCTCGAGGCCATGAAGATGGAGCATGTGGTCGCCGCCCCGGTCGGCGGCCGGGTGGTGCGGCTGGCGACGGCCAGGGGCGAGACCCTGCTGAAGGGCCAGCCCCTGCTGTTCATCGCCCCGGAGGAGGTCGAGGATCACCAGGCCGAGGAAGCCGCCGAGGCCGACCTCGACGCCATCCGCGCCGACCACCAGGAAGTCATCGACCGCCACGCCTTCACCCTCGACGAGCACCGGCCCGAAGCCGTGGCGAAGCGTCGGCGGACCGGCCACCGGACGGCGCGGGAGAACATCGCCGATCTCGTCGACGAGGGCAGCTTCATCGAATACGGCGCCCTGGCCATCGCCGCCCAGCGGCGGCGGCGCACGGTCGAGGACCTGATCGCCAACACCCCGGCCGACGGCATCATCACCGGCATCGGCACGGTGAACGCCGGCCTGTTCGGCCCGGAAAAGACCAGGGTCGCCGCGCTGAGCTACGACTTCACCGTGCTCGCCGGGACGCAGGGCCATTTCAACCACAAGAAGACCGACCGGCTGCTCAGCATTGTCGACGAGCAGAAGCTCCCCGTCGTCTGGTACGCCGAAGGCGGCGGCGGCCGGCCGGGGGACACCGACACCACCGGGGTCGCTGGGCTGGACGTCACCACTTTCGGCAAGATGGCCGAGCTGGCCGGCGAGGTCCCCAAGATCGCCATCGTGGCCGGGCGGTGTTTCGCCGGCAATGCGGCGATCGCCGGGCTGTCGGAGATCATCATCGCGACCAAGGACTCCAACCTCGGCATGGGCGGGCCGGCGATGATCGAAGGCGGGGGGCTGGGGGTGTTCAAGCCCGAGGACATCGGCCCCTCCGCAACCCAGTGGTCAAACGGAGTCATCGACCTGCTGGCCGAGGACGAGGCGGACGCCACCAAGCTGGCCAAGCACGCGCTGTCGATGTTCCAGGGGACGCTGTCCGACTGGCAGGCGCCGGATCAGCGCGCCCTGCGCCGGGCGATCCCGGAGAACCGCCTGCGGGTCTACGACATCCGCCGGGTGATCGAGGGTCTGGTCGACGCCGGGTCCTGGCTGGAGCTGCGCGGCGGCTGGGGCGCGGGGATGGTCACCGGCTTCATGCGGATCGAGGGCCGGCCCATGGGGCTGATCGCCAACGATCCCAAACACCTGGGCGGCGCCATCGACTGCGACGGGGCCGAGAAGGGCGCGCGGTTCCTGCAGCTGTGCGACGCCTTCGACCTGCCGGTCCTGAGCCTCTGCGACACGCCGGGGTTCATGGTGGGGCCGGCGAGTGAGGACGCGGGCGCGGTGCGGCGGGTCTCGCGCCTGTTCGTGGCCGGGGCCAAGTTCGGCCCGCCGCTGTTCACCCTGGTGCTGCGCAAGGGCTATGGGCTGGGCGCCCAGGCGATGGCCGGGGGCGGCTTCCACTCGCCGGTGTTCATCGCCAGCTGGCCGACCGGGGAGTTCGGGGGCATGGGGCTCGAAGGGGCGGTAAAGCTCGGCTACCGCAAGGAGTTGGAGGCCGAGACCGACCCGGTCAGGAACAAGGAACTCTACGACAAGCTCGTCGCCAACATGTACGCCCGCGGCAAGGCGACCAGCATGGCGGCGGCGCTGGAGATCGACGCGGTGATCGACCCCGCCGACTCCCGCCGCTGGCTGGTGGCCGGCCTGCAGAGCTGCCGGCCGCGCAAGCGGCCGGCGCGGCGGTGGGTGGACATGGCCTAGGGACGGTCCGCCGCCGGATCGGCGTAGCGCTTCCCGACCATCGACAGCGTGAAGCCCAGGATCATCACCGCCAGCAGGCCGAGGTTGATGTAGCCCGCCCCGTCCGTCGACC
>Ga0196963_10000760_pt1 | contig 25376 bp, 16 predicted proteins | sample S1_5metaG_FD_148600 | JGI IMG/M metagenome (GOLD analysis project Ga0196963, IMG submission 148600) | Soil microbial communities from Anza Borrego desert, Southern California, United States - S1_5 | ecosystem: Environmental > Terrestrial > Soil > Desert | place: USA: California | collected...
CGGTGTGGGATTTTGAGAAACCACCAAATCAGGGCTTACGCAGTTAGAAAAGTTAAAAACTCAAGAATTGTTTAGAGAGTCAAGGTTTTACCCAGTCTCTAAAACCTTGATGGTTGGGTAAGAGTGCGTAAGTCCTACAAATGAGAATTGAACGGGATGGCATTTCCAGGAAGTGAACTGAATTGAGTCATTAGGGAGTAGGTTTTTAGCGAAAACTTTTCAATCTACTCCCTAACTCGTCTACAGGGTCAAACGTCGTTCGATAGCGTTGTACCAGCGATCGCCTATATCGGTAATGCTAACGTCGATTAGGGGAAGGTTGTCAGCCGTAATCACCCGTAAATTAGCATCCGTATTGCCGACCTGACCAATTTTTTGCCAATCCTGTTCTAATTGCTCCTGTAAATAAGATTCCCAAATTGCTTGGTGTTCTAGCGCTACAGAAACAAAGATTCTCGCCCCGCCTTCCCCAAATAGCAGAGAATCCCAGCGGAGAGGCTGATCTGAAGTTTGATCTAATTGGATATCTGCCCCCAGTTTGCCGCTGATGCAGGCTTCAGCGAGGGCGATCGCAATTCCTCCCTCAGCAGAGTCATGGGCGGAACGAACCCAACCTTGACGAATCCCTTCACGACAAGCTGTTTGCACACGCCGTTCTAAGTCGAAATCAACGAATGGGGGTTGACCTGCGATCGCGCCGTGAACAGTTGCTAAATACTCTGATGCCCCTAAAGTAACGCCAGCAGAGTCATCTAGTCTGTGTCCTAAGAGATAAATTAAATCTCCGGCTGACTGCCAACCTTGTCCGCAGGTCTGTGTGAGGTCAGGGATTAGCCCGACCATGCCAATCACGGGAGTAGGGTAAATGGGTTGGGGATTTCCAGCGGAATCTAGGGTTTCGTTGTAGAGAGAGACATTCCCCCCAGTTACAGGAGTTTTTAACTCTTGACAAGCTTCTGCAATTCCCCGGCAAGCTTCTGCCAGTTGCCAGTAACCCACAGGCTTTTCTGGACTGCCAAAATTGAGGTTATCGGTAACGGCTAAGGGTTCGGCACCGACACAACTAAGATTTCGGGCGGCTTCTGCGACCACTGCCTTCGCCCCTTCGTAGGGATTGAGATAGACATAGCGGGAATTACAATCTACGGTTGCTGCCACGGCTGATTTGGAAGTGGAGGCGGCTTCTAGAGGACGTAAGCGCACGACTGCGGCATCCGCACCCCCTGGTAACAGCAAGGTATTATTTTGAACTTGATGGTCGTACTGGCGATAAACCCAGTGTTTAGATGCGATCGTGGGAGTATCTAATAGCTGAAGCAAAATCTCATTCCAAGTTTTGCGGTTGCCTTGGATTTCGATTCCGGTACTGGTAGCGGCGGGAAGAGAATCCGGTGTCCATTCCCAGGCTTGACGCGCATACTCTGGAGGTTCTGCCAGCAACTCTCTGTGGTAAATCGGGGTGTTATCTGCCAGGGCGGTTGCGGGAATTTCTGCGGCTACTTCCCCTTGAAACAGAATCCGCACGATGGGTTCTTCTATGACTGTCCCAGCAACAACGGCGTGCAGTCCCCAACGGTGAAACACATCAATTAATTCTTGTTCACGCCCTTTGTGAGCTACAAATAGCATCCGTTCTTGAGATTCCGAAAGCAGGTATTCATAGGGAACCATCCCGGTTTCTCGAACTGGAATGCGATCTAAATCGAATTCAATCCCGACGCCACCTTTGGCTGCCATTTCCGCAGTGGAACAAGTAATTCCGGCTGCTCCCATATCTTGAGCCGCAACGACTGCCCCGGTTTTAAAGGCTTCTAAACAGGCTTCAATTAAAGATTTTTCTAGGAAGGGATCGCCAACTTGCACCGCAGGGCGATCGTCTACAGACTTATCGCTTAATTCTGCACTGGCGAAACTTGCGCCCCCCATGCCATCTCGTCCCGTGGTTGAGCCGACATACAAAACGGGATTGCCAATGCCAGAGGCTCCAGATTTAACGATTTCCGGGGTTTCCATCAATCCTAGCGCCATGACGTTGACTAAGGGATTGCCGGAGTAAGCCGGATCAAAGTAAACCTCGCCGCCAACGGTGGGAACCCCGACACAATTGCCATAATGGGAAATTCCGGAGACAACCCCATTAAATAAGCGCCGAGTACGCGCATCTTCTAGAGAACCAAAGCGGAGAGAATTTAACAGAGCCATGGGACGCGCCCCCATGGTAAAGATATCTCGTAGGATGCCCCCAACCCCGGTAGCCGCACCTTGAAAGGGTTCAACAGCTGAAGGGTGGTTGTGGGATTCGATTTTAAAGGCTAATTGCAATCCATCGCCTAAGTCTACAACCCCGGCATTTTCTCCAGGACCAACGAGGATGCGATCGCCTGTTGTGGGAAATTGCTTCAGCAGAGGGCGGGAGTTCTTGTAGCAGCAATGCTCTGACCACATGACGCCAAACATCCCCAATTCAGCGATATTAGGATGACGCCCTAATCGCTGGACGATTTCTTGATATTCTTCGGGCTTTATCCCCAAGCGACGGCACGCTTCAGTAGCAATTTCTTCAGGTGGGAGGGAGGTAGCAGACATGGGAGCTTTGCACTAATAGAGACAAGCCCAATTTTACTAAGAACGAGCGCGTTAGATTGTTTTTACGAATTCCCTTTAGGTAGGCTTTGAAGTGCGGGATGTGGGTTTAAGGATTAGGAGGCATTAACATCCGACTCTCAATTCCTTCCCAAACGCTTCTTGGACCTCGCACTGCTGACTCTTTACATTGCAGCATTAAATAGTTGATATATAAATAATTTTCTAATGCTGCTGCTTCATCCTTTGATAGTTCAAGCATTTGTAGATCTACATTAAAAGCATTTATAATAGTTTCTCCTAGTTCATTAGCAAAAGCTTTATGCACTGCTTTAGGTTCCCTTGCATTAGGAACTGAGTTTTTTAGTCTTTCAAGATTTGCAATTAGGTGAGAATAATCTACATATTTAAAAACTTTGAGCTTTTCTAGCAAATTAGTTGTATTAATAGCATTACTAATTTTTTCACAAACATCGTTACCGTTGGCGTTGGCGACAGCGATGGGGTTAGCCTTGGCGATAGTGTAGGCGTTGGCGATGGCGTTGGCGTAGGCGTAGGCTTTGACGATGGCGGTGAAGATGGCGATAGCGACGAAGTTAGCCTTGAGAATGGTGATGGGGTTAGCCTTGGCGATGGCGTAGGCGTTGGCGATTGCTATTGCTAATGCTCTTTTACCGACTGGTTTAATATCTCCATCAGTACTATCTGTTGCTGTATATGCCCACTCTAACCATACTGACAATTTTGGACTGTTTAAAATCAATTGTTGGGCTGCTTTTTCCATCTCTACCAGTAATTCGGCTACGCCACCACGTACTAAACCCGCTACTAATAAAAATACTTCTTGCCAGCGTTCATCAGTTACATGATTAGTAACCAACTCCGGAATTAAGCGATAATCATCAATATATTGGGCTGTTAAGTACTCTTGAAAAGTTAGATGAGAGAATGAGTAAGCATCTTTAGCACGTTCTACTAAAATACCCTGCTGTAGTTCAATCGCTTTAAGGATTTGTTCACCATCTAAGTGTTTAGGAGCATTTAAATTTTTTTCTAAAAAAGTTTTAATTTTTTCTACTAACTCTCTTTCAGTAAAAAATAGGCGATTATCTTTAAACCCCATATAAGCAATATCTGCTAGCATTGCTTTTTCTAAAGCTGGATTCAAATCTTGATAGATAGGATCTCGTTGAATCAGCTTCTCTGCCGCCCATTCTTTTAAAAGAATATCTAAAGCTTCTTCATAAAGAGCAGCTCGATTTTTAGGAAAGCTTTGGGAATAACCATAGACTAAACAAGCTAAAGTTAATAATAAAGGGGTTTGTGCTAGTTCCTTTGCTGCTGCATACTCAGGGTTTTGTAAAACTTGCCAACATTTTTCAGCCGTTCCTGCTTGTTGATCTAATTCTGATTGAAACCAGTTGTTAAGAAACTGCTGAATCTGAGTGTCATCAAACTCTGCCATTGCTACGTCTGTAAAACGGCGAAAGCTGCTATGATAAGCAGCTATACGACAGGAAGCAATAAAGCGGTTTTTATCATATTTATCAACAAAATCTTCAATTTTAGTGATGGCTTCATTTGTAGCATTAGTTGGTACTTCATCTAAACCATCAAATAAAATCAGCAGCTTGCCTTGTTCTAAAGCTGTAGCGGTAAATTTTTCTACATCAGGAAAACCACAAGTATCAAACTCATTGGTAATAATATTTTGAATATTAATTTTTCCCGATTCAAGGTTTTTCAATTCTATAAATACAGGAATAGCTTCATATTGAAGTTTACTGGTGAGTGCTTCTAAACCCATTTTGCGAAGAAAGGTAGATTTACCCATACCAGGGCTACCCAGTACCATTAAAAATTGTTCTTGATTAGCAACTTCTTCTCCTGGGGTTTTCTGACAATCTTTAGCTTGAAAGCTCCGTTTATTATTCCTCCTATAAACTTCTTCTAAGTTTTCAATTGAGTCAAACCGCCAAATATTGTCTTTATCTAAAAACTGAACATTTGCATAAATTGACTCCAACTGAATTGGCTTTTTCATATATCGTTGTAATACTTTTATTTGTCCATGTCGTTTTCGATATTTCTTTTCATACTGATGAGAAACATTGAAAATTAGCTTTTTAGCATTTTCATCTAAACTTTTACCAGCGATTCCTAATACTTTACTGCCACTAGATAAAAGCGACTGGAAGATGGGAACTGCCAAACCACTAACGGCAGATGAAATCAAAGGCTCAAATCCAGTCATATTCAGACCTCTAGTTACTTGATAATTGAAACTAATTAGATTGGCTCTTTATGGATCAGCATGGCGAAACTCAATCATGGTTTGCCGATAAGCATCGGGTAAACCTGTATCAAAACAGCGTCCTTTCACCATATATCCCGTGACGCCCTCTGATTGGCACAACTTGTCTACACAGGGGGTTAATTGAAATTCGCCGCGATCGCGTATATTGTTGTGAATGTTTTCTTCTAAGTACTCAAAAACTTGAGGATTCAGCGCATATAAACCAAAGATACAGAGAAATTCATCTTCCGCCATCCCCTCAACCCGGAGATGCTGACGGGCATATTCCAGGCTTGGCTTTTCTGCAAGTTGCGTGACTGACAAAATTGAATCTGTCTCTTGCCAAACTCCGGTTACACAACCTGCTTTATGAATAATATCTCCGGGCATAACGGTTAAGCTCACAACACTCTGATTGCTTTGCTCGTAAATATTTAAAAGTTGAGCCGCACAAGAAATTTCTAAATCAGATGAATAAACGTGATCGCCTAGCATCAATAAAAATGGCTCATTATTCACCCAGTCTTTAGCACAAAAGACAGCATGACCATAACCTTCTTGAACATCTTGGGTCAGAATCGTAATTCGGCTGCCTAACTCTTGTAGGTATTGATTATATTCTTTATTTTGCGGGGATAGTTTGTGGAAAAAATCGGCTGGTAGTGGGGCTTTGAAGAAATCCTCGAATAAAGCGCGATCGCCTTTTTGTACCACAATCCCCACTTCTTCGATTCCTGCACTGATGGCTTCCTCAACAATTGCCAAAATTACAGGTTTAGCACGACCCTCCCGATCAATAATCGGGAAAAGCTCTTTTTTAACCGCTTTGCTACCTGGAAACATACGAGTTCCAAAACCAGCGGCAGGAATAACCGCCTTACGAACTTTTCGTTTCCCATAACTCATGGCATTGCTCTCGCTCAAAGATTCTTTGGCTAAAGATTCATTTGGCTGCTTTATTTCCATAGTGTGAGGTTGCCCAATAATAGGTATGTTTGCTAGCTTAATGGGATCTTGAATTGTCAGCTTAAGACATTTCATTTGCGGAAAATCTCGCTCAATGATTTCAATCAGTTGCTGCTGACAAGTTTCATTTTTAACAATAAATTGTGCCGTGCCATCGCCTTGCGAGCCAACGCCTTTACCTCCCAAAATGTAGGGTTGAATTGGCTCATAATTTAGCAGGTGATGTAAGATTGGAGCTTGTAATTCAGCGGGACTAGCAGGAATCAAATGTTGGTCAAATTCCGCCTGCGCCAACTTCATCAGGGTGCCAATTTGTGCTGCATCACCGTTTTGTAAAGCAGCAACCGCTTGATGAATAATTTGAGAATTCCTTGACCCAAGATATTGCTGCACATTTTGTTGGACTGCATCCGTAGCCAACGGATAACACCGATTAAGATGGCTCAAGATTTCCTGCGTATTTTTGCTAGCCCCCAGATCGACAATCACAAAGAACAAATCTTGCGGTACCTTGAGTTCGATCACCTCCACGCGATCGCCATCAAAAACCATGAGGATCGGTTGATTTCCATAAGCACACGCTTGATCCATCCGACCACAGCGAGAAGGCGTGAGAATTTCACCTTGATAGGCTAATTCCATCTCCCCTCGAACGTGCATCTTTAAGCCATAAATGCGGTTAAACGCACGAGCGACTAATACACAGATAGCAGCACTGGAAGCCAGCCCTTTTTGAATCGGTAAATCGGTTAGATAATTGTCAATTTCAATTCCCCGCACGCGGTAGTAATTCAGGAATTGATAAGCAACACCAGCGGCATAACTGAAAAATCCTCCTTTCTGAGCCTCATTCAGCAAGGCTTCGGGTTCCATCGGCAACTGAAGTGTTTTCTGTGTGCGATCGCTTAAAGAAGTCCGCAGAATCAACTCATTGGGATGAGGCTTCACCTCAGCGTAAAGCCCTTGATTAGTCCCAACTAGAAGTGCATAACCTTTTTCCAGCGAAGGATTAATCCGTCGATAACCTCCCGCCCAATCACTGTGTTCGCCAAACAAACAAAGACGACCAGGGACAAAAATTTTCATCCAATTTCCCTCCAATCTTTGCGTTCTCTCAAGCTACAAGACTTTTTTAATACTGAGGACGCAACTACTCTTCTAAATTAGATACAGTCAGAAACAGATTACTCCTGAGCGCCAGCAGCTTTGAGTAATTGCACAACTTCAGGATAGTCATTAAATTCCGCTAGCATCAGCGCACTATAGCCACCCTGATTTTTCACGTTGACATCTGCATTAGCATTCAGCAAAATTTGTACCGCGTCAGTATAACCACGATGTGCTGACCACATTAAGGCAGTCGCCCCCGCCTGATCCTGGAGGTTCGCATCCGCCCCTTGAGCCAGCAACCATTGCAGAACCGTTATATTGTTTTGATCCGCTGCTTTCATCAGGGCTGTTTTGCCATCTTCAGCCGGGGTATTCGCATCGGCACCCGTTTTTAAGAGCACTTCCACTGTTTCAGTATTTCCCCGCACGACGGCTAACGTTAAAGCCGTTTCACCCAAGTTTTTAGCATTGCAGTCGGCTCCCTTGGTTCGCAACGCTGCTGCAATGCTGCTGTGATTATGCAACGCTGCCAGCAGCAAAGGAGTATCGCCTAAATTGTTTCTAACTTGGACATTAGCGCCCCACTGGAGTAATACATCCACCCCATCAGCATGACCTTCTACAACAGCTAAGTGTAAAGCGGTTTCACCATCCGCATCTTGAGCGTTGAGATCAGCCCCTTTTTCTAGTAATGCAGTCATCACCTCGATATGACCGCCTGCGGCGGCGGCCATCAGGGCTGTCCCTCCCTGAGGATTTTTAACATTGACATTAGCACCCGCATCTACCAAGGCTTGTACAACCTGGGTATGTCCCTGATCGGCTGCTAAAGTTAAAGCGGTTTCACCCTCTTGATCTTGGCGAGCAATATCAGCACCCGCCGTTAATAAAGCCTGGACAATTTCTAAATCACCCTGCTCAGATGCCTGTAAGAGTAAGGTTCTACCATCTTTTATTTTTGTATTGGCATCAGCGCCATGGGCTAATAAAACCTGAAGGGTATGAGCATCCCCTTGAGTAGCTGCCAGGATTAAAGCACTATCTTGATCTTGATCTTGAATATTGGCATCAGCACCTGCATTCAGCAAGATTTGCACAAGGCTAGGGTTACCTTTTAAGGCGGCTGCCATCAGTGCTGTACTGCCATCGTCATTTTGAGCATTTATCTCAGCACCCGCAGCCAGCAGCATTTTGACGACATCAACCTGATTACTAGCGGCTGCGAACATTAAAGCCGTCGTGCCAAATAATTTTCGCGACAGGTTACTATTGGCACCCGCTTCTAATAAGACTCGGACAATCTCGGTGTAACCTTTTTGGGCAGCAAACATCAACGCGGTTGTGCCATCTTGATCTGTGGCGTTCACGTTAACACCCTCAGCCAGTAAGGCTTGTAACCGATTAATCTCACCACTCTTAGCTAACTGAATCAATAAGACATCTCTTTGAGAGAAAGTCATGTTTGCGCCTCGTTGCATTCCAAGCAATGTCAAGTTAGCGTCAAATCAGGCATTTGAGAAGCTAGCTACATAAAGAGTTATTGCGATTATGCTAATTTTTATAAAGTTCCTTAATCAGCCAAATCCTATGAGCTTGGAAATCCCTGCATCAATTAAAACTTGGAGTCAATTCATTCACCCGATTTGGATGTGGGTGGTCTTCGGCTTATCTCTCTATGCCCTGTATTTAGGTGTTCTCGTCCGACGTACTCGCAATGCTGAAGGGGAAGCAAAAAAGGAGCTAATTAAGGGTAAGTTTAATACCCGACACTACCAAGTTGGTTCATGGTTGTTGTCGCTGATGGTGATTGGCACTCTCATTGGGATGGGTGTCACCTATATTAATAATCAAAAACTGTTTGTTGGCCCTCATCTCCTCGCTGGCTTGGGAATGGTAGGATTGATTGCGACTTCTGCTGCCCTGTCTCCTTATATGCAGAAAGGTAACGATTGGGCACGTAATACCCACATTGCTCTAAATATTGTGCTGGTAGGGCTGTTTGGCTGGCAGGCTGTTAGCGGGATGGAAATTGTGCTCAGAATTATCAGCAAACTGTAAGTTTTGCTGTAAATGGATAAAGGCGACTGATTCACCAGTCGCCTTTAACTTTTTAGGGGAGCAAAGAGTTAAAAAAGCTTTTTCTTAGATTTTTGGGGCATGGGGAGTCCCAATTTGGAGTGGAAGTCTTCTTGCACTTTGTAGGTGAGACGGCGAGAGACTTGACTCACAATTTGGCTGAGGACGCGATCGCCTGTATTTTGAATGAGAGCTTTGGGTAACTTATGAATAAATTTAGGGAACTGAATAGCGACGACCAAATCTAACTGCCACTCTACCCGTGTTAAGGCACCCTTCCAGCCGTTAGTAGATTGAGAGTCTGTAATTTCTACCAATTGCATATTGGCATTGAAGTCTACCTCATAGCCAGGAGGAACATAGTCTGGCACAGGTAAGGTATGGATACGGTAAACGCCTTGCTCTGGAGGCAGCAAATTTAAACCAATTTTAGGTTCTACTTCGTAACCAAAGGAACCAAAGCGCCCAATCGTTAGGGCATAGCCATTATCTCCGAGAGGATTTACTACCATCGGATGAGCACAACGGCAGAACCAACCCTGATGCTGATCTAAATACTGAGCAACCGTTTCCGCATCAGCACCCATCTCCATGCAGTCTATAAACTGACTTTTAAATAGCACTGGCTCAAGAGTATTGGCTGCCTCAGTAGCTAAATAATCTGACTCAATAAAAGCTGATCCTGGATTCAACATAGCTTCGGAAACGTCTATGGGCTGATGTTCAATGAATTGCGACTGCATCACCTGCTCTCCTGTGTTGATTGCCCTTGATCTACGGTTAGTATTCCCACTTTGGGTTGAGATTTTGACCGAACTATTGCATCTTTGCGGTAGACGAGGGCTTCTGTATAAAGTTCATACAATTGGGAGAATGGAGTTTACTGCCAAACTATAAACTTCCTATCCCATCAGCATAGATCGCCAGTCCCAGACTGTACCACGCGAAATTTACGGAGATAGCAATATAGAGACATGAAAGCATTTGTAGCAGGAGCAACAGGCGAAACAGGTCGTCGGATTGTACAAGAGCTAGTCAAACGCCAAATTCCAGTTCGGGCATTGGTGCGTAACTTAGAGAAAGCCAAAGCAATTTTACCCCCTGAAGCTCAACTGGTTGTAGGAGATGTGTTAAACCCAGACAGCCTGAATACAGCGTTAGCAGATAGCACCGTGCTACTTTGTGCGACGGGAGCAAGTCCTAGCTTTGATCCGACGGGTCCCTATAAGGTGGACTACGAAGGCACGAAAAATCTGGTAGATGCTGCTAAGGCTAAAGGAATCGAGCAGTTTGTTTTTGTTTCTTCTCTGTGTACTTCTAAACTGTTTCATCCGCTGAATTTGTTCTGGCTGATTTTGGTATGGAAGAAGCAAGCAGAAGAATACATTCAGAAAAGTGGTTTAACTTATACGATTGTCCGCCCTGGGGGGTTAACGAACGAAGATAACTCCTATCCGGTTGTGATGTCGTCGGCGGATACCCTATTTGATGGCAGAATTCCGCGTCAAAAAGTGGCACAGGTGTGTGTGGAAGCACTGCTCCAGCCAGAATCTCATAATAAAGTGGTGGAGATAATTACTGAGGCGCAAGCTTCAGCAAAAAGCTGGGATCAGTTGTTTGCTAGGGTTGCCTAAGCGGGATTCCTTTTCCAGGGAGAAAGTTGTAATTTTGCAACTTTCTCACCTGAGATTGGTTGCGTATACCTACTGAGACGGGGTGAGGCGTATGTAATCATAAAATAATGCACCGTCCTTTCACCCAGCGAATTATGATTGCCCAAGACACAGCCCGCGATTGGCAACCAGTCATCAAACAATTTGAAGCCGTCGTTGGCAAAAATGGGGTAATTCGCCGTCGGGAAGAGTTGATTACTTACGAATGCGATGGACTTACTAGCTATCGCCAACGCCCTGCTGTAGTTGTGCTGCCGAGAACCACAGAAGAAGTGGCAGCAGTGGTAAAAATATGCGATCGCCTATCGGTTCCTTGGGTGGCACGAGGGGCGGGAACAGGTCTTTCCGGGGGAGCTTTACCTGTCGAGAACTGTGTGCTGATTGTTACGGCATTAATGCGGAAAATCCTGAAAGTAGATTTAGAGAATCAGCAAGTAGTTGTGCAGCCCGGGGTGATCAATAACTGGGTTACTCAAGCCGTAAGCGGTGCCGGATTTTACTATGCTCCCGATCCCTCTAGCCAGATAGTTTGCTCGATTGGGGGGAACGTTGCTGAAAATTCTGGGGGCGTTCATTGTCTGAAGTATGGAGCCACCACTAACCACGTCTTAGGCTTAAAGCTGGTAATACCTGATGGCTCGATTGTCGATGTGGGTGGACAAATTCCGGAATCTCCTGGCTACGACTTAACGGGATTATTTGTCGGTTCAGAGGGAACCTTAGGAATCGCTACAGAAATCACCCTGAGAATTCTCAAAACGCCTGAATCTATTTGTGTACTTTTGGCAGACTTTACAAGTATTGAAGATGCGGGTGCAGCGGTATCCGATATCATCAGCGCTGGGATTATTCCTGGTGGAATGGAAATTATGGATAACCTCAGTATCAACGCCGTGGAAGATGTGGTGGCAACGGGTTGTTATCCCAGAGATGCAGTAGCAATTCTGTTAATAGAAATAGATGGTTTAGAAGTAGAAGTTAGCGTTAATAAACAGCGCGTTGCGGAAATTTGCCAGCAGAATAAAGCACGGAATATTACAACTGCTTCAGATCCGGAAACTCGTTTGAAATTATGGAAAGGACGTAAAGCCGCCTTTGCCGCAGCCGGGAAATTAAGCCCCGATTATTATGTCCAAGATGGAGTTATTCCCCGGACTCAAATGCGCTTCGTGTTACAAGAAATTGAAAACCTTAGCCAAAAGTATGGCTATCAAATTGCTAACGTGTTCCATGCAGGAGATGGAAATCTACATCCCCTAATTCTTTACGATAATTCTATTCCCGGTGCTTTAGAAAAGGTGGAAGAATTAGGAGGAGAAATTCTGAAACTTTGCGTCCGAGTAGGAGGCAGCCTTTCTGGAGAACATGGAATTGGGGCTGATAAAAAGTGCTTTATGCCAGAAATGTTTACAGAAGCAGATTTAGAAACCATGCAATGGGTACGCCAGGTATTCAATCCTAAGGGGTTAGCAAATCCGGGAAAAATTTTCCCAACTCCCCGCACCTGTGGTGAAGGGGCGCGCGCTGAGGGGCAAAAGCAGTTTGCCTCTGTTGAGCGATTTTAGTCGATTAGGGATCGGCCTGGGATGCAAGCTCCAGTCAAATCTTGAAAAAATGCTTTCCCTTCCCCATCTCGCGGTGCTGACGACGGAGATGGAAAGGGTGAAATATTATAGAATGCGATCGCCTCTTCCCTAATCAGTCAGTCAAACTATTTAAATTAACGATGGAAACGATTAAATCCATTAAAGTGAGATAGGTAAAATCCGATAGCAACCCAAAGGGTAATCTGGCATGCATCTGAGTGAAATAACGCATCCCAATCAGTTGCACGGTTTGTCGATTCGTCAGCTTGAGCAAATTGCCCGTCAGATACGGGAAAAGCATCTTCAAACCGTAGCGACAAGTGGCGGTCACCTCGGACCGGGGTTGGGCGTCGTAGAACTGACACTAGCGCTTTATCAAACTCTCGACTTAGATCACGATAAAGTAATTTGGGATGTTGGTCATCAAGCTTATCCGCACAAGCTTATAACTGGACGCTACGAAAGCTTCCACACGCTGCGGCAAAAAGATGGCGTCGCTGGTTATCTCAAGCGATGTGAAAGTAAGTTTGACCACTTCGGAGCGGGTCACGCTTCCACCAGTATCTCAGCCGCCTTGGGAATGGCAATGGCGCGAGATCTTAGAGGCGAAAACTTCAAAGCGGTGGCAGTAATTGGCGATGGTGCCCTGACTGGGGGTATGGCGCTAGAAGCAATTAATCATGCAGGTCATTTACCCAAAACCAACCTGCTGGTAGTTCTGAATGATAACGAAATGTCAATTTCGCCCAACGTTGGTGCGATTCCTCGTTATCTGAACAAAATGCGCCTCAGCCCACCTATGCAGTTTCTCTCAGATAATCTGGAGGAGCAGTTTAAACATTTGCCGTTTGTCGGGGATTCCCTCTCTCCAGAACTGGAACGAGTTAAAGAAGGGATGAAACGCCTAGCAGTTCCTAAAGTAGGGGCAGTGTTTGAGGAACTAGGCTTTACCTACATGGGACCCGTGGATGGTCATAATCTAGAAGAATTGCTGACGACTTTCAAACAAGCCCATAAAATCCAAGGGCCTGTGCTAGTGCATGTGGCGACTGTCAAAGGCAAGGGTTATGAGATTGCGGAAAAAGATCAAGTAGGTTACCACGCCCAATCTCCCTTCAACCTTGTTACTGGCAAAGCAATTCCCTCCAGCAAGCCTAAACCTCCCAGCTACTCTAAAGTTTTTACAGATACCCTGATTAAACTGGCAGAAAACAATCCAGAAATTGTTGGCATCACTGCTGCTATGGCAACAGGCACGGGTTTAGATAAACTGCAAGTCAAACTACCAAAGCAATATGTAGATGTAGGCATTGCCGAACAACACGCGGTCACCTTAGCAGCGGGTTTAGCCTGCGAAGGTATACGCCCTGTGGTTGCGATTTACTCCACTTTCTTGCAACGAGCCTATGATCAGATAGTTCACGATGTCTGCATCCAAAATCTGCCAGTCTTCTTCTGTTTGGATAGGGCAGGAATTGTCGGTGCTGATGGCCCAACCCACCAAGGAATGTACGATATTTCCTTTTTGCGGTGTCTGCCGAATATGGTACTGATGGCACCCAAAGATGAAGCTGAACTTCAGCAGATGGTGGCGACTGGAGTTAATTACACAGAAGGGCCGATCGCCATGCGCTATCCTCGTGGCAATGGTTACGGTGTGCCTTTAATGGAAGAAGGTTGGGAATCTCTCCCCATCGGTAAAGCTGAAATTCTCCGGCACGGAGAGGATTTGCTAATGCTGGGATATGGCTCAATGGTTTATCCAGCCATGCAAGCCGCTGAACTTCTAAGTGAACATGGAATTGAAGCGACCGTGGTGAATGCTCGCTTTGCTAAGCCGTTAGATACTGAGTTAATTGTGCCCCTCGCTAAGCAAATTGGTCGAGTTGTCACTCTAGAAGAAGGCTGCATTATCGGTGGTTTTGGTTCAGCAATAGCAGAAGCCTTGTTGGATCATCAGGTTATGGTACCTGTAACCCGAATTGGTATCCCGGATATCTTAGTAGACCACGCAGAACCCAATGAATCTAAGGCAGAGTTAGGTTTAACACCCCCTCAAATTGCCGATCGCATTCGCAAAGCTTTTAGCCCTCAACTCTCAGTAGTTAGCGGTTAAGAGAATTTTCAACGTAGAGAATGTAGAGGAAGTTAACCGATAGCCCTCCTTTTTTAGGGGGGCTAAAATCGTTTATATTCGTTTTGCTGCATGAATAGTCATCTTGATTTTTTACCGCAGATAAGAGGAAAGTTTGGAGATTAGGTGGAAAAGGGTGCGCTCATGAACCTGGGATAAAAATCCTTACTTTAACCCCTGATTCCTGATCCTTTAATTACCTCCGGAGTTCTCGTGGGATACGTTCCTCCTCGGTGCCAATCCATTGCTTAGAATTCACAACAGCATCAATTTTATTTTCCAACTCTGTTAGCCGTTTAGGGGCATCTGGGGAAGAAAGATCATGGCGCACCGTTTTTTGTTTTTTGCCCATTGTTAATGAGGTAATGACATAAGGTGCATCCGTGTGTCCAGCTGCATAGCTGTCTGGAAGCCTGAAGTAGTTAATCTGCTGAAACTCTGAAACCAGCTTTCTCACTGCTGCTTGACTGATGGTTGTTGTACGGGTGCCAGTCACTTTCACAAACCGCTTGCCCTCATAAACTACCTTACCGTTGCCATAAACCGTTAGTTTGTACATCGGGCAAAACCCAAAACAAGCGGTTCGTTCTAGGGTTAGCGCAACGTTTTGTGATGTGCTTGGAGGCTGCTGGAGTACTCTTGGATGCGAATTAGCGGTTTCCGCAGCTAAGAACGGGGAAGCAGCCACAGAGATGGCGAGAGCACTGCTGCCGACGAGACCAATGAGCAAACTGAGAAGAAATGGCGATCGCATAATTAGTTGTTGTAACTTAATGACATTTACTTGATCTAAAGTCTATTGGGTTGCCCCACCTTCTCTGGATCGGTTGCGAATTTAGAAACAGAGACTCTGACAGTAAGAAACCCAAAAGATTCCCTTTATTGGTTTCATCAATACCAGCTAGCTGGGTCAATATTCGCTAAGTTGTTAGAAACTAAAGACTACTGACGCATCACTACTGATATGTTCCCTACTACCCACGTCTATCCTGTTATTTGGCACGAGGATCATGTTTTACTGATTGACCAAAACCGCTTACCCACTGAGTATGCCCTCGTTGAAATCAGCTGCTGTGAGGATATGGCACAAGCGATTAAAACGATGATTGTTCGGGGGGCACCAGCGATTGGGGTAGCCGCCGCTTATGGCATGTACCTAGGGGCGCGAGAAATCGAAACTGAAGACAGACACGAGTTTTTAACTCAGATGGAAGTTGTTGCCCAGCAGTTGCGACAAACTCGTCCGACAGCCGTTAACTTATTTTGGGCAATCGCGCGGATGCTAAAGACTGCCTATGAAACCATTGGCTCTGTGGATTATATCAAGACTGTTTTACTGGAAACGGCTCAGGCTATTAACTTAGAAGATTTGCATACCTGTCAGGCGATCGGTGACAACGGTCTTAAAGTGTTACCTTCTAAACCTGATCAACTGTGTCTGCTGACTCACTGCAATGCTGGGGCTTTAGCAACGGCTGGCTATGGTACTGCATTAGGCGTGGTGCGTTCGGCTTGGCGCGAAGGACGTTTGACGCGAGTTTATGCTGACGAAACCCGCCCCCGTCTACAAGGCGCAAAGTTAACTTCTTGGGAATGTGTCCAAGAAGGTATTCCGGTAACGGTGATTACCGATAGCATGGCAGCGCATTGCATGAAACAGGGTTTAATTGATGCTGTGGTTGTCGGTGCCGATCGCATTGCCGCGAATGGGGATACCGCCAATAAAATTGGTACCTACAGTTTGGCATTGGTCGCTAAAGCGCATCGTATCCCCTTTTTCGTAGCTGCTCCACTTTCTACGATTGATTGGGAACTACCCAATGGCAGCAAAATCCCGATTGAAGAACGCCATCCTTCAGAGATTTATCAGGTTGGCGAAACTGTTCTTTGCCCGCCTGGAGTAGAGTTTTATAATCCTGCGTTTGACGTGACGCCTGCTGAATTAATCTCAGCAATTATTACAGAACATGGCGCTGTCGCACCCAGCGAGTTAAAACAGTTTCAGGTAAAACAAGCGGTCTAGAAACGCTTCATGATGCGGCTCAAGCAAAGCTTGTTATTAGCTATATCTTTCGCTTACCAATAGCCAGCCGTAGGTTTGAACCTACGGCTAATAGCTAAAATCGTCTTTGATGCGATCGCGCTTCCAAGCGATATTTTTATCTATCAACAGTATGTAGGGTGGGCACTGCCGACTAGAACTTGAAAACTTGATTCTATCGTTACTCGTCAGTGCCCACCTTACGATTATTGAAAATGGTGCAAGATCTGAGTTTTAACTGACTTAACGATTGAGTTCCTAGTAGGATAACTTTAGTAAGTACAGTGTGATCGCCGCTCGAAATTTTACTGTTCTAGATCACACTGCTTAGATACAAAGCTTCCTAGATTAGAGAATGTCATCGGGTGAATTCTCTAGGAGCAACCTTTATGAGATTAGAATTAAGAGCTAAATGGTTGCAGCATCTCTTTACTCAGAATAAAAATCAAGGCTTCACTTTAATAGAATTACTGGTTGTTATCATTATTATTGGCATTTTAGGGTTTATGGCTTTACCGAGTTTTCTTAGTTGTGGAAAGAAAGCTAACCAAGCTGAAGCAAGAACTTATGTTGGCTCCCTTAATCGAGGACAGCAAGCTTATTGGGTTGAGAATAATGCTTTTTCATCCTCAATTGAGAAGTTAGAGCTTGGCATTAAAACCAAAACAGAGAATTACCAATATTTAATATCTACAACTAAAAAATCTGCTTTTAGCTATGGAGTTTCCCTCAAAGGAACCCCTGGAACAAAGAGTTACGTCGGTGGCGTGTTTTTAGTTCCTGAAATGCCTGTAAAACAGGTTAAGACGAAAGCCGTTAAGCAAGAAATACAGATGACAATCGTTGCTATTGTCTGTGCAGCGAAGGAACCAGGAACAAGCCGACCTGCTCATCCTATTTATCAAAACGATAAAGCAACGTGTGGTGATAAAACTTACGATCCTCTCAATCGTAATTAGTCACTATTTAAAAACTAAATTCAGTAGAACTCACTTTAGAGGATACAAAGTATCGCCTGTTGTGGGATCAAACACAAATAACTGATTGAAATCTAGTTGTAAAGAGATGCGATCGCCTGGATACCCTCGCCAATCGGCAGGTGCTTGAATATTCAGCAGGATGTCTGAATCGGGTAAAGCAGCACGAATCAGCGTCTCGCGTCCTAACGGTTCTACAACATTGACCTCAGCAACTAGGTGAGGGGTTCCTTCTTGTCCGTTGCTGGTTATCTGTTGCGGAAAAACCTGAATATGCTCAGGACGGATGCCTAAATCAAAGCCTTGTCCCTCAATCAATTGCAGCTTTTCTTGAACGGCAAAAAAACTCGGAAAAGATTGATTACCAACCTGAAAGATGCCGCCTGTGTAAATGACTTTGAGAATATTCATCGGTGGACTGCCTAAGAAAGTTGCCACCATGCGGTTTGCGGGTTGGGCATAAATAGATTGCGGATCACCAATCTGTTGAATACGACCTTGATTGAGTACCACAATCTGATCTGCTAAGGTCATGGCTTCAACTTGATCATGGGTTACATAGATCGTTGTAATCCCCAATCGTTGATGCAGCTGCTTCAATTCTGCCCGTGTATCATCCCGCAATTGGGCATCCAAGTTAGATAACGGTTCATCCAAAAGGAAGGCTTTAGGTTCACGCGCGATCGCCCGTCCTAATGCAACCCGTTGCTGTTGTCCGCCAGATAACTGCTTTGGCTTACGGGTTAAAAGATGATCGATATTGAGCGATCGCGCAACGGTTTCTACTCGTTCCTGAATCTTGGTTGAGTCCACATTCCGCATTCGCAGACCAAAGGCTAAATTCTCAGCAACCGTCATGTGGGGATAGAGGGCGTAATTTTGGAACACCATCGCCACATCTCGCTGCCGAGGCGGGATAGCATTAACCAATTGATTCCCAATATAGAGATTCCCGCTGGTCGCTGTTTCCAGTCCGGCAATCGTCCGCAGAATCGTTGATTTACCACAACCAGATGGCCCGACCAAAACCCAAAACTGCCCATCCGGTACTTCAAAGGTAATGTTTTCGATGGCAGTCGCATTATTAAACTTGCGGGTAATGCGTTCTAATCGGACATTTGCCATAGGTTAGGCTCTAACGTTGAATGATCTACCACTTAGTAGAATATGGCAGACGAGGGCGCTCAATAGAACTTAAACAAAAATTTGTTGGTAAAAGCTGGAAGCATCGGTTCATGTTCAGTTGATGCCAATGCTTGTAGCCAGCACAAAAGGGAGATAGATTAAATTTTTCTATCTCCCTTTCCTAAAAATGTCAGGACTTATCAGGTTAGCGGAAATTATTCGGATTTAACCGAGGATTAGAACGAGTCGGCACTCCGCTTCTGACACCATTCCTTAACTGACTAGCATTTCCCCCATCTGCTTTGTCTAGAAAAGGTCGCAGGTCAACGTTTTGAGAACGCAGTTGAGTCCGGTTTCTTCCACCTAAAGAAGATAATCCCAGATTTAGCAGGTCATTGAGCATCCGGGAGTCTCGACTGCTGTTAATAAAGGCGTTAACGCCTTGGGTTTGCTGCCCGCCGTCTGCTAAGGTGATGTTTTGGAAGACGCGATCGCGGGTTGACTGCGGATCTTGATTCGGCGGTACTGTTAATACAATGCGGCAGTCTGGGTTTTTCTCGCTCGTGACACAAACAGTGTTGTAGTTATTTTCTACAGATGCCCGTAATTCTTGTAAACCATCGGGTCGGTAAGATTCTAAGCGACGGCTAATCTCGTTACAGCGCCGTTCTGGACTCCAGCCACCCCCTAAAGCACTAGGAATCGCCCAGGGATAAGCTTGACTGGGCTGACTTTTGGGACGGTACATGACGGTATACTGACCTTCAATATACTGACAGGCAAATCTTGGTTGAGTGGCTGTAGTGCTATCCGACTCAGAATTCGTTTGAGTCTGATTCGCCTCAGAATTTGGTTGGGACGGATCTGACTCCGAAGACTCAGACTCGGTATCTACCTGCACATCCTCGCTAGAGGAATTATCTGCTACTAACTGGGGCTGTGTTGACTGAGAGTTTGGGCTAGATAATGATGTTGCTAGAGCGATCGCGCTACTGCTTCCCATTAAAACTGCGACACTAACTGATAAACTCAAACTTTTAAAGGTTAAGAGCATCACCTGTAAAGTAGACTCATACTTATGTCTTGACATAAAACGCCTCTTATTAACATATTTCAGGGCTATTTCTAGAGATTTTTCAATTAAATGACTTAATTTCACAAATCTTTATAAATTAGCCTTTGTATCGTATACTACGGGGAATGTGCCTGAAGCTGTATGCCGCACGAGCGAGGAAAAGCAGTCAGACCACTGCTACTCCTTTGCAAAGCAAGAGGTACCTCTGCGGGTACGTCTGAAAACAGCAGGTACAGCGCCTAAATGCCTAAGGAGATGGGTCACGCTAAAAATCGTCCCCGTGCTGCTAAGGTACTGAGGTTACAGCTATATAGCCTAGTGTTCCCCAAAAACAGGGTTTTTATAACACTCTACTGAGTTGATCACAATCTCAGGTCAGCCCGTGGAAAAACTAAATTCCCGTCTGTCAAAAACAGAGGGGGAGTGTCATGCGAAGTGAGATAGAAGGAGTAGAAACAACAATGTCGGAGGCACAGAAGCCGCTGACAGTTCCTAAACAATTCTTGGAACCACCAGGATACTTAAGCCCGACGCTATTGATGTTTGTAGTCGCGGTCGCGTTGGTAATAATTTCTACCTGTGGTTACTGGCGGTGGGACTGGCCTGACTGGTGTTGCTTTGTTCTCAATGTGCTGGCTTTGCACATGTCTGGGACAGTGATTCATGATGCTTGTCATAATTCTGCCCATCGAAATCGAATCGTGAATGCGGTTCTGGGACATGGAAGTGCGTTGATGCTAGGCTTTGCCTTTCCCGTCTTCACACGGGTACATATGCAGCACCATGCTCATGTGAATGATCCGGAAAACGACCCGGATCATTTTGTTTCTACAGGTGGCCCACTGTGGTTGATCGCCGCCCGATTTTTTTATCACGAGATTTTCTTCTTTAAGCGACGTTTGTGGCGTAAGTACGAGCTAGTGGAATGGTTTTTAAGCCGTTTATTTGTAGCCGCGATCGTATATACGTCCTGTCAGTACCACTTTTTGGGCTACGTTCTCAATTTTTGGTTCTCGCCTGCCTTAGTCGTTGGGTTAGCCTTGGGTCTATTTTTTGACTATTTGCCTCACCGACCCTTTAAAGAGCGCGATCGCTGGAAGAATGCTAGAGTTTATCCCAATCCCATCCTTAACTTGCTGATTTTGGGACAAAATTATCATTTAATTCATCATTTATGGCCTGCGATTCCCTGGTATAACTATCAGCCGGCATATCACGCCACCAAGCACCTTTTAGACCAAAAAGGTTCTCATCAATCCCTGGGACTATTGCAAGGCAAAGACTTTCTCATCTTTGTATATGACATCTTTTTAGGGATTCGTTTTCACAGAAAGCCATCTGACAAGCAATTAGAAAACGTTAGATAAATAGTAGGCATTATCTAACTGTAATAAGAAAATATAGGGTGCTTTGCGAGGCACCCTATATTGCTTTTATAGGTAAAGTTTCAGAAGTCAAAAGTGAAGAGTTATTAATAATACCAATTCTCTAAAATCTGGTGACACATGAGACTTGTTCGCCAAGATCAAGTCTTAAGATTTAAACGCAGATGAAAGCAGATAGACACAGATGGAGCGCGTAGCGCATGCCGTAGGCACGCAGATGTTCTACTGAGTGATTGTCTCTTCGTTGCTTATCTGTCGCTTACTTTAGGAGAATTGATATAACATGGGCACATTTCAACCTTCACTCCTAACAACAAATTTTTACCTCCCTCGAATTCCATCCCGTTAAGAACTCTTGCGGACTAGCATCTGAGTAATGAGATCTAACAATTCCGCCATCGACTGTGAAGTTCCTCGCAGAATATGGTTAGCTACTGTACTTAAAACTTTTTCCCCATCTGTGTCGTCTGTTACCCACTCCTCCAGCCGATGATCTAGTACCAGAATGGGTGGTTTGGCTGATTGTTGAGCTAGAAGCGTCAGTACCTGCACTAACTGCCGCTCAGGTTGCAGTTCTCCGATATAAATTACCAGTAAGTCAACATTTTGATGTTGAAGATGACGCGAGATTTCTGTCCAAGAATGAGAAAGGATACTTCTAAACCCGGCAGCTTGTAAGTACTGAATCAACGCTTGCAGCCACTCAACCTGGCTATGAGGTGTGTAGGGCTGAGACGTAATACCTTCTTGGACTTGATAAAGGTTCTGTTCATCTAAAGCTGCCTTTCCTATACCTACTTGGGCATAATCCTTTTCATAGGTAAGAGTAGGGTACAGCGTAGAATGGGGGGAAATTCCTGACTCCGAATTGAGAATCCTAAACTCCTCTACATGGGTGAGGGTGGGATAAGCAGGGATTGATAAATCTGACAGACTAGCGATATCCACCACCAAAATGCTAGGGTTCCAGCACATGCCTACAGCCACCTGAATCGCTTGTAACAAAGCCGCTGTTTTATGCTTCTGAGGTGTGGCTAAACAGGGAAATACTGAAAGTTCAGTAACTTGATTGGCTGCCTCAGTCGTTTGGTGATCCAATGTTACTAAGGGCAGAGAAGCAAGGTGGGTATGTTGAGTCAGTTGCTTTAGGTAGGTGAGAGGATCGTCTAAATCCCGGCTTTCTAGTAAAACAACATCTGGATGCCAAACACGCGCTAGCAGTTCTGCCTGATCAAGATCATCGGCTTCTACTACTCGGTAATTCAGTTCAGCATGAGGCCATAAGAGGGAAAATTCTTCATCAGGGCTGAACTCTTCTCCGTGGCTCAAAACAGTGAGAGAGAGTTCTTCAATGTCTTTGGCTTGGGAAGGAGTTAGCCGCAAAATCATTAGCGGATTATTGTTGCTCGATTGCTGTGGGGTGACGTGAATCAGGGCTTGTTGTAAGGCTGACTCCTCTACAGGCAGGGTTAAAAAGCTATCGGCTTGGTTTTGAGCAGCCTGCTCTTTTTCTGCCCACGTTCCCATGACCAAAACTGGAATGTGGCAAGTTTGATTATCTGACTTGAGCAGCGTCAACACATCCCACCCAGAAAGTAAGGGTAGCAGGGGATTTAATAGGACAGCGCAAGGTTGTAATCGACGAGACTTTTCAATCGCTTCCGTACCAGAACGGGCAATGACGACTCGATAACCTAAGCTCGTTAGTTGTTCGGTTAAGGCTTCGATGTAATCAGGGGTTGCCTCAACAATCAACACCAAGGAATTTTGTGACAAGCGGGGGAACTGCTCATTTCCTCTTGCCTCTAAAGGCGGACAGGGAGGCAGTAGCAGCGTAAACTGGCTACCCTGACCTTCGGTGGAGATAAAAGAGATTTCACCCCCATGTAGACGGGCAAGGCGCTGGGTTAAAACCAGTCCTAGACCCGTTCCTTCAAATCTGCGGGTCAGAGGATTTTCTAGCTGTTGAAATTTTTGGAAGATTAAGTGCTGCTTCTCAGGAGGAATACCAATCCCAGAATCCCAGACGGTGAAAGCAATCCAACCTTCCCAACGGCTAACCTTAAGACCAATTTCTCCACCTGTATCTGTAAATTTAAGGGCATTAGAAAGGAGGTGAACCAGCATTTGACGCAGGCGCAACTCATCTGCGACAAGCATCTCCAAACTGGGTTCAATGTCTAGGGTAAATCGGGTTTGGAGTATATCCGCTTCTTCGGGATCATCTTTTGTAAGTTGGAGTTGCTGGGCTTGGCTATAAGCGCGATCGCATACCGTGTGAATATTCACAGCATCCAGCGTCAGATCTAGCTGACCCGTCTCCATCCGAGTTAAATCTAAAATATCGTTGACCACCGTCATCAACTGACGACCGCTTTGGTGGATCAGTTGGGCATAGCGAGATTGGCGCTCATTCAGTTCTCCCAATATCTGATCTTTAAGCAGGCTGGACAAACCGAGAACGGCAGTCAGTGGGGTTTTGAGTTCGTGGCTAATACAGGCTAAAAATTCGTCTTTTAGGCGGTTGAGTTGCACTAAATCGGCATTTTTGGCGGCTAGTTCCTTGGCTACCTGTTCCTGATCGGTAATATCTGTTGCCAGCACTAGCCACAGAGGAGTCGAAATCATACCGTCTTGACCCCAACTCCCCATTTCCGGTAGAGGAATTTTGGCGAATTGCCACACGCGATCGCTACCCCTCTTCAATTGCTCAGTCGCTGGGATAAAGATGGTACAACTTGCTGGCATACTTTGGGCTTTAATGGCGATCGGCACTGACACCATAACGTTGCTTTCCACCACGTTGGAGTCAACGCTAATTGGGGCACTCCAGCTATAAGGTGCTTCCTCTGCATGCTCAAACAAATCACATCGTAGGTAGAAGAAATCCTCAAAGGCGAAGGATTCTGGCATACGATCTGTAAAGGTTTCTAATTCGCTGCCTTTTCTCTCTCCTCGTCCATCTAGCATTGACGACATTCCCACCTGCTGACGCCAACTAAGATTTTGGCTAACGACTTGTCCTGTCTCGGTTTGCAGCCTCAGTGGTAAAGGCAAGGGTTCCAACAGTTGCATCAAGGGTTCTAGGAGCGATCGCGTTGCCTCTTGGCTTACCTGCATTTTTTGGGGAGAAGGCGCCTCCACAACTTCTCCGCTAGCTGTCATATCTACCGTCGTAGCTACATCCTGTAACAGTCGCCAGCTATTTAACACGCCTAAAAACCTGCCCTCAGCATCAACGAGTGCCCAAGGTTGCTCCTTTGAGGAAGAGGGTTGTTGATTTTGCAGCTGAGACCAGAATTGACTTAAGCTGAGATCGGCTGACAGAAGGGTCAGGGGTTCAATGAAAGAGTCTAGGCTAAAGCCTTTGTCGTCAGAGACAATATTAGAATACCTTCTAGCGACAGAAGAGACTGAATCCTTTAGAGGGATAGGTATCTTTTTGCTTTCCTCCTGCTCTTGACGGATGAGGTAAGGCATAAGGCGTCGGAGGTGTACCAATCCCAGAGGGCTTTGCTGTTGACTGACTACAACTAAGCGATCGTACTCACCGGAGCTAAAAATCGCGAGTACAGCATCCAGATTCGCTGTGTATTCGCAAACTGGAACAAGCTCCATAAATTCTTTTAGACTGGAAGTTGGCCTTAGCATTAGAAACCTGGCTGAATAAGAGGAAAAGCTTGCCAGTGGCCTCTTGGCACACGCAAACGTATTTCAAAAGAGACGCCTAAATTGCAACTCGATGATTACTAAGGCGTCTAGGAGTGCCAGCGGCAGCACGTCCTCTCAAGACTTAAACAGAAGTTGAAAAATTGTTGAGAGCGAGCCGTTAATTACACGCTCAAATTTGAGTACAGCTCAATTATTGATCAGGAGACGAGGGATGGGATCGATAAGGAATTACAATTAATTACGATTATCCCAATGCTTAAACTAATCTTAAGTATCTTTTCTCAGGAGTTCATTGATAGATCCATCTTTTGACGGATTTTAAACTGAGCATCTTCAGCATATTTCTACAACACAGACGGTTTTGACGCCTAAACTCTCTATTTGTATCTGTACCTGTTCTGAATCGCTCTCTGACTTACTGGGGAAGTTTCTGAGCAGCGATCGCTACAGCTTGATGCATCCAACTTCTTTAGACGACTTTTACAACTTTGTTGAGCAGCATAAGCACCGCTTAGATTGTTTAGTCATAGAAGATGATCAGGCATTACGACCTATGATCAATCAATTGCATGAACAAGCGACTCTCCTACCTATCGTTATTTTACAAATTGATCCCGACCCATCTGAGGCATTAGAACCCGTTTTCCCCCAGGCGACCCATGAAACCGTCTGTGTTG
>Ga0196963_10000761_pt1 | contig 25339 bp, 26 predicted proteins | sample S1_5metaG_FD_148600 | JGI IMG/M metagenome (GOLD analysis project Ga0196963, IMG submission 148600) | Soil microbial communities from Anza Borrego desert, Southern California, United States - S1_5 | ecosystem: Environmental > Terrestrial > Soil > Desert | place: USA: California | collected...
CAGGAACCCCTTGCGATCGCGACGCAGGGCTCGCACGACGCGAGGCGGGGCGTCTGTTTTCTCATGGCGAGCGGTCCATTGCACGAGTTCAACCATTGCCGGGGCGAGATCGATGCCCTTGGGGGTCAGGCGATAGAGGAACCGCCGCGCGTCTTCCGCGTCCCGACGCTTGCTGACGATACCCGCTTTCTCGAGGCGGCTTAGCCGGTCGGCGAGGACATTGCTGGCGATGCCCTCGCCAGCGTTGAGAAACTCATTGAACGTCCGCCGCCCGCGGAACATGAGGTCACGCACGATCAGCAGCGACCAGGTGTCGCCCAGGATTTCCAGAGCCAGGCTGATCGGGCATCCGGACCGGGGCTTGTTCAGGGTGCGGCTGGGCATCCGATGGGCATAGTTAGATCACTTGTTAAATGCAAGTGATATGAATAATACTTGCGCGATACAAGTGAAATTGACCGATCGAGCGGAGGACCGAGAATGATGGCTCTGCCTGTGACGCTGTTTTTCGTGGGCTTGTTCGCCATGATCCAGATCCCGGTCACGCTCATGGTGGGCTATCGCCGGGTGCAAACCGGGATTCAGTTCTTCGACGGCGGCGATCAGACGCTCCTGCGGCGGATGCGGGCGCATGCCAATTTCACCGAGACGGTGCCGATCACCCTCCTGGCGATGGGGGCCGCCGAGCTGGCGGGGGCACCTCTATGGCTTCTCTGGGGTGGCGGCCTTTTCCTGCTCACCGGTCGATTCCTGCACCTGGTGACGCTGGTCCGTACCGGCTGGGGGCATGGCAGAGCCGTGGGCATGGTACTGACATTGATCACCATGGGTGGATTCGGTTTGTTTGCCATAGCCCGCGCGCTGCCGATGTGACGGAGCGGGTGACCGATGGCCTATGATCCAGAACTGGCGGCGGCGTTGCGTAAGGCGCTATCGGGCGTCCGAGGCGTCACCGAGCGCAATATGTTCGGGGGCGTTTGCTTCCTCGTGAACGGCAACATGCTCGCCGGCGTGGAGACGGAGCGGTACATGTTCCGGGTTGGCAAGGAGCGACACGCGGAGGCTCTTGCCCGCCCGGGAGCGACCGATGGCGTTTACCGGTCGGCCGCTCGCGGGGTTTGTCTGGGTCGACGCGGCCGGGCTGTCCGCGACATCGCTGGCAGGCTGGGCCGATATGCTCTCGACTATGTCGGTGCGCTGCCGCGGAAGGCCGCCAAAGGCCCCACACGGGCCCCCCGGCGCGGCGCGCCAGGCTCGGCTAGAGAACGGTTCTACCCGAGCCTGGCAAGACCTACCGTGCAGCCGGTACGGCGCTGAGCGACAGGTTGTTGGGGTTGAGGCCGAGCGCCGAGGCGGTGGTCGGGTTCAGGTGACCGGTCGCCTCGAGGCCGCGGCTGCGCTGGAAGCTGGCCAGGCCGCGTTCCGTCTGCGCACCCCAGCGCCCGTCGATCCGGCTGTTGTAATAGCCGTAGTGGCGCAGACGCTGCTGCACGCTGCGCACCACGCCAGGCTCGAGGGGTTCGCGGAAGGACGGCGGTGCGGCGGCGGTGCGGGTCGGGAAGGCGTTGGGGTTCAGGCCCATGGCCGAGATCGTCGCCACATTGACCTGTCCGGCGTCGAGCCCGCGCGAACGCTGGAAATTCTCCATGGCGATCTGGGTGTCGCTTCCCCACACGCCGTCGGCCGGGCCGTTGTAGTGGCCGAGCTGGCGCAACCGGTTCTGGATCGTACGCACATCGGTCGGATCGGACAGCGTGACCGGCGAGACGCCCGGCACGCGCAGCGAGTTGCGGGTCGAATCGTCGAGCCGGCCGGTCATCGTCAGGCCGCGATTCTGCTGATAGCGTTCGACGGCCGCCTTGGTCTCCGGGCCCCACATGCCGTCGATCGGTCCGTTGTAGTAGCCATAGGTGTGCAGGCGCGACTGCGCGTCGCGGACCTCGGCCGAGGGCTCCGTCTGCGCCGCCGCAACCGTGGCGGGGCGGCTTGCGGTCGGGGTAGAGGTCGAGCCGGCGCACGCTGTGACAAGCAGCGCGCCGGCGAGGACGATGAGCGTTTTCATGAGGACTCTCCCGGCAGGGCTTCATCGGCGTCGGGTGACGCGTGAAGCGAGCTATGCCTATTGGAAGCGTAACGTTGGAAGCGCGGCGGTGATCCGGCTTTACAAGCGCGTTGCCCGGAATCGTGGCGTCCGGCGTTACCGCGAGGGGAGCGCCTTAGGCCTTCACGCCGGCGCCGATGACCTTGGGGGCCGAGGGATCGAGCGGCCAGCGCGGGCGCGGGCTGAAATCGAGCGCGTCGGTCAGGCCGAGGCGCAGCCGCTCGACGCCCGCCCAGGCGATCATCGCCGCGTTGTCGGTGCACAGCGTCAATGGCGGCGCGATGAGGTCGAGCCCGTGCTGCGCGGCGAGCCCGGTCAGGCGCCGGCGCAATAGCGTGTTGGCGGCGACACCGCCGGCCACGACCAGCGCCTTACCCTTGGGGTACCGCTCCTTGAACAGGTCGATCGCCTGGCCGGTGCGCTCGGCAAGGGAGTCGGCGACGGCTTGCTGAAACGAGGCCGCCATGTCGGCGACCAGGGCTGACGACAGGTCGCCCCCGGATTCGACCGCTTGGCGCACGGCGGTCTTCAGCCCGGCGAAGGAGAAATCGCAGCCCGGCCGGCCTTTGAGAGGGCGCGGGAAGGCGAAACGCGCCGGATCGCCGGTTTGCGCCGCGCGCTCGACGGCTGGACCGCCGGGATAGCCCAGGCCCAGAAGCTTCGCCGTCTTGTCGAAGGCCTCGCCGGCCGCGTCGTCGATCGTCGTGCCGAGCCGTCGGTACTGCCCGACACCCTCCACGATCAGCAGCTGGCAGTGACCGCCGGAGACGAGCAGCAGCAGATAGGGGAAGGCGACGTCGTGGCTGAGACGGGCCGAGAGCGCGTGGCCTTCGAGATGGTTGATCGCCAGGAACGGCTTGCGGGCGGCGAGCGCGATGGCCTTGCCGGTCATCACGCCGACGATGACACCGCCGATCAGGCCGGGGCCGCCGGTGGCCGCGATGCCGTCCAGATCGGCGAAGCTCGCTCCGGCGTCCTTCATCGCCGTCGCGATGAGTCCGTCGAGATGTTCGAGGTGGGCGCGCGCCGCGATCTCCGGCACGATGCCGCCATAGGGCGTGTGCAGTTCCGTCTGCGACAGCACCCGCTCGGCGCGGATGGTTCGCGCGTCGTCGACCAGGGCGGCCGCGGTCTCGTCGCAGCTGGTTTCAATGCCGAGGATGAGCATTATTTCTGTCCGAAGCTCAGGAGCTGCGGCGCCTTCTCGATGATGGTGTGCAGTACCGCCTCGGCAGTGGCGAGCTTCTTCTCGAACTCGGGGTCGATATGCGGCTTGAGGCGCGGATCCTTGAGCCGTTGGTTGACATCGTAGAGCGAGCGCAGCTCGGCGGTGAAGATCTCGCGTGCTCCCAGCGGCAGGGCTTCGAGCTGGGTCAGCACCGTCATGAATCTCAGACTGGCGCGGATGATGACCCGCTGCGCCTTGACCACCAGCTGGTCGTAGAGCCCTTCGAGTTCGGCATCGCGGCCGCTGTCGAGGTTGTCGACCCGCGCCTTGACCACGATGCCGAGCGTGTAGATTTCGCCGGCCTTGGAGCGGAACTGGGCGTAGCGGTCGGTCGACAGGGCGCTGAAGGAATATTCGGTCTCCGCCTCGAAGGCCTTGAGGGCCGCCACCTGCTGGCGCAGGGCCGCGAGCATGCGTTCGGCCTCGCGTCTGGGGTATCTGATCTGGGTGGCCATCGGGCGGCCACTCTACCGGGTAAACCCCGCCGCCGCCACGAAACCGCCCGGTTCGGCGGGCTCAATAGGCGCGGTTTTCGCTGCCTCTCTAACCTGCTATTCAGGATACATGGTCCGTTCCCCTGTCCTGCGCATCGGTTCGCGCGGCTCGCCCCTCGCCCTTGCCCAGGTCGAGCAGGTGAAGGCGCGCCTGGCCGGCGCCTGGCCGGAGCTGGCCGAGCGTGGCGCCGTGGCGGTCGAAATCATCCGCACGACTGGTGATCGCATCCAGGACCGGCCGCTGTCCGAGGCCGGCGGCAAGGGGCTGTTCACCAAGGAGATCGAGGAGGCGCTGCTCGCCGGCACGATTGACCTCGCCGTTCATTCGATGAAGGACATGCCGACGGTGATCCCGGATGGGCTGGAGATCGCCTGCCTGCTGCCGCGCGAAGACCCGCGTGACGCGCTGATCGCCGGGGTCGCAAGCCTTGCCGAGCTGCCGCAGGGTGCGGTGGTCGGCACGTCGTCGCTGCGCCGCAAGGCGCAGGTGCTGGCGCGGCGGCGCGATCTCAAGGTCGTGGATTTTCGCGGCAATGTCGACACGCGGTTGCGCAAGCTCGAACGCGGCGAGGTGCAGGCCACGTTGCTGGCGCTGGCAGGCTTGAAGCGGCTCGGCCTCGAAGGCCGGGCCTCGGCGGTGCTGTCGACCGAGGAGATGCTGCCGGCGGTGGCGCAGGGCGCCATCGGCATCGAGACGCGGATCGGCGACACCCGCTTGCGGGCGATTCTGGCGCCCCTGCATCATGCGCCCACGGCGCGTGCCGTGACCGCCGAGCGCGCCCTGCTCGGCGTGCTCGACGGCTCGTGCCGCACGCCCATCGCGGCGCTGGCCGTAGGCCGGACCTTCGGCCGACTGCGGCTCGACGCCCTGATCGCCACGACGGACGGCTCGCAGGTCCTGCGCACAGCGCGCGAGGGCCCCGAGGCGGATGCGGCCGAAATGGGGCGTGACGCCGGCGAGGAGCTGCGCCGCGATGGCGGCCCCGGATTCTTCGGGAATTCGTCGTGACTATTCGTATTCCATTCGCTGATTCGTTGATGCTCATTCGCTCATGCGTATCTTGATCACCCGGCCGCGTGACGACGCGGCCCCCCTCGCCGAGAAGCTCAAGGCGCGCGGCCATGAGGTCATGGTCGAGCCGATGCTCGAGATCCGTCTCGTGCCCGAGGCCACGGTCGATCTCAGCGGGGTGCAGGCGGTGCTGTTCACCAGCGCCAACGGCGTGCGCGCCTTCATTGCCGCCGAACAGCGTCGCGACCTGCCGGCGTTCTGCGTCGGCGATACGACCGCGGCCGCCGCCACGGCCGTGGGCTTCACCCGCGTCGAGAGCGCCGCCGGCAATGTCGACGCGCTCGCCTCGCTGGTGTTGCAGAAGCTCAAGCCGGCGAATGGCGCGCTGCTGCATGCGGCCGGCAGCGCGGTGGCCGGCGATCTTGCGGGCCAGCTCAAGAAAGACGGATTCGACGTGCGCCGCGCCGTGCTCTACACCGCCGAACCGGCGGCCGCGCTGTCGCCGCTCGTCGCCGCCGCGCTCAAGGCCCGACAAATCGACATCGTGGTGTTCTTCTCGGCGCGCTCCGCGGAGACCTTCGTGCGTCTGGTGCGCGCCGCGGGCCTGGCGCCGTCGATGAGCAAGACCGTGGCGTTGGGCCTGAGTGCGCAGGTCAACGAGGCCGCGATCGGCCTGCCCTGGGCGATGATGGAAGCGGCGCGCCAGCCGCAGGAAGCCGACGTCATCCGTGCCATCGCCCGGCACAAGATCATCAACCAGCTCGAAGGCAAGCCGGTCGACGAGGAGCCCGAGATCGTCTTCGGCCGCCGCGCGGAGGATATCCCCAAGGCGCTCGAGAGCCAGCCGCGCCCGGCCGGTGGTGCCTCGCGTACGCTGGTCTGGCTGGCGGTGCTGCTGGCTCTGGGCGCTGGCGGGCTCGCTCTCCTGCAGGGCGGCCGTCAGCCGAGCGAACCGCCGTCGGCGGTCCTGCTGCGTCTGGAGACGCGGCTGGCCGCGCTCGAACGTCAGATCGCAACGCTGCCGCGACCCGACCCGACAAAACTCGACGAGCTCGCGTCGCGTCTCGCGGCGCTTGAGGCTCGTCCCATGCCCGAGCCTCCGCCGTCGGACACGGCCCTCCTGGAGCGTCTCGCGGTGCTGGAGCAGACGCTGGCCGCGCTCGAACAGCGCACCAGTATCGGCCCCGATGCGGGTCAGGTCGCGGTGACCATGGCTGACAATCGCCGCCTGTCGGGCGAACTGGCGCGCCTGCAGGATGAAGTCGCCGCCCTCGGGGCAAGCTCGGCCCGGCCCGCGGCGCGCGAAGGCTTGTTGCTGGCGGTCGGTCAGCTGCGCGAGTCCCTGCGTCGCGGTGCGCCGTTCCCGGCCGAGCTGCGCACTGTCCAGGCCCTGGCCGGCGACGAGCCCGGGCTGGTGGCCGCCCTGGCACCCCTGGCGCCGATGGCGGACAAGCCGCCGGCCGCGCGCGAGGCGCTGCTGGCGCGGTTCCCGGCGCTCGCCGCGACGGCCGGCCGTGAGGCGCAGATCGATATCCTATCGGGGCAGGCCAGCGAGGGCAGCTGGTGGAGCGGGATTGCGCAGCGCCTGTCGTCTCTGGTCGCGGTACGCCGGGTCGGCGAGGTCGCGGGTGATGCGCCGCTATCGCGTCTGGCGCGCGCCGAGCGCGCCGCGGCCGGCGGCGATCTGGCCGAGACGGTCGCCGCTCTCGACGGGGTGCCGGGTCCCGCCGCCGAGACGCTGGCGCCGTGGCTGACCGAAGCCCGCGCGCGCCTGGCCGCCGACCGGGCGGCCGAGGCTCTGCTGGCCGCCTCTCTCGCGGCGGCGGCCGCCGGATCGGCGCGATGATGCGCATCGTCGCGTATCTCATCGTCGCGGCGGTGCTGATGACGGGCGTGGTCTGGCTCGCCGACCGCCCCGGCGATGTGGTCATCGTCTGGCAGGGATGGCGGATCGAGACGAGCGTTGGAATGCTCGCCGCGAGCGTCGTCCTGATCGCGATTGTCACCGCGCTCCTCTATCGCCTCTGGCGCGCACTGGTCGCGGCGCCCCGGCAGCTGGCGCGCTGGCGGCGCGACCGGCGCCAGCGTCTTGGCTATGAGGCCCTATCCTCGGGGCTCGTCGCCGTGGCCGCGGGCGACCCGCAGGGCGCGCGCCGCCAGGCGCGGCGCGCCGATGCGATGCTCGGCCATCCGCCGCTCACGCATCTTCTGTCGGCACAGGCCGCCCAGCTCGCCGGCGACGAGGACACGGCGCAGCGCCATTTCCAGGCGATGCTCGAGCGGCCGGAGACGGAGTTCCTCGGTGTGCGCGGATTGCTGTCACGGGCGATGCGCGACGGCGACAAGGCGCAGGCGCTCGCCCTGGCGCGGCGCGCCATGACACTGCGTTCCAAGACCCCGTGGGTGCTGACCACGCTGCTCGACCTGCAGACCCGGGCGGGCGACTGGGGCGGTGCGGCCGAGACGCTCGACCGCGCCATCGCGGCGCGCATCCTCGCTCCGGGGCCGGCGCAGCGCCAACGCGCGGCGGCGTCCATCGAGCTGTCGCGGCAGGCGCTCAACGATGGCCGTCTCGACGACGCGCGGCGCGCGGCCAAGAAAGCCTACCGCCTCGATCCTGATCATCCCGCGACGGCGGCCTGGTTCGCTGCGAGGCTGGTCGATACCGATCGCCGCCGCCGCGCGGCGAAGCTCATCGAGCATGAATGGGCCAGACGGCCTCATCCCGAGCTGGTCGCGACGTACCGCAAGGCGCGTACGCCGTTCAACGTGCTGGCCTGGGTCAAGGACGTCGAGCGTCTCGCCGCCGCGGCGCCCGCACATCCCGACAGCGAGCGCGCCCTCGGTGAAGCGGCGCTCGAAGCCGGGCTGTGGGGCGAGGCGCGCAAGCATCTCACGGCCGCCATCGCCGCCGCCGGCAACGCGCCGCCCGCCACGCTGTGCCGCAAGATGGCGCAGGTCGAGGAGGCCGATACCGGCAACCAAGGGCTCTCCCATCGCTGGCTCGAATTGGCGGCCGAGGGCAATCCCGATCCGGCCTGGATCTGCGAGAATTGCGGCGCACCGCACGCCGCGTGGCAGGCGACGTGCCGCCGCTGCAGCGCTTTCGACCGCCTGGAATGGCGCACGCCGGACCGGGTCGGGCCGGCGCTGCTTGGCGGCGACGCGGCCCCGATCGCCCTGCCGAGCGCCGATACGACACCGCCGGTGCCGGCAGCAAGCGCGCCGCCGCCGGCGAGCCCATCTGCCAGCGGCTAGGCGCGGCGGTACGGCTCGAACACCGCTTCGCCGTTGAGCCAGCGCGTCACGGCGGTGTCGTCACGCAGCATCAGCGCGGTCGCCTGGCTCAGCTCCACGGCACAGTTCTGCAGCCCCGCATCGGCGCACGCCTGGAGCACGCCGCCGTTGATGGCGGCGGAAATCTGCTGCGGATAGGCGAGCGATTCGACGGGCGTCGGCGTGCCGACGGTGCGTGCCGATTCGAGCGAGGCTTCGCATTGCTTCGCGTCGGTCGCCAGATAGGCGCGGCAGGCGGTGGGGCGGACATCGTAGATGCCGCAGGCGCCGTCCTTGAGCATGGGGCAGGGCAGGGCGTGGCGGAAACGTTCGAGCTCGTTGAGACCGGCCGCGCGCGCCGCCGTCGCTTCTACCCGCGGGGCGAATTCCCGGTACGGCCCGTGACGCAGCGAAGCGGCCACCAGGATGGCTTCGGGAATCGTGACCGACACGTTGATGTGACAGCAGAACGAGCAGCCCTTGCGGCAGGCCACGGCGGCACGCATGGCGCGTCCGTCCTCGCTGCCATCGAAGGCGGCGTTCGTCGTGGATTCGAGGTCCGCGTGGCGCGCCCGGGCGACGGCTTCCAGTCGCTGCGCGCGCTCCATCTCCGGCAAGTCGCGCAGGCCGCTCAACGCCTGGCGGGTCGCATCCCGCGTCGTCTCGAACAGGCGAAAGAACTCCGCCCGCATCTCGGGCGGAAGCTGGTCGAGGAAGGCCTGGGCGGATTGCGGCTTCGCGACCGGTGCCGACGCGTCGCGCGGCGGCCAGGGCTTGCCGGCGGCTTGTGCTTGCTTGCGGCGCTTGGCTTCGCCCATCCAGGCATCTCCCGGAGGAGATTATCGGCCCTCAGGCGCGGCGGGTCGAGAGCGCCTGTGTCTCCAGGGAATGAGCCACCTGGAGCAGGCGAGTGTCATCGCCGCGCCGGCCGACGAGCTGCACGCCGATCGGCAGGCCGTTGCGCGCCTGAAGCAGGGGCAGGGTAATGGCCGGCGTGCCGAGATACGTCCACAGGCTGCAGAAGGCCGGGTTGCCGGTCGTGGCGGCGACCGGTGCCGACCCCGGCGCCGAGGGCGTCAGGATCGCGTCATACGCGTCGAAGAGCGGGTCGAGCTCGGCATAGAGCGTTTCGCGCGCCTCGATGGCACTCCGGTATACCGAAGCCGGCACCTGGCGTCCGCGTTCGAGCTGCTGGCACAGGGCCGGGCTGAGCTTGTCGCGGCCGCGTTCATAATCCTTGAGAAAATTGGTCGCCATATCCACGGCCATGACGACACCGTGCCGCTCGATCGCGCTCTCGAAATTGCTGCCGAGCGGCTTCTCCGTGGCACCGAGCCTCTGCGCCAGGGCGAGAAAGGCCTTCTCCGCTTCAGGCTCGATGTATTTCCAGGCTGGCGTTCGGACGAAGGCCAGACGGAGTGCTTGCGGAAGCGGCGCGGTTGCTGCCGCGGCGAGGCCGGACGGTGCTGCGCGTGCGTCGGAATCCTGCCCGTCAGGGCCGGCCAGCAGCTCCACCAGCAGAGCGGCGTCCGCCACGGTCTGTGTCATCACGCCGACCGTGTCGAGGATACGCGACAGCAGCATGGCGCCGGTGCGCGGGATGGTGCCGTGCGTGGGCTTGTAGCCGACGACGCCGCAGAACGCCGCCGGGCGGATGACCGAACCGTTGGTTTGCGAGCCCAGCGCCGCGGGCACCATGCCGGCCGCCACGGCGGCGGCCGAGCCGCTGGAGGAGCCGCCCGGCGTGTGAGCGGGGTTGTGAGGGTTGCGCGTTTTGTTCGGCTGGTAATAAGCGTACTCAGTGCTCACCGTCTTGCCGAGGATGACTGCGCCCGCCTGACGCAGGCGGGTCACGACGGTTGCGTCGCGCTGCGGCCGATAACCCTCCCAAAGCGCCGAGCCGTACTCCGTCGGGAAGTCCGTGGTGTCGTAGAGGTCCTTCACACCGATCGGCACGCCGTGCAGGGGGCCGAGCGGCTGGCCGGCGGCCTGGCGGCGGTCGGCGGCTTCGGCCTGACGCAGCGCATGATCGCGGTCAAGATGCGCCCACGCCTGAACCTGCCCTTCGCGGGCATCGATCTGCTTGAGGCAATCGCCAACGATCTCTGTGGAGCTTTTGCGGCCGCCGCGGATGGCGGCGGTCGCCTCGGCGAGCCCCAGTTTATTCATCGTTTCAGCGGCTGTAGAGGAAGCCCGGGAGCATCAAGGCCATGCCCGGCCAGACATACATGATCGCCAGCAGAAGGAGGACGATGATCATGTACGGCATCATGCCGGCGAAGATCTGATTGATCGTCACATGGCTGGGCGCGACACCCTTGAGATAGAAGGCCGACATCGCCACCGGCGGTGAGAGGAAGGCGGCCTGCAGGTTCACCGCCACCATCGTGCCGAACAGGACCGGGTCGACATTGAAATGCGACAGAAGCGGCACGAAGATCGGCACGAAGATCACGATGATCTCCGTCCACTCCAGCGGCCAGCCCAAGATGAAGATGATGAACTGGGCGATGATCATGAACTGCAGCGGCGAGAGGTCCATGCCGAGCACCCACTGCTCGATGATCTGCTGCCCGCCATGCAGGGCGAAAACCGCCGAGAAGAGCGCCGAGCCGACAAATAGCCAGCAGACCATCGCCGTGGTCTTGGCGGTCAGGAAGACCGATTGCTTCATGGTCTCGAGCAGCTGCCGCCCGCCGGCCAGGTCGCGGATCCAGGCGGCCGCCGCGCCGAAGAAGAGACCGGCCAGCACACCGGAGATGATGACGGTCATCGTATCGCCCCGGGGCGACAGCGAACCCAGCGAGGCGCCGATGATGATACCGGCGAGGCCGGCCCACATGGTCAGGCGACGGTACTTCTGGGTCGCCGCCAGGAACATGGCGCCGATCGAGCCGATGCCGGCCGATTCCGTGGCTGTCGTAATGCCGAAGAGAATGGAGCCGAGGACGGAGAGCGTGAGCACCGCCAACGGCAGAACAGACGATTCGACCATCTTCAGGATTTCGAGCTGCTCGCCATCCATGCGTCGGTAGTAGAAGGTGAGGAGCAGCGCCATGGCGGCCGCGAGCCCGCCGAACCATTCATAGAACCCCTCGGGCGCTCCCGGCCGTTCTTCGGGCTGGCTCGCCGCCACAAGCCCGGGCGATTCCTCGACCAGCGGCTCTTGCGCCTGCATGGTCTGCTCTTCCGCTGCCGCTTCGTCTGCCGGCTGCTCCGCCGGGTCGTCGTCGGTCGCTTCGTTGGAGCCAACCCGGTTCTCGCCCTCGAAGGTTGAGAATTCGACGGCCGCCTGGGGGCCTCGATCCAATTCGGGCGCATTGCGCACGATCACGAACCACCAAGCGAGGGTGAAAATGACGACCGTCAGAATCAACGGCACCAGCGCCTGCAACAGGTTGGCTATCACGATGCCATAGTTGACCGGCCTGCCGTCGAGGGTCGTGCCTTTGGCCATGCCGGGGCGGAAGGCAGCGGCGAAAAGTCCCCCAATGACGCGCTTCTGGGGGCCGCGCTGCAGGCGCTGGAGCCACTCCGCGACTGGCGTATTGTACATCTCCGGCGGCAATTCCGGCGCGAGCTTGGGGTTAATCAGGGCCCGGCCGATGATGTACAGGATGTACATGAAGGCCAGGAAGAAGCCGGGCAGCATAGCCGCCGCATAGAGCTTGACGATCGACTGGCCGGCCACCGCCGCGTAGACGATCAGCATGACCGACGGCGGAATCAGGATGCCCAGCGTGCCGCCGGCGGTGATGGCGCCCGAGGCCAGCCGCACGTCGTAACCGGCGTTGAGCATGGGCCGCAGCGCGATGACACCCATCAGTACGACGACCGCGCCGACGATGCCCGAGGCCATGCCCCAGAAAGCGCAGACCAGCAGCGTGGTCACCGCAAGCGACGCCGGCACGCGCCGGAAGGCGAGCTGCACGCTGTGGAACATCTTGTCGACCAGGGCGGCGCGTTCGATCAGATAGCCCATGAAGACGAAGAGTGGGATCGAGATCAGCGTGTCGTTATTCATCGCCCCGTAGGTGCGCTGCACCATCAGGTCGAAGATCTGGTTGCTCCACCAGGGGACATTGGGGTCGTAAAAGGCGACGAAGCCGAAGAGCATGCCCATGCCCATCAGCGTGAACGCCGTGGGGAAGCCCATCATGATCGCGGCCACGATCAGGCCGAGCATCGTCAGGCCAAGGATCGGATCGCTCACTTCTTGGCTCCTGCGTCGCCCATGCCGCGCTGATGCGCGGCCTCGTGGATGTGATGGGCCTGTTCGATCGCCGAGCGCCGCGCGTCTTCGTCGACGGTATCGCTCTGCGAGAGCTGCGTGGCGATGACGTCGGTTTCCTCGACGTCCTTAAGGCGTGCCGGCCAGGCGCCGGTCTTCAGGCAAACGATGCAGCGCACGATCTCGGCGAAGCCCTGGATCAGCACGAGCGCGCCGGCGACCGGAATCACGGTCTTGAAGTGATAGACCGGCGGGCCATCGGCGGTGACGTTGGAATGCTCGTTGATGATCCACGACAGCTTGGCGAAGCCGTAGCCGGCGTAGAGCAGGGCGATGACGCCTGGCAGGAAGAACAGGAAATACAACGTCAGGTCGAGGCCGGCCTGCATCCGCGGGCGCATCGAGCCGTAAAGAAAATCGCCGCGCACATGGGCGTTCTGGGCCAGCGCATAGGCACCGCACATCATGAAGATGGTGCCGTACAGCATGCTGTTGAGGTCGAAGATCCACGCCGTCGGGGCGTTGAGGATGTAGCGCTTGAAGACCTCGACGCCGACGACGAGTGCCAATCCGAGAATTAGCCAGGCGAACAGCTTGCCCGACCAGGCGCTGATGCGGTCGATCGCCAGCAAGGAGCGTTGGACGTTCATGGGGCGCGAATAGTCAGGAAACGGGGTGAATAGTCAAGAAAGGTGAAGGTTAAGCCGTCAGCGGAAGGCAAAAAAAAGGACACCATGCCCGAAGGCATGGTGTCCCACCGACGGCGGGTGCTTACCCGCGGCGCTGCTGCTGACCCTGAGCCGGGGCAGGAGCCGACGCGCGGCGCACGAAGTAGTGGTTGTAGGCCATGCGGCGATTGACGTTGTTGTCCATATCCCAAGCAACCGCGCGGGCCGCGAAGCGCTTCTGCGACTCGACGATTTCCTTGAAGATCGGGTTCTCAGCCGCCTTCTTGTCCGCGACCGTGTCGTAGACTTCGAGCTGTTTCTGCAGGATCGCGTCCGGCGTCTTGTAGAAGCGGACCCGGTCCTTGGTCTTCATCTCGACATAGTCGTTGGAATAGCGGTGGATCGCCTTCCAGCTCAGATCCTGTGATGCCGCCTCGACCGCGTTCTCGATGATCGCCCGCATCTTCGCCGGCAGGGCATCGAACTTGGTCTTGTTGAACATGATCTCGAACTGCTCGGCGTTCTGGTGGAAGCTCTGCAGCATGCAGACCTTCGAGACGTCCGGGAAGCCGAGGATGCGGTCGGAGGTCATGTTGTTGAACTCGGCCGCGTCGAGCAGGCCGCGATCCATGGCCGGCACGATCTCACCGCCGGGCAGCGCGTTGACCGCAACGCCCATCGCCGTGAACACGTCAATCGAGATGCCGACGGTGCGATACTTCAGGCCCTGCAGGTCTTCGACCTTGGTGACCTGCTTCTTGAACCAGCCGAGCGGCTGAGTGGCCATCGGGCCGTAGGGGAACGAGACGACGTTGGCGTTCACCGACTGATAGAGCTTCGCCAGCAATTCCTTGCCGCCGCCGTACTTGTGCCAGGACATCAGCATGTTGGCGTCCATGCCGTAAGCCGGGCCTGAACCCCAGAGGGCGAGCGCGGTGCTCTTGCCGTAGTGATACACGACGACGCCGTGACCGCCGTCGAGAGTGCCTGACGACACCGCGTCGAGCAGGCCGAAGGCGGGTACGACAGCGCCCGCGGGCAGCACTTCGATGCGCAGCTCGCCGCCGGTCATGTCGTTGACCTTCTTGGCGAAGTCACCGGCATATTCGTGGAAGATGTCCTTGGCCGGCCAGGTGCTCTGCCAACGCATCGAGATCGGGCTGGTCTGGCCACGGCTCACGTTCGGCGCGACGACAGTGCCGGTTGCGGCGACGGCGCCACCGACGGCCATCGTGCGCAGGAAGGCGCGGCGGCCTTTGGCTGTGCCCTTCTTTTGCTTGGTCATGGGAATGTGTCTCCTCCTAAAGACTAAAGATGTCATTGGGCCCAACCGATCTTGTCGCCGGCTTCGTGGGGGATTGTGCATGTTCCGCTGACCGTGACAAGCGGTCCTTACTTCAAACACTTAAAACTGCCCGACTATTCCCGATTGGCCCGTGGGAGGGCTGGCGCTTCGATGCCCATTTCGTCATGCTCATGGAGGGGATGCTCAAGAAGCGACCGGCCCGGTCGCCGTGAGGAACCGCCCGTTGTCTGAGCACACCGCCATTCTCTTCGCGAACGAGGCGTTCTATCGCGCCTTCGCCGACCGCGACGCCCGGGCGATGGACGAAGTATGGTCCCGGGAGGCCCCCGTGACCTGTTTGCATCCGGGCTGGGGGCCGCTCGAGGATCGTCAGGACGTCATCGAAAGCTGGCGTCGCATCCTGTCCAACGAGGATTCGCCGGCGGTCGTCTGCCGCCGCCCGCGCGTGTTCCTGCACGGTGTGGTTGCCGTGGTCCTGTGCTACGAGCAGATCCAGGGGCAGTTGCTGGTGGCAACCAACGTCTTCCGTCACGAGGGACGCCATTGGCGGCTGATTCACCATCAGGCGGGGCCCACGGCCGTGCAGCTTCCGGAAGAGGAGCCGCCGGACGAGCCGCTCAAGCCTAACTGATCGGCCCACCGCCGCTAGTGAACCTGATACGCGCAAACGAGGATCATGCCCACCGTGCCGCTTTTGCCGGCAAGCGGCAGGCTGACTCGTTCCCACGTCTGCATCTGCTCTTCGAACCAGGCTGTGTAGCTGCGCCAGTGCGGCTTGGCGGTCTCAACGACCGTCCGGTATTCCTGGCGCAGAAGCGAGGCTTGCTCCGGCGGCAAAGTCATCACGTCGAGACCGGCCATGTCGACGCCGAAAGCATCCTTGAAGCCAAGGCCATAGAAACGATAGGTGAAGTTTTTCTGCTCGCGCACTTGGACTATGGCGAGGTTCTCGCGCCACGGCGCGAGACCTATGGCATCGAGACTGTCCTGCGGGGGCAGGGCGCGGCCCTCGCGGCGGCTGTCCCAATAGGCGTAGAGCTCGGCGAGCCGGTTGTGGCGCAGATTGCGTTCGAAGAGCGTGGGCGGGCGAATCGGAGTGACTACCATTGTGGGGTGCGGCATGGTCGCGGCCTTAGCCACGGCTTGTCAAACACGGGAATGCGGTATTAGTCACGGCGAGCGTCAAGACTTCAGCGTCAGAAACGGAGCGGTCATGGATCTCGGTCTCAAGGGCAAGGTGGCGATCGTCACGGGTGCAAGCCGCGGCATCGGACGGGGCATCGCCCGCGAGCTGGCGAAGGAAGGCTGCGACGTGGCGCTGACGGCGCGCGACACCAGCGCCCTCGAAGGGCTGGCGGCGGAACTGCGCAACACGCTGGGCCGCAAGGTGCTCGTCCATGCCGCCGATCTGCGCGAGCCCGAAGCGCCGGCGAAACTCGTCGAGGCGGTCGAAGCGGCGTTCGGGCGCATCGACATCCTGGTCAACAATGCCGGCGCCACCAAGCGCGATGACTTCTTCAAGCTGACCGACGCCGATTTCGCCGACGGGTTCGCGCTCAAATTCTTCGGCAATGTGCGCCTGACGCGGGCCGCCTGGCCGCGTCTGAAGGCGCAGGGCGGGGCGATCGTCAACATCATCGGGCTGGGCGGTCATACGGCGCTGGCCGAGTTCACCATCGGCGGCTCGGTCAACGCCGCTCTGCTCAACTTCACCAAGGCGATGTCGCATCAAGGCATCAAGGACGGGGTGCGCGTCCACGCGATCAACCCGGGCTCGATCGAAACCGATCGGCTCAAGGGCCGGCTGGAAGCGCAGTGCAAGGCCGAAGGCATCGACGAAGCCGAGGCGAGGCGGCGCAATCTCGCCAAGCTCGGGGTCGCCCGCTACGGCCTGCCGGAGGAGATCGGCCAGGCGGTGTGTTTCCTCGCCTCGCCGACCGCCGCCGGCTATGTCAACGGCGCGCTCATCGACGTCGATGGCGGCCAGACGCGACATATCTAGCGATTCCCATGGCTTAGGGGGCAGTGGCGGCGGCCCTTGCAGCGCCGGGCGGATGCCACTACTTTCCCGGCCATTCGCGGGCCGTTCGTGCCCGCGATTCGCCGACGTAGCTCAGCGGTAGAGCAACTGATTCGTAATCAGTAGGTCGCGAGTTCGATTCTCGCCGTCGGCACCATCCCTCATGTCTCGTTCCGCTTCGCGCACACTGCCCCTCTCCGTCCTGCAGCGGGCCATGCTGCCGCTCGATGGCAGCATCGCCGAGCATGTGCCCGACATCGCCGCGGCCTATGCCCGGCTGGTTCCGGCTGAAAAGTGGCTGGGCATCACGCTCGTCGATCTGACGGCCGGCTCATGCCTGCTGCCGCTGGTGTTCGCGGCGCGCGGCGCGCGGCGGCTGATCGTCAACGATTTCGCCCCCCGCACGCAGCTGGCGGCGCGCGCGCTGTTCGGCGGAACGACCGTCCCGTGGCCGACAGTCCGGCGGTTGATCGCCAGTCCTGCGCCGCGTTTGCGGCGCCACGTGCCGAGTTTCCACTTCGCTTCCGACTATCTTACCGCGCCTGTCGCCGCGATCTTCGACCGCCTGTACTACGCGACGGTTCCGGCCCGGCAGCAGGCCTTCGTGCAATACCTCGCTTTGCGCTGGGTGCTCGGCTTCAGTCCGATCGATGAGGCCTGGAACATCCTGCCGACACACGATCCACGGCAGCTGCGCGACGACCTGACGCAGGATTGGGCGCCGTATCTGCGGCGCATGGCACAGCCCGAGCCCGTGCTGCGCCGCCTGGTCGACGATCTCAACCGCGCCATTACCCGTGTCGCGCCGGCTCGCACCGCGGTTTACGGCGAGGACATGCTGACCCTGTGCCGCCGGATCGATTATGGGCGGCAGGCCTTCGTGGTCGCCAACCCGCCGACGCGCGGTCTGGACGAGTACGTCATCGACGACCAGCTGGCGCACAGCCTGATGGCCAATCGCTGGCTGCCGCTGAGCCGCAGCCACGAGACGGCGGAGGCGTTCTGGCGGCGGCGGGTCGTCGCGGTGCTGGCGAGGATACCACGCGGCTGTCACGCCCTGGTCTGGGGTGGGGATGGCGCCCTATCCTGGCGCGACTGCGTGGCGGTGTGGGAGCGTTATGGGAGAGTGGTGGCCCAGCGGCGTGCGGCGCGTCCCGGAGGACGCGCCGGCTGGGCGATCCTCGAGCGCCGCTAGAACTTGTAGCGCACGTCGACTTTGACGTCGGAGGCGCGCAGGAAGACCTTATGGGCCCGGTCCCCAACATTAGGCATGCCGGGGACGACGGCTCCGGCGCGCGCCCGCACGGCCGTCGGACCTACCGTATGTACGACGCTTGTGCCGATTGTCGTGCGATATTCATTGCCGTTGACCCATAATTTTGGATCGTCCAAACCGCCGCCGCCACTCAGCGATCGCATCTCCGGTCGCTTGTCGATCGGGGTGGTGAGCGCCTGTCCGAATGGCTCGTAGGCGCCGAAATCGAGGTGGCTGAGCTGGACGGGTTTGGGTGCCGGCAGGTTGAGGACAAGGCGCGGACGAATCGCGTCGCGCACGGGAGGCAGCCCGGCGGCGCTCACGCCGTGCAGGGTGGGCTTCGCCCAGTCGACGGAAAAGCCGTCCGAAGCCTCCTGGGTGGTTTGGGCAAGAGCGGGAGTAGCGACCAGCAACAGCAGGATCGCGAGGATGGTTGTCGAACGGACCATGGTCCCTCCTCGAAGTCGATCGACAGCCGAGGGGGACACTCGAAGAATTTGGTTAAAATTTACCTAAGGCTTTAAATATCTCTGGAATAGATGAGCCGGGCGGCGCGTTACGGCCTTCTTGGGCGCGCCGCTTCGCCTTGCTTCTAAAGCCTTTCCAGCGGCTTAGCTCAAGATGGGCGGCGGTTGAAGATTTTTTAGCGCCGGCGCCGGCGGGCGGTAGGGCTCGACTTCAACCAGCGCGCTCATGGCGCTCACGGCCTGGGCGAGTCGGGACGTGCCCTTGTCGAGGGTGAGCACGTTTGGGTTGCCCTGGATCTCGAGAGTTCCGGGCTGGCCGGGCTCGGCGGGGTCGTACCAGGCGCCCGTCGGCAGGACGATCACCCCCGGCATGACGGCCTCGCTCAGCACGGCCCCGGCTAGGCACGCGCCCCGATCATTGAACACGCGCACGATATCGCCCGCCCGGATCCCACGCGCCGCGGCGTCGGCCGGATGGATGGTCAATGCCTCGCGACCGCCGACTTTCGCCTTCCGGCTGACCGGTCCGGGATCCATCTGGCTGTGCAGACGGCTGGCGGGCTGGCTGCTGAGCAGATGGAGCGGGAAGCGCCTGGCGAGCGGGGAGCCGAGCCACTCGCCGGGCGGCAGCCAGGCCGGGTGGCCGGGGCAATCGTCATAGCCGAAGCCGGCGATGGTCTCGGAATAGAGCTCGATCTTGCCGGAGGGCGTCGCCAGCGGATGCACGGCCGGATCGCGACGGAACGACTGGAGGATGATGTAGTCGTCGTCAGGAACGGGCAACTCGACATAGCCCTGCTCCCAGAACGCGTCGAAATCCGGCAGCGCGATATTCAGGCGCGCGGCATCGTCGCGGAAGTCCCCATAGAGCTGGCGCAGCCAGGCGTTCTCGTCGCGGCCGCCCGAGAAGCTCTGGTCCAGCCCGAGGCGCTGGGCCAGAGCCTCGAAGATATCGAAATCGTTGCGCGACTGGCCGATCGGCTCGATCGCCTTCTTCATGGCGACGACGAAGCGGTCGCGTCCGTTGGCGCCCACGTCGTTGCGCTCGAGCGTGGTCGTCGCGGGGAAAACAATGTCGGCGTGACGCGCCGTCGCGGTCCACCACGATTCATTGACGATGATGGTCTCCGGCTTGCGCCATGCGCGCAGGAAGCGGTTGAGATCCTGATGATGGTGAAAGGGGTTGCCGCCCGCCCAATAGACCAGGCGGATATCGGGATAGGTCAGGGTCTTGCCATTGAACTCAATCGTTGCCCCAGGCTCGAGCAGCGCGTCGGCGATGCGCGCCACGGGGATGGCGAAGTCGATCGGGTTGCGGCCCTTGTCGAGCTCGGGGCTGGGCACGTCCGGCCGGGGCTCGCCAACGCCGTTGATCGAGCCATGGCCGAAGCCGAATCCGCCGCCCGGCAGGCCGATCTGCCCGAGACACGCTGCCAGCGCGATCAGCGCCCAATACGGCTGCTCGCCACGATCGCCGCGCTGCAAGGACCAGGTCGCCGACAGCAGGGTACGGGTCGCCACCATGCGGCGCGAGAGCTCGCGGATCGTGGTTGCGTCGATGCCAGTGATCGCGGCGGCCCAATCAGCATCCTTGGGCTGGCCGTCGGGCTCGCCGGCCACATAGCCGAGAAGCCGCTCGAAGCCGACGCAGTAGCGCTCAAGGAAGGCGCGGTCATGGCGGCCTTCGGCAACCAGCGTGTGGATGAAGGCCAGCATCAGGGCGGTGTCGGTGTTGGGCCGTATCGGGATCCAGCGCGCGTTGAGGAAAGGCGGGGCATCGCTGCGCAACGGGCTGATGATCACGAACTCGACACCAGCCTTGGTCGCCTCGCGCAACCATTGCTCGGTCGTATGCTGACCGGGTCCGCCCGAGGCGACCTGTGCGTTCTTCAGATTGAGGCCGCCGAATGCCACGAAAAGCTTCGTGTGGCCCACCACGCTGCGCCAGGAGGTGTTCTTGCCCACCGCCTCGAAACTTCCAATGACATGCGGCAACAGCAGCTGCGCCGCCCCCCAGGAGTAATTGGCAACCTGATCGACGCAGCCGCCGAAGGCGAAGAGAAAACGCCGGACCAAGGTGCGCGCGTGATGAAGCCGCCCGGCGCTCGACCAGCCGTAGGAACCGCCAAAGATCGCGCTGTTGCCGTGAGCCATTTTCGTATCGTTCAGAGCCCGGGCCGCGAGATCGAGGGCCTCATCCCACGATACCGGCACGAACGGGTCGACACCGCGCCGGGTGCGATCGCTCCTGGTGCCAGCCCGGCGGTAGCCTTCGCGAACCATCGGCTGGCGGATGCGCGTCGGAGCGTCGACCATGGCCGGCCAAGATTCGAGCATCGGCGAGGGATGCGGGTCGCGTGCAAAGGGCCGCACGCGCACGAGCTTGCCGTCCTCGACCTCGGCGTGAAAGGCCCCCCAGTGTGAAAGCGTGAGGTTTGCAGAGTTGGACATGGAATGAGCTTAAACCGCCCGGCGTCGGCTCGCGAGCGCATCGCGATTAAGGTTAAAATTAAGGTCTGACAGGCAGTTAGCGAAAAAATTACGAAGTTGGATTAGGCTTTGATCCTGACTTTTCAATAGACTTGTAGTAAGCAGGGCTATTGCCAGGGTGAGGCCGTCGTCCTTTTCCTTGGATCGCATGGACGGTCACGAAGCGAGAGGACGATACGTTTTCCGATGCCTGCCAAGATCGATCTCAGCGCCGTCCGTTTCTTGCTTGTCGACCCCAGCCCCATCTCGATGGAGCTGACGTGGGACGTGCTCATGATGATGGGCGCGCGCACGGTACGGAAATGCGCCAATACCGATCGCGCCGTTGAGGCGCTGCGCAACGCGCCCTGCGACATCGTGATCGCCGAGTGGAACACCGCGCCGATGACCGGCCTGCAGTTCATCGACTACATCCGCACCTCGCCGCAATCGCCCAACCGTCTGCTGCCGGTCCTGCTGATGACCGCGCGCTCGGAGCAGGAATACGTCCTGCAGGCCCGCGATCGCGGCATCACCGAATTTCTCGCCAAGCCGTTCACGGTCGAGGGTTTCTACAAGCGTCTCGTCTCGATCATCGCGTTCCCGCGTCCGTTCATCGATGCCGAGACCTATTTCGGCCCGGACCGCCGGCGGCGTGCCGTTAAGGGGTTTTCCGGCCCCGAACGGCGTGTGATCTCGGCCCAGTAAGCGGAGTCGCGCCATGAGCCGCCGGGCGCGGATCATCAATCCGCCGCAGGATCTGAAACGTCGCGCGATCAGCGCGACCAAGGGCCTGAACATCGAGCTGACGCCGGGCGAGCTGGCGAAGATCGAAACGGCGGTCCACAAGTCGAAGGACCGCTTCGTCGGCCAGGTCGCCGAAAAGCTCAAGGTGCTGCGCTCGACGCACCTCGTCGCCGAAAAGAATCCCGGCATCCACACGATGTATCTTGGCCAGCTGCTTGACGAATCCCTGGCCATCAAGGGCCTGGCCGGCACCTATGGCTTTCATCTCGTGACCGCGGTGGCCTCGAGCCTCAACGATTTCGTGATGAACCGGACGGCAGCGACGGATCGACAGCTGATTGTCATCCGCCTGCATATCGACATGCTGTACGTACTGCTGGCCCGCGCGCAACAGCCCCGCGGTGGCATGCACGCTGAAACCGAAGGCGAGCTGCTCGCCTCGTTCAAGATTCTGACGGCAAAATACGCTTAAGCGCCTCAGGCGCAACGTTCGTCAGCCGCTGCGGTGATCTCAAGCCCGATTGTCGAGAAGATCGAGAACGCGCCGGATGTGGCGGAAGTTGCTGCTGCCGATGCGGCTCGACCACGTCTTGGCGATCTGGCGCGCCCAGGACGTCGCCTGACGATCCTCGGGATCGGCCTGCAGCTTGGCGCGAATCTCGTCGATCGCACGCAGATCGACGTCCGCATAGCGGGTTAGCGCGCTGTCATTGCGCGCCTCGGTGAGAACGGTGCCGAGAAGTTTGGCAGCCTCGACCGAAGGCGGATCGTTACGCCCATGCTCTATGAGCTCGTCGGAGGCCATGAAAATCTCTTAATCCAGAAGAAAACGCGTTCGGCGCCATCATGAGCCAATTCGAACCTGAGTCAAGCATTTGGGGTTTACACAAATCGATTGATTTATTTGAGTTAATATCAACAACTGCGGCCCGGACGCGGATGGACCGGGGGCGGTCGAGGCTTATAAATTAGCGGCCTGAGCCGTGGGTGAACGCCCGGGTCGCTCTTGGAGTGCGCATGACGGACGAGATTTTTCGTGAGGACGCCTATCTTCGAAGCTGTGAGGCCGTGGTCACCGCCGTGGGGCCCGGCGGTATCGAGCTAGACTGCACGGTGTTCTATCCCACGGGAGGGGGGCAGCCGGGGGACACGGGCAGCCTGCGCCGGACCAACGGCACCACCGTGCCCATCGTGGACACACGCAAGGGAGCGGCGCCGGGCCAGATCCTGCACGTTCTGGCGCCCGAGCCGGAGGGGCCGGCCGTGGGCGAGCGCGTTGTCGTCGAACTCGACTGGGCACGCCGCCACCGTCACATGCGCATGCACACCTGCCTGCACCTGCTCTGTGCCGTGATCCCGGCCGGGGTCACGGGGGGGCAGGTGGGGGATGCGCGCTCGCGGCTCGACTTTGACGTGGGCGAGCTGACTCTCGACAAGGCCGTGATCGAGACGAAACTGAACGAGCTGATCGGCGCCAACCATCCGGCGAACCCGCGCTGGATCACCGACGACGAGCTCGCCGCGACGCCCGATCTTGTGCGCACCATGTCGGTGAAGCCGCCCACGGGCCAAGGAAAGGTCCGACTGCTCGATATCGGTCCCGGCGTCGACCTTCAGCCGTGCGGCGGCACGCACGTCAAGGCGACGGGCGAGATCGGTCGCGTGGTCGTCGAGAAGATCGAGAACAAGGGCAAGCGCAACCGCCGCGTCGTCGTGGCGCTGGCGGAGTAGCTTAGTCTGCTTCCGCCGACGCGATCTCGCGGATCAGCTTGTTGAGGATGGCGGCGGCGAAACTCTCGAAGTCCTCGGCGGCGATGACGAAGGCGCCGGTGCCACCGATGACGTTCTCCTCGTAGTAGCGGTCGAGTCCGCCGAAATCCGTGAGGATGGCGAGGCCGTTGATCGTCAGCCCGCGCGCCACGGCGTCGTCGCGGGCAAGGCTGGGGCGGCGTCCGTTGTTATTGATGCCGTCGCCGGAGACGTCGATCACCCGGCGCACGCCTTGGTATCCGCTTTTTTCGAACAGGGTCACCGCATGGTCGATGGCGCCGCTGAGCGACGTGCCGCCGCTGTAGATCGCCCGCCGTGCCGACGTCATTTTCGCCCCGAACCCTTCGGCGCTGTCGGCGTCGTTGACCAGGGTCCAGCCCACTGCCTGATTCTGCAGGAACGGGCCCGACCACTGCACGTACGTGACGGCGATGGCGCCGTAGCGGCCGGAGCGAATGGCCCGGATCACGGAGGGGTGGCTGAAAGCGGCGGCGTAGCCCTTGATCTGCAGGGCAAACTCACTCTCGTCGATGCTGCCGGAGCAATCGACCGCGAGGACCAGTTCGAGATCGACAGGCGTGGCCTCGGCCGGTGCAGGTCTCCCGGGGCCGGCAAGCCAGATCACGGCGAGAATCAGCAGGGCCCGCAAGGCGCTCGCCATGATGCTCCACTCCTATCCGCCGAAGCACTCGCGGCGAATGACCATGCGTTCGGGCTCTTTCTGCATCATCGCCCGTCCACCACCGATCGCGGGATCGCCGCCGATGGTGAACACGAAACTGTCGCGGACGGTCCGCGGGCTGCCCGGCCCTCCCAGCAGCCATTCGAATTGGACGCTACGGCGCCGCCGGTTTGCGCCCTCCGGTTCGATGCGTGTCACCCGGTAGTGGGGGCCCGGCGGATCGACGAGTTCAGGTTGATCGACGAGATCCTCGCTGCCAAAGGCCATAGGCTCCAACCGGCGCAGGCGCAGGCTGGTGAGGCATTCCTCCATCGGATCGGGAAGTCGCCAGCCGGCAAGCTCCAGGGTGAGAAATTCGTTGGCCAGCTCCATGTCGGCCGGCGATTGCGCGGACACGGGCCCTGCCAGCAGCGCCGCGACGACACTGGTCAGCATTGATAGGCGCAAAGGGGGGCGCGCCATGGCGCTACTCGCGACGGCGAGGCGGCCGTCCCTCGCTGCCGGACGGCACCGTGTCGCTGGCCATCAACCGCAGCGCCGCCATGAAGGAGGTGCGGGAAGCCGGGGGCAGCGGTGCCATGATGCGAAGCTGGGCCCGTTCGACCGCCGGCACGGCCTCGCGCAGCGCCGCCATGCCCGCCGGCAGGATCGCCAGCGCGTTGGCGCGCTGGTCCCGCCCGCTGCGGCGGCGGCGGACCAGCCCGCGCCGCACCAGGCGGTCGATCATGTCGCCGACCGTCGAGCGATCGATGCCGGTTTGCTCAACAAGTTCGGTCTGGGTCAGTCCGGGACGCTGGGAAAGCGTCAGCAGCAAAGCGAACTGGCGCGGGGTCAGCCGGGCGGAGCCGATCTCCTCCATGAAAATCTCCACCGCGCGCTGCTGACAGCGACGCAGCAGATGCCCGGGCGCCTCGCCGAGCGGGTAGTCGAGACCGGCGCCGTTGCCCTTCGTGGACGCGCGCTTCTTGCGTTCGTTCATTCGCCCGTCAATCCTCGGAGCAGTCCTGTTCAAGGCTCACGGTCATATAACAGTGACAGCAAGCGTTCTGGCAAGCGGGGGACCGTGCCGGTGCCCGTGGGCAGAATTGTCCGTACACGGATAAAAACTGCTGACCGGGGTCTGGTCTTGGGCTAAAATCCAGGCTGAAAAACGACACGCGCCGACCGTTCCCGGCCCGCCATGGCCGCGCAAGCGGAGCAGCGCGGTCGATGGGCAAGGAGATGCGGAATGGAATTCGGCGTTCAGTTCTTTCCCGATATCGGACCGAAGGTGAAGGCGGCCGACGCCTATTTCCGCGACTGCCTGGCGATCGTCGACGAGGTCGATGCCCTCAACTACACCCATGTGCGGACGGTCGAGCATTATTTCGAGGATTACGGCGGCTACAGCCCGAACCCGATCGTCTTCCTGACCGCGGCGGCGATGCGCTCCAAGCGCGCCCGCCTGATCACGGGCGCCGTGCTCCCTGTGTTCAACAATCCGCTCAAGCTGGCCGGGGAGATCGGGATGCTCGACGCCATCTCCGGCGGGCGACTCGAAGTCGGCTTTGCCCGCGCCTTCCTGCCGCATGAGTTCAGCCGCTTCGGCATCAGCCCGGACGAGAGCCGTGACC
>Ga0196963_10000762_pt1 | contig 25244 bp, 25 predicted proteins | sample S1_5metaG_FD_148600 | JGI IMG/M metagenome (GOLD analysis project Ga0196963, IMG submission 148600) | Soil microbial communities from Anza Borrego desert, Southern California, United States - S1_5 | ecosystem: Environmental > Terrestrial > Soil > Desert | place: USA: California | collected...
GGACCAGGCCATTCACGACATCGGCCAGCGCGTGACGACGCTCGAGCGCGACCGCGCCCGCATGGAAGCGATCCTCGCAAGCATGATCGAGGGCGTGCTGGTGGTGAACGAAGCCGGCCGTCTGCAATTGGTCAACGACGCGGCGCGACGCATTCTCAAGCTCGAAAAGCATTCCGCCGATCGCTCCTACATCGAGGCGATCCGCCACCCCGGGATCGTCGATCACATTGGCCGCGCGCTCGCCGGCGAGGACACCGAGGGTCTTGAACTCTCGGTGACCCGCGACCAGACGCGCGTTTTGGTCGCACGCGTCGCCCCGGTGGTCGCCGCGGGCCGTGGCGCGGTCCTCGTCATGCATGACATTACCGACCTGCGGAAGGCCGATCAGGTACGGCGGGATTTCGTCGCCAACGTGTCGCACGAACTGCGCACCCCGCTCACCGCGATCAAGGGTTACGCCGAGGCGCTGCTCGACGATGGCGAAGATGCGCAGGCGCGCGAGAAATTCCTCGACATCATCCACCGCCATGCGACGCGAATGGAGCGGCTCGTCACGGACCTGCTGCGCCTCGCGAGGCTGGATGCCGGCCAGGAGACGGTTGAATGGACGCCGTGTGATGTCGACGCGGTGCTGCGCGGCATTGCCAACGACTTCGAGCCGCACGCGGCGCGCAAACAGCAGACGATCGAAGTGGTGGTCGGCGACGGCGCGAAGCAGCTGACCACCGATGCGGCAAAGTTCCACGACATCGCGCGCAATCTGATCGAGAACGCCGTCAACTACACGCCGCAGGGCGGCGCGATCGACGTCCGGGCGCAGGTGATTGACGCGCGATTTCAGCTGACGGTGTCGGACACCGGCCATGGGATCGCCCCGGACGACCTGGGCCGCGTGTTCGAGCGCTTTTATCGGGTCGACAAGTCACGCACCCAACCCGGCGGGACAGGGCTCGGCCTGTCGATCGTCAAGCACCTGGTTCACGTACTCGGCGGCGAAGTCAGCGCCTCGAATCAGGAAGGCGGTGGCGCGCTGTTCACCGTGACGCTGCCGCTTCGCTGACGACGTGTCGAGTCGCGATCGCGCATCAGGCCGGCTCGGTCTGCGTGAGCGACGCCCGGTGATGACCGCGGTTCGTCAGCGCAGGCGCGCGTTACGCGCCGCGACAGCCGCGCCGGTGGCTACCAGCAACATCACGGGCACAGTCACGCGGCGACCGCCGGTTACGGGCATCCCGTCGCTGGTCAGGCGGCTGGTGACGTCGCACACGCCCGGGACGCGGCTGATCGCACGCACCAACGGCCGGGCCTGACGCGCATCGACATGACCGCTCAGCGTCACGCACCCATCCGCGATATCGATGGCGACGTCGTCGACGTTGGTGATGTAGTGGCCAAGTTGGGCACGCACGCGCTCACGCAAGGTATCGTCATCGACCGTCTCGTGCCGGCCGAGCCGTTGCCAGCGTGCACGTGCCCCCTCGAGGCGATTGCCAAGGTCGCGCCGCGTGCCCTCGAACGCCTCGGCTGTCGCGTGGCCGGCGCGGACGAACTTGTCGCGAACCAGCGCACGCCGGCGGCGGCCACGAGCCGGATCGAGATAGAACATCAACAGCGCGCCGACGCCAATGGCCAGCAACATCGCTCCACGGTTCTGTCGCATAGTGAAAACCCCCAGGAGCGATCGGGAGCAATCAAGGTGCCAGCGCGCGGCGTGGAGTCAGGTTTGCAACGACCATCGCCGAGGTGCGCGATGGCGAAATGCGATATGTGCGGCAACAACTACGACAAGAGTTTCGAAGTGCGGATGGCCGGACAGACGTACACGTTCGACACGTTCGAGTGCGCCATCCACCACGTGGCGCCGACCTGCGAGCACTGCGGCTGCCGGATCATCGGCCATGGCGTCGAAAGCGAAACGCGGCTGTTCTGCTGCGCGAACTGCGCACGCGAATCAGGGGTGACCGGGCTGCGCGATCGCACGGCCTGACCGACGGCAATCGCTGCCGGAGCCTACGGCAGGCCGGCAAATGCCAGGATGTAGAACGTCACCATGGCGATGAATGCGGAGGCAGGAATAGTCAGCACCCACGCCCACACGATCTGACCGGCGATGCCCCACCGCACCGCCGAGAGCCGGCGGGTCGAGCCGACGCCGATAATCGCGCCGGTGATCGTATGCGTGGTGCTGACCGGTACCCCGAGGCCGGTGGCCGTGAACAGCGAGATCGCGCCCGCGGTTTCGGCGGCGAAACCGCCGACCGGCTGAAGACGCGTGATCTTCGAGCCCATCGTGTGGATGATGCGCCAGCCGCCGGCCAGCGTGCCGAGTGCAATCGCCGCATGCGCGGCGAGCACCACCCAGAATGGGATCGTGAATTCGCTCGTTATTCCGCCAGCGAACAATGCCCCGGCGATGATGCCCATGGTCTTCTGCGCGTCGTTGCCGCCGTGGCCGAGACTGTAGGCGGCCGCCGAGACCAGCTGCAGGCGCCGGAAGTGGCGATCGACACGCGACGGCGCGAAGTTCCGGAAGATCCACAGTATCGACGTCATCAACAGGAAACCCAGCGTGAGACCAATCATCGGCGCGAGCACGATGAAAATCAGCGTCTTGGTCCACCCAGAGGGAATCAACGCGATCATGCCGACCTTGGCGATCGCCGCACCGGCGTAGCCGCCAATCAGCGCGTGTGACGAACTGGTCGGCAGCCCGTAGTACCACGTGATCAAGTCCCAGACAATCGCGCCGGTGAGGCCGGCCAGAATCACCGACGTCGTCACGACGCTGACGTCGACCATGCCGGAGCCGACCGTCTTGGCGACCGCGGTCCCGAACACGAAGGCGGCGATGAAGTTGAAGAACGCCGCCCACATCACCGCCCGTCCCGGTGACAGCACGCGCGTGGACACGACGGTGGCGATCGAGTTGGCGGCGTCGTGAAACCCGTTGATGTAATCGAACACCAACGCGACGACGATGACCAGGACGACGAGGAACAGTTCCACCGACGCTACCCGTGCTTGACGACGACACCTTCGAGGACGTTCGCGCAGTCCTCGCAGCGGTCCGTCGCTTCCTCGAGCAGGTCCAGGACTTCCTTCCACTTGATCAGCGTGATCGCGTCCTTCTCTTCCTCGAACAGGCGGCGCAGCGCCTCGTCGTGCACGTCATCGGCGGCGTTCTCGAGCCGGTTGACCTCGACGGCGAGCTGGTGGACATCCTTCTTGCGCTCGAGCGCTTCGACCGCGACCTTCACCTGCATCGCGGATTGCCAGGTCAACGATGCCAGCTCGCGCGCGCCGTAGCGCAGCTGCGACATCCGGTACCGGCGCGTCACCGCCGCGGCCGCGTCAATCGCATCCATCACGTCGTCGAGCGATTTGGCGAGGGAGTGAATATCCTCGCGATCGATCGGCGTCACGAAGGTCGAGTTGAGGCGCTTGATGATGTTGTGCGTCAGCGCGTCGCACTCGGATTCGATCTGCTTGATCTGGAGCGCCGTATCCCAGGCCGGCGGGTCGGACGCGAGCATCCGCTCGAGCAGCGTGGCGCCCGAGACGATGCGATCGGCCAGCTGGATGAAATCGGCAAAGAACTTCTCTTCGCGGGGTATCAGACGGAAGCGCACGGCGAGAGTATGTCATACGATTGTTACGGCGCGTTACAACCGTCGAACGGCCCAGTTTCGCCCTAATGTCCGGCGCTGGACTATGATTGACGCAGAGGAGCCTATGACCCGCATCTTTTCCGTAATTGCACTCGCCTGTTTCGTCGGCACCGCGGCCGTGTCCGCGCAGATGAAGCACGTCGATCTGAAGGACGCCAAAGGCAACAGCGTCGGCATGGCGATGATTTCGCCCGCCAAGGGTGGCGGCGTGTCGATCGATCTCGACGTCAAGGGGCTGCCGCCGGGCGAGCACGCGCTGCACTTCCACGCCGTGCCGAAGTGCGAGCCGCCGTTTACCAGCGCCGGCTCGCATTTCAATCCGGCCAACAAGAAGCACGGCGAGCAGAATCCCGAAGGCCCGCATGCCGGTGACATGCCGAACTTCACCGTCGACGCCAAGGGCGTCGCCAAGACCACCGTTGTCAACAAGAACGTGACGATGGGCGCTGAGCCGAATTCGATCTATGCGAACGGCGGCACGGCGCTGATGATTCACGCGGCTGCCGACGACATGAAGACGGATCCGTCGGGCAACGCCGGCGACCGTATCGTCTGCGGTGTCGTGACGAAATAGCGCAGCCGCGCGTCACCACCGGCGCCAAGCCACGCCAATCGGGAAGCGGACCCTCATCGGGTTCACTTCCCGATTGGTGTTTGGGCGCGTTCGGGCGTTGCAGCGGCGATGCCGGCGGCAATCAGCAGTCCACCAAACAACAGAAACACCAGCGCATAACTGCTCGCGCCGGCCAACGCTGCGGCGGCGACGGGACCAGCCGCGCGCGCCAACTGTGAGCCACGCGCGATGATGCCATTCGCGCCGCCCGCGCGTTCCGCGCCGTAGCGGTGCAGCACCCAATACGGCCGCGCCAGCGTCGTCAGGCCGGCCCCGCTCGCGAAGATCACGACGCCGCTGACCAGCGCCACGCCGTTGTCGAACATCAACGCAACGAGGCCAATGACCTGCAATGCGAAGCTGAAGATCACCAAGATGATCGGGCTGGGCGTGAACCGCGGACTCGTCATCAGCAGCCGGCCGGGTAACTGCGTCACCCCAAACAGGCCCGCGACCGTCGCCGCGACCGTCGGCTCGAAACCGCCTTCCATCAGCGCCGCTACGAGGTTCGACGCCACGCCGGAGTTGACGATCGCGGAAATAGCGAAAACGAGAGCGATGCGGTCGACACCCGGCAACGGGGCGGCACCCGCCATCGCGCGACCGACGATCGCGTCACGTATCGTCGCCGCCGACCACTCGAGGTCCCTGAACGCCACACGTCCGACGATAATCGTGCTGACCGCGATGATCGCGGCGATCGCGACGGTGGCGCCGCGCCAGCCAAGCCACGCGTTGAGCGCCGCCGTCCCGGGGAGAAACACGGTGCTGGCCAGGCCACCCATTACGGTCACGGTCGCGATCGCGCGCATTCGATCCGACGCGTCGCCAAATGCCCGGCCGACGACGGCGAACACCGGCTCGTAGAGAATCGCCGACATACAGATGCCAAGCAGCGCCCACACGACGTATGTCGACACAATCGAAGGAAACGCCGCCCAGAAGATCAGCAGGCCCGCTGCGACCAGGCCACCGGCCTGGATCACAGCCGGCCCCTGCCCGCGATCGGCGAGTCGGCCGACGATGGGCGCCGTCACCGCGGACATCAGCAGCCCAAGCGAGAATGCGCCGGCGACCAGCCAACGCGGTGCATCGAGGTAGCGCTCGAGCGGTACCAAGAGCACCCCGAACGCGAAATACATGACGCCCCAGTTGACCAGCTGCCCGCAACCGAGGGCGACAATGGCGGATGTCGTGATCGCGCGATCTGGCGATGTCGTGATGGGTGCCGGCCTCCGGTCGATCACCACATCACAAGATCAGAAGTTCGGCAAATCAACGCGTGTTACGCGGGCGCGAACGCAGATCGAATCGCAGCAAATCCGCGGGCGCGGCGGCACTGTTTGTAAACCGGGTCGTCGTCGTCGCGTCGACCCATCGCGTCTCGCCGGCGTGGAGGCCCATGCCGCTCCCCAGCGCCACGACCAGCGCCGGTTCGGCTCTGGCCGCGACCTGCACATCCTGTCCGGGCTGCAGCCACAGACGCGTCACCCGCAACTGCGGGTGATTGAAGTGCACAACCGGCTCTGCAGACGGTGCCGGCCGCTCGAACTTGCCATAGAAGGTTGCCGGCTCGATCGGCGTCGTCTTGAATTCCACGCGCAGAAATTCGCTCGGCGCCTGCCCCGTGTTCTCGACTTCGTGGACCTCCTCCAGCCCGCGATACACCCGAAACGCACCCGCCTTGGTCGCCGGGCGCGTCGCCGGTTTACCGCCGACGTGCGTGAAGATCACCGGAGGGCCGTCGTTCAAATACACGTATGCGGCGGCATTCGGCGTGTGGGTATGTCCGGGCAGCTTCTGTTTCGGCTCGTAACGGACCGAGGTCACCTTGACCCACGCATTCTCGAACTGCACTTTGTAATTGGCCGGCAGCGTGGCCGCGCCTTCCTGACCGCCGATTACCGCGCCAAGCCCTATCGACAACGCCAACGCCGCTAACGCCTTCATGTGCTTCTCCAATCGATTCAGATGATCCGTTTACCTTTGTCGGGCGACGCCGAGTTGCAGCAGCACCGGCTCCGGCGTGCCGCAGCCACACCCGCTCTTGCCTTCCACCTTGGCCACCGCATCGTCAGTGCAACAGACGTGAACCGTTGGTTGCCCGCCGTCGGCGTGCGAGATCGCAAGGTCCGGCCGTCGCTCGGCCAACGTTTCCAGAACCGAGACCGATGCGGGCCCGCCGCAACATCCGCCAGCCGACGCAGGCAGCGTTGTGTTGCACACGCCGGTCTCCGGCAACACCAGCTCGACGCGTTCTGCCGCCGCGACATCCCCGCTCAGCATCGCCACGACCGACCGCGTCTGCTCGTAGCCCGTCGCCAGGAGAAAGGTCGGCGCACGGCCGTAACTCTTCATGCCGACAATGTAGAAATCTTTTTCGGGATGGGCGAGCTCGCGCGCGCCGTGCGGCCGCACCGTACCGCAGCTGTGCTCGTTCGGGTCGATGAGCGGACCAAGCGAGGTCGGGCACTCCAGCAACGGATCGAGGCCGAGGCGAACCTCCGACAGCATCTGGAGATCCGGGCGGAATCCCGTGCATACGATCATCTCGTCGGCGTCGACGCTGACCTCGTCGTGCCGCACACTGCCGGTGATCCGTAATCCTCCGAGGTGCTCGGCGATCTTGCGAATCCGATATGGTGTGATGACGCGGATCGCGCCGGACTCGACGGCCCGCTTCGCGCGCTGACCGAGCTCGCCGCGCGCTTCGAGCGCGTCGGCGGAGCCGCCACCCCAGACGGCGTCGAGGGTATCTCTGCGCATCGCCCAAGTGACTTGCGTCGTTGGAACTTCGTGGAGCAATTGCAGCAAGTCGAGGATGACGTTGAACGCCGAGTGGCCGCTGCCGACCACCAGGACCTGCTTTCCTGCGTAGCGACGGCGCTCGCGCCCGAGCACGTCCGGAATGCCATACGAGACGTGCTCGTGATGCGCGTGTTCGCCGGCGGCGTGCACACCGCCGGACCCCGCGGGGTTTGGCCGCAGCCAGGTGCCGCTGGCGTCGATGATCGCGCGCGCGTCGATGGTCTCGCCGGTGGCGAGGCGAATCTCGAACGGCTGCCGATCGCGGTCCTTGGTGCGCACCTTGTCGAAGTCCTTACGGCCGACGCTGGTGACGCCGGCGTGGTAACGCACATGAGGCGCGATCGCGTGATGCGCCGCGAGCGGCGCGAGGTATCGGTCGATCAGCTCCCGGCCGGTCGGCAAGGCGTCCGCGTCGGGCGCCGCCCAGCCCGTCGATGTGAGCAACGACCCGGCCGCGGGGTCGACCATGTAGCGCCACGGCGAGAACGTGCGCACATGCCCCCATTCTCGAACCGCCGACGCCGGGCCGTCCCCTGCCTCGAGGACGAGGAATGGCTGCTGATACCGCACGAGGTGCGCGGCGGCTGCCAGTCCAACCGGGCCGGCACCAATCACTGCAACGGGTAACGTCATACGAATCCTGTCCCTGCCCATCGTCAGTCGATGTGTTATATTCGCGTTAGCGAATGTCTGGAGCGATCCTATATTCGCATACGCGAATATGTCAAGCCCGTGCTGTTCGACGAAACCGGCGCCCGCGCTCAAGGACCTCGATGCGCTGACCAGCGTCTATGCGGCGCTCGCCGATCCGACGCGGCTGCGCATCCTGTCGCTGCTCGGCCAGGAGGAGATTTGCGTATGCCACATCCACGCCAGTCTTGACGTGCCGCAGCCGACAGCGTCGCGCCACCTGGCCTACCTGCGGAAATCCGGTCTGGTCGAAGCGCGACGCGACGGCATCTGGATGCACTATCGCCTGGCGCGCATCGACAACCCCGTCGTCGCCTCGGTCGTGAAGGCCGCGCTGCATGCGCTGACGCACACGGCGATCGCGGAAAAGGACGAGCGGCGGCTGCAGGCAGCGCTCAAGACCGCGTGATCACCGTTCTGTTCGCCTGCGTCCATAACGCCGGACGCTCGCAAATCGCCGCGGCGCTGTTCAACAAGTACGCCGACCCGCATCATGCCAGGGCTATCTCCGCCGGGACACAGCCGGCGGCGCGAGTGCATCCCGAAGTCGTCGAGGCGATGCGGCAGCGCGGTATCGATGTCTCGACGCACACGCCGCAGCGGCTGACGCCCGAGCTCGCGTCGACGGCGCAATGGCTGATCACGATGGGCTGCGGCGACGAATGTCCCGTGGTCCCCGGCGCGGTGCGTGATGATTGGCCGATTCAGGATCCCAAAGGCCAATCACCGGCGATCGTCGACGCGATTGTCGCCGACATCGATCGACGAGTTCGCGGGCTCGTCCAACGGATTAGCGGCGACTCGCGCTGAGCCACGGCAGACCGCATAAGGCGATCGCAATCGCGATGGCTGCCGACCAGAACGATCGTTTCGACCAGGTGACGATCGGGTATGGTTCGGCGGTGCTCGTAAAAGTCGAGCTCGGTTGGCCGATCGAAGTCGCCATATTCTCGCGTTGTTCGAGCGACCAGCGGTTGCGATCCGGCGAAGCATACGTCGGAATGTCGATGACCGGCGCGTAGTAGCGCTCCAGAATCAGGTTTTCGTGCCACGCCTCGATGCCGCCGGTCAGGTTCCGGCGCCTGACATGCCACACCCCTTCATCAAGGTACTGGTCTTCCTGCGAAAGCCGCCGCAGCGTCCGCGGCGGCTCGGCATCCCAGCGATGCCGCCGCTCCTTCTGCAATGCGATCAGCTCGTCGAGCGTGTAGTGGGAGCGAAAACGGCCGACGCCCGGCACATCGTGCTCATAGCCTAAATGCACCTGGCTGACGAACGCGGCAAACACCAACCAGACGACCGCCGCAACGACGCCGGTTTGCCGCAGCGTCCGTTGATGAAGTCGCCATGCAAATGAATCCGGCGGCTGTAACGCGAACGCAAACATCAACCCGCACGCGATGGCGGCCAGGTTCAGGAATACGTCATGCGCTTCGCCGACCCGCACCGGGATGAACCATTGCAGCCATTCATCCAGCGTGCCCACCATGAATGCGAGCAGCAGCGGTACCAGAATTAGCGACCCATCATTGGCTTCCCCTGCGACGCCACGTTGATGTTGCAGGCGCGCGCGATAAAACAGCCACGCGATCATCCCGTATTCGACGAAGTGCACGCGCTCGACGGCGTTCACCTCGGCATACGGCGTGGCGGTCAGCCACATGTAGCCGCCGCCCAACGCCACAGCGGCCGCCATCAGCGCAAGACGCTGCCGACGCCGCTCGCGGATGCGAACGTAGGCAAAGAACATCGCCATGGCGATCGCCGCCGAGACCGCCGTCCCGAACAACCACACGTATTGCGTGGTCGTCAGCGACCGCCGCAGGTACGACTGTAGCTGCCCCATGAACGGCGAGATCAGGACGACGGCCGCCGAGACGATGCAGGCGAGCGCAACCTTCAAGTAGTAGCTCGGCAACAGGATACAATCCCCGCGAATGAGTCGCACTCGCGGCCTGGCCGTACTTGTTCTGATTTACCTCGTCATCGGCCACATCATCCCGCCGCCTGACACGATCACCTCGCAAGGCTGGCGGCAGACCGCGATCTTCATCGCGGTGATTGCCGGCATGGTCACCGATCCGTTGCCGGCGTCGGCGCTGGTGTTGCTCGGGTTGACGGCGATGGCGATCAACGGGACGCCGATGCCCGAGGTGCTCGGCGGTTTCGGACAGCCGTCGGTGTGGCTCGTCATTGTGGCGATGCTGATCGCGAAGATGATGCTCGACTGCGGCCTGGCCCGCCGCATCGCCTTGCTGTTCGTGCGCGCGGTCGGCAGGACATCGCTGGGGGTTGCCTACGCGCTGCAGATGACCGATGTGACGCTGGCCTCAGGGGTGCCGTCGATCACGGCGCGCAGCGCGGGCATGGTGCTGCCCGTCGGCCGCAGCATCGCGGAGCTGTTTGATTCGCGCCCCGATCACACGCGCCTCCGCCTTGGTGCCTTTCTCGTGGCCGCGATGTATCAAGGCTCCGCGGTGGCGTGCGCGATGTTCATCACCGGCCAGGCCAGCAACCTGCTCGGCGCCAACCTCGCGTTGAAGCTGACCAACACCGAGGTCACGGCGCCAAGCTGGTTCATGGCCGCGATTGTGCCGGGGCTGCTCTCGTGCCTCGTGGTGCCGTGGATTACCTATCGCACGCTGCGGCCCGAGGTCACCCACACGCCTGAAGCCCCGCAGTTTGCCCGCGCCGAACTGATCAAGATGGGCCCGCTGAGCCGCTCTGAATGGATCACACTGCTGGTCTTCGCCGGCGTCGGCGTGACGTGGTTGACCACCGTCTGGCACGGCCTCGACGTCACGATGGTCGCGTTCATCGGTCTCGGCGTGTTGCTGGTGACCGGAACGATGGCGTGGCAGACCGCGTCGAGCGAACGCGCGGCGTGGGACGTGTTCATCTGGTACGGCGGCATGCTGCGGATGGGCGAGCTCCTGAATCAGACGGGTTCCACGCGGGTGCTCGCCGAGAATGTCGCGGGCCTGTTCATCGGCATTCCGTGGCAGGTCGTGCTCCTTGCGATCCTGTTGATCTTTTTTTACTCACATTATTTTTTCGCGAGCATCACCGCGCACATGCTGGCGATGTTTCCGCCGTTCGTCGCGGTTCTGATCGGCATCGGCGTGCCAACGCAGCTGGCGGTCTATTCGCTGTTGTGCCTGGCCAACCTGACGGCGGGGCTCACCCACTACGGGACGACGACCGGCCCGATCCTGTTTGGCACCGGCTACGTGACGCGCGCCGAGTGGTGGCGCGTGGGCTTTTACGTGTCGGTCGCCAACGTCGCGATCTGGGTGATTGCCGGCGGCGCGTGGTGGAAGTTCCTGGGGTTTTGGTAAGACCTGTCGAGGACACCGTGCCGCGCGACGCTCGGTGTCCCCGACAGCGATGGCGCTTAGAAGCTCGCCTTGAACCCGAACTGGATGATCCGTGGATCGTAGGTCGACGTGATCGTCCCGTAGGCCGCGGCGCTGCGGTTGCCGTTAGGGGCGCGGAAGTTCGTGCGGTTCAGCAGGTTGAAGAACTCGCCGCGGAATTCGAACGAGCCGTTTCGCCACGGCATGTTGAAGCGCTTCGACATCACCATGTCGACCGTCCACAGCAGCGGACCGCGCACGCTGTTGCGCGGCGCGTTGCCGAACGGCTGGCTGTTGTCCGTTGGGACCGTGACCGTGGTGCGGCTCAACCAGTTGTTGACCGAGCGCTCACCTTCCGGCACGTAGGGGTCGCCGTTGACGTTCGGCCGGTAATTGTTAGCACCGCGGAAGTCCTGCTGAATGCCTGACACCTGTTGGGCGGCCGTCGGCGTGTAGATCAACGTCACCATTTCGCCCGGGGAGACGGTGTTGATGCCGGCAAGCATCCAGCCGCCGAGCAGCGCGTCGGTCACGGCGTTGGCGTTATTCAAATACTTGCGGCCCCGGCCGAACGGCAGGTCGATGATGAAGCTGGTCGTGCTGTTGTACGGCTGGTGATACGCGGACACGCCGAAATCGGCGTCCATGTTGTAGAAGTCCTGGGGCGCCGGAAAGTTGCCATTGGGATTTTCAAGCGAGCCGGCGCCGTTGTCCTTGGTCTGCGACAGGGTCAACGAGCTGAGCAGCGTGATGTTGTCCGACATCCGCCAGTCGAATTTCCCTTGGAACGCGTGATAGCGGGACTTGCCGCCGTTGAACGAATACGTGATGTCCGCGAATTCCGGGATCGGACGCCGCTGCTGCAGCGGGATCGTCCCGGCGGCGTTGTTTGGCGACGCCTGATTGTAGTTCGCGAACAGCAGCATGCCGTCGGCGCGGTTGCCGACATACGCGACGTCCAGCAGTGCGCCGGTCCAGACTTCGCGCTGCAGCGAGGCGAACCAGCTTTGCACCTCGCTCGACCGATAGTCTCTGGGCATGTAGGTGATGTTGGCGAGCAGCGGATTGAAGCGTGACGGATCCGTGAGACCCGCCGGGTACCCCGCCTGCGTGGGGCGGAACGTGCTTTCGGCCGGCGTCTGCACGACCACGGCGTTGATCACCTGCGGGCCGTTGATGGCCAGGACGTTCGCGCCGCCGGCCCGATGAAAGTGCACGTAGCTCATCCCCCATCCGCCGCGCAGCACCGTGCGGTCATCCACCGTATATGCCATGCCTAGCCGCGGGCCGAGGTTGTTGCGATCCGGCTTGATGGTCGATCGGCTCTCCAGCGATCCGTCCGCGGCCATCACCATGGTGCGGCGCGCGGGATCGAAATTGGACAGCACGTTGTTCGCTTCCACCCACGGCGTGGCGTACTCGTAGCGAAGGCCCGCATTGATCGTCAGGCGGTCGTTGACGCGCCAGTCGTCCTGCAGATACACGAAGTGCATGTTCTGCTCCAGCTCCGCGACCAGAATGTTGCTCAACGCGTAAGTCGAACGTAGCCCGAACATGAAGTCTGCAAGGTTGTAGATGTTGTTCGCCGCGACGCCTGCCGGCCGCGAGAACTGGCCGGCGTAAAAATCGCGCCCGTATAACGGGTTGACGTCCTGCACCTCCGTCAGGACGCGCTGGAATTCGTAGCCGGTCTTCAGCGAATGGCGGCCCTGCAGCCACGTGTAGTTGATCTTCGGATTGAAGACCGTTGGGTACTGCCATTGCGGGTTCGTCGGCTGGCGTCCGAGCTCGGCAAACCCGGAAATGGATTGCGTCGGCAGTCCCGCGGCGACGCGCGGATCGGCCGGCAGCCCGCTGATGCCATAGACCTCTTCGGCGCGGCCCTGGCCAGACCACAAGGCGTACGGATTCTTGCCGGCCCGGGTGTGTGACCACCCGAAGCGCGCTTCGAACAGCGACGTGCCGCTCGGCGAATAGGTCAATCCACTCGAGAACTGCTTGTTGGTGACGTAGGTTTCCGCGTTGCCGCCGCCACCCGACGGCCCGCTGATCGTCGGCTGATCGAAAATATCCGCATCGCGCCAGCCGACGCGGCCGAACAGCGACAGCCGCGGGCTGACTTGAATGTCAACCTTGCCGCCGGCCTTCGGCGTGCGGTTGGTGAACTCCTGCAGGATCTGCAGATTGTTCGTTGCCGCGGCGTTCGACGGCGGCGGCAGATCGCCGAGCACCTGCCGCGCGAACGCGCTCATCGGGATCGGCGTGCCCGCCGGATACACCACACCGGTCAACGGGTTCCGCACCTCGACGGCGAGGATGCCGGAGCGTTGCGCGAGCGTGGGAATCGTCGAAATCGCCGTCTGGCTGCGCGTCTGGTCGAAGACCTCCACATCGGCAAAAAAGAACGCCTTGTTGCGGACGATCGGTCCGCCCAGCACGCCGCCGAATTGATCGCGGTCGAACCCGGGTTTGATGCCGCTGGCCGGACGGAAGAACCCGGTCGCGTTCAACGCGGTTCGCCGCATGAACTCCCACGCCGAGCCGCGGAAACTGTTGGTGCCGCTGGCATACGCGACGTTGATGGTCGCGCCCGCCGACCGGCCGTACTCCGCGCTCATGTTGTTGGTGACGACCTTGAACTCGCCCACCGCATCGGGCGCGGGCTGCATCACCTGATTCGAGAAGCCCTGGTTGCTGGTGCCGTAAGCGTTGTTGTCGACACCATCGATCAGGAAGTTGTTGAAGGTCGAGCGCAGCCCGTTGACGTTGAACGACCCCTCGCGAGGGGTAAAGCCGCCGGTGTTGAGCGACGACAGACGCACGCCAGGCGACAGCAACGCCAGCGCCGAGTACTCGCGGCCGTTCAGCGGCAGCGCCTTGGTCTGCTCGCCGGTGATCACCTGGCTGCGGTCGCTCGAATCGGTCTGCAGCAGCACCGCGCGCGCGCTGACTTCGACCTTTTCCGTCAGCTGCCCGACCACCATGTTCAGGTCGACGCGCTGCCGCGCGCCCACCGTAACCTGCACGTTGTCGACCAGCGCCACCGAAAAGCCGGCCTTCTCAGCGGTAATGACGTAGGTCCCCGGCCGCACGGTAAAGAATTCGTAAATGCCGTTGGCATCGCTGAATTTCTCGGTGCTCACGCCGGTCTGCGTGTTGGTCAGGGTGACCTTGGCGTCCGGCACCACGGCGCCGGTCGAATCCTTGATGGTCCCGACGACGTTGCCGGTTTCAAATTGCGCCCAGGCCGGCGCCGCAAGCAGTAACGTCAACAACAGCACACAAGTGTGTTTCATTTGCAGGTTTCCTCGATGGAGAACGGTAGCGCGGTGCAGTGTAGAACCGGCGACGGCTTGATGACAATCACGAAAACCGGCGAGGACGGTTGGGCACGCCGGCACGTCACCAAGAATTGGCGCGCTTCTTCGGCTGCCGGGCGCCACGCGTTGCCGTTTTCACGACCATGCGGGCGCTTTACCGCCCCACCCTCACCGACAGCGCGCCACGGCGTGTCCGCAAGCTGATATTCGACGGCCCTTTTCGGGGTTCGCCGTCGACATGGAACGTAATCGGATGCGTGCTCGAAATGTCCATCGACGATGCGCTGCGCATCAGCAGACCGGGCCGCTCGTTGAGGGTGCCGCGAAAGAAATCGGGTACCTGCCGCAGAATGCTGAAGCCAGACTGCGGCTCCACCACCACAATCTCAATCATCCCATCGTCAAGCAGCGCCTTTGGCGCGATCTGCGCGCCGCTGCCGTACTGGCGCGAATTTGCCAGCGCGATGAACAACGCCGATCGATCGACGATGTCGGGCATTTGTGATTGGCCGGTGACATCACGGGCGTTGCGAATCGAGTAGGCACCGGGCTCGTAGCGTCGCATTTCATCGAAGGTCGCGAGAACGTAACCGAGCAGTCCACGTCGCACGCCGGGCTCCGCCAGGCGTGCCGCAATTCGCGCGTCGAAACCGATGCCGGCCACGTTGAAGAATAACGAGCCATGGAGCTCACCGGCATCGATCGCCCGGGTGGTGCCGCCGCCGGCGATCTGCAAAGCCGCCGTGGGGTTGAACGGCACGCCGAGATCGCGGGCCAGTCCGTTACCGGAACCGCCGGGGACAATCGCCAGCGTGGTGGCTGTCCGGGCGACTGCCGATGCGGCGCCGTTGACGGTGCCGTCGCCGCCCCACGCGACCACCAACTCGGATCCCGACGCAACCGCGTCGGAGGCGAAACGAAAGGCATCGCCCGGACCGCCGGTGATGCGCACGTCAACGTCGTACTGATGTCGGCCAAGGATTGACTTCGCGGCGTCGATGCACGCGCCGACCGTCCGCTTGCGTCCAGGGCCGGCGACGGGGTTGATGATGACGCACGCTTTCATCGCCTGCACCTTCCAGCCCTCGGCTTGCGGCGCTCGGGAATGGGGACTACGAAGCGAGCGCGCGAAGCGCCTTGGGCGTCAGCATCCAGCGTAACGTCCCAGGCCCTGCCGGGGTCGCGCCATCGGTTTCGATCAAACACACGGCGCCCTTCTTGAATTCAACGCCGCCGCGCGCACCCAGCAGCCGCGCTGCCAGCTCGCCAAGGTCCGGCTCGTGTCCGACGATGGCCAGGCGGCGATGCCGCTTGGCGTGCGTCTTGATCGCTTCGGTGATCGCCTGGGGACGCCCACCCGGAGCCAGTGCCTCGATCTCTCCAATGGCCGGCTTGGGTTTCAATCCGGCGGCGAGCAGCTGCGCCGTCTCGCGCGCGCGGACCAGCGGACTGGTCAGAACGAAATCGATCACCACGTCCATCTCGATCAGGCCGGGGATCGATTCCGCAAATTTCTTGGTACCACCCGGGGTCAACGGCCGTAAGCGATCGTCGGGATACTTCGGCCCGCGTTCAGCCGCGATTGCGTGACGTACCAGGTACAACTCGATCGTAGCAGCCATGAAAAGTCCGGGGAGTTATGCAGCCGGCGAGCGCGACTCGGCCTGAGCGTCGGCAATGCTTTCGCACAATTTGATGAGGGACTCGCGGCCGCGCATGTACTCGGCATGGCCGGCGCGGCATTCGGCTTCGAGCGCGCGAATCAACCGGTTGAGCTCGGCCATCGCCCGGCGATTCTGTGCCGGCAGCGAGGCCTGTACCTCGCGCGTCCGCTCGATCAGCACTTCGAGATCGTGGATGCGGCCGAGGAGATCCTGCTGGCGTTTCAAGCGATTGAGGTGCGCGGTCGACCGGGATCGTGTCAGCTCTCGCTGAATCTCGAGCGCATAGCGCAGCTTCTTCGCTTCGATGCGTACGCGGTGCAGCCGATCGGCCAGGTAGATGCCGCCGGCGTGATCGATTGCCGCCCGCAAGCGGCGGGCCCGGAGCACGGCCTGCTCCGCCGCCTCGACCAGCGCGCCACGGCTCGGCTCGCGCTGCTCCGCCGGCGCGGCGACCTTCACGAGCCGCTTTCTCAGCTTATCGAGACGCGACGGCGTGATCTCGGCGAGCATCGCGCGTCGCCGTTTCTGACGCTCCTCGGCGACGGCGCTGCGCACGCGGGCGATGGCGCGTTTGGGCGCGGCGCCCTTGCTCTCGAGCTCGGCAAGCAACGACAGCGTGACGTCGAGCTCGCGCACGGGACCCAGGGCGCGCGTGATGCGGCGAACACGATTTTGCACGCGTGCGAGCGCGACACCGTTAGCGGTGGTGCTCAACACCGGCAGCGCTTCGCGCAATCGGCGTGACGCAACGCGCGCCTGATGCACCGACAATTCATCGCCGGCCTGAGCGGCGGGCATGGCCTGCAGCAGCGAAACGAGACGCTGGCGCAACAGCGCGACCGAGAGGGCTGAATGCTCCATGCTACGATGAGTTTAGCTTATCCCCTTGCGCCTCGCAGCGATCGACATCGGCACCAATTCCGTCCACATGATCGTTGTCCGGGTGCGTCCGGACTTCTCGTTCGAAATCGTCGACCGTGAAAAAGAAATGGTCCGGCTGGGCGCCGGCGGCCTCGACGGCAAGAAGCTGACGCCCGAAGCGATGACCGCGGCGTTGCAGGCGCTGTCGAAGTTCAAGCGGCTGGCCGAATCGCATCAAGTCGATGAAATCCTCGCCGTCGCCACCAGCGCGACGCGCGAAGCCGAAAACGGCGGCGCGTTCCTGCGCGCCATCGAGCGCCGCACCGGGATTCGCGCCCGCATCATTACCGGCACCGAAGAAGCACGACTGATCCATCTCGCGGCCGTCTACGGCGTCGACACGCCGAAGCCGGCCGTGGTGATCGACATCGGCGGCGGCAGCGTCGAGATCACGCGCGGCTCCGGCAGCCAGGTCGATCTGGCGCGCAGCTTCAAGCTCGGGGTGATCCGATTGACCGAACGGTTCGTCGGATCCGATCCGATCTCCAACCGCGACGAGCGAAAGATGGTGAAGTGCATCCGCGAGGAGGTCGACCGCTATGTCGACCTGATTACGGAGAGCGGCTTCGATCGGGTGATCGGCACGTCGGGCACGATCCTGTCGCTTGGTGTGGTGGCGATTGCGCTCGAGCGCGGCAGCATCCCGCAAGAGGTGCGGAACCTGCGGGTGCCGGCCAGGAGCCTCCGCAAACTGCGCAAGACCGTCGTCGAACTGGATCTTGAAGAACGGCTGCGACTGCCTGGTCTGGACCCGCGGCGCGCGGACATCATGGTCGCCGGCGCGATCCTGCTCGATACGCTGCTCAAGCAGCTCGACGCCGACGAGATCACGTTATGCGATCTCGCGTTGCGCGAAGGAGTGCTGCTCGACTACATCCAGCGCCATCGCGCCCACATCAAGAACATCGACAGTTACCCGGATGTGCGGCGGCGTTCGGTGATCGAGCTCGGTGAGCGCTGCGACTGGGAGGCCGAGCATGCGAAGCAAGTCGCGGCGCTGGCGCTGACGCTGTTCGACTATACGCGTCGTATTCATGGCCTCGGCGATCGCGAGCGTGAATGGCTGGAGTACGCCGGGCTGCTGCACGATATCGGCAACCACATCAGCTACGAGAAGCATCACCGCCACTCGTACTATCTGATCAAGAACGGCGACTTGCGCGGTTTCGAACCGGAAGAGATCGACGTGATCGCACTGCTGACGCGATACCACAGGCGCGCGACGCCCAAGCGCGAACACATCGGCCTGACGAGCCTTCCGAAAGAGGCGCGCCGCACCGTGACGATCTTATCGGCATTCCTGCGGCTTGCCGAGACGCTCGATCGCAGCCGCCATGGGGTCGTCCGCGGCATCGAGGTCCGCGAACGGATGGGTCGGATTTTCATCAAGGTCCAGGCCGTCGGCGATGCCGAGCTGGAGATTTGGGCGGCGCACAAGCAGGCGCGGGCGCTCGAAGAAGCGCTCGAGCGCAAGGTGCAGATCGAAAAGGTGCCCTACAGAAAAGCATCAGCGCCGTCGGTGGCGCTGGTCAACAACGCCCCCGAAATCGGCACCGCGGCGTCGCGCGCGAACGCGCGATCACGCCAGAATGCTCGTTAGCGACAACGCCAGCGGGTGGCTGTTTTCAGAGCCACAGCGCCAGCGCCGCGACGAAGCACACGAGCGCCACGAGCGTGCGCACCTGGCTCTTGCGGCGAACCTCGTGGACGGCGTTCCGTGCTTTCCAGGCCTGCCAGCTCTGCTCCGCATCGGCCGTATCGCCAATCGCGTTCATCGACGAGCCGCCTGGATGGGCTGGGCAATCGTCACCAATGGCGGCTGCCAGAACCAGAGCGCGATCATCGGCGGCGCGATGGCCAGCGTCGTCACCATCCCCCACGCGGCGGGAGTGTTGGCGGTGAACGCATAGCCAAGCAGCATCACTGCCGCGGACCACACGGACAGCACGAGCAGTTTTTGTTGAGAAAAGGTCATATGGCGATCGTAGCGATGGGCAGCAAGCGGGCGCTGTTCAATCGGGCACACTTGGCACCGTGGCCCATTGGCCCCTTGGGCTCTTGGCCCCTTGGCCTCTTGGCCCCTTGGCCCCTTGGCCTCTTGGCCCCTTGGCCCCTTGGCCTCTTGGCCCCTTGGCCCCTTGGCCCCTTGGCCCCTTGGCCCATTTACACCGATTTAACAGCGCAGAAACTAACGCGAAACCGCCGGCGCATACGCTAGCGGCATGACGTCAGCTATTCGATACACAGCTGCGCTGGTGATCCTGAGCGTTACTCTCGCCGCTTGCGGCCCGAGCGCCCAGGATGCGCGGCCCAGCGCGAACGCCGGACGATCTTCCGGGCCAACGCTCGTCACGCTCGATGGGTCGAGCACCGTGTTCCCGATCAGCGAGGCGGTCGCCGAAGAATTTCAGAAAACTGAGGGCGGCGCCGTGCGTGTGACCGTCGGCATCTCCGGAACGGGCGGCGGCTTCCAGAAGTTCTGCCGCGGCGAAATCGATATCGCGAACGCGTCGCGCCACATCAGCGCCACTGAAATCGAAGCGTGCAAGCAATCCGGCATCGGCTACGTCGAGCTGCCGGTGGCCTATGACGGCATCGCCATCGCGGTCAGTCCCAAAAACACCTGGGCCAACGACATCACCGTCGCCGAGTTGAAAACGCTGTGGGCTCCCGATGCGCAGGGCAAGGTGACGAAATGGTCGCAGGTACGCGAGGGCTGGCCGGATCGCGAGATTCACCTGTTCGGCGCCGGCGTCGATTCGGGCACCTACGATTACTTTACCGAAGCGATCAACGGCAAAGCCAAGGCCAGCCGCGGCGACTTCACGTCGAGCGAGGACGACAACGTGCTGGTGCAGGGCGTGGGCAACGACGAGCTCGCGCTGGGGTTCGTACCCTACGCGTATTTCGAGAGCAACAAAGACAAGCTGAAGCTGCTGCCGGTGGACGGCGGCACCGGCGCCGTCACGCCGACGCCCGAAACCATCGAAAAGGGCACCTACAAGCCATTGTCGCGGCCGGTGTTCATCTACGTGTCCAAGAAAGCCGCACAGCGACCTGAAGTGCAGCGGTTCATCGACTTCTATCTGAAGAATGCGGACAAGCTGGTGCGCGAGGTCAACTACGTCAGTCTTGGCGCCGAATCGTACGCGGCCAACGTCGAGAAGTTTTCGCAGGAGCGCACACGGTAGGTATGACGAGTCCGAAGCTCGGGTCCGTCATCGAATGGATCATCGAGCGGCTGCTGTTTCTCTGCGCCGCCCTGTCGGTACTGACCACGGCGGGGATCATCGGGGTCCTCGCCCTTGAAACGTACGAGTTCCTGCGGCAGGTGTCGATCGTCGAGTTCCTGACCGGCACGGAGTGGACCCCGCTGTTCTCCAACCAGAAATTCGGCGTGCTGCCGCTGGTGGCCGGCACGATGCTGGTCTCGGCGATCGCGATGGTGGTAGCGCTGCCGATGGGTCTGCTGGCGGCGATCTACCTCAGTGAGTATTCGCCGTCAGGCCTGCGGCGCATCGTCAAACCGATCCTGGAAATCCTCGCGGGCGTACCCACGGTGGTCTACGGCTACTTCGCGTTGACGTTCGTGACGCCGCTGCTGCAACGGTTTTTCCCGCAGCTCTCGGGGTTCAACGCGCTCAGCCCCGGCATCGTCATGGGGCTGATGATCCTGCCGCTGGTGTCGTCGCTGTCCGAAGATGCGATGCGCGCGGTGCCGCGGGGATTGCGGGAAGGGTCGTACGCCCTCGGCGCGACGCGAATGCAGACCGCGTTGAGGGTGGTGGTGCCCGCGGCGTTTTCGGGTATCACCGCGGCGTTCATTCTCGCCGTGTCGCGCGCGATCGGCGAGACGATGATCGTCGCGATCGCGGCGGGACAACAACCACGGCTGACCGGCAACCCGTTCGTGCCGATCGAAACCATGACCGCGTATATCGTGCAGGTCAGTCTCGGCGACACGCCGCAAGGCACCATCGAATACCGGACGATTTTCGCGGTCGGCATGCTGCTGTTCCTGATGACGTTCTCGTTGAACCTGATCAGCACCTGGCTTCGCGAACGGTTCCGGGAGGAGTACGCGTGAGGAAACACGCCGATCTGCTCTTCCAGCTGCTGTCGCTTGCGACGCTGCTCGTCGCCCTGGCCGCGCTCGGCGCGCTGGTCTTCGACATCTTCTCGGATGGTGCATCGCGCCTGAGCTGGCCGTTCATCACCAATATCGCCTCGCGCAACGCCGAAGACGCCGGCGTCTACCACGCGTTGATGGGCAGCATCTGGGTAATCGCGCTGACCGGGTTGCTGGCGCTGCCGGTCGGCGTGGCGGCGGCGATCTACCTGGAAGAGTACGGCACGCGCAGCCGCATTGCGCGGTTCATCGAGCTGAACATCGCCAACCTCGCGGCGGTGCCCTCGATCATCTACGGCCTGCTCGGTCTTGGCTTATTCGTGCGGCTGATGGGCATGGGACAAAGCGTGATGGCCGGCGCGGCGACGCTGGCGCTGCTGGCGCTGCCGGTGGTGATTCTTTCGACGCGCGAAGCCTTGCGCACCGTTCCGGGGACGATTCGCGAAGGCTCGTACGCGCTCGGCGCCACCAAGTGGCAAACCATCTGGCACCAGGTGCTGCCGATGGCGTTGCCCGGCGTGCTGACCGGGCTGATCCTGGCGCTGTCGCGAGCGATCGGCGAGACCGCGCCGCTGATCACCATCGGCGCGCTCACCTATATTCCGTTTGCGCCGGACAGCGTCTGGTCGAAATTCACGGTACTGCCGATCCAGATCTTCAATTGGGTGTCGCGCCCGCAAGCGGAATTCAAGGCCAACGCCGCGGCGGCGATTCTCGTGCTGCTCGCATTACTATTGACCATGAACGCGATTGCCATCGTGGTCCGCGATCGCTACCAACGTCAGGGACGCGCATGACCCTTCGATTGACACTCAGGGTCATGACCCTTCGACAAGCTCAGGGTCATCCCGAGCGGAGTCGAGGAATGAGCGGAGTCGAAGGATGACCGGCGTGAGTCGAACGGTGCCAAGCCTCGCCAACGTCGCCAACCGGCGCAATCAGCCGCCGGCGCGGCTCGACATGCCGGTCAAGATCGACGTCGATCAGCTGAATTTCTACTACGGCGAGAAGCGCGCGCTGGACAACATCAACATCCAGATCCGCGCCAACCTGGTGACCGCCTTCATCGGCCCGTCCGGGTGCGGCAAGAGCACGTTCCTGCGCACGCTCAACCGGATGAACGACATCATTCCGGGCACGCGCGTCGAAGGCAGCGTGCAGATCGACGGCCAGTCGATCTACGAGTCCGGCGTCGACGTCGTGCAACTGCGCCGCAAGGTCGGCATGGTCTTTCAGAAATCGAACCCGTTTCCGAAGTCGATCTTCGAGAACATCGCCTACGGGCTGCGCATCAACGGCCTGACCACGTCGAAGTCGGAATTGGCCGAACGCGTCGAAGAAAGCCTGAAACAGGCGGCGATCTGGGAAGAAGTCAAAGACCGCCTCGGCGAGTCGGCGCTGGCGCTGTCCGGCGGCCAGCAGCAGCGGTTGTGCATCGCACGGGCGCTGGCGATCCGGCCGGAGATCCTGCTGATGGACGAACCCGCGTCGGCGCTCGACCCGATTGCGACCCAGCGCATCGAGGAGCTGATCTACGACCTGAAGAAGAAGTACACGATCGTGATTGTGACGCACAACATGCAGCAGGCGGCGCGGGTCTCGGACTTCACGGCGTTCTTCTGGCTCGGCCGGCTGGTCGAGTTCGATCGCACCGACAAGATGTTCACGGCGCCGGCGGAAAAACTCACGGAAGACTACGTCACCGGGCGATGCGGATAACCGTCCGCGGCCGTCGCCACTCCCAGAGTCGAGGCTAACGCGTGGAAAGAGTATTTCGGCATTTTCAAGAGGATCTCGAAACGCTGAAGGAGCGCCTGCTGGCGATGGGCGGGCTCGCCGAAGAGCGCGTGCGCGAATCGATCCGCGGGTTGATGGAACGCGACAACGCGGCCATCGACGCGGTGCTCGCCAGCGACGAGCCGATCAACGAGCTGCACATGGAGGTCGACGACCGGTGCTTCAAGCTGCTCGCCCTGCATCAGCCGATGGCCGCAGATCTCCGCGTGATCGTCGCGGCGGTGAAAATCAACACCGATCTCGAACGCGTCGGTGATCTGGCGGTCAACATCGCCGAGGCCGCCAAGCGCTACCTCCAGCACGCGCCGGTCAAGCCGCTGATCGACATTCCCAGGATGGGCGACCTCGCCCAGAAGATGCTGCGCGACTCGCTGGATGCCTTCGTGAGGCGCGACATGGTGCTCGCCGAGGCGGTGCTGGCAGCCGACGACACGCTGGATGCGCTCAAGACGCAGATTTTCCGGGAACTGCTCACCTACATGCTGCAGTCGCCCGACACCATCGAGCCGGCACTGGACCTGATTCTGATCTCACGGCACCTCGAGCGGATTGGCGACCATGCCACCAACGTCGCCGAGGACGTGATCTTCATCCTCTCGGCCAGGGACGTCCGCCACCATCAGGCCGGGCCGAATCGGTCGTAACCGGTCGCTCGCACGCGCCTCTTCGCGACGCGCGATCGTCGCGCACCACGGCGGCTCCCGCTGCCGGCCCCCGTTGTGATCTAGAATCATTTAGATCACCCTATGGCCGATACGCTGAGCATCACCGACAACCGCACCGGCAAGACCTACGAGGTGCCGATCGCCGACGGCACCATCCGTGCCACCGACCTCAAGAAGATCACGACCGGCGGCGACGATCCGGGGCTGGCGACCTACGACCCGGCGTTCATGAACACGGCCGCGTGCAAGAGCCGCATCACCTTCATCGACGGCGACAAGGGCGTCCTGATGTACCGCGGATACCCGATCGAGCAGCTCGCCGAGAGCAGCACCTATCTCGAGACCGCCTACCTGCTGCTCTACGGCGAGTTGCCGACCAAGAAGCAGCTGGCCGACTGGACCCACGCCATCACCATGCACACCATGGTGCACGAGAACATCAAGAAGTTCATGGAAGGGTTCACGTACGACGCCCACCCGATGAGCGTATTCATCAGCACCGTCGGTGCGATGTCGACGTTCTATCCGGACAGCAAGAAGATCTTCGACCAGGACTCGCGCACCAAACAGATCCTGCGGCTGATCGCCAAGACCCCGACGATTGCCGCGTACGCCTACCGCCACAGCATCGGCCGGCCCTACGTCTATCCCGACAACGACCTCAGCTTCACCGGCAACTTCCTGAACATGCTGTTCAAGATGACCGAGGTGAAGTACGAGCCCAACGTCAAGCTCGAACGCGCCCTCGACGTGCTGTTCATCCTGCACGCCGACCACGAGCAGAACTGCTCGACCAGCGCGATGCGCGGCATCGGCAGCTCCAATGTCGACCCTTTTTCGGCGATGGCCGGCGCGGCGGCCGCGCTCTACGGCCCGTTGCACGGCGGCGCCAACGAAGCGGTGCTGCGCATGCTGAAGGAAATCGGCTCGATTCAGAACATCCCCGACTTCATCAAGCGCGTCAAAGGCGGCGAAGGCCGCCTGATGGGCTTCGGGCATCGCGTCTACAAGTCCTACGACCCGCGCGCGAAGATCATCAAGCGGACGGCCTACGAGGTGTTCGAAGTCACCGGCAAGAACCCGCTGCTCGATGTGGCGCTCGAGCTCGAGCGCATCGCCCTCGAGGACGAATACTTCATCAGCCGCAAGCTTTATCCGAACGTCGATTTCTACTCCGGCCTGATCTACCAGGCGATGGGCTTCCCCGTCGAGATGTTCGCGGTGCTGTTTGCGATCGCGCGCACTGTGGGCTGGGTCGCGCAATGGGAAGAAATGCTGCTCGATCCGGACACCAAGATCGCGCGGCCGAAACAGATTTACACCGGGCCGCAGAAGCGTGACTACACTCCGATTGCCGCGCGGTAGGCTGGCGTTCGCCGCGCCGCTGCTGCTGGCGGCGACGGTGGCCGGCGCCCAGGCCCCTGCGTTCGACAGCAGCAAGGCGTGGGAACACTTGCGGCAGCAGGTGGCGATCGGGCCGCGGCCGTCCGGCTCGGCCGGCAACGTCAAGAACCGCGACTACATCAAGGCGCAGCTGGCGGCGCTCGGCATCAAGGTCGTCGAGCAGCCCTTCGAAGGCCGCACGCCGCTCGGTCCGATCAAGATGGTGAATC
>Ga0196963_10000763_pt1 | contig 25179 bp, 15 predicted proteins | sample S1_5metaG_FD_148600 | JGI IMG/M metagenome (GOLD analysis project Ga0196963, IMG submission 148600) | Soil microbial communities from Anza Borrego desert, Southern California, United States - S1_5 | ecosystem: Environmental > Terrestrial > Soil > Desert | place: USA: California | collected...
GGCGCCGCGCCGGCGTCCGAGCGGATCTCGATGGTCGCGCCGGCGTGGTCGCGCAGCACCTGCTCGAGCGCGTGCGCGACGCCGGCCTGCGCCGCGCCCTCCGCCAGCATCGCGCGCTGGTTGGCGGTCGACGCGTCGGTCTGCGTGCGCAGCTGCTTGAGCAGGGCGAAGCCGACGATCGCCACCAGGCTCATCATCGCCAGGCAGACGACCAGGAACGAGCCGCGACGCCGCGCATCGCCCGGCGGAGTGGTCATGGCGTCCCCGGCAGCGGATCGGGCGTGGCGAAGCTGAAGGCGAAGTCCTGGGTCAGCGCGGTCGGCGCGTCGTGCATGGTCATGCGCACGCGCACCAGGCGCGGACGCCGGCGATGCGGCGCCGCCGCGGCGGTCACGCGACCGTCGATGAACGCGCCGTCGAGCGCGACCACGCGATCCGCCGTGCCGTCGACGCTCACCGAGCTGCCGTCGGCGAGGACCAGCTCGATGGTCATCGCCGTCACGCCGCGCGTGGTCGGCAGCGTGTTGGCGTCGAGATCGGTGAAGTCGCCGACGTCGCGCGGATCGGGCGATCCGAAGCGGTTGTCGTCGAGCGTGGTCCGGCAGTCGACGCCCGCGGCGCGGCGCGGCTGCGGCAGGTTGCGGAAGCGCCGGTCGCGGAAGTTGTGCCCGTCCGGGGACGTCCAATCCGCCGCCATGGTCCATTCGCGCACGGTCGAGCTCGCCCCGGCGCACAGCCGGCGCGTGTCCTGGTCCCAGCGCCACTGGGCCCAGACCAGGTCGGTGTTGAGCGTCGTGTAGACGCCGTACTCGAGGTCGTGGCTGAAGTCGGTGGTGTCGGTCTTGCCGCGCAGGAACACCAGCCGCACGGTCGCGTCGCCGGCGCCGGTGCCCGCGTCGCTCTCGAGCCACAGGGCCGCGTCCTGCTGCATCGCCAAGAGATCGGCGCGCAGGCGCTGGAACACGAAGCGCGCCGTGTTGTGCATCTCGAGCCGCGCGTTGACCCGGCGCATGGTCGCGCGCATGCGCAGGAAGGTGGTGGTCGCCAGCGTCGCCAGCGAGGTGCCGATCGCGATGCAGACGATGACCTCGATCAGCGTGAAGCCGCGTCGGCGCATCAGCGCACCCGCTGACGCAGCACGCGCGTGCTGTACGACGCGACCACCGCTCCGCGCCACGCCTCGTGGACGTCGACGTGGACCGCGTGGCTGGTGATCCCCGGGGCGACCGCGTCGCCGGCTGATTCGTGGCGCTCCACCCAGAAGCCGTTCACCCAGCCTTCGGCGTCGCCGCCGGCCGAGACCGACCAGCCGTCGGCGGCGACCAGCGGACGCGCGTCGCACGCCACGCTCATCGCCGTGACCAGCCCGGTCGCCTTGCCCTGCGCGGTCGAGCCCAGGCCGATGCCGTACATCACCATGCCGACCGCCGAGGCCATGCCGAGGCCGACGACCAGCATGCACGCCAGGATCTCGATGAAGGTGAAGCCGCGGCGCGTCATTCGAGCCACCACGCGCGCTCGCGCAGCATCTCGGCGGTGATCGCGTCCTCGACCGGCATGCGGTCCTGCCAGAGGTTGTCGGCGTAGCCCTGCAGGCCGCACGAGCGGCGCTCCCACCAGGCGCCGCGCGGCGTCGGGTGCAGGCGCGCGTCCTCCGCCAACGAGCGCCGGACATCGACGACCACGACCTCGCCGAGCTGGCTGACACCGACGCGCACGGCGGGCAGCAGCGAATCGAGCGCCTCCTCGGCGCTGGCGTACTGCCAGCGATCGCCCGTGTCGGGAGCGAGGGTGATGTACCAGAAGCCGGTGCGCCGCTGGTAGTGCGCGACCTCGTAGCGGTTGTTCGGCGTGATGCCGACCTGGCCGATCTCCCAGCCGCTGATCTGGTTGCACATGTCGCCCATCGCCGAGCGGTCGAGGTTGCGCGCGTGCCGCTCGTTGAACATCCCGGCGTCGCGCGCCGAGTGGCCGAACTCGTGGCGCAGGTGCGCCCAGTCCTCGTAGCGCGCGCTGCCGTCGGGGTTGAAGACGATCAGCGCGTCGAGCCAGTCGGCGTTGACCAGCGGCCGCGGCTCGCCCGCCTTCCACAAGGCGAAGCTCCGCGGCTCGTCGAGCCCGGTCCAGCCGTTGCCGTCGGCGTCGTCGTGGACCAGGCGGTCGTCCGGATGCACGCAGCCATCGATGCGTCCGTCGATGCCCTCGTAATAGAAGCCGGTGAAGCTGATCGTCGAGCCGTCGCGGGCCGTGCGCGGCTGCTCGTTCCACGTGTACCAGACCATGGTCTGGCCGAAGTGCCTGATCTCGGGGTCGTAGCCGCCCCAGGTGTAGAGCCGCCCATCCGCCTGGCTCCACCAGCCGCACCACGGGCGCGGGTACGTCGGTCCGAAGTGGTTGCCCGGATCCTTCGCCGCGCCGCTGTCCTGATCCCCCAGCGCGAGGAAACGCACCGCGTTCGCCGGCAGCGGCTGCCGTTCGCCGACCCAGCTGGTCGCGATCTCCGCGAGCGGACGCCTGACGGGCACGTCGAAGCGCGCCGCGTCCGGCGACCAGCCGCGGCTCAGCCGGTGCACGGTGGTGTAGCCCTGGTTCTGCTGGTTGCTGCGCGACGGGCCGATCACGCGGTACCAGTGGCCGCCGTCGTTGTTGTTCAGGACCCGGCCGCTGGTGCGCCGCGCGTTGGCGATGTTGAAGGCGACGCCGTAGGTCGCCTTGCGCTGCATCGCCATCGCCCGCGTCTGGCGCAGCACCGCGGCGAGCTGGTCCGCGGCGGCGCGCACCTGCACGCCGCGTCGATCGCGCGCGGTGCCGACCACGATCATGCCGCCGATCACGGCGATGACCGCCACGACCACCAGCACCTCGATCAGGGTGAACGCTCGCCGCCGCATCAGCGCAACCCCTCGTCGTAGCGGTCGCCGGCGACGTTGTCGCGATTGGCCGGGTCGTCGCGCATCCAGGCGAAGCGGCCGTCGGGCCCGGCGCTCCACAGCTCGAACTCGAGCTCGAACCCGGGCGCGGCGTAGAAGCGGCGGTCGGAGCGCCACAGATCGTCCGGATCGGGCAGGCGCTCGGGATGCGCGGCGAGTCCGAGGCCGGTCGCCGGATCGCGCGCCTGCAGCACCGTGCGGCCGATCGGGGCGAGACCGTAGTTCTCGGGCGCGTACATGAAGACGAAGCGCGTCAGCGGATAGTGCACCGTGCCGCGGCAGCCGGGCTGCACCTGGCAGACGTAGACCAGCGGCCGGCCCCACGCGTCGAGCACGCTCTCGCCGTCGATGAAGCGCGGCTCCAGCTCGCCGCGCAGGTAGTCGACCGCCCAGCCCGGCTTGGCGTCGCTGGCCGGCGCGGCGACCAGGCGTTCGCCCGACAGGTCGCGCCCGCGATGGACGCCGCCGCGGCCCGTGACGTCGCGCATGGTGACCCCGGTCGCGTCGACCGCGCCGATCAGCATCAGCAGCCGCGCGCGCTCCTGCGCCATGCGGTTCAGGACCATGCATCCGGCGAGCGCGTCCTCGTACCGCGCGTGCCAGGCGTTGGCCCATTCGACGAACACCCAGTCGTGCGGCGCGATGTCCGATTCGGGTTCACCGCTGCCATCCAGGCGCTGCCTGCCGTTGCGGCGGTTGGCGCGGAAGACGTGCGGCGACACCGGCGGCCGTTCCTGCGGCCACTGCCCCGGCGCCGCGGTGCAGTCGTAGTCGTAGGCGCGCGCGGCGGCGTCCATGTCGGCGAGGACGCGGTCGCGGTCGTCGGCCGCGATGGCGGTGCCGACGTGGTGGTAGAGGCGGTTGCTCCAGGGCTCCCCCGCCGCGAGATCGGGATACGCGCGCTGGTGCGGATACGCCTGGTAGTCGGTCTTGAACTGGCGCAGCGCCGTGTCGACCTTGCGCATGACCGCCTGCGTCGCCGTGCGCCGCGCGTTGCGGCTGGCCATGGTGATGAACGGCATGAGCAGGCCGGCGAGCACGGCGATGATCGCCATGACCACCAGCAGCTCGACGAGGGTGAAGCCGCGGCGCGTGGTCATGGCTCGGCGCGCGTCGTGCGCACGTAGATCCACTGCGGGGAGTCGCTCGCTATCCCGTCATCGTCGCCGCGGCGCGGGCTGCCGAGCGACCAGCAGTAGGCGAACGGCTCGGCATCGCGCGCGTTCCAGTCGCGTTTCGCCGGGTCGGGCCGCTCGATCACGCCGTCCATGTCGTCGTCGACCGCGTAGCGGTAGGGACGGCCCCAGGGATCGAGCAGGACGCGGCCGACGCCGTCCGGCGCGGCTGCGAAGCGGTGCGCGCCGTGCTTCAGCCCGGCGCGCACGAGCAGGTCGAGCGTCCCCGGCACGTCGCCGGAGCGCGCCCGCAGCAGGTGGTCCGCCGCCTGGGGAGGCAGCCGCCGTCGCGGATCCTCGTCGGCGTAGATCCGCGCCGCCGCCTGCAGCGCGGCGACCATGTCGGCCGCCTCGATGCGCCGGCTGCGCTCGCGTAGCGAGGCGATCCCAGGCAGCAGCAGGGCCATGAGCACCGCGACGACGCCGCACGCGACCAGGACCTCGATCAGGGAAAAGGCGCACTGCACCCGATTGCGGTCCATGACGGCAGGAAGATGCCCATTGGCAGCACGATCCGGACAGCCTCTTCGCCCGAGGTTGGCGCCCCCTGCCCTATCGCGGCGCTCTCCCTGACCTGGGCGTTCCTCCACGCGCGCACGCGTGCGGCGCGGTCGGCTGGGACGCTGCCTGGTGCAGCCCCGTGTCGCAGGCTTTTAAGAGTCACCGAGCACCGCTCCGGTGCTCGCCGTGACCTCAGCCTGCCGGCGACCGACCCGCGCCGGTATTCGCGACAGTCGCACCTTCCGGACACGGCAGAGCGCGTGGCAATTCCTTCACGCCCGCTGTATCCGCTGAAGAGACCAGCCTTTCCGCCCGCTCATCCGTGTTCGGAGTTCGTGCAGCGCACATGGCGATCGAGAGGAGCATGCCGAAACTCCGGCGCATGGACCCACGGCGGAAGACCTCTGGTGCGCGCCGTCCCGCGCACACGCCCGTGATCCTGCTGGTGGACGACAACCCCGGCGACTGCGAGATGGTCGGCGAGGCGCTGCGCTTCGGCGGCTTCGAATGCCACCTGGTGTGCGTCGCGAATGCCGTCCTCGCGTTCCAGTTCCTGCAGAAGCAGGGCGCCTACAAGCAGACGCCCCAGGCCGACCTCATCCTGCTCGACCTGAACCTGCCGGTGATCAAGGGCCACGACTTCCTCAGGATCATGAAGGCCGAGGCGCTCTGGGAGCGCATCCCGGTCGTGGTCTTCAGCTCGTCCGACAGCCAGCAGGACATCGAGAACTCGATCCGGCTCGGCGCCGTGCGGTACATGGTCAAGCCGAGCGTCTGGGATGGCTATGTCGCCGCGGCGCAGCGCCTGCGCGCCGACTGGCAGGAGCTCTGCGGCGCGGCCTGATCGACCGGCGCGGCCCGCCCAACGTCTTCACGCCGCGCTGAAATCGCGCGGCTCGCTGCACGCCTCGAGCAGCCCCGCGTAGACACGGTCGGTGATCTCGTAGGCGCCGAAGCGCGCCATGTGCGGCGTCTGCTGCTGGCAATCGAGCAGCGCGAAACCGCGTTCGCGCAGGCGCCCGACCAGGTGCACGACGCAGATCTTCGCCGCGTCGTCGGCGCGGTGGAACATGCTCTCGCCGCAGAAGCAGCCGCCGAGCACCAGGCCGTAGAGACCGCCGACCAGCTCGCCCGCCTCCGACCACGCCTCGACGGAGTGCGCGTGCCCATCGCGATGCAGATCGCCGTAGAGCCGCTCGATGTCGCCCGAGATCCAGGTCGTCTCGCGCTGCGCGCACTCGGTCACCACGCGATCGAAGGCCGTGTCGCAGGTGATGCGGTAGGGCTGGCGCTTCATCCGCTTGGCCAGGCTCTCAGGGATCCTCCAGCGATCCCAGGTGATGACCGCGCGCCTGGTCGGCCGGTACCAGCGCAACCGCCCGGCGCGATCGTCCGCCATCGGGAAGCAGCGCTGCCGGTAGGCCTCGAGCACGAGCTGCGGCGTGACCACGAAACCGTCGGCATCGATGACCGCGCCGTCGTCCACGCCGCGATCATGGCTCGCCGCGGACCACCGCCAAGCCGCGGCGACCGGCTGAGCTTCAGTCCGAGCGGAGCAGCGTATCGACCACCGCGTCCAACGACGCGGCATCGGCATCGGCGCGGGCGTCGCCGCGACGACCGAAACCCCACGTGCAGAACAGGGCGCGGCAGCCCGCGGCAGCGGCGGCGTGAAGATCGGTGTGGTGATCGCCGATCATCCAGGTCCGCGCCGGCGTCGTCGCGAGCGCCGCGATCAGTTCGTGGAGCTGTCCGGGATCCGGTTTGCGGGTGCGGTCGCCGCCGCGCACGCCGTCGACGACCAGGCCGCAGTACGCGAGGATGCGCTCGCTGTACGCCAGCGGCTTGTTCGTGCAGACGCCCAGCGCCCATCCTGCGTCGCGCAGGCGGGCCAGCGCCGCGATCGCGCCCGGATAGGCGACGGTCGCGTCGCAGCAGTGCGCCGCGTAGTGCGCGTGGAACGCGTCCATCGCGCGCGCGCGATCGGCGACGGAGGCGCCCGGCGTCACGCGCTCGATCAGCCGCGCGGCGCCATCGCCGACGAACGAGCGGATGTCGGCGATGGGCAGGGCGGGCAGGCCGAGCGCCGAGCGCGCGTGGTTGGCGGACGCGGCGATGTCGGCGCCGCTGTCGACAAGCGTGCCGTCGAGATCGAACAGCGCCGCGCGGCGCTCAGGTCGGCTCGTCACCGGCTTCGGCGTCCTGACCGTCGCCCTCGCCTCCGGCCTCGCCCTCGCCGTCGGCCTCGGGTTCGAACACCGACAGGGCGAAGATCGTCAGGTCGTCGCCGAGGTCGCCGCGCGCGTAGTCGCCGACCTCCTTGGCGATCGCGTCGACCAGCTCCTGGGTCGGCAGATCGACGTGCTTGAGGAAGCTGCCGTACAGGCGGCCGTCGCCGTACTCGACCGATTCCGAGTCGACCGCCTCGGTCAGCCCGTCGGTGTACTGCAGGACGACGTCGCCGGGATTCAGGTCGAGGACCTCGGGGTGCAGGCTCTTGGCGAACATCGGCCCGGCGACCAGCCCGATGGCGATGCCCTGGCTGCCGAACTTGCGCAGGATCGCCGGCCCTTCGAGGTTGGCGACCAGCGCGGGATGATGGCCGGCGCGCACGCAGGTGATGCGCGCGGTGTCCGGGTCGAGCATCGCCGCGAACAGGGTGATGAACTGCCCGGGCAGCAGGTCGGCCTTGATCTCGTCGTTGAAGCGCGTCAGCAGTTGGACGAGATCGTAGGCGTCGCGCGCCAGGAAGCGCAGGGTCTTGAGCGCCGTGGCGACGACCAGCGCGGCCTGCATGCCGTGGCCGCTGACGTCGCCGAGCACGATCAGCACGCGGCCGTCGGCCAGCCTCACGACCTCGTAGAAATCGCCGCTGACGCCCGAGTGCGCCGCGTAATGCACCGCCAGCTTGTAGCCGTCGATCACCGGCAGGTCGGCCAGCATGTGGTCCTGCACGCTCTTGGCGCGCGTCATGTCCTCGTTCATCTCGGGCGGCGTCGAGCCGCCCTTGAAGATGCCCGAGGCCGATGGCGCCCCGCCGCCGCCCTTGGCCTGCGACAGGCCGAGCGCCTGCACCCGGCCCATCAGGGTCTGGTTGTCGAGCAGCCGGCCGAGCTGCGCCTGCGGACAGCCGGCGAGCGCGCGCGCCATCGCCATCACCGTGCGCACCGTGATCTTGCCGTCCTCCTTGGCGATCTCGGCGATCAGCTCGCCGTTGAACGGGTTGAGCCAGCCGTGGCCGTCGCGGTTGAAGATGCGCAGGCGCGGATCGATCGGCAGCAGGCGCATCAGTTCGAGGCGCCAGCGGATGGTCTCGAGCGCGGTGCGCGGCAGCGGCTCCTTGTCCTTCCAGGCGTTGGTCTCGAGCAGGTACTCGCGCGCCGCCTGCGCGCGCCCCAGCGACGCCGGCACCGGGGTGCCCGAATACGGATCGATCCACTGCTGCTGGTCGGAGGTCATCACCGCGAACAGCGGATCCGAATCGATGCGGCGCAGGATCTCGCCCGGCAGCGCCCGGCGGACGCCCTTGAAATAGTGGCTGGTGGTGGTCTTGCGCCGCGCCAGCAGATCGCGGCGGGTGTCGCGCCGCCCCGCCTGGCCCCCCTGGCGATGAGGGCCGGTGCTGCCTGCTGGATTGCGTCGTGGGGGCGGCTTCATGCGGGCAGGAGTCGGTGGGTACCCGCGCGGGTCCGAAGGGTCAAGGCCACTGCGGATGACACACCTGCGACCCAGTCAACCACGGGGTCCGGACCGCGCCGCGCCAGCGTTTTCAACCGCTGGCAGGGTCCTCGGCGGGCGCGTCCGCGGTCGCGCCGCGATCGAACAACGTCAAGTGTTCCACCGGATCTCCGGCGCGGCCGGACTCCACCGCGGCGAAGAAGTCGGCGACCAGCACCGCGAACTCGGCGGGGCCGTCGATGCGCATGAAACGGTCGCGGAAGCGGCGCACGCCCGGCAGGCCGTTGCAGTAGAAGAAGGTGTACTTGCGCATGATCCGCGTGCCGCGGTCCGCGCCGAACAGCCCGACGATCAGCGCGTAGTGGCGTTCGAGCAGCCGCCGGCGCTCGGCCAGCGTCGGCGTGTAGCGCTCGCCACCGGTCAGCTCGGCGATGAGGTTGCGGAACAGCCACGGGTCGCCGCACGCCGAGCGCCCGATCTGGTAGCCGTCGGCGCCGCCTTCGTCCTTGGCGCGGCGGATCGAGTCGGCGGTGTCCATGCTGCCGTTGGCGATGACCGGCACCGCCACCGCCGCCTTGACCGCGGCGACGCCGCTGAGATCGACCGCGGTGCCGTGCTTCGATTCGCCGGTGCGCGCATGGACGAACACGGCGGCCGCGCCGTTCTCGACCGCGGCGCGGGCGACCTCGAGCATCGAGCGGTGCTCGGCATCGAAGCCGAGGCGCATCTTGACGGTCACCGGCTTGGTCACCGCCGCGCGCATCGCCGCGATGATCCGCCCGACCTGTTCCGGTTCGCGCATCAGCGCCACGCCGCAGCCCGACTGCTTGGCCTTCTTCACCGGGCAGCCGCAGTTGAGGTCGATGAGGTCCGCTCCTGCGCGCTCGAGGGCCAGCGCGGTCTCGGCGCAGAGCTCGGGATCGCGGCCATAGACCTGCATCGCGATCGGCTTCTCGGCCGGCACGTTCTCGGTCAGCGTCTTGAAGCGCAGGTCGATCGCGGCGTTGCGGTGCGCCAGCGCCGCGACCATCTCGCTCGCCACCAGGCCGCAGCCGCCGACCTCCTTGGCGATCAGCCGGAAGGCGACATTGGTGAAGCCCGCCATCGGCGCGAGGCAGAGGTTGTTGGTCAGGGTCAGGCCGCCGATGGTCAGCGGGTGGATGTAGCGGTTGGCGGCGGTCATCGCGGTGCCCCAGGGTAGGGCGCCGCGGGGGTGGTGAAGCGACGGGCGCGATGGCCTGGGACGCCCCCGACGCGTCGGCCGAGCGCGCGCGAGGAGCGATCCGGATTCCGTTCGCCGGAACCCCCGCCAGCATCCGCCTCCCATGCCCAATCCGCCGTCCCCGCCGCTCTCGCACCGCCCGCTCTTCTGGCTGATCGCCGCGACCGCGACGATCGTCGCGGTCGTGGGCGCGCTGCGCTACGCGCCCGATGCGCTGCCGATCGCGACCCTCGAGATCACCGTCGACCGCGCGACCGTGCTCGCGCGCGCCGCGGAGCTGGCCCAGGCGCACGGATTGGGCCCGAACGACGCGCGCGCGGTCGCCACCTTCAGCAACGAAGGGACGCTGCAGACCTACGTCGAGCTCGAGGCCGGCGGTCCGGCGGCGTTCCGCGCGCTGCTGGTCGACGACGAGATCGAACCGTACCTGTGGTGGGTCCGGCGCTTCGTGCCCGGCGACGCGCACGAGGCGTGGATCGCGATCTCGCCGACCGGGACGCCGTTCGCCTTCGACGTGCGGCGCGACGAGCGCGATCCCGGCGCGGCGCTGTCCGCGGACGAGGCGCGCGCCATCGCCGAGCGCGGCGCGTCCGCGGCGCCGTGGTCGATCGACCTGTCGCGCTACGCCGCCCACGACGCCGGCAGCGAAGTCCGTCCGGGCGGGCGCACCGACCACACCTTCACCTACGAGCACCGCGAGCGCCGGATCGGCGAGGCGCCGGTCCGCCTGGTGCTGAGCGTCGCCGGCGATCGGCTCAGCGGCATCGCGCGTCGCGTCGAGGTGCCGCAGGCCTTCGAGCTGCGCTACGCGGCGATGCGCACGGCCAACAGCCTGATCGCCAGCGCCGGATCGATCGCCGCGGTGCTGCTGTTCGGCATCCTCGGCTGCGGCCTCGGGCTGGTCGTCCTGGTGCGTCGCCGCGCGCTCGCCGGGCGGCCGGCGCTGATCGCCGGCGCGGTGGTCGGCGCCGGCGTCGCCGCGGCTGGACTGTCGTCGCTGCCGATGTCCTGGACGGGCTACGACACCGCGCTCGCGCCGAACGTCTTCCTCATCCAGCAGGTCCTGCAGGCGCTGCAGGGCGGGCTGCTGATCGCGGTGCTCGCCGGCGCCACGGCGCTGGTCGCCGAAGGCCTCGGGCGGCTCGCCTTCGGCGGACATCCGCAGCTGTGGGGCGTGTGGTCGGTCCAGGCCGCGGGCTCGCGGGCGGTGATCGGGCGCACCGGCGGCGGCTATCTCCTCGCCGCAGCGTTCTTCGCTGCCGAGCTGGCCTTCCAGGCGATCGCGATCCGCTCGTGGGGCTGGTGGTCGCCGATGTTCCCCCTGGTCGATCCCGACCTGCTCGCGGCCTGGCAGCCGTGGATCGTGCCGGTCGCCACCGCGCTGCAGGCCGGCTTCGTCGAGGAATGCGTGTTCCGCGCCATCCCGCTGGCCGGCGCCGCGCTGATCGGCCGGCGCCTCGGCGGCAAGAGGAGCGAGCGCTGGTGGATCGCCGCGACCCTGATCATCCAGGCGCTGATCTTCGGCGCGTGCCACGCGAACTACCCGAACCAGCCCGCCTATGCACGCGTCGTCGAGCTCGGCGTGCCGTTCGTCCTGCTCGGCCTGGTCTACCTGCGCTTCGGCCTGCTGCCGGCGATCGTCATGCACGTGGTCTACGACCTCGCGCTGATGTCCCTGCCGCTGTTCGTCAGCGACACGCCGGGGATCTGGTGGCAGCGCAGCGCGGTGATCGCCGCCGCCGCGGTGCCGCTGCTCATGGTCGCGCGCGGCCTCGTGCGCCGTCGCGAGGTGCCCGGCGCCGACGCGCCGCGCAACCGCGCCTGGCTGGCGCCGACCGGCGAGCAGCCGGAGCCGGCGCCGCGGCCGACCTCCACGCGACGCCTGCCGCTGGGCGTCGCCCTGGCGCTCGGGGTCGCCGGCGTCGCGGCGATCGCCTGGGCGCAACGCCCGGCCGCGATCGACGGCCTCGCCATCGATGCGACGGCCGCGCGCGACATCGCCCGCGCCGCGCTGCGCGCCGAAGGCGTCGATCCCGCGCAGTGGACCGAGACCGCGAACGTCGCCGACCAGGTCGATCAGCAGCACCGCCTGATCTGGGCGACGGCGCCGGAACGGCATCGCGAGCTGACCGCGGCCGGCTGGCTCAACGGCGCGCAGTGGCAGGTGCAGTACGCGCATCGCGACGGCGACGAGCAGCGGCGCGCCGAGCGCTGGACCTGCATGGTCGGCGCCGACGGCGTCGTGCGCCGGCTGGTCCACACCGTGGCCGAGGCGACCGCGGGCGCGCGCCTCGACGAGGCGGCGGCTCGCGCGCTGGCCGAAGGCGCTCTCGCCGAGCGCCTGGGCGTCGCCGTCGGCGAGCTCGAGACCGTGTCGGCGACGCCGACGCCGCGCCCCGAACGCACCGACTGGACCTTCGTCTGGGCCGACCGTCGCCAGCCGTTGGCCGAGGGCGACCTGCGCCTGCACGTGGCGCTCGCCGGCGATCGCGTCACGGACGCCGGGTGCTTCGTGCACATCCCCGAGGCGTGGTCGCGCGCCGAGAGCCAGCGCCAGACCGTCGCCGCCGTCGCCCGCGGCATCGCCGGCCTGGTGATCGCCCTGGCGATCGGCGCCGCGCTCGTCGCCGCGATCGTCGCGCTGGCGCGCGGCCGGTCGAACCGCCGCGCGCTGCTCCTCGCCGGCGCCGTCGTCCTGTCGCTCGGCGTCGTCGGCCTGCTGCTGTCGTGGCCGCGGCTCGATGCCGCGCTCGCACCGCACCTGCCGATCGCCAGCCAGCTGCTGATGCGCGTCGGCGGCTCGCTGCTCGGAGCGGTCGCTTCGGCGGTCATGCTCGGCCTGATCGCGGCGTGGACGATGGCGCCCGGTCGCGGCATCGTCGCCGGCGACCGCCGCAACGGGCTCGCCGCCGGGCTCGCCTGCGCGGGAATCGCCACGGCCGCCGCCGCCGCCGCGGCGACGGCGCCGCCCTGGCCGACCTTCGACGGCCTGGACCACCTGTTCCCGCCGCTCGCCGTGCTGGTGACGGACCTCGCCGGCGCGTGCTGGCTGGTCATCGCCTACGCGGGCCTCGCCACCGCATGCGACCGCCTCGGCTGCGAGCACCGGCCGATCCTCGCCGGCCTGGTGGCGCTGGTCGTCGGCGTCGTCCTCGCAGCGCTCGCCGCGGCCGACGCGCCGCTGATCGCCGCCGGACTCGCCGTGGTCGTCGCCGTGGCGGCGTGGCTGGGCATCCTCTGGGGCCTGTCCCGGATGCGCGCGGCGCTGATGACCGGCGTCGCGATCGCCGCCACGCAGTCGCTCGTCGCCGCGGCGACGTCCGGCGCGATGCCGCTCGCGGTCGGGCATGCGATCGCGGCGCTCGTCGTCGTCGCGATCGGCTGGTGGATCACCGGGAGGTTGGGCGCGCCACCGGCACTCGCTGCGCGAGATCCCTGAGTCAGGTCGCAGGCCCAGGGATTGCTTCGGGCTTCGCTTCGAGCTTCGGGCTTCGGGCTTCGCAGTCGGCGGCCTTTCCTCGTCAGCGCTGGAAGATCGGCAGGTAGTTGTTGGGGATCTGCAGGATGATCAACGCGATCGCCGTCCCGAACGCCGGTCCGTAGCTGTCCGGCTTGTGCCACAGCCCGTCGTCGCCCTGGAAGCCGGCGATGATCCGCCAGGCGTCGTTGTAGTAGAGCTGCCACTGCTTGAAGTCGGGGTGGTGGAACATCGCCTGCGCGCAGTAGTACTGGCCGTACCAGTACCACTCGCCGCGGCCCTGCAGGTGCGCCTTGTAGTTCTTCACCAGGAAGCCCAGCGCCGGGCCGAGCACGTGGTGCTTGAGATCGTTGATGCCCGCGCCGATCAGGCACATCGAGCCGGCGGCGCAGCGCGGCACGCCGTCGGCGCCGCTGGTGCCCCAGCCCGGACCGGACTGGACCGTGTAGTTGAAGCTGCCGTCGGCGTTGGCGCACTTCTGCACGTACTGCACCGCCTTGGCGATGACCTCCTGGCTGGTCTGGCCGCCGATGCCGACGTTCCACGCCGCGCGCAGCGCCATGACCTGGGCGATGGTCACCGAGATGTCGGCGTCGAGCGGCGCCGGCACGTAGCGCCAGCCGCCCTCGTGGTTCTGGCAGCGGTGGATCAGGTCGATCGCCGCCTCGAGCGCGCGCCGCACCTGCGGATCCGGCGTCATGCCGTACGACTCGGCGAGGTAGAGCGTGGCGAAGCCGTGCGCGTACATGTTGCCCATGTCCGCGCCAAGGTACCCGGTGAGCTTGTCCTGCTTGCCGAGCACGTAGCGCAGCGCCTTCGCGCTCGCCTCGCGGTAGCGCCCGCGCGTCGGCGTGTGGCCGCCGGAGAGCAGCGCCATGCCGGAGAGGCCGGTGATGCCCGCGCCATCGCCGAGCGATCCGTCCGCCTGCTGGAGCTTGACCAGCGCGGCGAGCCCGCGTTCGACCACCGCGTCGGGCGTGACGGCGATGTCCTCGGCGGCGAGCGCGACCATCGCCACCAGCGACAGCGCGGTGGAACGCAGCATCACGCCGCTCGCACGCCTGGTCGGCAGCGCGCTCACGGCTGCGCTCCGAGTTCCTCGAGATAGCGCTGGAACAGCGGCAGCGCGCCCGGCGGCAGCTCGGCATCGCGCGCCTGCTGCAGCCGTTCGCGCGCTTCCGGCGGCAGGTGCATGAGCGCGGCCCCGCCATCGACGCCCTCGCCCATCACCGGCGTGCCCGGCTTGTCGGTGGTGCCGCTGCCCTGCGCGCCCGCGCCGGCCGCTCCGGACTGCCCGCCGCCCTGCGGCGTGCCGCTCGGCTTGCCGTCCTGGCGGTCCTGCTGCTGGTTCTGCTGCGGCTGGTCGTTCTTGCCGCCGCTGCGCTTGGCCTCCTGCATGAGCCGCGTCAGCGCCGCGACCGCGGCCTCCTGCTCGTGGCGCGTGGTCAGGCCCCGGTCGGACTCGCCGAGCAGGTAGTGCGAGCTGGCCATCGCCCGGCCGGTGCGCGACAGCAGCACGGCGGCGCGCGAACCGGGCCGCACGTGCTCCTCGAGCGTCGCCACCAGATCCTTGAGCTCGCCCTGCTGCGTGGTCAGGTCCATCGGCGCGTTGGCGGCGGTGCGCATCGCCAGCTCGTCCTGCATCGCGCGCAGCAGCGCCATCTCGGCCTGCGGCGGGAACGGCGCCTGCTGGCCGTTGCCCTGGCCGTTGCCCTCCTGCTCGCTGTCGTCGGGATCCGGCAGGTCCTCGGCGATCTCGATCAGGCGGTTGAGCTCGTGCAGCGCGGTCTTCTCGAGGCGCAGGCCGCGCTCGCCCAGCGCCGGCGTCTCGAGATGCGCCACCGCCTTGTCGATCGCCTCCTGCACGCGCTTGAGCGCGATCAGCGCGATCGCGTGCCCTTCCAGCTCCTTCATGCCCTCCTCGGTCAGGCGCAGAGCGACCTCGCTCTGCAGCTCGGCGATCACCGCCAGGTCGCGCTTGCCGGCGAAGTCGAGCGGCTTGTCGCCCAGGCGCTGGTGCAGCGTGGTCGAATCGTTGACCACCTTGATCTGCATCGCGCGCAGCTCCTTGAGCAGCGCCATGATGTCGGCGTTGCGCTTGTCCTTCTCCTTCTCCTTCTGCTCGTTCTCGCCTTCGAGCTGGCGCTGCGCCTCGCGCAGCTGCGCCGCGGCGGACGAGGCCTCGCGCGCGGCGCCGCTGCGGTCGCCCTTCTGCATCGACTGCTCGGCTCCGCCCTGGCTCTGGTTGGCGCCCTGCAGGCTCTTCGCCGCCTCCTCGCTCTGGCCCTGCTCCTGCACCTGCTCGAGCAGCTCGGCGGTCTTCTCCGCCAGCTTCTGCTGCCGTTCGCGCAGCTCGCCCGGCGGCGTCCCCTGCTCGAGCTCCTGGGCCAGCGCCTCCTGATCGCGCGCCAGCGCGCCGGCCTGCTCGGCCATGCTCTTGGCCGCGTCGGAACCCTGCAGCTGCGCGAGCAGCTTCTCCATCGCCGCGATCGCCGCGAGCTGTCGCTCGATACCCTTGGGCCGCTGCTCCTTGCTGGCGAGGTCGCGCGCCGCCTGACTCAGCGTGTCGGCCGGCTGCTCGCTGCGCACGGTGTCCTGCGCGGGCTGCATCTGCCGCGCGGTGCTGGCCAGCAGCTTGCGCTCGATCGCCTTCATCTGCTCGGCGAGCTCGCCCTGGCGCACGCCGAGCGACTCCTGGCGCAGCCTGCCGGCGTCGTCGAGCGGCTTGCCGAGGAACTCGCGCGCGAAGTCCTTGCTCTCGTCGTGCAGCGCGCGCTCGCGCGCCAGCACGCTGGCGAGCTCGCGGCCGAGGTCGCCGTCCTGGATGAGCCCCGCGAGCAGGCGCTCGGCCTCGCCCAGCGCCTTGTCCGCGGTCTCCGCCAACGGCGCGCCGCGCTCGCCCGCGCCGGGCACCTCGGCGAGCTTCGGCGTCGCCTCGACGTCGATCAGCCGCGCGGCCTCGACCACCGGCACCGCCTGGTCCTCGGGCAGCTGGTTGTCGCGCCAGCGCCGGCCGACCTGGCCGAGCAGCTCGCCCGCCTTGCGCGCGGCCAGGCCGGCGTTGCGGCTGGCACCGGGCAGCTGGTCCTTCTTCGCCAGGCCCCGGCCGAGCTCGTCGCGCGCCTGCGACACGCGCTCGCGCGCGTCGGCGATCAGGCGGTCGAGCTCGCGGCGCAGCTCCTCCTCGGACACCACGCGCAGCTGCAGCGGCTCGCTCTCGCCGATGCCGGGGCCGGAGACGTCGTTGAGGTCCTTGGCGATGCCGATCAGCAGGAGGCGCTCGCCGATCGCCGCCTGGTCGCCGACCACCAGCGCGTGCGGCCGCGTGGTGGCGAAGCCGCTGACCTCGGGGAACTGCGCCAGCGTCCGGCGCTCGCCGGGCTTGGGCTCCTCGCTCGAGCCCTCGGCGGCGGCTGGCACCCGCTGGGCGTCGAGCGCCAGCGAGCCGAGCCCGATGTCGTCGCGCGCATCGACGCGCAGCGTCAGGCGCGCGCGCGGCGTCACCGCCTCGTTGTTGCGCGCGCCGTCCAGCGCGACCACCGGGGCGCGGTCCTCGGCGAGCGTGATGGTGAAGCGCGGCTCGGGCTTGGCGCCGATGCCGTCCTGGTCGAGGATGCCGACGACCAGCTCGCCGCCCTTGGTGACGGTGATCCGGCCGCGCAGGCCGCGCGCGTCGCGCTCGGCGGCGACGGTCTCGCCGGCGAGCGTCAGCACGATCGCCTCCGCCGTGCGGTCCTCCTCCATGTCGAAGCCGACGGCGAGATCGAGCACGCTGCCGGGCAGCGCCGTGCAGGTCAGCGTGCTCAGCTCCTGCGCCTCGCCCTGGACGTACGCCGGCGGCGTCAGCACCGCGCGCACCTCGGCGAGGCGCGGACGCGCGACGACGCGGCCGGAGAGCGTCAACGGTTCGGCGTCGCCCGACCAGGCCTCGATGCGCCAGGTGCCGGGCGGCAGGTTGAGCGGATGCCGCCACGGGCCTTCGAGTCCGTCGAGCGTGCGCTTGTCGCCGATGCCCGGTCGCGACACGTCGGTCCATGCCAGATGCAGCGCCGACGAGCCGCCCTTGATGCGGCGGATCTCGACGACCAGCGGCTCGTCCGCCGGCACCACCGGATGCAGAACGCGGCCTTCGAGCGTGTCCGAGCGCTGCCAGGTCGTCGCGCCGAACGGCAGGAACAGCCGGCTGGCGCCGCTGGCGAGGAACTGCGGCGCCGTCAGCGCGATGATCGCGACGACCATGACCACGCCGGCCGCCGCGGCGACGTACCACGGCATGGCGCGCGCCGGCACCAGCGCCCGCGCGGTCGCCGGCGACAACAGTTCGGCCAGCGAACGCCGGTCGATCTCGCTGAGCGCGATACCGTCGATGCCGGAGAGCAGGCGCCCATCGAGCGCGGGGATGCGCCGCTCGATCAGGCTGGCGAGCGACCGGTCGTCCATCGGCTGGCCGAGCGGGCGCGCCAACCTCCGGCGCACCGTCACCACCACCGCGACGGCGATGGCGATCAGCAGGCCGAAGCGCAGCGGCGCGGGCAGGCGGAAGACGTAATCGATGAGCACCGCGGCGACGCAGGCGGCCAGGGCGTAGGCCAGGACGCGGGCGAGACCCTCGGCGATCAGCACGGCGCGCAGGCGGCTGCGCAGACGTCCGAGGAAACCGGCGACTTCCATAGGCACCCCGTCAGCGCTCGAGCTACAGACCGAGACTGGGACCGAGGATGCGCGCGCGGGCCTGGCTGCAACCACGCAGGGTCGGAATCGGTGGGCGCCATGTGGTCATACATGGAGTCGCGAGCGTCAGATGTGCCTGGATCCTGGGGGTGCAACCGGTCGGAATGCGCAACCGGTGGGCACGCGAAATTGCGGTGTCGATGCGGGAGGCACGGCTGTTCCTCAAGCGCGCGCTTGGCGGAACGTGCTCAACCTGGCGAGGTCCCGGGACCCACCGGGACCGGCCGGCACGTTGGCACCCTGTGAGCCCCTCAACGCGCTCAGTCGCTCAACACGCATCGACTGCCGTCGCTGAGGCAAGAGGACCTTCCAGCACTGGGAAACGCACGAGTGCATTCGCGTCGGCGCTGCTCGTCGGGGCGGGAAATGCATCGCGAGCGCAGCGACGCTCTTTGAAGCGCAGCATCAGGCATATCGAGCCGAGCCACATGGCGACATTCGGCACATCATGACAAACGAACCAAGAGGTCCCATGTTGATGGCCGAGAATGGCGGCGGCAATGCGTAACGGATTTGCAGCGATCATGATGAGCGTCAAGAGGATGATCCGCCAGATGCATGACCTGTCCCAGCGCGTGAAGACATAGGTGCCTACGCATGCAGCCGTCAAATCGAGGAGCGCGCATTCTGGTGTGATCGCATAGGCCGTAGCGTCCTTCACGAGAAACACGTCCACCCTGAGGCAGTCCATCCGGGCGAGTCCGAGAATCGCCTGGACGGCCTCAGCAATCGCCACCTGCGCAGAATGCGGGGTTAGATATCTCACGCCGGCGGCGACGATGACGAAGATTGCGATCCGCTTCACCATCACCATCAGCGACGGGGCCGAGGCTGCTGGAACCTTCACGTCGCGGATCGCTATCATCCATCAGTCGACTTGAATTTCGAAGTCGAGCGAGCCGATGATCATGGGACGCATCGATGCAGGCAGTCCTTTGCCTCCGAGAACATGGGTCAAAAGCGCCACGATCGTGGCATAGGGCAAGGTATTCCAGTGCCTGAGGTCGCCGTCGATCCGGAATGCGACGGTGATGGGCGAAGCCATCAGTCCCGTAGCATTGACAATCTCGCATTGCCTCCGGTAGGTCTCGTCTGCGACTGGCGCGAGGGCGCCGCTGCCGAATTGGATCGACGTGGCCCCAGCGGACCGGGCAGCGGCGATGGCGGTGGCGAAGAACGCGGACGCATAATCCTCATCAGGTACGCGCTTTTTCTTAAACAGCATGCTTCGCCGACCTTGTCGACATGATGACCATGATGAGCAACGCAGACAGGGCACATGCCAGGACCGCTGGCGCGGAGATCCCGGATTTGCACAGCTTCCTGACGGAATCGCGCTCGATTTCGTGACGCTCCAATTCCCACTTGGCATCCTGGATGACGTCCAGTGCGATGCCGTGTTTCACGGCATCGTATGCCTTCTGCGCTGCCTTGACCGCCTTATCCATGGCAAGAAGCATGCAGCAGCACCATTTCTTGTCTCCTCTGAAACCTCCCGTCGATGTCTTGCAGAGCAGCTCGATCGTTGCGAGGGTAGCCAGCACCCTCGCCGTGACGGCACCGTACCACGCGGCCGCCGTCGCGTAACCAGCGGCTTCGACGACCGCCTCCCCCAGCACGACGGCTCCCTGCGGGGTCATGACCGAGCTCGGCTCTCCTGAGGGATCGAGCTGCTGCCGGGCGGCGAAAACCGCCGCATACAGGTTGTAACCGTCTATGTACTCCGCACCGGGATTCATTTTGAGTATCGATTTGAGGAAGAGCCGTGCCTTCTGGGCGCGGGAGGACGAGTAGGCCCATCCGCCAGCCTTCTCGAAAGCATTGCGCGAAATGAACCGTCCCAGGGTGGGCGAGTACTGTCGCGCACGGAAATGGATCAAACCGGTTTCGTCATCGTGATGACGGCCCGTGAATCCGATCTGGTTCCCGACGACGCTATGCGGTACCACCGTCGCACCGTCGGCTGACAACACGGTGCGCTTCCCATAGGCATCGTAGCGGTACCGCTCGATCACCGCACCGGTCGCGTCAGTAAGCGCGGCCACCGAGTAGAGGCTGTTCGCGTGATAGTATGACCGGATTTCCGAGCCCCGGATGAGAGCCAAGGGTTCATCCACGTACGTCCCATAGACGTATCGCCGCGGCGACGCCCGACGCCGCGGCCATGGCTCGCCCCCGGTCCTCGCCGTCGCTCCGCCGATCCGTACCGCAAGGCGGTCGCGCGTCGCCTGGTCGATCGTCGCTCCCGCCTTCCCGATCTCGATGAAGCAGAGCTTCGGCGTCAGCGACGCATCGCCCACCGCGATCGTCAGGCGACCGTCGGCGACCGTGACCTCCGCCGCATAGCCATCGAAATCGCCGCGCTCATAGCCGGCCGGAGCCGATGGATCGGGATCGACGTGGAGCACGCCCTCGATCGCGACGTCATTCGTCTGCTCGGTGGAGGCGCAATCGCCCATGACGAGGATCACCGGGTAGGTTCCGTTGGGCACGGCGAACTCCCAGATCCCGGGGCGCTCCCCGGCCGGCTGCATGCCGATGAAGGTGTCGAACTGCGGGAAGGGATGCTCGCCGCGCGCGATCGCAGCGTGCGATAGCGGAGCGTCCCAGCCGTAGGCGTAGGCATTGGTGCGCGCGGCGAAGGACTTGCCCTTGTCGGCGATGAAGCCGCTCGGGATCGCCGTCGTCAGCGGCTGGAAGTTCACGCGCGTCAGGACCTGGTCGGCCGGCAGGATGCCGCCTCCGGGTGGCTCCTGCGCCGAGGCGTCGGCGGCGCCGTCATCGTCGGCCGCCTCCGGCGATAGGACGTGGGCGCTGTCGAACTCGTGGATGACCTGGGGGCCGGCATGGATGAAGGTCGTCGTCACCCCCCAGACGTGGGCGCGCACGCGTCGACCCAGGGCGTCGTACTCGTAGGCGGCCATGCCGGAGATTCCCTCGTCGACGTCGGAGATCGTCGCGCTCCCCAGTCGGTTCTCATCATCCCAGCCGAAAAGCGCACCGCGCTCGTCGCGCGACAGATTGCCTTTGGCGTCGTGCAGAAGGGAAGCCGCGATGCCGTAGGCCGTGATGGTCGCGATCTCGTGCACGGAGGTGTGCGTGCGATCCTCGATCGCACCGTCGCGCACGGTGCGCCGCCAGTCGCCCACCGGTGAGAGATCCCACGCCTGTTTCGAAGGCGTGGGCGAACCAGCGCCCTGGGTCCATCCGGTCAGTCGCTGTTCGGCATCATAGCTGAATTGCTGGCTCGAAGCCGGGACGACGTGGTCGAGTTCCGAGATCTTGTTGCGCATATCGTCGTACGCGTAGGTGAAGCCGGAAACGCCCGGCGTCGAGATCGTCGCAACGAGATCGTCGCGCCGCGCCCCGTCGTGCCGATAGGCGCGGGTCTCGACCCGGCCATTGCCGTAGATCGTCTCGATCAGGCGCATGCCGGGGTCGTAGCGGCGTGCCGCCACATCGGCGCCGTCGAAACGCACGAGCGCGAGTTGGTCGCGCGCGGTGTACGAGCGCTCGGCGCGTTGGCCGCCCGGATGCGACAGCTCGATCACGCGGTCGTCGTCGTCGTGTTCGTAATCGACGTCGTATGCAGCGCCGGCGATCACGTGGCGCTCGCGGACCAAGCGGCTGGCGGCGTCGTAGGCGCGCTCGATGCGGTTCGCGTAGCGTCCGCTCGTCGCGGCCACCAGGCGGCTGGCCGGGTCGTAGGCGTACGCATCAGGGGCGGAGCCGCTGGAATAGCCGCGCTTGACCAGGCGGTTCGCGGCGTCGTAGGCGTACGTCGTCGCCACGCCTGCCTGATCGATTCGCAGGACAAGGCGTCGGCCAGCGTCGTAGGCGTAGGTGCGCGTCCCTCCGGTGGGACCGGGGAAGGTCTCGCCGACGAGCAGGTGCGCCGCGTCATAGGCGTAGCGGGTCTCGCCGCCCTCGGCGTCGACGATCGCCACGAGGTCGTCGTCGACGGAATAGCGGAACGCCGTCGTCGCACCGACCCGGTCGGTCGTCGCCACGCGTCGGCCGCGCGGGTCGAATACCGATTCGGTGGCGACTCCCGCGGCGTCGACGCTGCGCACCAGGTTGCCGTCGCGGTCGAAGACGTTGATCGATGTTAGCCCGTACGTATCGGTGCGCGCAGTCTCGCGATCGAGCGCGTCGAACTGCGCATCGAAGCCGACGTCGTTCGCATCGCGTTCCGCGACGATGTTGCCGTTGGCATCGGCGGCGCGCCGCGTGATCTGGCCCTCGGCATCGATCTGGACGCGCACGATGCCGTTGCCGTCGCTACGCGATCGGGTGACGTGGCCGAGCGGATCGACGCTGGCGGTCTCGACCAGGCCGTCGACCACCGCGTCGTGGATCACGGTGCGCGCATGGCGCAGGGCATCGACGCGGCGGACGGCGCGCCCGATGCCATCGTGGATCTCGACGGTGACCTGTCCGAGCGGATCGAGCACGGCGACGGCCGAGCCGTCCGATCCCGGCACGAGGCCGAGGCCGTCGGCCGCGTCGGCGAACTCGGGATGACCTGGGATCTGAAGCCCGTCCGAGAGATCCTCATCGTATATCAGGCTGGTCGCCTCACCGGCGCCGTTGACCTGCAGCACCGGACGGTCGATGCCATCGAGCACGCGTGTGCTGGTGAGGTCGTTGGCGTCGGTCGTTGCGATGACGTTGCCCACCGCGTCGTGGGTATAGCGCGTTATCGCGCCGCGCTGATCGATTGACTCCACGAGGCGATCGCAGCAGTCGCCGTAGATCGAACGCAGCACGCCGCCGCCGGGCTCGATGATGGTCTCGGGCTTGCGCGTCAGGGTGTAGAGCATGGTGGTCGCGGCCTCGTCGGCGCCTCGGCCGACAGCGATCGTGCGCGTCGTCATCAGGTTGCGCGCCGTCCAGGTCATGCGCGTGACGAAGCCGCCGCCTTCGCTGAAGTGGCGCGGCTCGCGCACTTCGATGAGGTTGCCCTGCGCATCGTAATCCGTCTCGGTCCGCGCCTCATCGGCGCTGCCCGCACCGCGAACGACCGCAATCGCCCGGCCCTGGGCATCGTAGGCGGTGGTCGAAACCAGCCCGCGACCACCGATGACGGACGTCTCCTGGCCCTCGGCGTCGAACACGCGGTCCTCGATGACGTATGCCGGATTTGCCGCGAAGTCGCGCGGCAGCGTCGCGAGGTCCGTACCCGCCGGCACACCTCCGGGCACCAACTCGCGGACGAGGCGCACCGGCTGCGCGTTACCGTCGAAGCGAAGGTACGTCGCCCGGCCGTAGGCGTCGATGCGCGATGCCGGCAGGTTGCGGTCGTCGAAGACGGTGCGGGTGACGAGCACGACCCCGGCGCGCGGGTAGGTGATCGCGGCGACGAGCCGATGGCGGTAGTCGTACTGGTGATCCCGCGCGTCGCCCCGGTCGACGATGCGCACCGGCAGCGTGGTGCCCGTCAGATATGCCGTCTCGACCACCAGCGGCGTCGGAACGCCGTCGGCGCGCACGCAACGGATGTCGCGGCCCGCGCGGTCGAAAGCGCATCGCTCGACGCGGCCGTTGCGGTCGCCGCGCGCCACGACCAGGTTGGCATCGATGCCGGCACCATAGGCCACGGTCTCGGCGCTGCCGTCGGGATAGCGCGTCTCGTTCAGCCGGTTGCGCGCGTCGTAGGCGAACGTGACCAGTCGGCCATCGGCGTCGGTCACCGCGACGCGGCGTCCGGCGGCATCGTAGGCGAAACGCGTGATCGCCTGGACTCCACCCGGCAGGTCCGCCGGCTCGACGATCTCGGCGAGCAGGTGCTCCGGCGTGTAGCCGAAGCGCGTCTCGTTGCCGTTGGCGTCGATCGCGCTCGCCATCCGGTACTGGTGGGGATGGCCCGCGGGATGGTACGTCCACCGCCATGTCGCCAGCGCCGGCGTCGGCACCGCGTCGATGCCGTTCCACTGCAGGCCGGCGGTGCGGCTGAGCGTGTTGCCGTGCTGGTCGTAGGTCCAGCGCGTGACGCGACCGAGCCGGTCGATGCTCTGGGTGACCTGCTGGAACGCATTGAGCTGGAAGCGTTCGCGCGTGCCGTCGTCGTAGATGACCTCGGTGAACCGACTCGCCTCGTTGTATGCCAACGACCGGCGCACCCCGAACTCGTCCGTGTCGGTGTGAGGCTCCATCCGGTACCACGTGCGATAATGGTTTCCCGCATCGTAATCCTGATGATCGAAGGTCGGCTCGAGATCGGCATGCACGCTGTGCCACGACCACGGCTCACCCTCGCCGCGCTCGATCGACCACGAGCGCGCGTAGCGGCTGAACCAGTCATAGCCGACCTGGCGCAGGCGGTGGCGACCCTCGTACACGTAGCCTTCGGTGTACTGCGGATGCGGGATGTTGAGATAAGCGACCTCGTCCTCGCCGTTGACCACCATGCGGACCAGCTGCGCGGACTGCGGATAGGCGAAGTCGCCCACCGACGGCAGCACGGTGAAGTTGGTGGTCAGGTACACGCGCTTGGCGCGGTGCTCCGCTTCCGCCGCCGCCTCGAACATGGTCACTACGATGCAGCGCGAGACGGGGTCGTAGGCGCGATCAAAGGTCGACCGCGTCCCGTCCGGCAGGTCGACGCTGGCGAGGAAACCGTCGCCAGCGTAGCCGTAATGGATCGCCTGACCGCCCGGCAGATCGATGCGCTCGACCACCCAGCGTCCGCCGACCTGCGCGCTGGCGTACGTGAACGACGCGGTGCGCTGGTGCGCGTCGGTGATGGTCGCGATCTGCCACTGGCGCGCGAGCGAACCCTGGAGGTCGTCGCCCGGAGCGACGTGGTAGGTCAGCGTCATCGCGTAGTCGTTGCGATCGGCGAGCCGCACCAGGCGGCCGGCGCGGCCGCCGTCGACATCGATGATCTGGAAGGTGGCGACCTCGCCGGTCCAGTAGTGCAGTTCTGCGCGCGTGGCGGCGGCCTGGTCGGTGACCAGCGTGCCGGCGGCATCGGTCAGGCACAGCTCGCGCGCCGAGTTGCTGCGCGGATCGCGATAGATGCCGTCCTTGGCGTCGGCGTAGCCCCACGGGTTGGTCCACGGTCCGTCGACGAAGCGCTGGCGCGCCGGCTGGCGCGGGTCGAAGAGGTCGATGAGCGTCTCGCCGTTCTCGTCCGTCCGCAGGTACAGCTTCGTGTCATAGGTGCCGAACACGCCCGGACCGAAGCTGCTGTCGTAGACCACGTCGCGGAAGCGGTGGCGGCGCTGGAGCGTCAGCGTCGGCAGGTCGTCGATCGGCGCCGAGGCTGCGGCGCCCCCGCAGGGCGCACAACCCTGGCCGGGATCGGTGAAGGCGGTGAGATCGGGGAAATAATCGGTCGCGATGTGGTGGTGCTGATAGGCGAGGTTGTCGATGATCGAGCCCGAGAGCGAACGGTGCTCGGTGGCGCAGATCTTCTCGCCGTAGCTGGCGGTGGTGCTGGTGCTGGTCGTGGTGTCGGGG